>Ga0105044_10001518_pt1 | contig 31135 bp, 30 predicted proteins | sample MAT01_FD_78092 | JGI IMG/M metagenome (GOLD analysis project Ga0105044, IMG submission 78092) | Freshwater microbial communities from Lake Fryxell liftoff mats and glacier meltwater in Antarctica - MAT-01 | ecosystem: Environmental > Aquatic > Freshwater > Ice > Liftoff microbial mat | place...
CACTTGACTTCTCACTTGTCACTTCTCACTTCTCACTTAACTCGACACTTCTCACTTCTCACTTCTCACTTGACTTGTCACTTCTCACTTCTCACTTAACTCGACACTTCTCACTTCTCACTTGTCACTTCTCACTTCTCACTTAACTCGACACTTCTCACTTCTCACTTAACTCGACACTTCTCACTTTCCTCATTCTTTCTCCTTCAACGCTCTCTGCACCGCATACATACCAACGGCATTGCCTTGTGTGATGCCCACTTCGCAATCTATGCGAACGTGGATGCGGCTGTACACGCGTGAATCGCCAGCTTCCATGGCCATGGCCGTGTACGCCGCCGCGCGTGCGGGAAAGAAGTGTCCGAGGACGGTTGCGGCGGCTGCGGAGTAGTTGCTGTGACCCGACGTATAGCCGGGGAAATTTGGGAGTCCGGCAGACATGGTGATGGATGGATCAACTTGATGCGGACGTGGCGTGACGTACGTGTACTTCGTTTCCCAGCACGCCACTGCGGCATCATGCTCTGCCGAATTAAGGAATACAAGCACTCGCGCGGCACGTATCGTCGAGAACTTTGCGGCACGGATATCATTGCAAGTGATGAGATTCCAATGTCCGGGCGGACAGTATGTTCCCCCACCATCCTCCCAGTAGTTCGCGATTCGAGCCTGCTCGCGCGTCCGGTTCTTCACGAGATCGCGCATCTCGTTCATTTCTTTGTTCCACCGATCAGATCCGAACTCTGGTGGAGGACCTGATCGCACGGCCTCGACATTCGGCACGTTCCACATTTTCACTTCGCCAAAAAATGGCAGCATTGGAGGACGCGCTGGTGTTTCCTGTGAAGTCCAATGCGGATAGCTTGTGGTAATAGTTGCTTCCTTCGCCTTCCATCGGTCTTGATCGTTGGCCTTCGACATTCCATCCGCCTTTGCATGGGCAATGGTTAGTTGTGCAACGGCGTGACCGAGACTATCCCCTGCCGCTATATCACTCGGGAGATTCGCTCCGGCCCAAACACGTACATCCATGGCCTCTTTCGCTTGCTGCGCCAGATAGTCCCTTTCAAGCGGGAAGAAGAAGGTGAGCAGGTCTCGCGCCGATGCGGCGATCACGGCATCCTCGCTTGGATACGATGGCAGGGTTGACTTCGCAACGGCTGGCGATATCGTTGGGTCCAGTGCATAGGGCGCGGCACGATTGTACTTGAACTTCGCTTGCCATGCCTTGATGAGCGCATCGTAGTTCGCAACGCTCAACAATGCATAGAGGCGAGAGGTAAAGGGCGGATTCGTGAATGGCTTGTTTGGATCTGAAATGAATTTTCCCGTGAAAGAGCCATCTGCTTTACGTTCGGCATAGGGAGCCACATTGTACTTTGCGGCGAGAGTCTGAGCAATCTCGTTCCAACGAAGAAGCGTGCTTGAACACCAGTGCGCGATGGCCGAATTCTGCGCTGCTGTTCTGCCTGCCACAGCAGCCTTCACTGTTGCAAGTTCCAAGGCAACATCCGTGGGTGGCTCCGGCACAACCAGTGCATTCGTATCAGCAAGAAACGGTGCCCACGCTGTTGCAAGTTCATCGTTAGAGGACGGAATGTATTCGCCGGGTTGCGTTACATCTATCGTCTTGTCACAACCGACAACAACAAGGAGAATGAGGGCGGCAAGGCTGAGGGGAAGTGTCTTCATGTTCATAGTTGCATTCCTGCCCAGGTTGGGAGGTTGTAGTTAATTCCAAAAGAGAAACGAGTGGACTTCCCAACATTCTGCGCGGTGAGAATGTAGGCCATACCGGCATTGATACTGAATTCTGCAAGGAATGGGAGTTGCCATGCCGCCGTACCCCCTACTTGCAAATAGTTCTGCTTATTCGTGGGGAACGGTACGCCAGGACCAATGTTGGTGCCCGACTGTCCAACGGTGTTGTAGATCCATGCATCAAGGTAGACAGGTCCGGTCCACCCAATGCGTGCAGTAACATCAACATTGTCCGGCACAGCAACATCGAATCCACGATCAATGGACACATTGGACCGATGAATGTACCCACCCTGCGCCATAACGAACAAGCCTGTTGACGCATGACGCGCCTGCATGATAAGCCGACCATCGAGATTCGTGGATCCATGTCCGATTGTGACAGGGGCATTGTTCTGATAATTCGTGAGCGGCGTCGAGACGCCTCCGCCGAGCATCACATCGAGCGTGCTGCCATCATCGGTTTTGAATTGATACACCCTACCGCGCAGGTAGACCGAAATGTCCTGCATTCCGGTGATGGTTTCCCAATATCCGGCGCTACTTGAGGCGCTGATGTACGGCACCGCTACCACGAGATCTAGAAACGATGTAAGTCCACCTACCACATACAAGCTTGCGCTGCGTGTTGATATGGTACCGAGAACCGGATTGTCTGTGATGGAATCTCCAATGTAGTACTTGGAGTACTGCTCACTCGAATAGGATGTGCTCGCGCCAGTGTTTCCGGAACCTTGCATGAATCCACTGAGCATACCCTGAGACCTGGATGTTGTTGCTGTGAGCGCACAAAGCGCCATGAGCATCCACCAAAACGAAATTCGCATAAGGATGATACCGTCTGTTGAGAAATCTACATTCGCAATGGTACGAGATTCGAACGTCTCATAAAAGGTCATCTGTACCATATCGAGCATTGATTGCTTATCTTTCACGATGCGAAAGAACACACTCTCTCGTGAGCTTCTTGAATACCGGCGGATGCGGGCGCTCGAGCTTTTTGAACGCGGATGGCGACAGGTGGATATTGCAACAGCCCTTGGTGTGAGTGCGCCAGCCGTAAGCCAGTGGATCGCCAAGGCACAACGTGACGGGAAGTCTGCGCTGAAGTCGAGGATCGCTCCGGGGGCATCGCCCCGTCTAGAAGACCGGCATCGAAAACTGATCGGAGCGCTGCTCCTGGAGCCACCGTCGGCCTTTGGATTGAAAGGAGAGGCGTGGACGCGACCCCTCATGCAACGCATGATCAAGCGGCTGTTCGGTGTGCACTATTCGGTGCAACACGTAGGGAGACTCATGAATCACTTCTTAAAAAAGCGAACAACGATTCCGCAGGCTACCCTCATGGAACTCAAAGAACTGCTTGGGAAGGGAGACCTTGCATCGGTGCGGAAACGATTCAAGACTCACCGGCAACCTTCTTCAGGAACGTGATGATGGTGTTTTGATTTGTAATGATCGTGTGCTGATTGGTAACGATGATGTGCTGATTCTCAATCATCTCGTTTTGCTTCTTGAGGATCATCACCACATTGTCGCTCGTGATACGATTCGAATCGGAGATCATTCGCTGATTCTCCGAAAGGATCTGCTGATAGCTACCAATCATCTGATGAGACTCGCTCACCATGGTAAAGCTCTGAGCAACGATCTCGAGTGGATCGGTGGGCGCTGTTTTTTTCTTCACTGCCATTGCGTGCTCCTTCAGGACAAACGATTGGCCACAAATTACCGCAATGAAGCCTTACTTGATTTTCATTCTCTGTGTGAGCATTGGTTGGTTATCTGCAATGTTCTACTTCGATGCGTGGCATCTCTTCGCAACGCACTGGCCCGCTTCGCTCACCATGGTCTTTGGTGCATTCCTTGCTGGCGCGAGCGCTGAAGGCGGAGGGGCTGTTGCCTTTCCCGTGTTTACCCTGGCCCTTCATGTCCCGCCGCCCTCCGCACGCAACTTTGCCTTTGCGATTCAAAGTATCGGAATGGTGTCTGCATCGGTGTTGATCATTGGTAAGAAGATCCCGGTGGATTGGCGTGCGATCGTGATTCCTGCCCCAGCTGGCGTGATCGGCATGATCGTGGGTACATGGTATCTTGTGCCGTTGCTCGATCCATCCCTCACGAAGCTCTTTTTCGTGTCGGTATGGTTCGCCATGGGCGCAGGGCTATGGATCGCGAACCGTAGGAAGACTCGGCACGTTTTGGACCGCGCACCTACACAGAGCAAAGCCGACATTGTCCGCCTGCTGTTCACCGGCCTTATCGGAGGCGTGATCACATCTTTCTTTGGCACCGGTATCGGCATTGTGCTCTTCTGCTTACTGTCCTTGTACTACGGCGTAAGCGAGAAGGTAGCCACGCCAACGAGCGTGATTTCTATGTCGATACTAACAGTAGTAGGCTTCCTGTTTCACGCAGAAGTTCTTCACGACTTCGGTGCGCTCGAATGGTCGTATTGGATGGTGGCCATTCCAGTGGTGATGATCATGGCACCACTTGGATCTTTCATGATCAGTAAGCTTCATCGCCTTACCATTGCACGTATTCTTTACGCAGTGGTAAGTGTACAGTTCGTTGCCGCAATGACCATCCTTGGAACAACGTGGCAACGATGGGGATTCGTTGTGATCGTGCTTGCACTTGGACTCTGGCTAATGATCACCATCGATAGGTCATCGAAGCAAATGGGACCGACAGCGTCGGAGTAAGATTCGTTGCTGCGAGCGCAAGACTGGCCGGATTAAGATTGACGCGAAGGTCGCCATGCAAATGGAACGCCTCTGCGTCGCTGGAGTACGACACGTATGCGAACGCGAACCCGCCGGCAGCGCCAATCCACGCACTTGCAACCGATACCTGATGGTTCTGTATTGCCAAGCCAATGCCATATCCCAGAAGTGCGCCACCGATTGTTGCCAACGTCGTGATTTTTGCTTGCGAGCCCTGAAAATCCTTGCCAACAACAAGTCTGTCACCCGCAATCACTCCCAGTGCTGTACCTGCCAGCATGAGCCCGGATACGAGTCGAAGATTGATATTCTCGGGTTGAATAGCTAGGAGGGTGGCAAGGGGCAAGGTGGCTCCGAGTGCCGCTGCCAATGAAAGGATACCAGCGTCACCACTCGAATATCGCTGCTGTGTTGAGAGGTGTTCCCCAAGGAAAACGCCGCCAACAGCGCCGGCAAGGCCTAGTCCGCCAACCAATCGAACGGTCGAATTGGAATTCCCGTCTTGCCCTACGATGGCTACCGCCAGCATTCCTCCAGCGAGAGTACTATAGAACGCAGACGTGTTGATCGCACTGGCACGACCTTCTTCCATGTTGGTATTCGTCGCCACCATGTATCCCGCTACTGTTTCCGTGATACCGCCAAGGATCGACAGCCCGGCGCCCAATCGTATATCCATGTCGCTGCCAGAGATCAAGGCAGATAGGAGCCATCCATGAATACTTCCTTGAAACATCCCGCCTAACGCCAACGATGCAGCGCCCTCCGACACTGGTGCATTGCCCGTTAAGAGCGCCGTCACGGCCAAGGATGCACCACCAAGAAGGAACGGAGTTGCGGCAGCGCTACCAGACCATGCATTATCGCCATAGATGAGCAAATTGGTGGCAGTGCCGTAGTAGAAGAGCGACCATATCGTTGTCCCCCACAACAACGACGACCTTCCTTCTTGATCGAACGAAGCGTTCGGTGCTCGAATGCGGAATCGGTCTTGGATGAGGGCGAGGTACGACAAGCCTTCCACGGCCGACATGGAACGTCGTGACCGCGCATACTGACCTTGTTTCACCGAAGTGATCTCCAATGCATACGAACTGTCCTGCAAACGAAACAGCCGAGCTTCAGAGAAGCCCGGCTGATCTGTAAAGAGTCCTAGTTGTGCATCCAGTTCTTTCGTGATCACCGTGATTCGTCCCGCACTATCGAACGGGACTTGCACCTCTTGCCCAAACGCGTGCAGTGAACACGCGAACAAGATGGCGCATAGGATCAGGCGGGGACTCACGACATTACACTTGTCAGAGGAGTGTACTGCATGTCGAATGCTTCAGCAACCGCTTCATAGACCACCTTACCATCCACGACGTTCACACCAAGTGCAAGCTCGTGATTGGCCTTGGATGCGGCTTCCCAACCCATATCGGCTAGTTGGATTGCATACGGCAATGTTGCGTTCGTTAATGCGATTGTCGATGTGTATGGTACGGCGCCAGGCATGTTCGCAACACAATAGTGTACAACACCATCCACCACATAGGTAGGGTCTTGGTGCGTTGTTGCCTTCGTGGTCTCTACACATCCGCCTTGATCCACGGCCACGTCTACGATCACCGAACCGGTCTTCATCAGTGGAAGCATATCGCGCGTGATGAGGAATGGTGCCTTTGCGCCCGGAATCAGCACGCCGCCGATGACGAGATCTGCACTCGGAAGTGCTTCGCGGATGTTGGACTTCGTCGACATTTGCGTGTTAACGTTCTTCGGCATCACGTCATCCAAGTAGCGTAAACGCTGGAGGTTCGTGTCGAAGATCGTGACGTGCGCACCAAAACCAGCTGCGATCTTCGCTGCGTTGATTCCAACAATACCGCCGCCAAGAACGAGAACGCTCGCGGGCTTCGTACCAGGCACACCGCCAAGCAACACGCCTCTGCCACCCATTGGGTGCTCGAGATACTTTGCGCCTTCTTGTGGAGCCATACGGCCAGCTACTTCGGACATCGGCACGAGCAATGGCAACGAGCCATCGGTCTTCTGCACGGTCTCGTACGCGATACATGTTGCACCACACTTGATCATCGCATCTGTGAGTTCACGCGATGCCGCAAAGTGGAAGTAGGTAAAGAGTGTTTGTCCCTTGCGAATGAGAGGATACTCTTGCGCAATCGGCTCCTTTACCTTCATGATCATGTCCGCCTTGGCAAACACTTCGGCCGCCGTCGCAATGATCTCACATCCAACCGCTGTGTACATCTCGTCGCTGAAGCCACTACCGACGCCAGCTTGCGTTTCCACAATCACGTGGTGACCGTGTGCGCGGAACATTTCTGCTCCACCCGGCGTTAGTGCAACGCGCTTTTCAAGTGTCTTAACTTCCTTGGGAACTCCGATAAGCATATCGTCCTCGTGTGATGAATGGCATTTCAGTTGCGGATACAGACCACGAAATTGCGAAAAAGTCTGCTCTGTTAGAGGACCGTGCCAAGGACAATTGTGAGAAGCACGACGGCAACGAAGATGCGCACCGTCCAGCCTCCCACGCGGCCTTGCCACCATACCATCGTCAAAAGGGCCACCAGCACGCCCAACACAAGATAGGACGCCAGTTCTGCCCCGAACCACGCAATAAGGTTGTTGAGAAGGCGGAAGGGCCACCAAGGCTGCACGTCGGCGGTGACGGCGGCCCCGTGCATCGTATCGCGCGGCATGAACACACCGGCAAACGGGATGCGGGCGCTAAAGACCACATAGGCCACGGCACTCAGTATGGAGAGGGCAAGGAGGGATTTTGACACCTCGTGCAACGAAACGTTCGACGTGCGCAACATCTGTACAACAGCAATCACCATACACGCCGGAAGCACAATGGAGTGCATGGTTGCCGTGGTCGATAGTGCTCGCACCGTAGATCCCGCAACGCCAAACAAGAGAGCAAGCGTTCCGCCGAGCGGCGCATCATGCTCGAGAATCGTCGATGTAATACTTCGCGAGACGAGCGCGTACACATCGTCCGGCAACAGGCGACCGGTATAGGCAGCACAAAGCGCCACTACCAACGCAACCGTACCCCACAGTAGACGTCGGTCTGCACCATGCATGAACGCCGCAAATGCCAGCAGTACGGCGAGCAGAAGCACGATGGTATTTGCATGATGGAGCCAACGGATAGAGGCCCCACCCGCCGCATCGTTCGAGATGGCGATCGTCACACTCGTTGCAGCAGCACTCGGAACGAGTGGTGCACCAGATGCATCGCGCAACAGTGAGATGTGGCGAGCGTCGGCTTCATAGAGGTCTGCGATACGCTCTGCTGAATCGAGCGAGACCAAGAGCATGCGTGGTGTTCTTGCGATCGTGTCGAGTACGTCCACACGAGATGTTACTTGCAGTCGCACAAGTCCCGTAGCATAGGCAAGCGCTTGCACTCTGCCGCGATCATCGCGCATTGAATGCTCACTCGGCACGTACAGCATGGAGAGCAGAATGCCCGTGATCGCTTGCACGACTAGCAACACGGCGATGTACCATGGCGCAACGCGCTTCCACCATAACAAGACCGGCATCATGATGTGCGTCCATTCGGTGTGCCCATGCGTAAGAAGAGCGTGGGTCCGACAACAACTACTGTGTACGTGCGCAGTGAACGTTTTGGTGGACCCGCAGTGGGTTGGCCCTGCAGATCGAAGGTTCCGCCATGACAGTGACAGTGGAATTTTTTTGCATGGTATTCCAGCGGACATCCGGCATGCGTACACTGCATACTCAGTGCCGTGATCGATGCCGTTGCCGGATCGCGAACAAGGGCAATGGTCTCTTCATCAACAGTGATCATTCGCGTCGGCCGATCTCTAAATATCTCGTCCACTTCACCAATGCGCACCGTTCTCTCGAATCTGCCAGTAGGGCTGCGAAGGTACGAGGCGGCAAGGGCAAGGACGGACGTTCCACCGAGCGCCGCTATAACGCCGGTGATCCATCGGCGCCTGTCCGCTCTAGGTTCAGTAGTTTTGTGTTCCTCACTCATTCCATTGCCATTCTGTAGAGTCCTATGTCCGTTCCATTGCTTGACCTCAAATTACAGTACCGTACTCTCAAAACGGAACTTGATGATGCATTGATTCGCGTTGCCTCTTCGCAAGCCTTGATCTTCGGTCCTGAAGTAGACGCTCTCGAGCGCGACTGCGCTTCCTACCTTGGTGTGAAGCATGCCATTGGTGTATCGAGCGGCACAGATGCTCTTGTGATGGCGATGATGGCCTTGAATATTGGTCCTGGCGACGAAGTAATCACCCCCACGTTCTCCTTCTTTGCTACAGCCGGCGCCGTGGTGCGGGTAGGTGCAACGCCCGTCTTTGTAGACGTAGATCCGGTGACGATGAACGTGAGCCCTGCCGCCATACAAGCCGCCATCACGCCTCGTACCAAGGCCATCGTTCCTGTGCATTTGTTCGGACAGAGTGCGGATATGGATGCCATTATGGCCATTGCCAACGAGCATGGCATTCCGGTGGTCGAAGATGCTGCGCAAGCAATGGGCACGCAGTACAAGGATGGACGTCGCGTTGGCTCGATCGGACTCATGGGTTGTTTCTCATTCTATCCCACGAAGAACCTTGGCGCATTCGGCGATGCGGGGTTGATGACGACGAACGATGATGCCCTTGCTGTACGATTGAAGCAACTGCGCAATCATGGAATGGAACCGCGCTACTATCACTCCTTCGTGGGCGGCAACTTCCGGATCGATGCCATTCAAGCAGCCGTTCTCAATGTGAAACTTCCTCATCTTGCTTCGTGGCACGAGGGCCGGAGACGGAATGCGGCCATCTATAACGAACTCTTTGCCGACGCAAATCTTGCGGTGGTAACGCCCATCAATGCCTATGCAGCAGCAGGATTCCCAGACGTACACATCTATAATCAGTACACGATCCTAGTCGAAGAGCGTGATGCACTACGTGCCCACTTGCAATCTGAAGGCATCGGCACAGAAGTGTACTATCCCGTTCCCTTCCATCGACAAGAATGTTTCCACGACGTGCCATCGTCGAAGAACGCATTCCCCGTATCGGATCATCTTGCGGCTCGCGTTCTCTCGCTTCCAATTTTTCCTGAATTGCTCCCAGAACAGCTCGAAGAGGTTGTTGCAACTATCGCTGAGTACATGCGTACCACGTCGGCCTAACGAACACTACCTAGGATGCGATCATGAACGAGAACCAACAATTTCAGCACAATGTGCGTTTTGAATTTGGCAATCGCCGCGGCTTGTCATTTCGATTTTGGATGGGCATCCTACTCGTGATCCTTGGTACCGGATTTTTGTTGAACGTGTTCGACATTCTACCGTTCGGCGATCTGGTTGGCACGTATTGGCCGTCGCTTCTCATGCTCGTGGCCTTGGTTCAGTTAGCAACGCGCAGCTCGTCGTTCACAAGTGCCGGCATCCTGTTCACCGTGGGTGCCTTGTTGCAAGCGAATAAGCTTGGTTGGATCGATCATTTTTGGTCGGCCTTTTGGCCCATCGTCCTGATTATCGTTGGCATCTCGATGCTGCTCAACCTGAACAATAAAAAAAAAGTAGAGCTGTTCAGCGACCAAAGGACGGCGAGTGGAGATGAGCCCAGCGTGAACACAATCCATCAAACGAGCATCTTCAGCAGCAATGATATTCGATCGAATTCGCGCACGTTTCAAGGCGGCACTACGACAACAGTGTTTGGAAGTATGGAAGTTGATCTGCGCAGTGCGGAGATTAACGGACAGCAGGCAGACCTTGACGTGAGGGTGACCTTCGGGAACACCGAGATTCGCGTTCCACCACATTGGCACGTGGTTACGCAAGGCACTCCAGTCCTTGGCAACATCGAAAATCTTGCAAATACAGACGTAGACACGAACGTACTCGGACCCACACTTGTTATCCATACTTCCGTGGTCTTTGGAAATCTCGAAATCAAGAACTGATGCTTCAACCTGAACGTCTTCACATACTTCGCACTTCCTACGGGACCACCAATAGTGGTCCCGTCGTGTATTGGGTCAGCCGCGACCGACGCGTTCACGACAACTGGGCACTCGCACACGCACAACATCAGGCACTCGAACGCAAGGTTCCGCTGCACGTAGTGTTCTGTCTCGCCCCCACCTTCCTCGATGCCTCGCTACGTCAGTATCACTTCATGCTGCAGGGCATCGAAGAACTTGCCCGCGACCTTGCCGCCCTTCACATCCCTTGCGATGTGCTTCTTGGTACACCGGCAGATGTCCTCCCGCACTACATCAACATTCACGACGCGTCGCTCCTTGTTACCGACTTCGAACCACTAAAGATCAAGCGCGCGTGGCTTGCAGAAGTTCTCGATGCAACGAGCGTTTCGATGCATCAGGTAGATGCCCATAACATCGTTCCGTGTTGGCATGCATCTGAGAAGCGAGAGTTTGGTGCTTACACGTTGCGACCAAAACTCAACAAGCTTCTGCCCACATTCTTGCGTGAAGTACCGTCCATCGTACGCCATCCGTTTCTCAGCACGCATGCCGCCGAACCCGTGGAAGCCGCATCACTGCTGCGTTCCGTGCATGTGCGCACAGACATTGCACCTGTAGAATGGCTCGTGCCTGGTGAGAAGGCGGCAAGGAGGCATGGCGCAGATTTTCTAAACAGACTGCATCTCTATGCTAAAGAGCGCAACGATCCTACGAAGCAGGCCCAGTCTGACCTCTCGCCCTACCTCCACTTCGGTCAGCTTGCCCCCTTACGCGTGGCTCTCGACGTCCAACAACTTCGTGCAGACGATCCCACTACAACAGATGCAGCAAATGCGTTTCTCGAAGAGCTCATTGTACGCCGAGAACTGGCCGACAACTTCACGCACTACAACGATGCATACGATACGTTCGATGGTTTTCCGGCGTGGGCGCAACTCAGTTTAAACCTTCACCGTGCCGATGTACGAGACTATGTGTACGAGCTTGACGTGTGGGAAGAGGCACGCACGCACGATCCGCTGTGGAATGCGGCGCAGCGGCAGCTCGTGCGCACAGGAAAGATGCATGGCTATATGCGCATGTATTGGGCCAAGAAGATCCTCGAATGGTCTGCTTCTCCAGACGAAGCCATGGCCATTGCTATAGCGCTCAATGATGCGTACGAGCTTGACGGTCGAGACCCCAATGGCTATGCCGGAATTGCATGGAGTATTGGTGGTGTGCACGATCGGGCGTGGTTCGAGCGAGCCGTGTACGGCAAGGTCCGTTACATGAATGCAAACGGATGCGCTACAAAATTCAACGTCAAGTCCTACATTGCACGTTATGATACCAATGCTGATACTGGCGCTGATGGTTTCGGCGTCCGACTCGACCTATGAATTGAATGTTGGACGTCGCATCAAGCCGAGCGACAAATACTTGTGGGTCACATCGGTGGACACACGAGAGCAACATCTCGTTCGGATTCAAACAGGCCCTCCGTCCGACTCCGTAATGCATCTGCGCTTGAACATCAGTGCTATGGTAGAAGTGGTGTCTGTAACGGCCGAGGGTGAAGAACACGAAAAGCTGCTCACTATTCGCAACTGTTCCGTCAAGCATAACGATCGCGTTATCGACCTTGTACCTACGGGCTCTATCATCCGCGCGATCTTCACTGAAAAGGGCACGAAGCTCCTCCTGAACAATAGGCCCATGCCCGACTCTGTCTCTCGCTACATTGGTGCCTCTATCCATGCTGAAGGTGGCGACAAGACCAAACGCATTCTCGATCCGGGAAGTCCGAAGAAGCTGCAACAAACGTGGGACATGAAAACGAAGAGTCTTCTCTCACTTGTTGATCGTTCGGTGGTGATCATCAGTCCAGAAAGCTTTACAGGGATGGTAACGTTTCACAGACTGGACACCGTCGAAGGCAGGCCCAATGCCTTCGTGATCGGTTCAGCTCGCGCAGACAAGGTGAAGTTTCCAGCCATGAAGGGCGTCAAGCTTGATCATTCGATCCTAGACATGATCGTGAGCGTAAACGTCCCTCTCGACAAACGCTATCCAGAAACGGCCAACTCGTCGTATGTGATGATGGGTTTCGATGCCAAGGTTCCGGGTCCGGACGGCAAGACCGCGATCTATGCATGGAACTTCGCTCGCACACAGGTTTCAACCTTCGAGCGGTGAGTTTGTCACATCACGGCAAAGGCCTTGCCGCCCTCGTTGGTGCCTCTCTCCTTTGGAGTACTGGCGGTTTTTTTATCAAGTCGATCCCACTTTCTGCGCTCACGATCGCCGGCGGACGTAGTGCTATTGCGGCCATCGTCCTCCTCCTGTACATCCGCCGTCCAAGGCCAACATGGTCGCTCGCCCAATGGGGCAGCATTCTTGCCTACGTTGCAACGGTGGTCCTCTTCGTCACGGCCACAAAGCTCACCACTGCGGCGAACGCCATCTTGCTACAATACACAGCGCCCATCTGGGTTGCAGTCTTCAGTGCTCTGATCGCTAAGGAAAAACTCCGCCTGATCGACGGCGTGGCGGTAGCTGCAGTGATGGTCGGTATGGCGGTGTTCTTCATGGAACGCGTCGGTGCAGATCATGCTGCGGGCGACGTGATCGCCATCTTGAGTGGTGTGGCCTTTGCCTTTGTTGCGCTCTGCATGCGGGCACAGCGCGGTGTGAGTCTACCGGAAAGCATTCTATTGGGCAACGTGATCACGGCCGTTGTCTGTCTTCCATTCATCGACGCCATACCCATGACGCCTACCATCGTCCTCAACATCGTGCTCATGGGCGTGGTACAGCTTGGCATTTCCTACATCCTGTACTCCTACGCCTTGCGCTACGTAACAGCCATCGAGGCCGTCCTCATTACCATGCTCGAGCCGCTCTTGAATCCGCTATGGGTGATGCTAGCTTTTGGAGAAGTGCCGTCGCTCTACGCAACCATTGGTGGGGCCATTGTTATTGGAAGTGTTGTGGTGCGAGGCATCGTGATGGCACGGCGCTGACTATTTTTGTAGATGCCACAATCCTTCGACGTAACGCGTGTTGCCGAGATCATCGGTGACTCGATTTCTACCAAGCAACTCCTTGCTGCCAACTGTGCGAACAGCATCGTTGCCACTGGCACGGTGCTCTGCAATGCTGCTGCTACGCGCAACATGATCATGTTCTGCGGCAATGGTGGGAGCGCTGCAGACAGTCAGCACCTTGCAGCCGAACTCGTCATTCGGTTGCGCGGCAATATCAACCGCGCCGCCATTCCCGCCCTTGCCCTTACCGTCGACCCTTCCATCATGACGGCGGGAGGCAACGACATCGGGTTCGAGAACATCTTTGCGCGTGGCGTCGAAGCATATGGAAGGCCAGGCGACGTACTCGTGGCCATCTCCACAAGTGGCACGTCTGCCAACGTTGTGAACGCCGTGCTCGAATGCAAGAAGCGTGGCGTGCGCACGGTGGGTCTGCTTGGCGGAACGGGCGGTCTGCTCACAGAATTGTGCGATGCAAGCGTGGTCGTCCCCTCTTCCGTTACCGCGCGCATCCAAGAATCACATATCTTGATTGGACACATTTGGTGTGAAATGATTGAAGAGCGACTCTTTCCCGACATGTTCTAAGGAGATCGAACATGCGCATCGCAATGGTTATCGTTGGCCTGCTCGTGCCTTTCACGTTGCTGGCCCAACTTCCGGTACCGAGGCCATCAGACAGATTGGATCGCGACCTCAAGGCGCCTCCGACGTTCAACGGCACGAACGACTGTCTCACGCAAGTTCGACGTGTAAAGGGCGGCTATCAGATTCGCGTTGGCAACGACGTGTTTGCGCTCGACACTGCCACCGTACGTGTGGGCATGGCCGGACATGATATGCAGCTGCGCGTTCCCGGTGTAGATCTACAGGCAATGTTCTCGGCTGGTTCTGCGTATGACCTCTCGGCCAGTACGGGCACCATTGTGCGCGTGGATGCCAAGGATGTTTCCAAGAACACAACAAAAAGCGCACGTATCACGAATGGTCCGGTGATAGGGGGCGGGGCGGCACCGTTTGTTGCATTACAATGCGTGGTTCGGTCGGCAGATGCCAAGAAAGACGAATACTCCGTAAGCTATATCGTAGACAAGCAGAACTGTTTTGTGCACGTCTTGCTTGTTCGCACACGCGGTTTGGAGCGCGACGTAAAGATGTCGGTCCCACAACCCGCTTGGTCGCTCGACGAAGTTCGCTCTGCATTTTCGACGTTCATTCTCGAGCCAACATCGCCCGACGCATGGCGTCAGCTCTCGCTCTTCATCAACCTTGGCCTCCTGCCCTGGCAGAAGGTACACGAACAGCGTCCCGTTGCGGGATATGAGGATGTGCGCGCCAAGGCCATGGCTGTAATCTGCTCCATGCTCACGAATACCCTATCGAGAAGTGTGGGCTCGAACATCAATCTTAAATACCTCCAGAACGCACGAGCAGTGGCCTGCATGGCTGGCAACGACGTCACCACAGAGCACATTGCCATACTTTCTCACGCCTGTTTGCATTTGTGGAATGGCATAATTCGTCCGCGTTAGTATATTTGTGGCTCTACCGCCAACTTAGCTCAGCTGGTAGAGCAGCTGATTTGTAATCAGCAGGTCATCGGTTCAAGTCCGATAGTTGGCTCACACACATAGCCGCATCTCTTTTTGAGGTGCGGCTTTTGTCGTTGTGAGCACCAGCCTGTCAGTCCGATTTGGCTAGTCGCTCAATCGTCATACCTTGCACAAGAATGCTGAACAGCACACAGAAGTAGGTTGTAATTACGAGAACATTTTTTGCCTCACTGTTTGGCAACGATAGAACGAGTGCTAAAGAAAGTCCGCCACGCAAACCACCCTATGTAATCAGCTTCGCCTCCCCTATTGTCAAGCTTCAGTAGTCTCGGAAACAACAAATGCGGGGTATAGACCAACACCTAGCGCTATGTAGTAGCTATTACAATCCATCACGATCAACACAAACGCAATGAGTATTAAGAGAATGGCATTAAGAATAGCATCAACCAATTCTCACAACTTGCATACGTACTCCTGCTAGAATGCCACCAACTGCTTCTTCAACAAAGAGCAACTCCAGTTGGGAAATGCTAAATATGAACAGACGTTCTCCAACGATAAGACAAATGAGCGCTACAATTGCAGTATAGATACTCATCTAGTTCCCTGTCTCTACTAGTTCGATACTGTCTACATCCATTCTCGTAAGCATCCAGTTTGTCAGCTTTTCTCTATCCGTTCGATTGAGCTTCGTTTTTGAACTATACATGAGTATGGTGGCAGTTCTCACACTATCATGTGATGCAATACTCTGCCTGGAAGCTACAACTGATTGAATTGCTGGAAATATCACTTTCACTTCTGCCAACAGTTGTTTGTTGTCGAATGTGTTCTCTTCTATTTCATGCTCCAATAGAGCTATACGTTTATCCTTTTCACTCAGAATATTATCCTTTTTGTAGACTTCTTTCAGAATGTCCTTCTTAAGGCTTCGCATATTGTCTGAAGAGTTTTGCCTGATTATCAGTTTCGTATTCAGTAACCCGGCACTTTTGAGTCTTTTGTTGAGATGCTGAACTTGCACACTGGTAAATCCTTTCTTGAGAAAGGCCAATTCTATTGTCCTGGAACTCGCTGTATAGTCGATTCTTTTATAGACCAACGTACTTCCATTACTGACGAACTCTGTGTCAATAAATCTATTTGCCATTTGGATGTACCGCTGCTCTTTGTACAGATTGAACGCAAAGTATGCACTCGGCAATAGCATTATCACAACGATGGCGGTGACAACTATTTTTACCTGCCGTTGACGATTCACAGTTATCTGCTCTGCCGCAGGATACTGTAGATACTTGACAATGCTATACGTAGCAATGCATATGAACACACAGTTTATACTGTACAAGAACAGAGCACCCAAAAAGAACTTCCAGTTAGCAGTTGCGAGACCATAGCCTGCAGTGCAGAGCGGTGGCATCAAAGCCGTTGCAATGGCAACTCCAGGAATTGGATTTCCCTTTTCAACTCTCGTCATTGCAATGACGCCCGCTAGCCCACCAAAGAACGCAATGAGTACATCATAGATGTTAGGAGATGTACGTGCTAACATTTCAGACTGCACTTCTTTAAACGGACTGAGATAGAAGTAGAGAGTCGCAACAATGAGGCTGGCGACTGTCGCGATGAAAAGATCAATCAACGACCTTCTTAATAAGTGAAAGTCGTAGACACCCAACGCAAAGCCCGCTCCAACAACCGGACCCATCAATGGCGAGATGAGCATTGCCCCAATAACGACAGCTGTTGAGTTTACGTTAAGTCCAACAGAGGCAACCATGATAGCACAGGCCAATATCCAAAGGTTTGCCCCTCTAAATGAAATGTTGCCCTTTACAATCTCTAACGTCTTCTGCTTGTCTTCTTCACCTCTGTGCAGGTTAAAAAGATCCGTGAGGACGTTTGCCATAGTATCGTTCCTTTAGTATTCGTGCAGTACCCGTTTCGCTCGGCTACGACGGCACGGGTTTGCAATGTGGCTTTCTCAGATTCAGCACCACAATCTACCTCATATGTACAATGAACGAATCACGCAATGTCTGCGCCCTCATTTGGCAAGGACGAGCAGTTGGGCGAATGAAGGGTGTGATATTACGACGTCTGAATGGTGATTCACTAACTCATCTTTCGAGCAGAATGCAATACCGAGGCCGGATTCCTTGATCATACAGAGATCGTTCATGCTGTCGCCAATGGCAATTGTGTTTTCACGCTTGATATTGTACTTGTGAATGATGCTAAGCAGCGCATTTGTTTTACAGATTGAGTGTTTGCACAGGCTCGCTGGATGATTGAAAAGAAAGGAGGGGACTTTCACTTCACCGGTGCAGATGCTTTTGGAAAATTCTAACTCGTTGGAGAGTGCGAAATCCATTCCAAGCTTACTCTTTATGTGGTTGGTGATGCAATCATAGCTGTCGGATATTATACCGATGATATAGCCTCTGCCGTGCATTTCAGTGATGATCTCCATCGTTCCTTCGATAATCGGAATACTGTCTATCACTGCAATCAACTCGCCAATAGTTTTGCCCTTCAGAAGCGTAGCTATTCGCTTGGTGAGAACGATGACGTTTGTTTCAGTAGACCGAATGTCCATCAACTGCTCTTTAAAACCGAACACATTGGCACATGTGTCGATGAACCTACCTTCTAACAAGGTATTGTCCATGTCGAAGACAATGAGTTTATCGAGCGTGCTCAACTGGTCATGTAGAGCAAATTCCATTTGAGAACGAATCTCGTTAAGTACACCCAACTCTTCAAAATTGTAATGCCGATTGCTTGAAGCAGCTGCTTTTTTGATAATCGTTTGCGCTACTTCTTTGCTCATTTTTCCCAATGCTTGCCAAGGCTTGCTTTTGTTCTCCAGATACCCTATTTCCACCTCCTTCATTTGGACATTCAGCAACTGCATGTCAATGAGAATCCCAATGTCTACTCCATAGTCATCACGAAATTCCAATTGCATAAAGAGTGACTTCCTGCCCGCTATCATTCCGCTAAGGGGTTGTGAAAAATGAAGAAGGTCTGGGAAGAAAATGCTGAGCAGTGGTTTCGCTACAAGTTCGGTTACCCGTCCAGCATTTCTACTAAAAGCAGATTTTACAAAATCTGCTTCGCCTTGTAGAATGGGCTCTGTAAGCAGCTTAATGGTGTAGTGAGGATAGGGGTCAATGTCACCGTCTAGAAATGCGATAATCTCATTGGAAGCGCATAGAATGCCATCTTTCATCGAAGCACCTTTTCCGAGTTTGGTACTCGTAATGACCTTTGCACCACTTTGCTGCGCAATCGATACTGTACGATCAAGCGATTTGTCATCCACCACTATTACTTCAGAGACGTTGGGCTGTCTTTTCGCAAAGGCAACTACGCTTGCAATGTTCTCTTCCTCATTCAGTGTCGGGATTATGACTGTTATCATTGGATATTCTCTGAATGGTTATTCAAAAGATGGGTAGTTACTGCTTGAGCCTCGAAGCAATGCGCTGCGACCTTCCATGAGAAGGATATTGTACTCCGTTAAAGATAGATTGAATTTCCTTACATCAAATGATCAACATGGTGCATAGAGCGCTGATGTTCAATCCTCCACGTAGTCATCGCATAGACTCGATCATCCATTATCTATGACTGAACTGTTAGAAGAGGAGTCATAAGTACGTTGCCTCACACCGATCGCGCTTGCCGTTCGCTTGCATGGACTAAGCAAGTAAGATCTTGGGTGGTATATAGCACCTAGCTTACCGCCGATCAGCCTTTACGTAACAACGTGTATTTGATGTTCGCTTGATCTTACCAGGAGTAGCGGCATCTTCGACGTCCTGGAATATGGATTCGAGAAGCATACTTACAGAATCGATAAATGCACGTCGAACTCTCGTGTGCGCTACGTAGTTCCATTTGCTGTTGATTGTATGCCTGTTGGCAAGACAATGTGTCGTCAACAATCATGTCCACCATTCTCGCGGCTGCATTCTCTCCACGTCGCAAGCTTCGTTCATTGGTTCGGGCTCTACGAAGGCGCAGCCCATTGCAATGATGTACCTCGAGAGGGTAGAGAGTGTGGCGATGAACTTCATTTGGAATCATTTGTCATAAAAGGTGCAAAGAAAAGAGAATTCGCCTAACAACTCTTCATGGCCCAACAAGGATCAACTCCGTGAATGGATCGCCATGGTCTTGCTTGTACACAGCAACATAGAGACCGTTCGGCACTCGAAACGAAGCCACGTCTGCCTTTGACAATTGCGAAGAGCAAGCGAGCTCAGCCACCCTGCCGCCATCGATCGAATAGAGGGTGCACGACGTGAAGTGTCCGGGAGCCAATGCTCGATGTCCGGACGTGATAGAAGTCGGACCGTCGTAGGCCGATTTGATCGGAAGAAATCCAATCAGTCCGTTGTTGAATCCAACAAACATTCCGTGATAGCGATGCGAGTACACAGCGCACAATGGCCCATAGAATCCGGGACCAAGCGAGTCGACAATAGCAGACTTTTCATGGCTAACAATGTAGCCGATGTTGTTCGATGCCTGAAGACGAATGACAGAAGCAACTGCTGACATCCGAATCACATCCACTCCGGACGTCCTTGATAACCGAGATTTCATTTGCCACGCATCGCCGCTCAGTTTCCAAATGCTCTCTGTCGTGAGCAACGTCGAATCATTGATCAAGATAGAGTGCGCATTGTAGACAGTGGTATCGAAGAGAATGGAACCATCGGCGACATTCATAATGATGAGTCGGCCGTCGCTATTTGAAGAAACGATGCGCCCTGCTACGCCTATGTCAACACGTTCACCGCTCGGTATGTCAATTCCACTCGTATCTCCATACGGTACCCATGTGTCATCGATGTAATTGCTCAGATACAATCGTCCGCTAGGCGAGTCGCGCCTGCACACATAGAGACCCATCAGCTTTTCCGTCGCATTGCAGATTGTTCTTGCTCCGTAAACAAGGTAGTCTGGCGGAAGCCAGACCGATCGAACGACCGTGCTGTTTCCTCCCGCTCGAACTACGATCTGCTCGAGTGAACGGTTGTACAATTGGGTATCGAACAACGAGAGACGTGCATACGTTGGAGTCGATTACGTCCCCTTGCTTGTTCCGTAGAATTGCAGCGAATGGTACTTCGCCAACATGATCTGCGTTGAGAACCAATGGATTTGCGCGGCCACTCAAAACATAGGATCGCCCATCGATGCGACCTACAATGTCTACTTCCTTTGTCTTAGCAACGAAGAGCGCGCCGTAGGTAACATTGCCGTACACCAATGCAGTGTCAACACTACGAATGCAGGCAAGGCCCTCCCTCCCCTCCACCCCACCATAGGAATAAACGCGAAGTCGGAAAGGGTTGAGCGAGTGTAGGACAACCACACGGTCTACGTCGTTGACATTGACGAACGAGCCGGCGGCACGAATCGTGTCGATGAGTACAGAAGTACGATTGAGGACATCATAGGCCTCAGTCCATTGAAGTCCGGACGTCTCACGCACAGTACAGAAAACATTTGGCGCTGCTAGGCTGCCTACGATGGTGCGGTCATCTGCTTTGAACAATGGGAGAGAGGCTTCGCTGACGTTGCCAAGAGGGTAATGGGTGTACATGATGTGATCGATACCTGTTGCACCTGCGCTGTAGTAGTTCTCATGGCTACGCACCGTTCGCAAAAGTTGCCCGGTTCTCGCATCTACATAGGTGCAGAGCAATGCAGAGGAGTCTGAAGTCACCTTCATGGAGTAATACTCACGTCCGTGCGGACTCACACGATTGATGTTCACCGAGTCATAGGTCTTGAGGGCGGCAGCGGACTGTGCATTGAAGATCGCACTGCGCGTCGTTGAAACTGCGCTCGCAGAGTACGTGCCAACAAGTGTGGCTGTCGATTTTCCTGGTGCCACTGTGCACGTATTGAAAGATGCGAGCATGCCGAGTGCTGAGTCTACGAATGGGAAGATGTCAGAGATAGGTGTCCAGGTCTTCGATTCATTCTCAATTACAGCGAGGTGAAGTTCTTTTGTGGCCCGCGACTTGTAGTAGAGAAGAAGTCGATTCGACACGAAGCACCAAGCCCGCACAGACGTAACAGAGTCCGGAATGGCCACCGTGTCTCGACGCTCATTGGAATACGATTGGAGACGAAGAACACCAATTGTGTCGATCACGCTGGCAACATACCGGCCATCGATCGACTTGGTGGGATATAACGTCACGAATGGCTTGCCAAATTCCACATCTGCGAGCAACTGAATTGTCTGAGCTGTAACGGTAGCACCCCTACCTGTGAGCAACACACCAACAATCAATAGAATGAAGATCCATACTCTTGGAATAGAATCGAATATCGGCATACATGCCTCACGTTCAGGAGATGTCGTAAGTTTCTTGTCACATCATACAAGGCAAGTCTGTGAATTCGCAAGTGAACATCAAATCTGTAAGCGCTGGAACGGCGACGATCAACATTTCGCTGACTGAGCTGGGCGGACCCGACGAAGAAGGCACGATCTACTATGAAGTAAATGCAGAGGTCTATGCATCGTCGATCAAGGATGCTAGCGGCCTTACCTTCGAGTTTCGGTTCGAACACGCACAACCTCTGCGCAGCACCGAGTGTAAAAGCGCCCTGCAAGAAGCACTCACGTTCGAGTACACGAAGGCCCTGCGGAATTTCTAGCATAGAGTTGACATGATCAAGCACCTCCTCCTTGCCGCCTTTCTCATTGCCATTCTTCCCCTACTCGCACTCACAGCACTCTCAGCACTTACCGCACTCGATGGCACCCACATTGTGCAGGTTGACGCAGATGGCGAAGTGATCACGGGACTCATCTTTGCCAACAACTACTTCGAACTACAAGTGGATGGCGTTGCCGTTGGAAAAGACAAGGTGCCGTTCACACCGTTCAATTCAAGTATCGTGCGTTTCCGCGTTCGACGTCCGTTCGCCATTGCGATGCTTCTCGTGGATTGGGAAGAACATCTTGGAGTTGGATGCGAAGCAAATGCAGGCAAGGCCTATCATGCAGGGGATGGAGGCATGGTGGCGGTGTTCAAAGACGCATCGAATGTCACCGATGGCACACAATTACGAGACGTAACGATCTACAACATGCTTGGTGTGGCAGTGTATCAAGGGAACGATGTTGTAGACCCAATCTCGGTTGTCGGGCTTCCTTCAGGCATAGACATCATGGATCTACAACTGTACAATTCGCATGTTGTATCGAAGACGATCATCCCCTAGCTATTCCGGCGATGCTCATGGGATGCATGGCCTCGAGTGCCGTTTGTATACCAAGGAGTGCAGTGCGAAGCGCGTCCTTCGTTGCATGTACTTTTGCAATTCCCCACGCACCTTCGACGGAGGCAACGATCCATGTTGCAACGGCATCCACATCGATCGATGCCAACAGCTCTCCACGTTCAATGCCACGTTTGATGAGAACTCTACACACGTCTATCATTTCGTCGATGATCAAGAGCAGTCGCAAGCGATACGATTCGTCGACGGAGGAGAGCTCGTGTAGCAAACCGAAGAGCGGACATCCATAGCGAATCTCGTCTTCACGCACACTGTCGATCATGCGCACAAAGAAACGACGGAACACATCTTGGAACGTGCCCTTCTCTTGCACAATGGCGTTCCAATAGGCGATGAAGCGCGGACCTATCCGTTCGTCTAGAATGGCAAGCCACACTTCGTCAACAGCAGAAAATTGTTCGTCAGAAAGTTCAAGCGCAAGTCCCGTGGCGCCGTTGCGGTGCACATCCTCTTCATAGAACGAAAGCAGCTCTGCGCGGTGCATCATTGCACGATAGCAAGTATGGATGCGATACCTTCCGAGGTGGAAAGGCGCATAACGTAGACACCGGCGGGAAGATCGAAGTCGGCAAGAGATACTACTCCCGAACGCAACTGTCCGTCTGCATGATGCCATGCAGTTGATGCTAGAACTTCACCAACCGTATTGACAACATCGAGTCGATGCTCTCCGAGCATCGACGACGTCCACGCCACCTTGCCATCCTTCCCAACTGGATTTGGCAACACGTCTATGGATATCTGTGGACGTGCGCCAACGGCAACAACGCGAAGTTGACCCGCACAATTCGTCATGTCTACACGTCCGCCGTCGTCACACACCATCGATCCACAAATGGCGGCCGGGAACGTCATTGAAAGCGGAATGGATTCAACACCATTCAAAAATGTTTCGAAGGTGAGCATGGTGAGGACTCCCACTTCTCTTCCGCTCGTGATGAGCAGCTCCACGTCGTCTTGCGCTCCAACGGCTGTGGTACCAACGATCACAGCATCTTGCGCATCGCGTAGTTGAAGTGCACCCCGTCGATAGAACAAATGTGCTCGAAGCGGATAGGCCACATTCACGTCTTGCAAGCGCAACACCGTGATCGTCGCTGTCGCACCTGCCGGCACCGCGGCGGTATTCATCGAACAACGCAGTGTTTGCGATGGGATCACGGTAATGTTCACGGTGGCCTCTGCCCAACAACCATTGCTTGTTCCGCGAACGAGATACGAGATGGAAGAAGGCGGACGTGATGTGGGTGTGGCCGAGGTGGAGTTGTCGAGCCACGTAGACGGCGTCCACAGATACGTGTTGGCGCCACTAGCAACCAATCGCACTATTCCGCCTTCGCAGACCGTTGCATCGGCCGAGACACTCACGCTGATCGATGGGAAGATCGCCACTTGCACGCTCGCACTATCGATGCATGCGCCCGAAGATCCCACCACGGTATAGCGTGTTGTTTGCGCTGGACTCACAGAGATCGTGCTGCCGGTGAATGACTCTCCCGTTGTGTTGTTGCGCCATACGTACGACTCAGATCCAAAGGCAGAGAGTTGAGCAGTTCCGCCGTTGCACATGGACGTATCTTTCGATACAGAGATCTTGATCGAACCAAAGCCAACGAAGACGCTTGCTGTATCGACGCATCCATCGTCCGTTGTTACTGTCACGCGATAGCGCGTGGGTGCGGATGGACGTGACATTGGTGTAGCGGATTTGGGATCGTCGAGTCCGGTGGTGGGCGACCATTGATATGTAGCGCCACCACTTGCCCACAGTGGCACGTTCGATCCCGCGCATACCGACGTGTCGGGACGGATCTTGATGGTTGGCTGCGGGTGAACGTTGACGGTGAGTGTTGCAGAGTCGACGCAGACACCTGTAGAAATGATCACACGATAAGCAACCGTTGTTAGCGGTGCATCTCGAAGGATCGAATCCTTTGTGGTGACGTCGGGCCCATCGCTTCGCGTCCATCGGTACGACTCTGCACCGGCCTTGGCACGTAGGATGATTGTGTCTCCTTTGCAGATCTCGCGAGGTCCGTCGAGTGTGGCTTTGAACGACGTCACGAATATCCTCACTGAATCCACGTCCGGACATCCGAACTCATTAAAGCCCGTAACCTCAAAAGTGGTGGTGGTAAGGATATTGGCAAGTGGACTTGCCTTGGTGGAATCATCGAGGAACCTACCGGGCGACCATCGATAGGTTGTGGCGCCGCGCGCTTGCAGTTTCACGCTCCCGCCTGCACAAATGGTGACGTCGAATCCTGCATTCACATTCGGATTCGCATTCACCACCACTTGCATCGACAATGTTTTTGTGAATCCCTGTGCATCGTAGATCACCGTCACCGTATAGGTGCCAGCTCTTGCGTATGCATGTTGCACTCGTGTTCCGGTGGCACGATTGTTTGCACCACTTGCGGGATCACCAAAATTCCATGTGGCATTCGTGATGCCGGAGTCTGGGATGAATCGCATAGATGTTGCACGTCCGACGCACGCCGTATCGGAGGTGATCTCGTACGTTACTTCGTTCAAGAAGATGGCAGGCATGAAGTTCGGCAGACCGATCTGACTGATGCGCCCTTGTAGATCCACGGCCTTATCTCGATAGCCACATGCGAGGCCGCGCGAGTCGGGCGATGCGATCTCGGCCAAAAAGGCAATACCTTCGGTGGCCACATAGATACGTCCGTTCGGGGCCAGTTGCAGTGCGCCTGTACGTCGGGCTGTGGTGGAACCAACAATGAACATCAGCGGTGGCAGTGGCTGATTCAGATCGTACTGCATTACCACGTTCGAGTCGGTTCTCGTTGCATACAAAAACCGTCCACTGGGAGAAAACTCTACGCCGTACAACGCAAAGTTGCTTCCGTCTGCACGCTGCGCCACAATGCGCGCATTCGACACAACGCCCGTGGTCTTATTGAAATCAAACAACCACAATTGTTTTGCATTCGAACTTGCAAAGGCAATCCGCGAACCTTGTAGGTTGGCCTTCATGTAGCCGATGTCTCCGAACATCAGTTGCGGACCCGACGGAAACGTTGTTGGTGTGGCAGAGATACCTGCGGCTGTTACAGACCACACATAGAACAAGTTCGTATCGAGCGCGTGCGCCACAAGCCACACATCAACACCATTGGCGTGTCGGATTGCTGTGAGCTTTTCCGTTGAAGGTGCAAGTAACGGTGTGTTCTTCTGCACCACCGTTCCGAGGCCGCCGCTTCCGCCCATGTCGACCACGGAAAAATTCACTCCAAGCTTATACGAATTCTCGGTCGCATCGGTAGTCACGATATAGTATCGCTGGATATCTCCCGGCACGGGAATTACGATACTCGACTGCGTGGACGAATACGATCCGGCTAATGTCACACCACCGGACATCACTTGATGCGACTTGTTGTACACGAAACTTCCGTCGGTATAGAACAAAAGGTTGCCGGCCTTATCGCTTACCGTGGCACATCCCTCTTGGGTGTCCATCACTCCATTGGTGAGCGCAATGGGTGTTCCCGTGGTGAAATTCACGCCACACCGCGTCCCGAAATACCAGTTATCGCCCTCATTTGCAGAGAGCATCGCAGTGGAAAGGACAAGGAAGGCAAGAAGGAGGCATGGACGCATGCGGGAAAAATAGCGTTCCCAACGATACGGCCATGCAGGCGAACCCTATCTTTGTACGATGATTACCGTTCAGCTCCGACCAAAAGAAGAAGATAGAATTCGCGCCGGCCACCTCTGGGTGTTCAAGGACGAGATCAGCAAGATCCCCAACGTTGCACCGGGAACGCTGGTGCGTGTGATCGACCGACACGAAACGTCGTACGGCATCGGATTCTGCAACCCACTTTCCAAGATCACCGTGCGCCTGCTCGGCACGGAACGCGAGCTCATCGACGCAGACTTCTTCACGGAACGTGTACGCGCTGCACAGCGCTTGCGCGAACAGCTCCTGCCTGGTGAAACGGCGTACCGTCTGCTCTTTGGCGAGAGCGATCTGATGAGCGGACTGATCATCGACCGATATGGCGACTATTTCGTGATCCAAATGCTTGCAGCAGGCATGGATCAACATCGCGACGATATTGTGCAGGCCATTCGCACCGTGTTTCCACATGCCAAAGGTGTGGTTGAAAAAAACATGGCGCAAACGCGGTTGAAGGAAGGCCTGGAGTTGCGTGAGGGTCTTGTGTGGGGCACTGTGCCGGAGACGGTAGACATTGCGGAGAATGGCCTCACGCTTCGGATCGATCTGGTGGGCGGACAGAAGACCGGATACTTCCTCGATCAAAAGATCAATCGTGCCATGGTGGCACGGCTTTGTGTCGGCAAATCTGTCCTGGACTGCTTCTGCAACGTTGGCGGCTTCGCCTTGAACGCCGCAGCTGCCGGTGCGCGCGAGGCCGTAGGAGTGGATTCTAGTGCCGTGGCCGTGGCTGCAGCGCAACGCAATGCAGAAATCAACGGACTCACCAATGCGCGGTTCGAGGATGCCAATGTCTTTGAACTCTTGCGCGCACATGTGAACGAAGGGCGCACGTGGGATGTGATCATTCTCGATCCTCCGTCGTTCGCGAAAAGCAGAACTGTTTTGCGAAAAGCCCATGCGGGCTATGCAGAACTCAACCGCCTTGCCATGAAGGCACTTGCACCCGGAGGCATTCTTGTGAGCGCAAGTTGCACGCAGCTTGTGCCGGAAGCAGCGCTCCTCGACATTATTTACGAAGAGGGCTCACGATTGCAGAAGCGTCTACGTCTTCTCTACCGTGGCACACAAGCACCCGATCACCCCGTCCTCCTTGCCATGCCAGAGACGCAGTATCTGAAACTGTTCATCTTTGATATTGTCAATGAATAATGACGGCCCCTGTTGAAAACTACCACGTAGTGATGGCCGTCGCTAAGCACTACATTGCACTGCCGACGTTCATCTGCCACGTATCAGGAGTGAGCTGATGTTCGAGTTTGAATTTGACGACGATGCCGATGAATTCGATCGGCGTGAACTGGACGAAACACTCAAGCGCTTTCGAGAATCGTACCGAAGTGGCGAATGGCAACAAGGCGCCCCTTCTGCCGATGCTCTCGAGATGATCGTTCACTATTGCCTTGAAACGCAGAAGTTTGACGACGCCCTGATCTTTTCGCAAATGTGGAAAGATGCAGCGCCGTATTCTGCGGATGCGTGGCATAAGTACGGCATTGCGCTGAGTAGTGTGGGCCAGTGGTCGGAAGCGCTCGATGCCTATACCAAGGCTGCAGACCTCGACCCCGTAGACGTAGAGATCCTCGTGAATCGCAGCATTGCCCTAGAACAAACGGGCAAGCTGGACGAGGCCATGCATCTTATCGAGCGTGCGCTCGAGTCTGAACCCGACAATGCAGACGCGCTCTATAGCAAGGCCATGGTGTTTCAAAAGCTTCAACGCTACGACGAGGCCATCAAGCTCTTCACCTATCTCTCGAAAAACGAACAGTTCACGCGCGACGCGCTGTACGAGCTGGCCTTCTGTTTAGAGAGTACCGATCGAAATGCAGAGGCGCTCGACATTTACGAGCGACTCATCGATACCGACCCATTTGATTCCAATGCATGGTTCAACAAGGGCGTGATCTTCGGTCGCAAAGGTGCCCATCGCAAGTCCATCGAGTCTTACGAAATGGCCGTTGCCATCAAGGCAGACTTTGTATCGGCCCACTACAACATGGGCAACACCTATGCCCTTATCGGCAAGCTCGACGAAAGCATAGAATCGTATCGCGAGGCAATGAAGCACGACGCAAAAGACGTTGCCGTTCTGCACAACCTTGCCACCTCTCTCGAAGAGCGCGGTGATTTTGAAGAGGCCATCGAACTCTTCTCCAAGGTGTTGGAGATCGACGAACGTCATGTCCAATCGCTCTACGGCAGAGGCACATGTTACGATACCCTAGAACAGTACGTGGAGGCCGTGCGCGACTACGACACGGCCCTGGCCGTGTCGCCCGACCATGCAGACCTCTGGTATGCAAAGGGCGACGCCGAGTACAACCTGCATCACGTAGATGAAGCGCTTGAATGCTATCGAAAGGCACTCACCATCGAAGCAACGGACGTGGAGTGTTGGTTCGACTACGGGGCGACGTTGTTAGAAAAGGGCGACCTCGTTGAATCCGCTAAAGCATTTTCCGAAGTGGTACGTCTCTCCCCTGAATGGTCCGATGGCTACTTTGCCTTGGCAAAAGTTCTCACTGCTCTCAACGAACTCAACACGGCCGCCACCTACCTTGCGAGGGCTATCTCGATGGACTCCAACAAGGGACGCGACATCGAGCGCGAGTTCGGCTCATTTGCCACCGAAGCCGGTATCGAGTACCTGAAATCCGTAATTTCGAATTCCAATAAAGGATAACACCATGTCTTACGATCCAATGCTCGTACAACCCATGCGCGAAGAACTCACACGCCATGGTCTACGTGAACTCAGAACTGCCGTCGACGTCGACGAGGCAATCAAGCAACCCGGCACAACACTCGTTGTGGTGAATTCCGTATGTGGCTGTGCAGCCGGTGGCGCCCGCCCAGGCGTGGCTTTGGCTCTCAAGCATGCAACGTTGCCAGATCACCTGGTGACGGTCTTCGCCGGTCAAGACATCGAAGCAACGGAGCGAGCGCGCACCTACTTCACAGGCGTTGCGCCATCGTCGCCGAGCATTGCGCTTCTGCAAGACGGAGAGCTCGTGGCCTTTATGCCGCGACATCAAATTGAAGGTCGCACGCCCGAAATGATCGCTTCTGCGCTCACGTCTGCGTTCGACAAGCTTGGAGCAAACGCTTCGGCCTGACCTATTGTTAGCGTACGGAATTCGCCAACAGTATTCTGATGAACGGGGCTTATGGCCCCGTTTGTCGTTTCTACAACGTCGGTAAGCACGCTCGTCCACGCATCGAGCAACGCATCCGCCTCGTGGTGCCACGGCATCAAGGCAAGGTTCAGCTCGCGAAAGGTGGGTCCGTGATGCAAGTGCACCAAATGACAAAGCTCATGCACCACCACGCTCTCAATGCAGGCATCGGGCGTGCGGATCAAGAATTCGTTCAGGGTGATGGTGCCGGACGAGCTGCAGCTGCCCCAACGGCGCGACATTTTGCGCATGCGAAGTCCGGCATATCGAAGGCCCGGCAGTCCAATTGCCGGTAGATGTAGGGCGATCAGCGCCTCAAATAGCCCTTCCGCCTCGCGCCGTTGCCACCTTGCCACAGACCTCTGCGCAAGAAGCGGAGATGTTGTGAGGGAGGCAGGGAGGATGAGCGTATCTTCACGGCGTCGTATCGCCTTCGTCCGCTCGGAGCTTGCCTCCCACCGAAGCAAGCCACCACGATGATAGAATTCGTTCGCGGCGGTGCGCATAGGGATCACAGATCGGGCCGTAGCTGCCTTGGCAACTTTGCCCGCGATCCAGTCGAATCGAGATCGGAGAAAGAGTTCAATGTCGGCGATGGATGTTCGCATTGGCGACCGCACGACCACGGTTCCGGAGGCATGGATCTCGACGGAAAGTGTGCGGCGACGCGAGCGGACCAGACGGTAAATCAATGTAACCTTCAGTTCTGACCATTGTTAATGACTACGCAATGAAGCGGCGGCTGGGCGAATATAGTGATGGCGATCTCTATGCCATGTTACATGGAGACGATCGGGAAGAAGCATTTCGTGAATTGTACACGCGCTTTTCTCCCAACGTCTTCGCCTATTGCATGCGCGTACTTGGAAACCAGGACCGAGCCTACGATATCTATCAGGAAACGTTCATGCGCTTCTTTCAAAGCGCCGAACGACACCACCGGCTAGACAATGTTCGGGCCTACGTCCTCACGATATGTCGCAACCTGTGCCTGAACGAGAAAAAGCGAAGTGCACAGACCGCCGCTTTGGAATTTGACGACACGCTGTATAACCCCGGTGAAGGTCGCGAGGCGGAACGGAGCGAAATGATGGGCCTTATCACAATGGCCATGGAGCTCCTCCCGCACGACATGAAAGAGGCATTTGTGCTGCGCGAGTACGACGGATTGTCGTACAACGAAATCAGCGATATGCTTCAGATCAAACTCGAGACGGCCAAGGTGCGGGTGTTTCGCGCCCGGCAAAAGATCAAGGAGATTCTTGAGCCGTATCTGAACGAAATGCATAGGTGAGATGACCATGGACCCGAATCATAGCGACCTGATCCAGATGCTCCTAGACGGAGAGATGGACTCGATGTACGATGGACGGCTGTTCGGCGAACTCTCCACAAACGGAGACCTTCGAAGTGAACTCAAGCAACAGCTTGCCATCCGCAACGAGGTATCGCACGACCGTATGGCCCTGATCCCACCGGCTTCCCTCACGGGCGCCGTGTTCAGCGGATTGGGCTTTACGGCACCGATGGCCGGCGCCGCCGCCGGAGCCGCCGGTGGATTTGTTGCCACCTGGTTGGCCCGCATCGGCGTGCCGATTGCCGCTGCGGTGTTGGCGACTGGGGCGATGAATTACGCGATGACGCGCGACAAGTCTGCGAGTACGCGCGACACTGATGTGCGGCGCTCAGAAGCTTCGCGCGACACTGATGTGCGGCGCTCAGAAGCTTCGCGCGACACTGATGTGCGGCGCTCAGAAGCTTCGCGCGACGCTATGACGCGCGACGAGAGCATGACGACGCGCGACGAGAGCATGACGACGCGCGATTCCGAACCGAC
>Ga0105044_10001522_pt1 | contig 31122 bp, 26 predicted proteins | sample MAT01_FD_78092 | JGI IMG/M metagenome (GOLD analysis project Ga0105044, IMG submission 78092) | Freshwater microbial communities from Lake Fryxell liftoff mats and glacier meltwater in Antarctica - MAT-01 | ecosystem: Environmental > Aquatic > Freshwater > Ice > Liftoff microbial mat | place...
GAGCAACATCACTACTTTCATCTTTTTTACATGCCTGAAATATAATAGCTGAAAAAATCAACATAATTATTACGTGCTTATATTTTTGCATGATTTTCATTATTCCTTTTTTTATCTACAATATCAATTTTTATTGTTGTTCAGGAACTCAAAATTACAAAATTTTATTATGTTTTGATCATTGCAAACAATGCATCACCTCAATTTGCCCGCAACCCCACTAATCTCTTGACCATAAAAGCTTTCCCAGATCCTGATTTAAGGTATTTTTCAAACGAAAAGGCCATGTTTTTATCTTTAAAATTATGGGTATTCTCCAGCTTAACAGGTAATCTACTCCGGGTATAAGCTACCTCCCCATTTAAATGAGATTTCAACCTGGTTTTTACCTCACCACTACAACCGGTATAAAAAGTCCCATCACTACACCTTAAAACATACACACTCCACTTTGGATTATTCTCCAAGTACCATCTCTCAAAATCATTATCTGAAATCATCTCTAAAAAATTTATAAATATGAAAAAATAAACGAATAAACCGCTCAAAAAGTGAACTAGTTCCGCAGCCCGCAATGTGTACACGGCCCACAAACCGTGGACCGCAGTCCACCAACCGCAAAACCGTGAACCGCAGTTCACCATCCACAAACCGTGGACAGTAGTCCACAAACCAAATACCATGGACAGTAGTCCACCAATCAGAAACAGTGGACCGTGTCCACCGAAGCGCTTTGGCAATAGTTGATGCCCCGCATCAACTATTGCCAAATGGCGTAGGTGGAGTCGGAGGGACTTGAACCCTCGTCCAGACAAGGGACCGCTGTGCTTTCTACATGCTTAGCACTTATTGAATTGTAGGGAAATAACCTGGTAAAGGGCAGACCGGTTAAAACCTTAGTCCCGGTTTCTTATTCCGACCGCGGGACGAGGCCGGAACCAGCTCAAAAGAATGATACCCATTGTGCAAAATTAATGAGCCGAACTCTGCACCGGGTAGCTTGTTCCGCCCACCTAGTGAACGGAATTAGGCATCATCCCTTAGGGATTAAGCCGCAAGCGCGTAGTTGTTTTCGCCATTTAAGCGATTGAGAGTTGAGATTAACGAGCCATATTCACAACGCTCGGCATGCTTACACATCAACCTCACCTGCTGTCGATACCTTTCGACCCCAGAGGTTGCAAATTTACTCAAAAATCATACCTTTTCGGTTATTCCGGCAAATTGTCAGTTTTTAGCAGGGTAAAATCCCTAATTTTGCCCAGAATGTTTTAGTAGTTTATTAAAACAAAATTTAATTTGCAGTTAAACACACTTTAGAATTGTCTCTGAAGTCTTTCTCAATTTAATTTATGAAAATAGGAATTATCAGGGAAGGTAAGGTGCCACAAGATAAAAGAGTTGCTTTTACTCCGGATCAGTGTGTTCAGATTCTGAAAGATTTTCCGGGAGCGCAAATTGTTGTTCAACCTTCTCCATTTCGTTGTTATACCGATGCTGAATATAATGCAGCAGGAATCACACTCGATGAAAATATTGCAGATTGTGATTTCCTCATGGGTGTTAAAGAAGTTCCAATTGATGAGATGATCCCCGGAAAAAGTTATAGCTTCTTTTCTCATACCATCAAAAAACAAGTGCATAACAAAAAACTGATCCGTGCCCTTATTGAAAAGAAAATTACCATGGTAGATTACGAATGTCTTGTTGATACCGACGGAAACAGAGTGATTGGTTTCGGACGTTTTGCAGGTATCGTTGGTGCTTATAACGGTATCATGGGCTACGGGGAAATGTACAAGTTGTTTAAACTGAAACCTGCAAACGAATCTCACGATAAAAAAGAACTCTTCGAAGGGCTCAGTAAAATTGGTGTGCCTAACATAAAAATAATTATCACCGGTGGCGGGCGTGTGGCGCATGGTGCCGAAGAAACTATGGGTGCCATGAATATCAGGAAAGTGACGCCATATGAATTTTTGAATTATTCGTTTCGAGAACCTGTGTATGTGCAGTTGCATTCTCATGATTATCATGAATCAGTTCTCAAAAAACCATTCAGTAAATTTGATTTCTATAATAGCCCTGAACAGTTTATATCTACTTTCAACAAGTATGCTTTAAAATGCGATGTGTTGATTCATTGCGCGTTTTGGGATCCTAAGGCGCCTGTGCTTTTTACGAAAAAAGAAATGTGCGATCCCGGCTTTCATATAAGCATGATTGCAGATGTTACCTGCGATCTCAATGGCAGTATTCCATCTACAACACAATCAACAACTATCGAGAATAAATTTTATGGTTACAATCCAATCACCGAATCTGTCGAAGAACCCTTCCAACCGGGTACCATAACGGTTATGGCTATTGATAATTTGCCCTGTGAATTACCTAGAGATGCGTCGGAAGGTTTTGGAAAACATCTAATCGAAAGAGTGCTGCCTGAAATACTTGGCGGCGATCAGCGTGGACTCATAAAAAGAGCTACCATCTGCAAAAACGGAACCCTTATGCCGCGCTTTGAATACCTAAAAGATTATGCAGGATTATAATACTTTCAGGCTGTGGTGTTGTACTGAATCTCTTTCAAAAGTGAAATGGTTTTCTCCGGATCTTCCGAAGAAAAAACAGTGTTTCCTGCTACCAAAACATCAGCACCATGAGCAAGCAATTTAGAGGCATTTTTTAAATCTACTCCTCCATCAATTTCTATAAGTGCCTTCGAGTTTCTCTCTTGTATCAATGCTTTCAATTCAGAAATTTTTGAATAGGTGTTCTCAATAAATTTCTGACCTCCAAAACCGGGATTCACCGACATCATACACACCACATCAATTTCAGTAATTACCTCTCTGAGCATCGAAATTGGTGAATGAGGATTGATAGCAACTCCGGCTTTCACTCCAAAACTTTTAATGTGTTGAATGGATCTGTGGAGATGAGTGCATGCTTCAAGGTGAACCGAAATAATATCAGCACCGGCATCTGCAAATTCTTTCACATACCTATCAGGATCCACAATCATCAAATGCACATCTAATGGCTTTGTAGCATGTCGCTTTACCGCTTTTATCACCGGAAAACCAAATGAAATATTCGGAACAAAAACGCCATCCATAACATCCAGGTGAAACCAATCCGCCTTACTCCGGTTGATCATTAAAATGTCTCTTTCAAGATTGGCAAAATCTGCCGAAAGTAGGGAAGGGGCTATTATCATGTGCTAGTGTGATGAGGACTGATTTGCGCGTGTGCTGATGAAGGGTGTGGTGGTTTGTCACTTGTCACCCGTCTCTTCCGAGCCGGCTTGTCACTTCGCAAAATTAACACTTTACGCTAAGCTTACCAATAAAAAAAACCCCTCCATTTACGGAGAGGTAACTTATCATGATGATGAAATTTTAATTTACTGACCCAGATACGATTTCAGAATTTTACTTCTGGAGGTATGCTTCAGTCTTCTGATAGCTTTCTCTTTGATCTGACGAACACGTTCTCTGGTGAGTTCAAACCTTTCGCCTATCTCTTCAAGAGTCATAGAGGCAACTCCTTCCGACAGGCCGTAATATAGTCGCACAACATCTGCTTCTCGAGGTGTTAATGTGCCCAACGCTCTTTCGATTTCTCTGCGGAGAGACTCGGTCATCAATGCTGTTTCCGGTGATAGTTCATCTTCGCCGGGAATCAAATCCAGCAGGTTGCCATCTTCACCCTGAAGAAATGGAGCATCCATAGAAATATGGCGTCCGGAGCTTCGCATAGTGTCGCGAATATCGTCTTGCGATATGTGGAGAATTTTTGATATTTCTTCGTTGGTGGGTTCCCTTTCAAAATCCTGTTCCAGCTGTGAAAAGGTTTTGTTGATTTTGTTGATGAAACCGATTTTGTTTAAGGGTAATCGCACAATCCTCGACTGTTCAGCCAACGACTGAAGTATTGACTGGCGAATCCACCAAACTGCATAAGAGATGAATTTAAATCCTCTTGTTTCGTCGAAACGTTGCGCGGCTTTAATCAGTCCAAGGTTCCCTTCATTAATAAGGTCACCTAAAGTGAGACCTTGGTTTTGATACTGTTTAGCTACCGAAACCACGAAACGAAGATTCGCTTTGGTTAATTGTTCCAGCGCTTTTTGATCACCCTGCTTAATACGTCTTGCCAAATCAACTTCTTGCTCGGCATTAATAAGCGTCACTTTTCCGATCTCCTGCAGGTATTTGTCTAATGATTGTGTTTCCCGGTTGGTAACCTGCTTGGTAATTTTTAATTGTCTCATCGTCGCTGCTTTTCTCTCTGTTTGTTTGAAGGTCTAACGCCCACCGTTAAAATTGAGTTACAGAAATGGGTTGGAGCCGTTCCGAAATTCTGTAAGAAAATGACAGGTTATTGAATAAACGATCTCCGAAAGGAAAATGAGGAGGGGTAAAATGTAAGAAAACCCGCCTTTTGAGCGGGTTTTCTTACATTTTAATGAAATAGGTTATCGGAAAGAATTACACCGATATCATCCTGAAAATCAGTCGGCATTTTCGGTAGGAACCTTCCTTTGCGGGATGGCTCCTGGCACCTGACCTTCTTTTGCAGGAGCATCAGCAGAACGCTCTTTCATACCTTCCGGCTTTGGAAGAAGGGCTTTTCTTGAAAGCTTTAATTTTCCTGTTTTTTTATCGATTTCAATAAGCTTAACCTGTATAATCTGGCCCTCCTTTAATATGCCTTCCATAGTTTCCAGTCGCTCCCACGATACCTCTGAAATATGGAGCAGTCCATCTTTTCCGGGTAAAATTTCAACAAAAGCACCGTATGCCATAATGGATCTGACTTTTCCTTCATATACATCTCCGATTTCAGGGACAGCTACAATGCCTTTAATTCTTCGTTTTACTTCTTCAATAGAGGCTTTATCTGCAGAAGCGATTTCAACATATCCCATTCCATCTCTTTCTTCAATAGATATAGTAGCACCGGTTTCACGCTGCATCTCCTGAATGATTTTACCTCCGGGTCCGATGATAGCACCAATGAATTCTTTTTCTACACGAAGTGTCTCGATACGCGGAGCATGTGGTTTGTAATCGGAATTTGGTTGAGTGATGGTCTTATCCATTTCATCAAGTATGTGCAATCTTCCGGCTTTAGCCTGCTCAAGTGCCTTCAACATGATATCATAAGGAAGTCCGTCAACTTTAAGATCCATCTGTGTGGCACAAATCCCTTTGCGGGTTCCGGTAACTTTAAAATCCATGTCACCCAGGTGATCTTCATCGCCAAGGATATCGGAAAGCACGGCGAAACGTGAACCATCAGTAATTAAACCCATAGCAATTCCCGAAATAGAACTTCTGATATGTACACCTGCATCCATCAAAGCTAATGAAGCGGCACAAACAGTAGCCATCGAAGAAGAACCGTTTGATTCAAGGATGTCAGAGACCACACGCACTGTATATGGGTTTTCATCACCTGAAGGAAGTACTTTCTTGATGGATCTCATGGCTAGGTTTCCATGACCCACTTCTCTTCTTCCTGTACCACGATTTGGTTTTACTTCGCCTGTTGAAAATCCGGGGAAGTTATAGTGTAACAAAAATTTCTGTGTTCCTTCCACCATCACACCATCAATAATTTGCTCGTCCATTTTAGTTCCGAGCGTAACGGTTGTGAGTGATTGTGTTTCTCCTCTTGTAAAAACAGCCGAACCATGCGTGGATGGAAGATATCCAACTTCCGACCAGATAGATCTGATTTGAGTGGTAGTTCGTCCGTCCAAACGCTTTTGTGTATCCAGCATCATGGTACGGATTGCCTCTTTTTCAACATCATGAAAATAATGATTGATATGACCTTCGTATTCTGACAATTCTTCAGCCGGAATAGTGGTTTTAAATTCTTCACGAATGGCTTCAAAACCTACCTTACGTGCATTTTTATTGTCGTTGCCAAGTTTAGCAAAATCATAAACTTTCTGATAAGTAGCTTCACGTACTTTGGCACGCATTTCTTCATGGTGCACTTCGTGTGAATACTCACGCTTAGGTTTGCTTCCAAACATTTCGCGGAATTCCAACTGGGCCTGGCATTGAAGTTTAATGGCTTCATGTCCAAATTTGATTGCCTCTACCATTTCCTGCTCACTAACTTCATTCATTTCTCCTTCTACCATAACCACATCTTTCGCACTTCCTGCTACGATTAAATCGATATCGGCTGATAACATTTCTGAAATAGGAGGGTTGATTTTAAACTGACCTTTTATTCTGCCAACACGCACTTCCGAAATAGGTCCATTGAATGGAATATCGGAAATGGTAAGAGCTGCTGATGCGGCAAGTCCTGCCAATGCATCGGGAGCAACTTCTTTATCGGCCGAAATCAAAGTTATCATTACCTGTGTGTCGGCGTGATAATCATCCGGGAAAAGCGGACGAAGAGCACGATCAACTATTCTTGAAATAAGTATTTCATATTCTGAAAGGCGAGCCTCTCTGCGGAAAAAACCTCCTGGGAATTTTCCGGCTGCAGCATATTTTTCCTGGTAATCTACTGAAAGTGGAAGGAAATCGGCCCCTTCTTTTCCATTCTTGTTGGATACTACGGTAGCAAGTACCATGCAGTCACCCATTCTTACTACTACCGAACCATCGGCTTGCTTGGCAAGTTTGCCGGTTTCCATGCTAATCGACCTGCCATCGGCAAGTTGAAAAGTTTTTGTAATTGGTGTTTTTGACATCTTTTTTTAAATCTGATTATTTATCCACTTGTGTTAACGAAAAAAAGGCAATTCCATAATTGCCTTTTTAATTATCTTAATACTGTAATGAGTTCTAATATTATTTCCTGATATTCAGTTCGCCAATGATTTTCCTGTATCTGGTGATATCATTTTGCATCAGGAAATCAAGAAGGCTTCTTCTTTTTCCAACCAGTCTGATCAAAGAACGCTGGGTTGAGAAGTCTTTTTTCTGAATTTTTAAATGCTCTGTTAGAGAATTAATTCTCTCTGTGAACATAGCAATTTGGGCTTCTGCTGATCCTGTGTTGGTATCTGCCTGACCGTATTTTTTGAAGATTTCTTTCTTTGACTCTGTACTGAGTTGCATCGGATATGAAATTGAATATGAGATTTTAAATGGACTGCAAAGATAATAAATCTCTAAATACAGACAAATTTTTTTGAGGTCAATTTTCGAAAAAGTCTAAAATGCTTGATAGTTTGATTTTCAGTTCATTACGTGGAACTATCAAGTCAAGGAAGCCATGTTCCAGAACAAATTCGGAAGTTTGGAACCCTTTTGGAAGGTCTTTACCAATGGTTTCCTTCACCACCCGAGGGCCTGCAAAAGCGATAAGTGCTCCCGGTTCGGCAATGTTAAGATCTCCTAACATGGCATATGAAGCGGTAACACCTCCCGTAGTGGGGTCGGTAAGCAATGAAATGTAAGGCAGTTTTGCTTTTGATAACAGAGTTAATTTTGCAGATGTTTTGGCCATTTGCATCAGCGAAAAAGCGGCCTCCATCATACGGGCTCCACCCGATTTGGAGATGATCATCAGAGGGTATTTTTTCTCAATACTCACATCGATCGCTCTCGAAATTTTTTCTCCAACAACCGAGCCCATTGATCCGCCAATAAATTCGAAATCCATACAGCAAATGACCAGATTATGGCCTCCTATCTGACCGTATGCAGTTCTGATAGCGTCGTTGAGTTGCGTTTTGCTGATGGTATCCCGCAGCCTGTCGGTATACTTTTTAGTGTCCACAAATTTCAACGGATCTCCTGATGTGAGATTAGCATTGAACTCCGTGAATTTATTTTCGTCAAATAAGATCGCAAAATATTCAGCTGAACCAATTCGTTCGTGAAAACCACATTTCCCGCAAATATAAAATTGGTCGGAGTGTTCTTTCGACGGCTGAATATTTTTACACGAAGGACATTTATACCACAACCCTTCCGGAGTCTCTTTCTTTTCCCGTGTGGAGGTAGTAATTCCTTCTTTAATACGCTTAAACCAGCTCATTGGCAGATGTTAGGAGTGGATGATATTGTTGGGTGAAGCGCCGGAAAAATCAGGCTATGGTAATTTCTTTATTCAGATAAACATCCTGAATGGAATTGAGCAATGAAATTCCTTCTTTCATCGGTTTCTGGAATGATTTCCTTCCCGAGATCAGCCCTTGGCCGCCTGCACGTTTGTTGATCACAGCCGTTGTAACTGCTTCGGCTAAATCTGTAGCACCTTTTGATTCTCCACCTGAGTTGATCAATCCTGCGCGTCCCATGTAGCAATTTACTACCTGGTAACGGGTTAGGTCGATTGGGTGATCGGTAGAAAGTTCATCATAAACTTTTTTGTGAGTCTTTCCAAAATTGAGTGCAGTATATCCGCCGTTGTTGGTAGGTAATTTTTGTTTGATGATATCAGCTTGAATGGTTACTCCCAAGTGATTGGCCTGACCGGTTAAATCTGTTGATGTGTGATAATCTATACCATCCTTTTTAAATGCGCTGTTGCGTAAATAACACCATAGAATGGTCGCCATTCCCAATTCATGCGCTTCTGCGAAAGCATCAGCAACTTCAATAATTTGACGGGCCGATTCAGGTGAACCAAAATAAATAGTTGCTCCAACTGCAGCAGCGCCCATGTTATAAGCATCCCTTACCGTTCCAAACATGATCTGATCAAATTTATTAGGGTAGGAAAGGAATTCGTTGTGGTTTATTTTAACAATGAAAGGAATTTTATGAGCGTATTTTCTGGAAACAGATCCAAGTACTCCATAAGTGGAGGCAACTGCATTACATCCCCCTTCAATTGCCAGCTTCACAATGTTTTCAGGATCGAAGTAAATAGGATTCGGAGCAAATGAAGCACCGGCCGAATGTTCTATTCCCTGATCAACAGGAAGAATGGAAACATATCCGGATCCTGATAATCTTCCTGAATTATAAATCCATTGAAGATTTTTTAATACTGCATTGCTTCTGTTGGAATTGATAAAAATCCGATCTATGAAATCGGGTCCCGGAAGGTGCAATAAATCTTTTGATACCGTTTTGCACTGATGTGATAATAGTGAACTCGCATCTTTACCTAAAAGTTCTTCAATTTGCCTGGTGGTCATTGTCATGATTAACTGAAATGGTTTAGTTGAATAATTGTTAAGCCGACAAAACTACTAAAAAAAACAATTTACCCGCACAGTGTCTAATAGCTTGTTTAGCAGACTCTTTCAATAATTATGGGCATATTAATTCATGGCCGATTTCGGGTTTTGATCTTTTGGTGTGCGGAGGAGGTTAAGAAGTAAGAAAATTTCACTTAAAGAATGATCTCAAACAACCTAAAAAGGATAGCCAATTGCAAAGTTGTAAAGGATCGAGCTGGGCTTCAAATCCGGAACCACCCAGCGATCGCGCTCATCCCTTCCCGGATCTTTCAGAGGTACTCCTGCATCCACCCTGAAAATAAAAAATGTGAAGTCAAATCTGACGCCTAATCCCGAACCAAGGGCCAGTTCATCTAAAAAGGTAGAAAATTCAAACTGACCGCCTTCAAAGGTGTTGGTAGCTTTGCCAATCCACACGTTGCCGGCATCCAGAAATACAGCCCCTTTCAATATCTTAAAAACATCAAACCGATACTCCAGGTTGGCGTTGATTTTTATGTCACCCAGCTGTTCAATAAAATTCTCTGTTTGAAATGAACCCGGCCCCACTGTTCTGGGTCTGAAGGCTCTCAAATCATTCGCTCCTCCAGCAAAAAATGTTTTTTCGTATGGAATAAATGTGGAGTTCAAATAAGCATAACCCATACCTGCATATAACCTGTAAACCATGCTGCTGTGAGAGGAGAATAATTGGTAAAATCTTAAGTCGAAATCGGGTCGTATATATTGTGAATAAAGAATTCCCAATGCCTCATATTTATCCTCGGTATTGTAATTGGTTTTGGTGAATTTATCAATCAATCGCAAGGAATTACCTGCTATCTCAAATGAAAATCGGAAGTAAATAAAATTTCGGAAACTGTTAAGTTCCTGAGTATTGTATAGAAACGTATATCGGCCATTCGTGATTAGGTAGTTCCTGTAATAGAGAATGAGTTGAGGATCATCTATTTCGAACAATTTCCTCATAAAAGCAGGGGTGAGATCAAAGTTTGAAAAGTTGACCTCTGCAGGATATACAAAGTGCTTTTTGTATTTGGTTTCTTTGAATTCAAAACCGCTCGATAATACAAACTGGTGACGGTTGTATTCCGGTCTTTTTTGATTGATGTAAGAACCGGAAAACTGGGTAACGGGGTTGGAGGATCTGATATGATTGAATTTCTGTAAAGGCCATAAAAACCGAGGGATTCTTATAGTTATCAATGGCCCGATTTCATAGGTGTTCAATGATAAAGCACTGGAGGCATCTGCAGTTGTATCCACGAAATCGGGAATCGATTCAACTTTGGCACTGAATTTTACCTCTATTGATTCCGCGGCACGAAAGGAATTCCTGTTTCGATAGGTAACGCTTCCGCCTATCCCAAAATTCCCACCATTGTGTGTTCCCTCCAATTCAAGTTTGTAATCCTGCTTGGCAGAAGGTGTGAGTAGGATGTGACTATCCAGCCAGTAACCAAAAAGAGTATCGTTTTCTATTGGCTTGTATTGAACATTGATGAATTTAAACAGCGATAAAGCAGAAAGTCCCCTGTAAGTGTAATCTCCGTTATTGATCTTGTAAAAATCTCCCTTTTCAATAAATACACGCGTTAGCAAAGCTTCCGGTTTATATTGAAGTCTTTTGAAACTTGATAGAAAATAATAATCTTTATATTTAACTGTGTCGGTTGGAATCTTGATCACTTTTGCCAGAGGATCATAATCGGTTTGTATGTAGATGTTATTTATCCTGTAAAGTTTATGGCTGCCGCTTTGAACCGAATCCCCGCCCGCTCCGGGAACATTAGTGCCTGCAATTATAAATTTGACATTTGCCTGATGCGATTTGAGTGCCGTGTCAACATCAAATGAAATGTAAAGCTGGTTGAACTCATAATAACCCATGTTGCGCAAAAACTTGGTGACTCTTTCCCGCTCAGCCTGAAAATTGGAGGTGTTGTAGTTGTTCCCGGTTTTCAAAAGTGAATTAGCAGTGTCCTGAATTACCATGCTCTCAACTACTTTGTCGGTGATTAAATAGGTGATGTTTTTAATAGTATACCCTTGTCCGGTGTTCACCGTATAAATTACATTCGCTTTCTTTCGTTTTCTGTAATCAGTAGAGTCCGAAACAGTAGCATTGAAATACCCGTTGTTTTGAACATATTGTAAAGCCTGAGTCCGTGATTTGGCAGTCAGCACCGAATCAAGTACAATTGGAGCTTCACCAATGGTTTTCTTAACCCATCTTTTAAACCTGGTATCTCGTCCACGGTTGGCCAGTGAATATACCCCTAAATGAAACCTGAATAGTCCCAGTATTTTACGGTTGGGTTTTTGTTTGAAAATAGACTCGATCCCCTTATTTAATTCAGGCTTATTGTTTTTTATAATATTCTTGTTGAGGAGATATTGACCTTCGCCCAAATCTCTTACAGGACTGCATGACGAGAATACCCATGCTACGAGTAAAACCTGTAATAAAATACGAACATAGTTCATACCGGAAAGAGGGAGCCTTTTAAAATGTTTTAGAAATTTCTTTTGTAAACAAAGTGCTTTTGTTGAGCTTGCGGGTGTAAAAATACTATTAATTAACTTTGAGCCTTCAATATTGGACAGAGGTTTCTTTCTTCTGCCCGGTTATACCTCTCTTTTATGCTTAGCAAACGGATCATTTCAGAAATCAAGTCTCTTCATCAGTCCAAATTTCGTAATCAAACCGGAACATTCCTTGCTGAAGGGGAGAAGGTGGTCAACGAACTACTCCGGTCAGGTTTAACAATTAAACTCATTGCCGGTTTGCCTGAGTATTAATCAACTATAAAGCCACATTCAAACATCGGAGAAATTCATGAGATTAATAACGATGATTTGTCACGGATAAGTTTACTTAGCTCTCCAAATATGGTGTTGGCAGTGGTTGAGACCCCGTTACCACTGCAAATACATTTCGATCAATTAACCGGCACCATTCTCATGCTGGATGGAATCAGGGATCCGGGCAATTTGGGAACCATTATACGAACAGCCGATTGGTTCGGAGTTCAAGCCATTTTTTGCTCTTCCGATTGTGTCGATTGCTATAACCCCAAAGTGGTTCAAAGTGCCATGGGCTCCTTGTTTAGAATACCGGTTTTATATGGCGCGTTGGAAAATTTTATAAACGAATCTAAAAATAAAGGAGAATACTTTGTTGTGGGAGCCTCACTCGAAGGCGCTTCCGGATTTCCACAATCAGCAGGTTCCAAAAAAGTTCTTGTAATTGGGAGCGAATCACACGGGCTTTCGCCGGAAGTACTTAAAACTGTTGATTATAAAATTACCATAAGAAAAGCCGCAAATAGTTCGGCGGAGTCTTTGAATGCAGCCGTTGCATGTGGTGTGTTACTGTCTGAAATGGTATAAAATAAAAAAATCCCGGTGTTGTGCCGGGATGGTTTTGGTGGTTGTTATCAGGGTACTATTTTAATTCAATTTGCTGGGTACCACCATCTTAAACTCAGGTATACGCACATAAAACAGTCGTTTATCTCCAACTCTTTCCATCAGGTAGGTGCCGTACATTTTTCCTAGTTCTGTGTTGAGGTTGCAACCTGAAACATATCGGTAGGTTTCACCTTGTCCCAAATAAGGTTGCTCGCCCACAACTCCTTCACCTTCAACTTCTCTGCGTGAGTTATCTGAATCAACAATATACCAATGTCTTCGCTTCAGCCTAACTGTTTCGCCACTCTCATTATGAATGGTTATTCGGTAGGCAAACACATAATGCGATTGCGATGGATTGCTGTGAGTAGGTTGGTAAAAAGTTTCAACACTGACTTTTATCCCTGAGGTAATTTCTGTAATCATAACCATGTTAGGTTGGGAACTGGTGTTTGGTGATTCAAAAGTAGCAAGCTTCACAAACTATTGGCGGATATTTTGACCAATATTCAGTTTTTTTTGGTGAATGCACCTAAATCACCACGTAAGATCAGAAAAACTATCTCGATTCAAAGCGCCTCAAGCCAATCAATTGGTCATATCTCCCGCCAAGAGGTCTAAAATAAACCAGTACCGTATATTCATTAGTCGTTTCGTAGTGGTTTCCTTCTATAATTGTTTCGTCAGGGAGTTTAGCTCCATCTTCCAGAAATACATATTGGTAGTCGTAATACCCTTGTTTCAAATATAAAAGGGTCTCATAAACCTCCTCATCATAATTATACACCATTTTGCTTTCAGTGGTGAGTCTCCAATCGGTGAGTGCTCCGAAAACATAAAAATTACCATTTGCCAATATATCATGCTTCAAAGAAAACTTGACTTTCACATATTCACTCCCTAGCTCATTATCGAACCCATCCTGATTTTTGATAAGGTATTTACCGTTGATATCATTTTCGATTGAATATCTGTCAAAGGAGCGACTTCTTCCGGTAGTGAGTACAATAGTATAACCATCAGGACCTTGAACAATGTCTCTTACAAACTGAGTCTGCACTCTCAACGTTCTCAAATCAAAGGTCCGGTATTCGTTTCCGCCGTTAAAGGTGTTTTCTTCATCATAACTATATTCCAGTTCATTATCTCTTAAAAAGAGTGGTTTCAAACCTGTAATAGCATTATCCCATCTGCCATTCTGCATCACTACCACTTTTATATCCTCAAAAGGGTTAGAAACCTGAATGCCTTGATAAAATATTGAAAAATCAATTTCTTGTTTTGAATATCTGTCTTGAACAATGGTGGCCTGATGAACATCTGCCTCAATGTTTGCTTTAGGCTGAAGAATCAACATGCGCCGGGTTAGAATAGGGAAATTAGGTTCACCTTCAATAAATACTTTAACCAAGTAGTTGCCAGAAACAATTGGCTGCACTTCCCTTCCGGGGATTTCCTGCCAGTAGCGTGTGTACGGTTGTGTGGTGTTGAACGATGATCGATAATTAACAATCCTGTCTTCAGCAAACCCATTCAAATATTCGTTCTCAAGTAAATTGGAAGGAACCCAATTGGCATTGCAATGAATAAGTGTGTAACTGTAGTTTTTAAAATCTCCCTCTAGGTCATCGAAAGATAGCAACAAACGCTCACCCCGGCCTAAATCAATTACAGGCTCCGAAAGTTTTAGATTCTCCTGTTCAAAAACAACTGTTTTGATGTTGCTTTTATAGATGAAGTTCTCATATCTCAAAAATCCTTCCGCATAATAATCAAGAGTGTCTTGCGCCACTGCAAACATTGAATTGATCAGAGTAATTCCGCAGAAAAAAACAACCGACAAAAAGCTCTTTAATTTCATCCTTCCAGTTCAATCATTTGTGAAAATGCCTCATCCCATTCGCTTTGAACTTTTGCCAATTCCGAATCTACGGCCTTAAATTGAAATTGCAGAGCTTTATTTTTATCCGCATCTGAATAAATAGCAGGATTAGCCATTTCATCGATGATGTTTTCTTTATCTTTTTTCAACTGCTCCAACCTTTGTTCCAGATTTTTTACGGTGGAACTGAGTTTATGATGGTGCTTTTTTTTCTCTTTTTCCTTTTCAGAAGTATTCGATTTAGATTGCCCGTTCGGTGCTTTTGCAGATGCAGCAACAGCAGCAGTTTTCAAGGCTTCTTTTTCAACAGCCTTTTCATTCGAACGTTCTGTTTCTTTCATCAGCAATTTCCGCTCTAGCCACTCTTCATATTCAGCATAGGTGCCCGGATATTCTTTGAGCTGTTTATTTTCGATATACCATATTTTATTTGCTACTTCAGCCAGAAAAAACCTGTCGTGGGAAACAATCACATATGATCCTTTGAATTTATTGAGTACCTGAATAAGGATGTTCACCGATTGAATATCAAGGTGGTTGGTAGGCTCATCCAGCAGCATGAAATTCGCTTTGGTGAGTATGGTTTTTGCTAGTGCCACCCGCGATTTTTCACCTCCCGAAAGGACTTTAATCTTCTTGAAAACATCATCACCACTAAATAAAAATGCTCCAAGCAAAGTTCTTAATGTGGTGTCCGATTGATCCGGAGCGCAGTAGCGAAGTTCATCCAGCAAATCGTGCTCCAAATTCAAACTTTCCAATTGATGCTGAGCGTAAAATGCTTTGATCACATTATGTCCATCCTCAAACTTCCCTTCAAAAGGTTCACTGCCATCAATCATTCTCAACAGAGTCGATTTCCCTTTTCCATTCGCTCCAATCAGTGCAATTTTATCACCACGGTCGATTCGGATTTGAGTATTTTCGAAGATGCTGAGATCCTTGTATTTTTTTGAACGCACATCAAGCGAGGCAATTACTTTGCCTGGTTGTGTGGTAAAATTAAAATTAATGCTCATGGTCGCAGCCGGATCCTCAACATCATTAATTTTCTCAACACGCTCCAGTGCTTTAATTCTCGACTGCACAGCTTTGGCTTTAGATGCTTTAGCTCTAAATCGATCGATGAATTTTTCCTGTTCTTTAATGTATTTTTCCTGATTCTTAAACTGGTTTCGCTGAAGGTCTTCATTCATTGCTTTAGCTTCCAGATAAAAAGTATAGTTACCGGTATAGGTAGTAATTTTGGAATTCGATATGTCAGCAATTTTATTGACTACTCTGTCGAGGAAAAAACGATCGTGAGACACAATCACCACAGTGCCCTCGTAATTATCAAGATACTCCTCAATCCACTCAATAGAAGGTAAATCAAGGTGGTTGGTAGGCTCATCTAGCAATAAAAGATCCGGTTGTGCAAGCAGGATTTTAGCAAGCATTACTCTCATTCTCCATCCACCCGAAAACTGGTTAAGAGGACGTTGTAAATCGGTTGTGGAAAACCCTAAACCCTCCAATACCGACTCCGCTTTTGATTTGATCAGGTAGCCATCTAATGTTTCGAATTCAGTTTGTGCATCGTGCAGTTTATGAAGCACTTCCTCAGAGTGGTCAGTCTCCAGCAAATGCAGCAATCTCTCAATTTCATCAGAGAGTTCATTCTGCTTTTTAAAAGCCTCCATTGCTACATGTAGAATGGTGTGCCCCGATTCATAGGACAAAAGATCCTGGTTGAGGAATCCAATAGTGAGATCACGTCTTTTTGTGATTTCGCCCTCAGAAACTTTGTAATCACCATTGATGATTCGCAAAAGAGTAGACTTACCTGTTCCGTTGGCACCAATCAATCCGATTTTTTCGAATGGTTTAATGTGCCACGAGGTATCCTGGTACAAATACCGGGATCCAAATTCAAAACTAATGTTATTTAAGACAAGCATAATTAAAATAATGGGTGCAAAGGTAGTGAAAAGACCCCGTTTAATAGGTCAGAAAGGAGTGGTAAAGTGCTTGTAAATAGGCTGTAGCTGAAAGAACCGATGAGTCAGGCGTTTCCGATATCGTGCTTAATACGATGGTCTTTGATGAAGAATCTGTAACCCAGATAAAAGCCTCATCCAGAGAAATATATGCGAAATTTTGTCGATTTGTTGCAAGCATGTCGTTGCTCCATTCAAAATGGTCATTTGATAACCCGAGAGTCACTAAGAGGGTGGATGCCAGATCGTTCTGATTGGCGGTATGGCTAATTTTTGTTCCCTCATATTCTTGCTTGAGAAGCGGACTGTAAATCAGAAGCGGAATTTTTCTGACCAGAGGATCATAGTAATCTCTGTTAAGAGGTAGCCGGTGTCCGTGATCGGCAACCAATACAAAAATGGTGTTGTTGAACCAGGGTTGACCCGATGCTTTTTCAAAATATTTTTTCAGACTGTAATCAGCATACCAAGCCGATTTTTTGAATTGCTCAGGTTCCGATGGGTCATTGAATGGTGTGTTGACAGGCACTTCAAAAGGTTCGTGCGTGCTTAATGTTAGAAGTGTTGAGAAAAAAGGTTGTGGTGAAGCATTCATTTCCTCCAGTTGTCTTGACAATACATATTCGTCATGGGCACCCCATTTGCTATTCATGCTGTTCGAAGAAAAAGCATCTCTACCGGTAATTTTTTCGAATCCTGAAGAAACCAAATAACTGTACATATTTGCAAATCCTAACTCTCCACCATAATAGAAAGAAGTCTGATACCCTGCTTTTTTGAATTCGTTAGCTAATGAAGGAAGTTTTGCTGTTTTGTCGGGGAAACGAATGATTGATTTATTCGGTTGTGCCGGATATCCGCTCAAGACTGAAATCAAAGCCTGATCTGTTCTGAATCCGGATGAATATACGTTAGTGAAAAGCAATCCTTTTTCACATAGTGAACTAAAATAAGGAGTCACACCTTTCAAACCACCTAATGGTTCAATGATATCGCCTGTCCAGCTCTCCAATAAAATGATTACCACATTGGGTTTGGTTAAAGAATCAAAAATGTTCAAATTTCCGGGTTCGTAAGTGTACATTGAATTCTTCATCTGTAAAGCATCAGAATCAGTCATCCATTGATAAGGATTTTTTTCGGAAATATCAGATTGTTTCAAATTATGCCCCAGATACCAGATGTTGTTCACTGCTATATTATTGAGTACACGGTGTTCCGAAAAATAGGCACTCGACTCATTAATTGGAATGAGTTGAATGCCACCTCTTATACCAATACCAATAACAGGAAGCATAATTGCAGTTGCCGCCAACCTTGTTACAGTAGTACCATTGATGTTTTTCCAGCCCGGTAAAATAAATTTAGTATACGCCCAATACGTTAGTGAAATAAGAAGGATCAGAATAGTAACCAGTACCAAAATTTGCCACATAAAAATTGATGCAAACATTTCGGTTGGTTGCATGGCATAGGCAAGTCCACGGTTATTCAGCAAGGTGCCCCAGAATTTGTAGATTGTGATGTTGGAAACACTCAGAAGGATCACTGCAACTATAGTGATGCCATAATATATTTTGTTTAGTCGGGCTGTGATTTTATCTGCACCATAAATCAGGGTTATTGATAACAGAAAAGGTACAACTGCCAAGTAAGAGGCAGTAGAAAAATCGAGACGCATGCCGGCGAATAATGCATTCAGTTTTTCGAAACTAGAAAGACTACCCACCACGCTCCATTGGCTCATCAGAAATAGTAACCTGAAAAAGATAAAAATGACTATCCAGAAAATATAATGCCGAAGAAAATAGGTGAAAGTGGTTTTCATTTTATTAACGGGCAATAAGAGTTCCTTCTCCCGAAATAACAGGAATAATAGTAGGTGGATTTCCATAATAATACACATCACCCTCATACTCGATGTTGGCCCCAAGTTCCTTACTAGCAAATACCTCACAGTCACCGGTGCTTTTTGTTAGCACATAACAATATTCAGATTGCAATGCAGCACCTCTGAAAAATCCGTTTCCGGCCGTATAAACATAACAATCCTTAACAATTCCACTTGCTATAATATCGGCAGGACCGGTATGTAATTTGAATTTTACATCATTGTATTCGAGTTTAAAATCCATTACCCCTGTTCCATTCCAGCTATCAACCTGAAAGGTGTTTCCCTTAATTATTTCGGCACAGGTAATATTGCCGGAGCCATTATTTGTTATCCGCTCCAGTGTGGGCATTGTTATTTCTATGGTAAATTCATTTTCAAAATCCCTCAGCCAATTGCATTTGTTGATGTTAAATATTTTGAGAGTGCTTCCCGAAACTTCAGTTACTATTCCATCCATAAGGTTTTTACCACAGGTAACTTTCACATTAAAAATCGAATCCTGACTAAATATCACATCTACATTGTTATTCATTTCAATTTTTGTAAAAGGAGGAAGTGCACGGGTTTCGGAAATTTCACCCCCTTCGTTTTTGAGACAATTGCATAAGCTATCCTTTTCGCAACCTACAAAGGTTAAAACAACTCCCAATAAAAATAGCAAAGAAAATTTATTCATCTTTTTTCTTGAAATCTAAACGGTAACCTATTCCCCATTCAATGTAATCGGCTTTGCCCCAATGAGATTTTAAGTTCATGCAGGCAAATATTTTTTCAGTGATCTGATATCGTATGGCGATGCGATGATAAATGGACCCATCATTCTGAAGCTTGGAATAAAGATATCCACCCATGCTTAGCATCAATGATAAATCGGAAATCACCAATTCGTAACTTCCGTGCAAACCTACCCTGAATGCTTCGAATGAGTTATTAAGTGTTAAATCACGCTCGTCCAATTTTTTGTATATTGAATTGTCGTAAAAAATATCGGCACCTGCACCAATTCCGCTCTTGCGTGTTTTTTGTCGTGTAATATTACCCGATAACGTGCACGCATAATATGTTTTGCCCTCAGCCGGATACACCTGTTTCACTGAACCCGCACCAAATATTGTGATCCTGGTACTTTTAGTAAATGGAGGTTTTTTTTCAAATTTTAATTTTTGAATCTTTCCGGTATTATAGGTGATACCCCCTGTAACACTGGCCAGATTTATGCCTAAGTTTGGTGTCGAAACAGAACCGTTGGAGAAATGTGTGATCGAAATACCGGCACCAAATTTCAATCGGTCTGTCAATTTTATTTGATACCTGGGTTGTAATGTTAGAGCACAGTTCAAATGTGATCCAATAGCTATGTTTTTATGATTGTCATCGGCATCAAACTTTTTTTCAATATACCCAATTCCCCATCCAAATTTAAGATCAAAATTATGTCGATCGCCCTTTGAAAGGGGGAAGGCGATGTAGGGCATTGCACTCAATCCATAACCTAACTGTTCTTTATTTCCTATGTCCCAGTAAGATAATGAAACTCCAATTTCAGGAAATCCATAAGCACGGTGCCATTCTTTCGAGCCGTCTGTTCGAAGAATAATATCTCCCTGAACAGCATTCAATTTATCTTTTTGCAAGGGCACTACCATAGGCCTGTGTGCAATAAGAAAACCATAATGGTACGACAGGGAGAGAGCCAGTTTATGAGAGGTAGTGTCCTGACCTGCCAATTTACCGGTGCAACCTGAAATAAGAAGAATTAGGAGAATGTATCGAATCACAACCACACCACAAAGATAAGATCTATAAACCAATTTTGCTTAGTGAAAGTGAGCAGAATTACCCATTTTTAATTTATCGACATCTCATAAAACCTACCTTAATCACTCTCCTTGGGAGAGAAATTAAGAGTGAGGCAGATAGAAAGGCAGGTTTTGAGAGATGCCATTATATTAAGAATACATTTCCGGTAGATCACCTTGTAATATTGTCTTTTACAGTCATCAAATTGAAGCCTGATTTTATGAATTCGATGGTATTTAGATGTTTTTCATGATCATTTTGACGAAATGAGCCTATGAGGAACTTGGAATCTGTACTTTTGCGAAAACAAATGCAATGGATGAAAAGTTGAAGGCTTTTGAACGGCTACTCCATATCATGGATGATCTCAGAGTACAGTGTCCCTGGGATAAGTCTCAAACTATGGAATCTTTACGACACCTCACCATTGAAGAGGTTTATGAATTAGGAGATTCTATCCTTGCCGGCGATTTAGATGAGGTCAAAAAGGAATTGGGAGATATCTTGTTACACATTGTTTTTTATGCCAAAATTGGTTCCGAAACCAATGCTTTTGATATTACCGATGTAATTAACCAGGTTTGTGATAAGCTGATCCACCGCCACCCTCATATTTATGGAGATGTAACGGTAACAGGCGCTGAAGAGGTTTCTAAAAACTGGGAGCAACTGAAACTTAAAGAAGGTAAAACTTCGGTTCTGGAAGGTGTGCCGTCATCGTTGCCTTCCTTAATAAAAGCTATGCGAATTCAAGACAAAGCCCGCTCGGCAGGTTTTGATTGGGAGGAAAAGGAACAGGTTTTAGATAAAGTGGAAGAGGAGCTAAAGGAACTTAGGGTTGAACTCAGATCCGGCAATCACGATAAAATTGAAAATGAATTTGGTGATCTTTTGTTTTCACTGGTGAATTTTTCAAGATTTATTAATGTGAACCCCGATGAGTCGCTCGAAAGAACCAATAGAAAGTTTATTTCCAGATTTTTATATCTCGAAGATGCCGCCAGAAAAATGGGCAAAAATCTGAACGACATGTCGCTCTCCGAAATGGATGTTTTTTGGAATGAGGCTAAATCTAAGGAAGTTACTAAGTGAAAATAAGTTACTTCAACTTAATTAAGGGCAATTCCTCAAAACCTACCAATCTCCCGCTCCGTGTGAGAGGGATTAGGTGAGGCAGATAGAAAAGCAGGTTTTGTAAGTTGCCTTAGTCAAATTGCTCTGAAATGTTTTTTAAATATTGAAAATACTAAGTCTTTGAAGCCTAAACTGCTATTTGCTATTCTCATTGTTTTTTTATTTCCATCCATAGGTGGTTATGCGCAAAGTCATCCCGATTCAGTTGGATATGTTAAATCTTACCTTACTAACACCATCGATCTTGTAAAAGAACCTTTTCTTTGGAATAAGAATGATCTTGCAAATTTCACCTTAGCGGCAGGTGCAGCAGGTTTTTTAATGATTTATGATGAAAAGATTGATGATCTGATGCGTAGAAATCAGAATCAATCACTAATCAAATTCAGCGAAAATGTTATTGCACCTTTTGGTTCCGGTTTGTATTCGCTGCCGCTTCTCGGTGTTGTTTATCTTGGTGGTGTTGTAGGTAAGAATAGCTATGATAAAGAAATGGCACTGCTTGGATTAAAAGCATTTATTTTTTCTGCAGGGGGAGCCACCATTACAAAATTTTCTTTTCAGCGACACCGCCCACTCGATGATTCACCCCCAAATGCCTTTATTTATGAAGGTCTCACGGGCAGTTTGGGTGATGATGGCTCTTTTGTTTCAAGACATGCTACAACTTCCTTTGCTGTTGCAACAGTTATGGCGGAAGGATATAAGTCAAAGAAAAAATGGGTTCCATTTGCTGCCTATACTCTTGCATCGTTAGTAACGGTGTCGCGGGTGTATGAAAGAAAGCACTGGGCTTCAGATGCCTTTACCGGTGCAGTTCTCGGGTATGTGACCGGAAAATTTCTTTATCATATCAACTACGGGTATAAACAAAAAAAATCGATTATCAGATAAACAAAAATATTCCAAGGGTTGTTGTTAAAATTCAGTTTTAAAACAATTTACTAAATCAAATATTTCTATAACCTGAAAAGAAAAACTCACTATAACAGCTTATGAAATTAACAATCGGCCAAAACGCACCATCATTTTCACTTTACAATACCAATAAGCAACTTGTCGAACTCAGCCAGCTAAAAGGTAAAAAGGTAGTTCTTTTATTTTTTCCTGCAGCATTTACAAGCACTTGTACCAAGGAGTTATGCTCTATGCGTGATGATCTCGCCTGGTACAACAATGTGAATGCCGTTGTTTTTGGGATATCCACTGATGCGCTGTATTCTCTTGCAAAATATAAGGAAGAACAAAATTTGAATTTCGAATTGCTTGCCGATTATAACAAGGAAGTTAGTGGTTTTTATGGTGCTCAATACGAAGTTTTTAATTTTGGAATGAAAGGAACTTCCCGCAGAGCAGCTTTTGTAATTGACGAAGAAGGAGTAATTAAATATGCAGAGGTACTTGAATCTGCCAGCGATTTGCCCAACTTTCAAAAAGTTAAAGATGCTTTGATGTAATTTAATTTTACCCTATGCCACCTCTCAAAACCTACCAATCGCTCTCTCCTTGGGAGATGGATTAAGGGTGAGGCAGATAAAAAAGCAGGTTTGAGAGTTCGCCCTAATAAATTAATAGGTAATCAACTTATTTCCTGTCACGATAAAATTGCAGTTAGTGCTCCAAGTACTATCACAATCAGTTTATATAAGTTAAACCTGTGGTCGCTGCTTGATTCAAAAAGTATGGTGGTGCTGATGTGTAAAAATATTCCAATAACCACTGCCATTATCTGATTAAAATAATTGCTTATATGAAGCAATTCCGTTTCGCTTAGTATCAGGCTGAATGCAGCACCCGCAGGAGCCATTGCAGCAAAGATGATCAAATTAGCTATCGTCCATTTTTTACTGATGCCTGAGCTGATAAGCATGCTCACTAGCGCAAATGCTACCGGCAAATGATGTAGTAATATTCCGGCAAGTAGAGAATGGTTGTGATGGTCGTGACTGAAACTTCCCGCCAAAGGCATCCCTTCAAGGAACGAATGGATGCACAGACCCGCCATCATCGCCACAGGGAATGTTGCCTTGTGGTTTTGTTGCACATGAATATGTCCATGTTCGATCCCTTGTGAAAAATATTCGAGTATTAACTGAATGAAAAATCCGATGAGAATAAAATAACCTATTTTCTCAACTCCGGAATTAAATACTCCCGGGATGAGGTGTACCATGCAAATTGCAAAGAGATATGATCCCGTAAAGGATAATGACAGCTTTAAATATGTTGAATTTGTTTTTTTGAACAGGAAATAAAATAACCCTGCTCCGGAAACTGAAATAAAAAGTAAAAGATATTCGAAGATCCCCATGTTGTTATTCTTTAATTGCAACAATGATTAGTCTGGATGAAAGTACAGGATCGAATTTTTGAAGATTGTAATCACCTGCAACATATTTGATTTTGATGTTGCTGAGAGCTAAATATTTTTCAAAATCAGCCAATTTCAAAGCAGCAACTTTTTCTACATAATGATGTTCCGTTTCGATATCGCTAAAATAAATGTCTTTGTTGAAGTAACCATCTTTTAATTCGCGGGTGATCTTAAATTGTATATTATCGGCCACAACGGTATCGTTTTGGACAAGGTTTTTGGCAACATAATCTGAATTCATGTAATCGATTATCAGGGTGCCGTTTTTCTTGAGTGCCAGACATGCATTTTTTATAGAGGCAATATTTTCCGATTCCTTTTCAAAGTATCCAAAGGAGGTAAATAAATTGAAAACATAGTCAAAATCATTTACCCTGAACAATTTCCTCATATCATGTACAAAAAAACTTAACTTATCATTCTCGAACTGTGTACAATAGTTGATACTCTCTTCTGATAGATCGATGCCGGTTACCTCAAAACCCTTTTCATTCAAATAAACAGCATGCCGGCCTTTGCCGCATCCTAAGTCCAACATCTTAGATCCCATAGGTGGTTGGAGATATTCCAGCAAATGATCTAAAAATAACTCCGCTTCAGTCTCGTCTCGATGCTGATACAGAATATGATAGTAAGGGGAGTCAAACCAGGATTCAAACCACGACATGTCAAAAGGGTATTGGACGCAAAAGTAACAACGGCGAAGCGATTTTCAATTTTTATTTTTGAATGTGACTAACTTGTCTTTGATAGGAGGTTGATTGAATTGGTTTTATCTGCTGTACCCGGCAATCTGTTATCACCAATTCTTAACTTTATAACCCTTCAGACTATAATAAAGGATAAATCCGTAACAAGGAATTAAGACCCAGTATGCAGAGCGATGGCCAATATCAGGTAAGTCGGCAAGATATCCGTACACTAGAGGTAGCAAGGCTCCTCCGGCAATGGCCATAATCAGTAAGGCGGAGCCGGTGCTCATAAATTTACCGAGACCGTTGATAGCCAAAGGCCAGATAGCTGGCCACATTAGTGCATTGGCTAATCCTAAAAGAGCGATAAATAATACAGAAGTATATCCGCTGGTGTTTATGGCAACAAGACTAAAAATAATTCCTGTCACAGCTGAAATGGCCAGCGCGGTAGATTGATTCAATATTTTTGGGATAGTGAAAATTCCAATAATATATCCGATTACCATCGCTGCTAAAGTAAACGATGTAAAATATTTAGCTTCTGATAAAGCAATGCCCTCCGATTGACCATACGTTCCAATTGTGTCTCCTGCAATTACTTCAGCACCAACATATAGGAATAAGGCAATAACTCCAAGTACAAGATTAGGGAATTGAACAACAGATGTTTTTTCATGGCTAACATTCAAACCGTCATTCGACTCTTGTTCCATCTTAATTTCAGGTAGTGGCGAATAGTAAATCATCATAGCCAATCCAATGAGCACCCCAGCCATAATACAATATGGAACAATAACCCGCGTGGCCAGTTCGTCAAGTTTGATGGCCTTTGCAGCGTCTGTTATAGTCGCCAGTTCAGTAACTAAGGTATCTGCATCAGCCAAAACAACAGTGCTCAAAATAATGGGTGCACTCACACCCGCAATTTTATTGCATATTCCCATAATACTAATTCGCCTGGCAGCACTTTCGATAGGGCCAACAATGATTATATAAGGATTTGAAGCTGTTTGAAGTATGGATAACCCCGTTCCAATTACAAACAAACCGGTAAGAAAAAGTCCGTAGGTACGGGTCATGGCAGCAGGAATAAATAATAGAGCACCTATAGCCATTACCAGCAATCCGTACATCATCCCTTTACGGAAACCGGTTCGCTTTAAAAGCCCTGAAGAGGGGAGTGCCATCACAAAATAAGAGATGTAAAATGCAAATGCAACCAACAACGATTCAAAGTTATTTAGCTCACATGCGATTTTTAAGTAAGGAATAAGTGCACCATTTAACCAGGTAACAAATCCGAAAATGAAAAATAAAGCACCCAGAATTATAATTGGTGAAATAACTTGTTTTGGTTGTTGATTCATGCGTTTTGGTTATTAGTAACTGAAAGTCAATTGTATACACATTTAATTGACTTACTTTACAGCTTTTGAATAAATTGAATAGGTGTAATAAAGTTCTTCCGTTGTATTTCGGTGAAATCGAAGCAAAGATGTTTAAAATCTCTATTTTTACCAAACTTTATCTGCTGCCAATCGACAGATATATTTATTGATGAGTGATTATCGGAAATCAATCCATAAAAAAATAAGTTTTAAAAAGCAAAAGAAAGCTCCTCCCGGTTCGGCTCCGGGAGTTATTGCTGTTGCAGATGATGCTCATAAACCGCAGATAAAGATTACATCTTATAATCACGAAACAATTACCACTAAGGAGTATTCAAAAGCTTCTGATCTCAAATCACACATCAGTTCTGATTCATCTCTCACCCATTGGATTGAAATAAAAGGTTTTGGTGACCAACAGCTTTATGAGGATCTTGCAGTAGAATTTAATATCCACCGTTTAGAAATAGAGGATGTTCTGAGTGGTTACCAGCGTCCGAAAGTAGAAGAATCAAATGATCACCTTTTTATTGTCTCCAAAGCGATTTGTTATAATGAAGCAGATGAAGTTCAGGATGATCAGCTTTCGGTATTTGTTTTTTCGCATTATGTGATTTCTATTCAAGAACATCATACTGATTATTTTTTGCCGGTTAAAGAACGGCTTATTCAAAACAAAGGAATTATCAGGAAAAGTGGTTCATCTTACATGGCTTATGCATTGATTGATGCTGTGGTCGATAATTATTTTCCATTCCTTGAGCGACTTGGTAATTTTTTAGATGAACTCGAAGATAAATTGCTCACTGCACCTGATGTGTATTCTCTTCAAAATATTCAGGCATCCAAAAGAAAGCTGATCTTGTTCAGAAGAATTGCCTGGTCGGAAAGAGAAAAGCTGAATGATCTGCTTCGAACATCTACACCGCTGATTACTGATGTTGTAAGACGATATTTGAAAGATACTTATGACCACACCATTCAGGTAATGGATATTATTGATTCGTATCGTGAAATTACTGCCAGTTTGATGGATATTTATTTGTCAAGTGTAAGTAACCGACTTAATAAAGTCATGAAGGTATTGACTATCATTTCCACTATTTTCATTCCATTAACGTTCATAGTAGGTCTTTACGGAATGAACTTTGCTTTTCATGACCCCCAAACAGGTGAAATATTACCTTTCAACATGCCTGAATTATATTCGCCTTATGGTTACATAGGTGTAATGATTGCAATGTTTGTGATTGTAATTTTTCAAATTTATTATTTTTATAAAAAAGGCTGGCTCGATTTCCGTGAGCGGTATTAAATTTTCAAGGAGTAGCTGTTATGATTGATACTGGTGATGTAAAATATGCCGATCTGGTTTTGCCGCTTGCTTTAGCAAAGTTATTTACCTATCGTATTCCAATTGAATTTGAAGGAAAAGTTGAACAGGGAATGCGTGTGGTAGTACAGTTTGGTAAAACAAAAATGTATACCGCTCTTGTGTACTCGGTACACAGCCGGCATCCTGAACATTATCAACCCAAAGATATTATTGAAGTACTTGATACTTCTGCTGTAGTAATTGAATCCCAGCTGCGTTTGTGGGAATGGATTTCGGAATATTACCTCTGCACTCTTGGTGAAATAATGATTGCCGCTCTTCCAACTGTAATGAAATTACAAAGCGAAAGTGTGGTGACTATTCATCCCGCCTATGAAAATGGAACGCAGGTTTTAACTCAGGAAGAACAATATCTGATTGATCAGCTTCAAGAAGTAAAAACATTATCCATTGCCGAAGCTTCTAAAATAACCGGTAACAAAAATGGATTGCGATTGGTTCGGAAGATGATGGATCGGGAGATTCTTGTTCATCATGAAGAAATGCAGGATCCATTTAAACCACGTAGAATAGATTATGTGAAGCTGACAGCTAAAGCGGGCGATAATGTTTTTATGCAGGAACTCTTTTCGAAAATCGAGAAAAAAGCACCTAAACAACTGGAACTGTTAATGAGTTTCATGAAGCTTCAAATGGATAAAGGCCGCGATTTTTTTTCTAAATCCTCATTGTTGAAATTAACAGGAAGCAACACATCAGTTCTTCAGCAACTGGTATTGAAAGATGTGTTTGAAATATTTGAAGATGAAGAAAGCTTGTCGGTGTTGCCTGCACTAAACACCGAAAAACAAGTGATCCTCAGTGAATCACAGCAATTAGCGTACGAACAAATCGAGAACCATTTTAAAGATAAAAATGTTGCCCTTTTACATGGAGTAACCTCTTCCGGGAAAACCGAAGTATATACCCGTTTAATGTCTGATGTAATCGGTAATGGCAAGCAGGTGTTATATTTGCTCCCCGAAATTGCTCTCACCACTCAAATAATTAGTCGCCTTAAAAGTCATTTTGGTGACCGGTTATTAGTTTTTCATTCACGAAACAGTAACCGCGACAGGGCAGAAGTGTATATGAAATTGATTGCCGATGGTGCCGATGGTACATTTCGTTATCCTATTATTGTAGGAGCTCGTTCTGCGGTATTTTTACCTCTTAAAAATCTGGGATTAATAATTGTTGATGAAGAACACGATAGCAGCTACAAGCAAACGGAACCTGCTCCCAGGTATCATGCACGCGATACGGCAATTGTATTAGGAACACTTTCTCATTGTAAAGTTTTGTTAGGTTCAGCAACACCTGCTCTTGAAAGTTTTTATAATGCAGAAAATAAAAAGTACGAACTCATCCGCATGACGGAAAGATACGGAGGTGTTAAGCTTCCCGAAATTAAAATTGTAGATCTCAAGGATGCCTACAAAAAACGATTGATGAAATCGCATTTTTCGCAACAGTTACTTGATGGAATTAAACTTGCTCTTGATAATAAGGAACAGGTAATTCTATTTCAGAATCGAAGGGGTTTTGCTCCTGTTATTGAATGTAAGAATTGCGGTTGGATTCCACATTGTGTAAATTGTGATGTGAGCCTAACGTATCATAAAAAATCAAATCACCTGCGTTGTCATTATTGCGGTTACACTAGCGCGCCTCCTGCAAAATGTAATGCATGCGGTGATCCGGATGTGAGAATGAAAGGGATGGGTACTGAAAGGATTGAAGATGAGATTTCCATTTTTTTTCCCGATCACAGAGTCGAACGATTAGATCTTGATACTACCTCCTCAAAATCGGCTTTCCAACGAATCATTAACGGTTTCGAAAATGGTGAGATAGATATTTTAGTTGGTACGCAAATGGTGACTAAAGGACTCGATTTTGATAATGTGAGTTTAGTAGGTGTGCTGAATGCGGATAACCTTTTTAATTTCCCCGACTTCAGAGCCACAGAAAGAAGTTATCAGTTGTTAGCTCAGGTGGCAGGTCGATCAGGAAGAAAATTCAGGCAGGGAAAAGTGTTGATACAAACTTTTAATGTTGGTCATCCGCTATTAAAATATGTAATCAATAATGATTATCCCGGTTTTTATAAATATGAACTTGAAGAAAGACAAAAATATATTTATCCGCCTTTTTATCGTCTGATAGAACTTAGACTAAAGCACAAAGATGAAAGTTTGCTCGAGGAACTTTCTAAAGAATTCGCCCGTGAACTCAAATTGGTTTTCAGTAAAAGAGTGCTCGGACCTGTACCACCTCAGGTAGCTCGAATTCGAAATTTATATTTAAGAAACATTTTGATTAAAATAGAACGCACTTTGCCTAATCAAAAAGTAAAAGAGATGATAACCAAAGTTTCTGACCGTTTTTTGTCACACCTCGAACACCGATCTTTGATAATTCAGATTGATGTGGATCCGGTTTAACTTTGACTCACAAGAAGTTATTCCACAATAAAGTTCCCATTCATAATGCTCCAATGGCCGGGGTAGGTGCACACAAATTGATAAGTTCCTGCTGGAGGAGCAGGGAAAACAAGAGTAGTCTCTTCGCCGGGACCTAATAAGTTGGTTGCCACCAGAACATCTTTTGAATTTGGAACAAAATTTCCGGCTTTACCGGCTTCAATACCTGCGGTAGCAACTGCTTCCATAGTGCCGTTATGAACCAATACCCAATTATGCGGCATGGCGGCATCGGTAGAATTGTTTTTAAAGATAAGTTTAATGGTTGTACCGGCTTTAGCCTTCATCTCTTTCTGGTCGTAAACCATTTCCGCCATAGTATTTCCACTGGCACTTAACTGTATCTCCACAATAGATGCATTTGCATCAATGGCGTTGGCATCGTAGGCAGGGCGGTCGTCTTTGAAAAGATCGGCCGGATTAACTTTATCCTGAGCAGTCTCATTTTCTTTTGGGGTGTCGCTTCCACAAGAAGCTAATAGCACTGAAACAGTTGCTATTGTCAATAATTTAGTGATCGTATTCATGTTTAGGTAGTTTTAACCTGCCTCTTTAACAACTCCAATGCTCAATTGTTTTAAACCGGCAGAATGTATTTGTAAGACAAAAGTAGCAAAAAATTTAGTTATTAACTTAATGAAAAGTTAAAGTTTAACCGAAATTATGAGGAGAATTCCAATTGCTATGTAGTGAACCTATTCCGCCCTAAATTCATAATAAGAGAAGACTCCTTTAATATCATGGTTTCAAATACTAATACGAAGGAAGTTGTTGCCACTTATTTCGAAAAAAAGTTCCACAAAACCTCATTTGGTGGTGGGGCAATTATTGTAATCGGTTCTTTGGTTACAGGATGATTAAACATTAATTTCCGTGCGTGCAAATGTATAGATCCATCAGGATTGGATCGATCGAAGCCATATTTTAAATCACCTTTTATCGGACAATCAATTTTTGACAGCTGCACTCTTATTTGGTGATGCCTTCCTGTTAGTGGATTAATTTCAAGCAATGAGTATCTGTCTGCTTTTTTAATAAGCGTATACTCCAACTCACACTTTAAAGCACCATTTCTAGGCTCATCATATGCTCGTGATTTATTTTTTGCTTCATCTTTAATCAGATAGTTCACCAGAGTAGCATGTTCATTTAGAGGTGTATTTTTTACAACAGCCCAATACACTTTTTTCACTTCGCGCTCCCTGAATTGCTCATTCATCCGCTCTAGCGCCTTACTTGTTCTGGCAAACAACACCACACCACTAACGGGTCGGTCTATACGGTGAATAGTACCCAGAAAAACTTCGCCCGGCTTATTGTATTTTGATTTAATATAACGTTTTACTACTTCACTCAAAGGCTCATCCCCGGTTTTGTCACCCTGAACAATATCGCCCGACTTTTTATTCACTGCGAGCAAATGATTGTCTTCAAAAAGCACTTCCAAATTATCTAAGCCCATCAAATAAATATATCAAGTAAGTCCATCATAATAAATCAATCATAATAGATCAATCATAATA
>Ga0105044_10001523_pt1 | contig 31117 bp, 18 predicted proteins | sample MAT01_FD_78092 | JGI IMG/M metagenome (GOLD analysis project Ga0105044, IMG submission 78092) | Freshwater microbial communities from Lake Fryxell liftoff mats and glacier meltwater in Antarctica - MAT-01 | ecosystem: Environmental > Aquatic > Freshwater > Ice > Liftoff microbial mat | place...
ACTGCTTTGGCTGAGCGTTCCGAAACCTGTTCCAGCCTAGGTGTCATTCGCATTCCAACACTTATTATTTGTGGCAGAGAAGATGCCGTTACACCACTTGCCCAATCTGAATTGATGCATGAGCATATTGAAGGCTCGAGTTTGAAGATTATAGATAATGCAGGACATGTTTCCAATCTTGAACAACCGGAAGAGTTCAATAAAAATATACTTGATTTTCTGAATTCATTAAATACTGCCTCCAATTAATAACTTAATTCGTACATGAATATTAAAGTATTTAACAAATTAAAAAATAATATAAACATATGAAATTCAACGGGCAGACAATTATAAAACTAATTTTCAGTTTAGCGCTGCCACTTGCAATAGGCGGTGCTTCGGGATATTTGGTAAGAAATGAAAGCAACGGCGAATGGTTCAACACATTGGTAAAGCCATCATTCAATCCACCAAGTTATTTGTTTGGACCTGTTTGGACAGTTTTGTATATCCTCATGGGAGTTTCTATGTTTTTAATTTGGAACACACCCAAAACCGAACTCCGACAAAAAGCACTTGCGGTTTTTGGTGTTCAGTTATTTTTTAATTTTTGGTGGAGTATCTTATTCTTTTCCTTTCACAGAACTTTACTTTCCGTAGTTGACATTTTGTTAATGTGGTTTTTAATAATCTACATGATTACACTTTTCAAAAAGATAAAACCTGTTGCCGCTTATCTGCAAATCCCTTATTTGTTTTGGGTAACATTTGCAACACTTCTCAATATTTCTATTTGGTATTTAAATAGGTAGAATCACTCTGAACAAGCACGAACGTAGAACAGGGGGTTCGCCAAAATGGGGGCGGACGGAAGCCGTATTTCAACTTTTTGTTTTCCAATTTGGCTTCATATCCTGCTTGATTACTATGATACCACCCAATGTTTTTTATACTAATTTTAAGCAGTTATCAACAGGCCGTTTTATACTTATTCTCATAATTCTTCTGTTGGTTTATTACAGATACAACCCTAAGTAACATCTTCCTTTTTTTTAAACCTTTTACTGCCTCGTCTCAAACAGGTTGACTTAAAAAAACTGTCACCAGGAAGAATCAAGCCAGTCTGGAGCTATTAAGTTGAATTATTCTGGAAGCTCCCATTTTTTCTTCCTTAGCTTTGCGAAGTATGAGTCACCACTATTCCCACCTGCAATCCAGTATAGCTATTCTTCAGTCCTACCAACCGGGAGAACCCTTTGTACATTTTATAAAAAAATATTTTTCGAATCATAAAAAATTCGGCTCCAAAGACCGTAAAAAAATTAGTGCACTTTGTTATTACTTTTTCAGAACGCACTGCTTGCTAGGGTCAATTCCTATAGAGGAAGCCATTACCAAAGCATGTTTTTTATGCGAAAGCAACCCCACCGCTTTTTTAGCAGATCAGGCACCTATGCTCAATGAAAAGGTAAGCGTTTCTGCAGTTGAAAAAATTACCTACCTGGGTTTGAATGCGCTGCAATTGTTTCCTTTTAAAGAACAGCTCACTGATTCAATAGATGCAGCAGCTTTTGCTATTTCTTTTTTACAACAACCTATGTTATTTATCAGAACCAGACCTGGGAAATACGCCAAAGTAATGGCTGCATTAGCACAGCAAGAAATTCCTTTTCAATTGCTTTTGCTCAATACCCTGGCTATAGAAAATGGCAAAGCGCTCCCCGAATCATTAACGGCCAACAAAGACTTTGTTGTTCAGGATGCGAGCTCACAAATGGTATTTAATACTGCCCATGAAAATGGCTGGCTGACTACATCGAACAAACAAATCAAAGTTTGGGACTGTTGTGCCGCAAGTGGTGGTAAAAGTTTACTGATCTATGATTTATTAGATAAAAAAATACAACTAACGGTATCGGACATACGTAAAAATATCTTACACAACCTTCAGCAACGACTGCAATATGCTGGAATAACGCTGTATAAAACTTTTGTAGCTGATCTAGAAAAAGGCCCGACGCAAGAAGTAGAAGCCGAGTTTGATTTGGTAATCTGCGACGCTCCCTGTACAGGAAGCGGTACCTGGAGCAGGACACCAGAGCAACTGGCTTTTTTTAAAGAAAGCTCCATAGAGCTGTATGCCAGGAAGCAACTAAAGATTGCATCCAATGCAACGACTGGCGTTAAACCGGGTGGTTTGTTTTTTTACATCACCTGCTCTGTATTTGAAAAAGAGAACGAAGCGGTTGTAAAACAATTATCGACTGACACTGGTATGAAAGTATTACAAATGGAATATCTCAAAGGATATGAGCGTAAAGCGGATTCTATGTTCGTGGCAGTATTGAAAAAATAATTTTTTTCAAATGTTTTATTGCAATAGGTGCAGATTTCCGTTAATGAATAATTTTTTCCCCGGCATCACAGTAAAATATGCGCCTGCGCCAATTTGTTGGGCGATGTTGAGCGTGCATTCACCAATTCCTGCTGGGTTGATCACAATGGTACTTCCTGCAGGAAGGGTAGCAGGTGGCATCAAGCCATTTTCCCAATTGCCCGCATCGTTGTAATTTCCATTTCCATTAAATGTATAAGTAGCGCAGGTATTGAGGTGTGAAATGGTCACTGTGTTGAAATAAAAACTGGTGTCTGTATCAATGTTCATTTTAATGCGATAACTCATGTTATCTGGCACCAGAATGCCGCTGAGGTCGTCTGTATATTGAAAACTTTTTTTCGAAAAACTGCCCGTTCCGTTAATGGTTTGAATGGTGCTGAAATCTGATTCTGCCGAAAGTTTTCGCTGTATTTCAACACTCATAACCGCATTGTTTTTTACAGAAAATTGAACGTGGGTATTGCATCCGGCCTGTTGAATGTTTTGTTGATAAAAACGTTTTAGTAACAAAACAAAAGCTTTTTTCATGTCTGGAATACCATAACCCACACGGTCGTCGGGATTGTTGGCGCGTGTGCCAGATTCTTGTAATGCACTAATAATGCCCATATTATTCGACTCTGGAAAAGCCTGCCACAGACAGGCAGAAAGTCCTGCAATGTTCGGGCAAGCGAAGCTGGTGCCGCTGTTGTAGCCCGGTTGCCCGGTTGACGCATTTGCAATCACTGCATTTAAGCCAACGCCCGCTACACCTGGTTTTATCCTGCCATCAAAGCTTGGTCCGTAACTGCTAAAAGCAGCTACGTTGCCCAACGTATCTACTGCCCCTACTGCCAAAACACTGTCTGCATCTGCCGGAGAAATTAAGTACTTCCAGGGTCTGGCTCCTTCATTACCGTTGGCTGCTACCACTAACATACCCTTGGCTGCTGCATAATCTGCAGCTCGGGCGCTGATCGTTGTATTGCCATCCATATTTGCATAAGTATAATCAATGATAGACCCGTCGAAATCATTATAACCCAGCGACACACTGGCCATATTCGCTCCGGCACTATCTGCACGTTCCAAACCGGCAGCCAGGTTTTGCTCCTCAATAGGGTATTCTGAAGCCACATCTTCTGTTCGGTATAAATAAAAGGATGTTTTAGGGGCCGTACCTACAAAGGTTCCTGGCATGTGGGCGGCAATTGTGCTAAAACAATGCGTACCATGAGAATTAAAGCCGTTTACATTGGGGGTGTTGAGCACAAAATCCCAGGTGCCCAAAATTTGGTTATTGTTTCGCACACTATCAAATGTAGGTATGGTTAGGTAGTTGGTAAACCCGCCATCCAAAATAGCCATTTGCATACCTTGTCCCTGAAAACCCAGGTTGTGTAAAAAATCGCCCTTGTGAATTTTTACTTGCCCGTTGCTAAGGCCATAATTAAAAGCCGCATTCAGGTTTTCAGTAACGGGCTGATTCGGCGCAAAAGCAGTAGGAATATCTATTTCAGCAGTTTCAAATTTTTGTCTTACGGGTGTTTCATTTGCAAATCGCGGTGCAACTGCGGTGCTTTGTTGTACAAAGGGGAAAGTATTTATTTTTGTTATTGCAGCCGGATCTGCAGTAAAAATAGCTATCTGGTTTAGCCATTTTGAACCATTAATATAACTGACTGCACCCGCTGCCATCACACTATCAATGTAACTTTGGGTAATGGGCAAGTCAGAACTGTCAATTGCAATTTGGTATTGTTGTCTTCTTTCCAAAGAACGTGCACTTAAATAGAGCCATGGCTGGTCTATTGAGAAGCTATTGTTAGCCTTATCAGTAAACCGGACGATATAGCGGTTTAGCTGTGCCTCGGCGTTTTGCCCAAACAGCAGACAAAGAAAAAAGGAAAGTAGCGCTTTTTGCATAATACTGGATATGATTATTAAGGCTTCAATAACGCATAAATGATAACGTACATTGTGTACAAATGTTCAATTTGCGGGCAAACAATGGCCTGCTACTTCAACTTATTTGCTATCATAAGCCCATTTGATCCAGGTAGCTCCCCAGGTAAATCCTCCCCCAAATGATGCTAAAATAATGTTGTCGCCCTTTTTGAGTTGGTTTTCCCACTCCCAAAGGCATAGTGGTAAGGTACCAGCGGTAGTATTTCCGTACTTCTGAATATTGATCATCACTTTTTCTATTGGAAGGTTCATCCTGCTGGCCGTGGCATCTATAATTCTTAAATTGGCCTGGTGCGGAACTAACCAGGCAATATCGTCTGCAGTAAGCTGGTTTCTTTCCATTAACTCGTAGCTAACATCGGCCATTCCTTTTACAGCGAATTTAAAAACAGCTTGTCCCTCCTGGTACACAAAATGTTCCCTGTTGGTTACCGATTCTAAAGTGGCTGGTTTTACAGATCCCCCTGCTTTCACGTGCAGGTGTTTGGCCCCGCTGCCGTCGCTTTTCATGATGCTGTCTAAAACGCCGTTTCCTTCGTCATTGGGTTCCAATAAAACAGCTCCCCCTCCATCTCCAAAAATAATGCAGGTAGCACGGTCGGTATAATCGATGATCGCACTCATTTTATCTACACCAACCACTACTACTTTTTTGTAGCGCCCGCTTTCAATATAAGACGCACCCGTTGTGAGGGCAAATAAAAAGCCAGAGCAAGCTGCGCTGAGGTCGTAGCTAAAAGCATTGGACATCCCGGCTTTATCGCAAATAAGGTTGGCTGTTGCCGGAAATACCATGTCGGGCGTTATAGTGGCGCAAATCACACAATCAATTTCTGCAGGATCCATCCCTCGCTTGCTTAAAAGCTCTTTAACTGCTTCGGCACCCATGTCGCTGCTACCCAGGCCTTCTCCTTTTAAAATGCGTCTTTCTTCTATTCCGGTTCTGCTTTTTATCCACTCATCGTTCGTATCTACGAGGGTTTCTAGTATTTTATTAGTCAGTCTGTATTCGGGAACATATCCGCCCACAGCAGTGATAGCGGCAGTTATTTTTTGCATGAGTTCGATTTTTCGGTAAAGTATAATGTGATTGCTTAGCTTGTAAAAATAAGGCGAAAAAGTATTAATGATTTTTTAAAGCGCCCTAATAGCAAAATATCCTTAATTTCGCCATCACGTTAGTGATAGATTATGTACGCTTATCTGGAAGGAAAATTTAGTTACAAAAGCCCGTCTTTGGTTTACTTAGACGTAAACGGCATTGGTTATGAGGTACATATCAGTTTAAATACGTACAGCAGCATCCAATCAATGGAGACAGGCAGGTTGTACACTCATTTGCAGGTGAAGGAAGATGCGCATGTTTTATTTGGTTTCGCCGACCTTTCTGAAAAAGAAATGTTTCAGTTATTGATCAGCGTTTCTGGAGTTGGTGCAGCTACTGCCCGTATGATGTTGTCATCTTTAAGGGCAGATGAGGTAAAGTCAGCGATTTTACTTGGAAACTTGAAACTGATCGAAAGCGTAAAGGGGATAGGTAAAAAAACAGCGGAGAGACTCGTTCTTGAATTAAAAGACAAAGTAGGAAAATACGCCGGTGGCTCAGATTTAACGATGCCGGCTCACAATAGTTTAGAACAGGATGCGTTAAATACATTGATAGCACTTGGCATTTCTAAGTCGCATGCAGAAGCATCCATCCAAAAAATTATCCGTGCAGAGCCCACCTTAACTGTGTTGGAAGATTTGATAAAAAAAGCCTTAAAAGCAATTTGAGAGAAACTCTACGTTAACTTATTTACCGGATGTTGCTTATTAGAAAATGTATGTATGCAATAACGACGTGCTGTATGATCGTCTTATTGCTCTCACTTTACACTGGCAAGGCTTTGGCTAATGATTTCATTCCTTTCAATGAATATCAGGATACTACTATACCTGCAACGGGCAACAGTAACTTGCCTTATCCCATCAAAGACAGAAGGGGCGATGCCGTATCTGGAACTGCCTCCAAAAATACCTACGATTTTAGATCACCTTCCAATATTACTGATTCCGTGGTGTACGATGCCATCAATCGCCGCTACACCGTTTATGAAAAAATTGGAAATCGATATTACCGGATCCCCTCTACCTATTCTTTTGAAGAATATTGGCAAATGCGCAATGCAGAAGCTGAAAAAGAGTATTTCAGGCAACGAGCCAACACTACCAGCTTACTTAATAGAAATAAATTCACCAAACCTCGCCTGTCGTTAACAGATGGTTTATTCAACAGGTTATTTGGAAATGGTAAAATTGAGATCACTCCGCAAGGTAATCTTGATCTTTCTGCAGGATATCAGGGACAAAGAATAGACAATCCTACTTTACCGGAAAGAGCCAGAAAAAATGGTGGTTTAGATTTTATCATGAATGCCCAGGTAAATGTAAACGCAAACATCGGCGACAAACTTAAATTTCCCATCAACTACAACACTCTCGCCAATTTTGATTTGGAAAATCAATTAAAATTGGACTACACAGGTAAAGACGATGAAATTCTAAAAAGATTTGAGGCAGGTAATGTCAATTTCCCTTCCAGAAGTTCGCTCATTCCGGGTGCACAACAGTTGTTTGGTTTAAAAACTCAATTACAGTTTGGTAAATTATTTGTGACCACCGTACTGGCCAATCAAAAATCGCAACGCCAAAGCGTTGATCTTCAGGGAGGCACCGCCTCTCAGCCCTTCGAAATAAAGGCAGATGAATACGAAGAGAACCGTCACTTCCTGGTGGGGCAGTACTTTAAAAACAATTATAACACGGTGATGCGGAATATTCCAGCCATCACCAGCCCGGTGCAAATTATCAGGATGGAAGTGTGGGTCACCAACCGCAATGGGGCTACCACCGAAACCCGGGATGTTGTGGGCTTGATGGATCTGGGTGAAATTCAACCATTCCAGCAACCACCTGTAGTAAATGTAACTACATCATTTCCTGCACCTTCAAATACCACGAACGATCTTTATCAAAAAGTACTAAGCCAGCCTGATCCCAGAAATCCTGCTTTGGCTTTTACCAATCTCAGTAATCTTCAATTACGACCGGTTCAGGATTTTGAAAAAACCTTTGCAAGGAAACTGGATTCCACCCAATATTCCTTCAACAGGCAAGTTGGTTCACTCTCGCTAAGCCAGCCCCTGCAAACAGATGAAGTATTGGCAGTAGCATATCAATATACTTTTAACGGGAGAATATTGCAGGTAGGGGAATTTTCTCAAGATGTGCCTCCAGACACTTCCACTGCTACGCAAAAAATATTGTTTCTAAAATTATTAAAAGCTACTTCTCAGCGTCCGGCTCTGCCCATCTGGGATTTGATGTTGAAGAATGTGTACACCATTGGTTATGGAACATTGGCACCAACCGATTTCAAACTGGATGTTTTGTACCAGGAGCCAGGCTTAGGGGCCAAAAGATATGTACCTTTTGGTAGCATCAACCAGGGAACTCCCATCATTTCCCTGATTAATCTCGATCGATTGAACGGACAGTTGGATCCGCAACCAGATGGGGTATTCGACTATGTTGAGAATTTTACTGTGTATTCGCAATTCAGTCGCATCGTATTTCCGGTACTGGAACCTTTTGGTAGAGACCTTGCCGCACAAATTTATACGACTCCTCCGGCCAACGTGGGAGATACTTTGTATTATGCACTCTACGATTCTATCAAAGCCATTGCGCAGCAGTTCCCCAACCTCAATCGATTTGTTTTACAAGGATCTGCAAAAACCTCCGGCTCCTCTGATATCAGCATTGGTTATAATATTCCCCAAGGTTCAGTAACGGTTACGGCTGGGGGCAGAAATTTGCAGGAAGGGGTAGATTACGACATCAATTACGATCTGGGTACCATTAAAATTACCAATCAGGCCATTTTAAATGCAGGACTACCCGTGCAGGTAAACTTTGAAAACAACGCCAGCTTTGGCTTGCAGCAAAGATCTTATCTTGGATTACGGCTCGATTATCTGGCAAAAAATACTGCCAAATCGCAATTGTCATTCGGAGGTACCATGGTACGGTTGAGTGAAAGGCCCTTCTTCACCAAAGTGAATTACAATGAAGATCCGATTCGTAACGCGATGTTTGGTGTTGATGTGAATTATCGCAAAGACATGCCAAGGCTTACAAAATTACTCGACAAACTTCCTTTTTATAATGCGGCTGCACCCTCTACCATCAACGTGTATGCAGAAGCCGCTGCACTCAAGCCAGGTCATGCGCCGCAAATAGGAAGAGGTAGTGCAGGACTGATTTACATCGATGATTTTGAAGGTAGTAAATCTGGACTTGATCTTCGTTTTCCGCCCATTAGTTGGGCATTGGCCAGCACACCTCTGGGGGCAACAGATAGAAACGGGCAGGAATTATTTCCAGAGGCGGCACTCAACAATGATCTGGCTTACGGAACACAAAGAGCTAAAATTGCCTGGTATCAGATTGAGCAGACGTTGCAACAATACCGTGGCAATAATAATCCTCTGAGGGATAGGGCAGATTTACTAAGTGACCCCAGGGCCAGACAAGTTTTTCAAAAAGAAATATTTCCCCAGCGAACAACAGGTTTTGGTGAAAGCCAGTTGGTAACCTTTGATTTGTCGTACTATCCTACAGATAAAGGGCCATACAATTATCTTTCCAGCGCATTACGCGTAGATGCTAGCGGGAAACTTAGAAACCCCCGTCGTAATTGGGGTGGTTTGATGCGCGGTTTAGACCAAACAGATTTTGAAACCAGCAACATTGAGTTCATCGAATTCTGGATGCAGGACCCTTTCATCAATACTCCCCAAAATCCAAATATTGGTAATTCAGCAGGCGGTAAATTGTATTTCAATCTTGGAAATGTTTCGGAGGATGTATTAAAAGATGGCAGACGATTTTATGAAAATGGTTTGCCCACACCCAATGCACCTGCCCCATTGGATCAAAATAACTGGGGTTTTGTACCGAGAAATCCGATTCAGGTAACCAATGCATTTAGTAATGTGCCTGAAGACAGACAGTTTCAGGATGTAGGTTTTGATGGATTGAGCGACACAGCAGAAGTAACCAAACGTGCTGCATATCTGGCAGAACTGGCCACTAATTTTGGTACCAGTAGCAAAGCTTACCAGGATGCCTTGAATGACCCCTCCGCTGATAATTATACAAATTACAGAAACGCAGATTTTACCTCCGATGACGGAATCATTCAACGGTATAAAAACTTCAATAGTCCGCAAGGAAACTCTCCCATTTCTGATGGAGCGGAGTTTAGTTCTGCCGCAACTTTATATCCGGATGCAGAAGACTTGAACAGAGACAATACTTTAAATGAAACTGAAGAATATTTTCAATATATCGTTGATATCAAGCCATCAGGGGCGGCAGAAATGCAGGTGGGCACCAACTATATTGTAGATAAAAAATCAGTGCCCATTAATTTACCAAACAGCACTGTCAGAAATGAAACATGGTACCAATTCAGAATCCCTATCAGTGAGTACTCGCAAAAAATCGGCAACATACCAGATTTTAAATCTATTCGTTTTATAAGAATGTTTCTTACCGATTTTGAAGATAGTGTTACCATGCGTTTCGGTACGTTACAACTTACCAGAAATATTTGGCGTAAGTTTCAATATGCTGTAGATTCTTCAGGTTTGTACCAACCTACTTCTACTTCACCTCTAAATGTTGGTGCAGTAAATATTGAAGAAAATGACCGTAGAGTTCCATTGCCTTACCGGACGCCCAGTGAAATTCAAAGGGTACAAACCATCAGCAACAATGGCGTAAACCTGTTACAAAATGAACAAGCATTACAATTGCAAGTTTGTGATTTACCACAAGGTGATGCCAAAGCGGTGATACAAACATTTGCCAATAGAGACCTTCGTCAGTTCAGGAAATTATCGATGTACCTGCACGCAGAGCGAGCGCAAAAAGCAAGTCCTAATTCTATTTTAGATGGAGATCTTACTGCAGTAATTAGATTGGGTACCGATTTTGTGAGCAATTATTATGAAGTAAGAATCCCGTTGATTCTTACCCCCCACGAAGCCAGCAGCATCAACCCTGATACCGACGAATACAATGATACATTGTGGAATCCGAGAAACTCTATGGACTTGGATATGTTGGTATTAACCAGATTAAAGCAAGCCCGAAATGTTAGTAGCACGCCATTCGGACAAGTTTACCGCGAGCTGCAATCCAACGGACATACTTATTCCATCATAGGAAATCCAAACCTCGGCGAAGTGCGTGGTATCCTGATTGGTGTAGAAAATACCAGAGCAGAAGAACCCGTGTGCGCAGAAATGTGGGCAAATGAATTGCGCCTTTCTTCCATTGATGAAAAAGGGGGTTATGGAGCATTGGCTAGGGTTGATCTTACGCTGAGTGATTTGGGAACCATCTCTTTATCTGGCAATATGCATACACAGGGTTTTGGTACACTAGAACAAAGAGTAAATGACCGTTACAGAGATAATTTTTTCCAGTTTGATGTAAACGCTTTGCTAGACTTGGGAAGATTATTGCCCAAAAAAGCAGGTATCCAGATTCCGGTAGATGCAGGTTATACGCAATCTTTGAGCATACCGGAATACGATGCTTATGATTTGGATATCAAATTAAAAGACAAATTGAATGGTTTAGCCAGAACAGAAAGAGATTCTATTCGGGAAGCTTCTGTTGATTTTACCAGTACTACCAGGTTAAATTTTACCAATGTAAAAAAGAACAAAACGAATGGTAAAAAACCGAAAATTTATGACATTGAAAATGTGGACGTCAGCTATTCTTATGTGAAAACGAAAAGCCACAATCCCTTGATCGAACACAATGATGTTACCCGCCACAGAGGAGCCTTGGGTTACAACTATGCACCAGAGCCAAAATACATTGAACCATTCAAAAAAATGTTTAAGAAAACGAAACACAAGTGGTTCGATTTGGTGAAAGACTTTAATTTCAATTACCTCCCATCTCAATTAACGTTCAGGGCAGATGTAAGTCGTCAGTTTGGTGCCGTTCGCCCAAGAAGTATTGGAGCAGATAAATATTTAATACCTGAAACCTACGACAAGTTCTTTGTATTTCAACGAGATTACATCATGCGTTGGAATTTTACCCGTTCTTTGAACCTGGATTATACCGCAACCAACAACTCCCGAATGGACGAGCCAGCAGGTAGGTTAGACACCAAGGCTAAGAAAGATACCGTGCGTGATAATTTTCTGAAAGGCGGAAGAAACACCTTGTTTAACCAAACGGTGAACCTTTCGTATGCGTTGCCTACATCGAAATTACCGTTGCTCGATTGGACAACGGTGAACCTGAAATACCAGGCTACTTATCGTTGGATTGGTGCCAGCAGATTGGCAGTTGAATTGGGGAATACCTTAGAAAATGGCCAACAAAAAGAAGGGATTATGCAGCTTGATTTTACCCGGTTGTACCAGAAATCAAAATGGTTAAAACAACTGGAGGTGCCGAGTAAAGAAGAAGACAAAGAGAAGTGGAAAAACCGCATTACCAAAGTGAAAGATAGCGTAACGCTCAAGAATGGTAAACGCGTGTTGCGGACCAGAAAAATATTAGACAAAACCGCTGTTCCCTACCTAAGTACGGGAGCAAGAGTATTTGGAAAGTTATTGACCAGTATTAAAAACGTAAACATCAGTGTTACGGAAGATGCCAATACAAGACTACCAGGTTACACAGACAGTTCACAGTTTGTTGGACAAAATTTTAAGAGCATGGCACCGGGTTTCGATTTCATCATGGGTTATCAGCCTGATACCAGTTGGATGAACAGAAAAGCCGCGAAGGGATTGATTACGCAAGACACTAATTTTAACTACCTGTTTCAACAAAACCTAAATCAACGACTCACTTTGAGTGGGCAGATAGAACCAGTGAGGGATCTAATTATAACTGTGAATGTTACCAAATCATTTAACAAAAATTACAGCGAAACATTCCGGTTTATTGATACTACTGGCGGTAGCAACCGTAGATTTCAGCATTTGAATCCCTATGCAGGTGGTGGTTTTGATGTGTCTTACATCGCCTTTAAAACATTGTTTGGCAAATTCGATCCCAACAGGGTGTCGGAAACTTTCAAAACATTTGAAGCCAATAGACTCATACTTTCCAGAAGAATGGGTGAAAAAAATCCTTACTCACAAGCAGGAGGTGGGCAACAAGCGAGTGGTTATTATTATGGTTACGGTAAGTATGCCGTAGATGTATTGATTCCGTCTTTTATTGCAGCATACACGGGACAGGATCCTGATAAAGTGTCGCTCATTAACCAGGAAAATCGAAATTTGAGATCCAATCCGTTTAGATCTATTTTGCCGATGCCAAACTGGAAGCTTGATTACAATGGGTTGAGCAGGGTCAAAGGGCTCAGCAAAATATTTACAAATGTAACGTTGAGCCATGGTTACAATGGCAACCTTGGTATGAATGGATTTTCGTCGGCATTGCTTTATCAGGATGTATCGCAATTTGGTTATCCATCTTTCTTAGATACCATATCCAATAATTTTATTCCATACTTTTTGGTACCAAACGTTACCATCTCAGAACAGTTTGGTCCGTTGGCTGGAATCGATATGATGTTCACCAATCAGATGCAGGCTAAGTTTGAGTATTCAAAAAGCAGAACCCTGAGTTTGAGTTTGTTCGATTTTCAATTGAGTGAAGTACGAAGTACAGAATTTGTCATTGGAGCAGGTTACAGAAAAAGAGGCATGAAATTATTGGCCGGATTAAAATTGCCGAAATTTTTAGATAAAGAAGGTAAGGGTACACTAGACAACGAGATTAATTTCCGATTCGATATGCGCATACGCGACAACGTTACTGCCAACAGCAGATTGGATCAGGATAATAATTTTGCCACTGGTGGAAGTAAAGAAATTACGCTTACACCTACCATTGATTATTTCCTTAATAACAGAGTGAACCTGAAATTATATTTTGACCAGCGCAAAGTGATACCGTATATTTCTTCCAGTGCACCTACTACCAACACAAGGGCAGGAGTTCAAGTGAGAATTTCGCTGGCGCAATAACGATGAATAGAAGCAGAAAAGCTTCATTATTTATACATATATTTTCAATCCCCTTCTTCGTGAAGGGGATGTTTATTTGAAGGCTGCAGGCGTTTTACGCCGCTGCCTCCACAACGTGGTATGTCTTTTAAATAAGAAGATAGGGAGGGCCTTCATAAAAAACCCGGCAATAAAGCCGGGCCTTTCTGTATCACTAAACTAAACTACTACTTGTTTATTTTTTTAAGGAGCATGATGTATCCGCAGAGTTCTTTCTTTTTATTTTTATTTACTTGTACAGGTTTGATCATATGGTATTCAGAAAATTTTGGAATGTAATGATAGCTGATAATATTGCCATCAACATCTCCCCACATTTTTTTTTGGTAAACCACTTGTCGCTCATTCCAATCAAACATTCTTACTTCATATAATTTTGAACTAACATCCCCAATGAAAACAAACTGATACCAGCTACCTTCTGTGAGCGGAACAATGACGGGCATTTCAAAAGAACTTTCCATTGTCATACTGGCTTCTTTTACTACTACAAAACCTTGTGCTTCCATAGCGATTTTGATACTATCTGCCTGTTTGGCCATCGATTCATTGCTACAGGGAACCTGACGAATCACATTTTGAGCCTTTACAATGTTTACACTGTTGCCTAAAAGCAACAAAAATAGGAAGGGAACAAGCTGGTTTTTCATTGATTTAGTGGTAGATCTAGGTAAGTTTTCCAAATTACAAGTATTATTAATCAAAAATCATACCCGTACTTAAAAGAACGAAACAAAGGGTTATTTATTGCCTGACCGATTAAAATGCAAAGCCTTGTTATTCAGTTAAATTTGGGTTTTTAATTTTGATGATTGCTTAAAAATATAAAAGGAATTGGCTTGGCTGGTAGCTGTCATCACCAAGTCGTTGATGCACACATGCGGAGGTAATCCGACGCAATAAAGAATGGTGTCGGCAACATCTGTAGCAGACAATGGTGTAAATCCTGTGTAGGTAGCCGAGGCCTTCTGTGGATCTCCTTTGTAACGAACCAAAGAAAACTCCGTTTCCACTGCCCCTGGATGAATAGCCGTGACCTTGATGCCATATTTCAATAAGTCGATCCTCATCGCTTTGCTAATGGCTTCTACGGCGGATTTACTGGCACAGTACACATTTCCGTTTTCGTACACTTCTTTGGCAGCAGTAGAACCTATGTTAATGATATGCGCAGCCGCTGATCTTTTTAAGTGGGGCATCAGCGCTTTGCTCACATAGAGTAATCCGTGTACGTTGGTTTGCAACATCGTATCCCAGTCATCGATATTGGCTTCATCAAAAGGTTCCCGACCCAATGCGAGTCCTGCATTGTTGATCAGGATATCTACCTGTTCCCACTCAACTGGTAAGGAATCTATTGCGTTGAAAACTGCGGCTCTGTCCTGCACGTCAAAACAGAGCGTGTGGATGTTGTTGTTATATTGCCCGCGGAGAGTTTGGGCCAATGCTTCCAGACGGTCCGATCTTCTTCCGTTTAAAATAAGCGAATAACCATGTGCTGCAAATAGCTCTGCAGAGGCTTGTCCTATCCCTGAAGTTGCGCCGGTTATAAAAACTGTTTTGTTCATAATGAGTTAGTAGATGTGTTTTCTATTTAAAAAGGTTTATAAAAATGTAAGTCTTCAAATTGGCAGCTAGCGTTTTCGGCATATTCTTCGAAGCAAATTTAATGGCTGCTAACGCCACTACCTAATCAACACTACATAGCCTTTTTTCGTTTTTCTTTGTCCTTTAAAAGTTACACCTTCTGCCATCCATACAAAAGTGGCAGCATCCTGAGGTTTGCCTTTATAAATGCCATTCCAGCCTTTTCCTATTTCAGTGGTGGCGTACATCAATTCCCCAAAGCGGTTGTAAATTCTAAAATAAGTAAGCGATTTCATTCCCAATAAAATGGGGCGGGCAATGTCGTTTAATCCATCACTGTTAGGTGTAAACGCAGTTGGCACATACATATCCGGGTCTACTTTAAAAATGCTCACTCTAATAGTATCATTGGCTAAACAACCAGCATCATCTTTACCGGTAAGGTAGTAAGTAATATTGGCTTGGGGTTTGGCAACAGGATTGGCGATGGTATTATTATTGAGCCAGGTTGGCGGACTCCATAGGTATTGTATAGCACCTGTGCCCAGTAATTGTAAAGTTTCACCGTCAACGATGCTGGTGTCGGAAGGGCCTGCATTTACTTGAAGTGGTTGAATAACCCTTACCAACACAGTATCATTGATGACCTTTACACAACCTAGTGTATCCCTTACCGTTACAATGTACCTGATGGTAACGGTAGGTGCTTGAGCTACAGGATTAGCAATGGTACGATTGGTTAAGAATGTGCCGGGCGACCAACTGTAAATGCTGCCTCCAGAAGCATTCAACTGTACATTGAATCCAAAACATACGGTAGAGTCCGGCCCTGCATTGGCGGCAGGAATGGGGGCAACAACGATCCTGATATCCGACTGCGATTGGCACTTGCCAATATTTCCTACAACGGTGTAAATAGCGCTGGCAGGGGGATTCGCAAAAGGGTTTTTAATATTGGCATTGGATAAATGTGCGGCCGGGAACCAGGTATAACTGACCGCGTCACCAGTAGTACGCAAGGTGAATCCCTCACCCGCACAAATACTGGTATCGGGTCCGGCATAAATGGTGACCACTGCTTTCACATCTACAAAAAGGGAGTCTTGTGTAAAACATCCAAATACATCGGTATGTCTTAGCTTGTACCAGGTGGGTACATTTGGGCTCACCAAAGGATTTTGAGTATTCACATCACTGATCATATAACTCGGACTCCATAAATAAGTTCCACTACCAGAGGCATTCAGTTGTAACGTATCTGGTACGCAGATCAAGGTATCGTTGGTGAGTTGTACCAGAGGTTTGTTTCTAACAGTTACCACAACCGTATCATTTCTGGTACGGCTACATCCATTTACACCTACACTCACCACATAGGTGGTGGTTGAAGCAGGGGAGGCTATTGGATTGGAGATGCTCGTATTATTGAGGCCAGTTGCCGGACTCCAGTTATAGATTGTTCCACCACTCGCGGACAAAGGAACAGGTGTTTGTCCCAAACAAAAATTTATATCTGGTCCCGCATTCGGAGTGGCCAATGGGGTTACAGGAATAAGGATGCTAGCGTTTGCGATACAATTGTTACCCCACCTGGTTTGTAAAAAAATAGTAGATGTAATGGTTGGGAAGGCCAACGTCAGGGCGTTGTTAGGGCTAGTTACCAATGAGGTGGGTGTCCACTGCCAACTTGCATTCGACTTGTTGCTGCTACCCGTTAGCGTTAGTGTGTCCCCTTCACATATTTGTGCAGGCAATGCGGTGATGTTATTAGTTAGATCATTCAAAGGGGTAAGTCTCACAGAATCTCTGCTAGTGCAGCCCATGTTCTCTAAAGTTACCACGTAAGTTGTAGGAACAGATGGGAAAACGGTAGGGTTGGCTGTGCCCGCATTTAAGATGTTGGTGCTTGGCGCCCAACTAAAGTTGCCAACACCTGAAGCAGTCAATACTATACTGTCTAACGCACAATACGTACTGTCTGGCGAAATGAGGTTGAGAACAGGATTTGGATGAACCGTTAGCTGTCTTTCTACACTGTCTCTGCATCCCAAACTATTGCCAGTAATCAGCTTCACAGTATATGTGCCTGCATTGGTATAAGTGTAAGACGGGTTTTGCAAACGGCTGGTGTCGGCTAAAGTGTTTAGATCGCCAAAATTCCAGGTCCATTGGCTTACCGTTCCAAAGTTGGTGCGGGTAGTATCACTGAATGGAACGGGTTGGCCTACGCAGAACGGAGCCAACGCTTCAAATCCTGGAAAAAATCCAGGAAACACACTTACAACTTGTGTAGCCGAATCTACACAAGGCAATCCTCTGTTTACAATCAATTTTATTGTATAAACTCCCGGAGCTGTAAAACTATGACTGGGCGTTTGTAATACGGATGAATCATTGGTGCCGGAGGCAGGATCTCCAAAACTCCAATACCAATTTTGAATAGAAGGATTGTCTGATTGGTTAAAAAAAGAAAGGTTCAAATCGCCACAAGTTAAAAAGGCTGGCTCTAAAGTGGCCGCCACCGGGATACAGGGTGTGATATTGAGATGCAATTCTTTTCGGGATTCTGCAAAACGAATTCCGTTCCTATATTCTGCAACACAAATGGTAACCACATATTCACCAGCTACTGGCGCAATGCCGCTGATCACACCAGATTGCCGATTGATGGTGACACCTGCACCAAGTGGGCTGGTTCCCGAAAAAGGCGCCTGATACCCCACAGGCGTAAATGGTGGGTTTGAAGAAGTAACTGGATTGGGATTGGTTGGCACACCTCCATCGTAAGCATCGCAAAAAGAATAAACCAATGAATCACCGTCTGCATCTGTTGCTGCAAAACTTAGAGAAAAAAGATTTTCAGCGCAAACAATAGAAGTGTCCTTAAAAATATAATTGGGACTGGTATTGTCGAATGCGTCTGGTAATCCTGTTACAGTTCCAGGAATATTAATAAAAAGCGTAGCACCAATCGCATTTGAGGGCTGTTGCAAATTGCTGATATTGTTGATTCTGCAACAACGCTGTTTGGCAACAATATAACCGCTCGGAGAAGGAGCTAATTCTACAATGGTTTCGTAATTTAATATTTTGTAACAGATAGTTGGAATGATACTGATACAAGGATAACAATTTGTGCTGCTGCAGTTTTGCCGTAAAATGGTGGTTCCTAAATTTACATTTGCATCCAATATAAAAGTGTAAGGAACAGTACCCTGAAAAATGGAAAAGTTGTAGCTGGTTTCAATGATACTGGAAGAACAATCGATATAAAAATTCATGCCAATTTTGTAACGCAGGTGAGTCGGATTTTGAATGCCAGGGCCAAGGTATTCATAATACATCCATCCCCCTTTTGTGTGTGTGGCCGATCCGGCAAAGCAGGTACAGATAAACAACAACAGCAGAATAATTTTTTTCATTGGTAATTATTAGCAGCCATAAAGTTGTAATTTAATAAAAAAAGGCAGCTTGAGCAAACAAGAGCCTTTTTAATAATAGATATCAACAGGCTTTTTACCGGATGAGTATCACGGTGCCTTTTTTCTCAATTTTGTTGCCTAGATAATTTGTTCCAGACACATACCATACATAAGTTCCTGGTCCCTGTTCTGCACCTCCATAAGTACCATCCCAACCTGCTCCAATTTGTCCGGTACTGTATATTAGTTGCCCCCATCTATTGTACACTCTGAAGAAGTCTAAAGACCTTATTCCTACGGGGATCGGTTTAAAAATTTCGTTGTTGCCGTCCTTGTTGGGGCTGAAACCGGTGGGAACCAAAATATCGGGGTCTATCTTAAAAACTTTTACCCGAATGGTGTCCAAATCAAAGCAACCTTGATTATTGCTCACCCTTACCACATAATCGATATTATCCTGAGGCAAGGCCAGCGGATTAAAAATGGTGGGATTACTCAACCAGGTAGAAGGAGTCCAACTGAAATTATCACTACCATTGGCTGTAAGTTGTAATGGTTGGCCCAATACAACGCTGGTGTCAGACGGGCCTGCATTGGCGATAATTTGTGCCACATTTACAATAATGGTATCAAACGCAGGTTTCGGACATCCAATAACATCTCTTACTTCCACAATATATTGAGTAGTGGCACGGGGTGCAATCGAAACAGGGTTTGGTATGTTTGCGGCACTCAGAAACCGAACCGGGGACCAACTGTAAACGCTTCCGCCGGTTGCTTGTAATTGAACTGAGTTGCCAAAGCATATCGTGGTATCTGGACCAACACTGGCATTTGGATATGGTACCGTTCTCACAGTAACCTGGTCTTGGCTGCTGCATTTGCCAATGCTACCAATCACTGTATAAGTGGTGACAGGATCTACCGGATTTGCCAATGGTTGAGCAATCGTTGCATTATTTAGTGTAACACCTGGGCTCCAACTGTATTGCAAGGCATCACCATTGGTTCTCAGCGTTAAAGAGTCTGTTAAACAAATAGTTGTATCAGCTAATGCTAATAAGGTTACTGTATTTACCACTCTAACGGTGAGGGTGTCTTCCGCAAAACACCCGGAAGCGTCAGCAAACCTGGCAATGTAAGTAGTGGTAATGTCGGGGCTTACCAACGGTGTAAAGCTATTTACATTGTTGATCATGTAATTGGGCGACCAAACAATACTTCCGACTTCATTTGAAATAGCATTGAGTTGAAGTGTGTCTATCGAACATATCAAAGTATCATTGGTAATATTAAATTCAGGGCGGTCAACAATTCGAATTGTTTTCACGATAGTGTCCAAACAACCTCTGTCGCTGCCTACAATCAGTCTTACATCGTAATTACCTGCAAGGGTATAGATGTAAGAAGGATTTTGTAGCCTGCTGGTATCATTGGTAGCTGCGGTGTTGCCAAAATCCCATCTCCAGAAGTTTGCACTTCCGAAATTGGCGGTGGTGGCATCATTGAACAGTACGGGGCGCTCTTTGCAGATAGGCGAATTATCATTGATGCCCGGAAAAAATCCAGGGAAAACCCTAAGCGGGGATATGGTTGAATCTGAACAGGAACCGCCTCTATTCACCACCAGTTTTAAATTGTAAATACCTGCAATGGTATATGTGTGAGTGGGATTTGGTAAGTTGGAAGTATTGCCATCTCCAAAATCCCAAAAATAGGTTTGGTTGAGAGGAGATGTATTCAGGTTTTCGAAATTAAAAGTAAAGCCATCGCAGCTGAGGTAACTGGGTTGAAGTTGGGCTCCGGCAAAGTCGCAGGGCGCTACCGTTACAATAAAATCTTTTTTGTGCTCACCTCTTAACGCGCCTGTAGCACGATTAAAAGATCGGACACAAACGCTTACTACATAGCGCCCTGCATCAGGGGCTATGCCTGAAATGATACCCGTTTGCGGATTGATGCTGGCTCCGGCACCAATCGGAAAACTCCCGGAAAATCCATTGGTATAACTCAAAAAACTATAGGGGGGCGGGGCTGGGCTTGCAAAAGATGCATTTTGTGCAGATCCTCCATTATAGGCATCACAGAGATTATATACCAACGAATCACCGTCCGGGTCTGTTGCGCTAAAATCGAGGGTGAATGGCTTGTTGAAACAGATAACCGAAATGCCGGTAGAAAAACGGGCGCTGTTGTCCTGTGCTGTTGTTGGAATCCTGTTGGTACCAGGGATAACAGCAGCATAAGTAGCACCCATGCTGTTCGGAATATTCATGATACCATCTACTCTGCAACAAGTTTGATATACGATCGTATATCCGTTGCTGTTAATAGGAAGTTCAATCAGAAAAGTATAAAGCCCTACACTGTACACCAGGTTGGGCGGGTTGGTTATACAAGAAGGCAGAGCATTTAAGGTCAGAAGGGTTAATGATGATCGGTCAACATTAACAAAATTTCCAACCCGTTGATTGTTGCCGTTGTTGTAAATTCCAATGGAAACATTCCCAGGCATCCCTGCACAATTCATACAATTGTCGTCTCTGAACAATCTAAGGGTAACGCTGTAATAGTTAGTGTTTGGACTTGCTGCCGGCCCAATGTAATTATAGATCATTTCCCCACCTGTAATATGAGCAGCTTTTGAAACAGCAGAGCATAGGATCGTCAGTAGTATCAATAGGTATTTTTTCATTAAAGCTGCATTTAAGCTTAGTTACTTGCGTAATTTATGTAAAAAAGAGATAGTTCACCTTATACTATACGTAAATTGCTTGTAAAAAGTCTGTCAAAATCAACAAAGATTTGTCGGCTTCCTCTATCATCCCCATGTGGGCGCTGAATCTCAGAATAGAAATATGGCTTATTGATGGTAAATGTGATTGCTGCAAACTATGAGAAAAAGTTACAGCCTTATCTTCTACACCCATCACAAACAAGATCGGAAAATTGCTTTGCGATAAAATTTTTGTTCTGTCTGGCCTTGTTATCATAGCCTCATAGTACTGTATGAGCGTTTCTTTGCTGAATGCAACCGCCCGCTGTAAAAGCGCTTCAATAGCAGCTTTATTCAACTCAGCGTCTGCAAATAGTCCTGGTAAACTGGTTCTAAGAAATGCACTTGCTCCATTTTCTTGGATAAATGCAATGGATTTTTTTCGCGTTTCTTTTTTGTTTTCTTCATCCGCATAAGCACTGCTGTGAAACAATCCAAGCCCTTTTATTTTTGTTGCAGCTATCTCCGCCATCGCCAATGCAATGTATCCTCCCATGCTATGACCGATCACAATTGCATCTTCATGATGTTCCTCCTTTAAAATAGCCAGCATGGCTTCGGCATATCCATTGATGCCTTTTGTATTGGATGGCCAAGCCGGCGATTTGCCCGAACCAGGAATATCAGGAAGAATAATTTTGTATTTATGGGAAAGCTCCTCTGCTATATTATCCCAAATGCTGCTGTCTTCCGCAAAACCATGTAGCAATAGAACCGGTTGTCCGCTACCGGAAATCCTGTAATGAATAACATGCTGCTGAAATAGGCAAGTTAGCGGAATCATACGTGCAGATTAAATGTTACGGTACCTAACGGCTGCTCTAAAAGTTAATAGTACGACAAATACAGTTAAAAAAATGTTCAATTGCTGTGGTAAGAAGGCCCAGCTCAAAAGCAATAAAACGCCAGCAATGACAGTAAACAACCAATATTTTTTGACCCAGTTTTTTTTGTTATGGATGAAAAAGGAGATCAACACATGCGATGGGATGGCCCATAAAAGATTGTAATTGTCTTTGGTCATACTATGATCGGTGGCCACCCACATAAAAAGGAGAACAATACCCAACGTACCTGTACAGAAAAACAATAAGCCATCGAGACCGCTCATTAAAACAGGCCATTTGTTACGGGCGCCTACTTGTAGTATTAAAAAAAACACTAACAACGCAGAAAAAAATACCAATGGTGTGAACAGTAATATTGGCTGTTCTTTTTGCGGGAGTGGATACAGATTAACTGAAGAAACAATGATTTTATGACTGCTGCTGTCTAAAGCTTTCATTAGATTATCTGGTAAAAATTGCTGGTCTGATGCAGACATGACACGGTCTGTTCTGGCACCCAATAAAATGTCGATACCGAGTTTGCTCCAGGGCTGATGACCACGGTCAAGATAGGCATGAATAGCTTGCCTAAACCGAGTGTTCGCAGGCATTACAGCCGGTAGCTGCAACGCAGGTGTTCTCATTTTTAATAAAATATCCCGAATCTTGGTAGTACAGTTGTTAAAGAAAAAATCATACTGGTAGTATTTGTTTTCTTCTTTTAGATTTTCGGTTAAAAAATGTTGTAAAGCTTTTTTTTCATCTGCTGAAAGTTGCAGCAATTGTTCGGTGATGCCCCGGTTGGTCACCTGATACCCGTATTTGAAATCTTCAAAATATTCGGCACTCATAAAATAGTTGAGCTTACCTCTCACAAACTTTAAATAAAAGTTTTTATCCTCAAAATTAAACGTACCATAGTTGTACACAATATCCGAGGACGTGCTACTGTCTGTTATTCTCAGCGCAGTATGGCCGAAAAGCGAATACAGTTCATCTCCTGGAGTACAAGTTAGCAGCGATATCCTTAATCTTGAACTGTCTTGAGCATGTGAAGTAAAACACGAAAGCATGCAAGAAATAAAAAATAAGAAAAATGGTTTGTAAAAAATCGATTTCATGTTAAAACGAAAATACGGTAATTGTAAAGATGACCCAATCCATCAATGCGAAAGCAGCTTCTAGTTCGAAACTGCTTTTGTATGAATGCCAATCACTTTTTATTGTTGAAAGAATTACCTGCTGTAATTAGGGGCTTCTTTGGTAATGGCGATATCGTGTGCATGACTTTCTTTCATTCCGGCATTGCTAATTTTTACAAACTGTGCTTTTTGAAGCGATGGAATATCTGCAGCTCCACAGTAGCCCATACCTGCTTTTAAACCACCGGTAAACTGGTGTACCACTTCTCGTAATTGACCTTTGAACGCTACTCGTCCTTCAATTCCTTCTGGTACAAATTTTTTGATATCATCTTCCACATCCTGAAAATAACGATCGCTGCTTCCTTGAGCCATGGCTCCCAACGAACCCATTCCGCGGTATTGTTTAAATTTACGGCCTTCATAAATGATGGTTTCGCCCGGGCTTTCATCTGTACCTGCGAACACGTTCCCCATCATCGTGCAAGTAGCGCCTGCCGCCAGTGCTTTTACCATATCGCCTGTGTACCTAATGCCTCCATCACTGATGATCCCTATATTTTTTCCTTTTAAAGCGGCGGCTGCTTCCATTACTGCCGTAATTTGAGGAACGCCTGTTCCTGCAACGATACGGGTCGTACAAATAGAGCCTGGTCCTATTCCTACTTTGATGGCATCTGCGCCGGCATCAGCCAAGGCTTTTGCACCCGCTCCTGTGCCTACATTTCCTGCAATAACGTCTAACCCTTTAAAAGATTTTTTAACATTTTTCAACATGTCTATTACGCCTTTGGTATGACCGTGCGCACTGTCCAAACAAATAATATCTACCCCAGCTTTGTGCAAAGCATCTACCCGAATCATGGTATCTGAAGTGATTCCTACCCCCGCACCCACCATCAAATGTCCGAAAGAATCTTTGATGGCGTTCGGGTGACTTTTCAACTTAAGGATATCACCAAACGTAACCAAACCAATGAGTTTACCAGATTTATTTACGACTGGTAATTTCTCAATTTTATTTTTCTTAAAGATAAGTTCTGCTTTTTTTAAGTCAGTTCCCTCGGGGGCAATAATAAGGTTTTGAGAGGTCATCACCGAACTCACTTTTTGTTTGTAGTCTGTTTCAAACCTCAGGTCGCGGTTCGTTAAAATACCCACCAGTTTTCCTCCATGATCAACAATGGGAATTCCTCCTATTTTATTTTCCTTCATCAGTTGCAATGCTTCTCCAATGGTAGCATCGGCGGTAAGGGTAATGGGGTCGAGGATCAAACCGTTTTCACTTCTTTTTACTTTTCGTACTTCGTTCGATTGTTGCTCGATGGTCATGTTTTTATGAAGAATTCCTAAACCACCTTCTCTTGCTAGCGCAATGGCGAGCTGAGCCTCTGTTACGGTATCCATAGCTGCACTCAGCATAGGAATGTTGAGGGTGATTTTTTTAGTAAGTTTTGAACGAATGTCCACATCTCTTGGTAATATCTGCGAATAAGCAGGAACCAATAACACGTCATCGAAGGTTAATCCTTCTCCAAAAAATTTGTTGGATGTGATTGCGAGCGCTTTTTTTATTGTTGCCATGTGCAAAGATAAAAGAAAAACGAACGCAGCCAAATCAGTCCAAAAAAATAATATGGCAACACAGATCAATTGAGTTTATACACTTTGCCGGGAAGCGAAACAACTACCCCTTGCATTTCGAGCATGAGCAATGCTTTGGCCACGACGCTGCTGCTGAAACCAGTTTTTACATAGAGTTCGTCTATCTGCGCTGTTCCCTGAACTTGCAAAATTTCGGTGATCTTTTTTTCTTCGGGGGTTAATTCAATAAACAATTCTCTTTGTTTTTTTGGAACCGGTTTGTTGTGGTTACTCCAGTTCATCAGGTCTAACAGATCTGAAGCACCGGTGATCAAAGAAGCTTTGTTATTTTTGATGAGATAATTGCAACCTTCGCTTTTGGAATCTGTGACTTTACCCGGAAAGGCAAACACGTCTTTATTGTAACTATTGGCAAGTTCGGCGGTGATCAACGAGCCTCCCTTTTCTCCGCTTTCTACCACCACAACGGCATCTGCCATTCCGGCAACGATCCTATTTCTACTGGGAAAATTTTGTTTGTCGGGATCTGTACCACTCATAAAATCGGAGAGCAATCCACCATGTTCCATCATCTGCTTTGCCAGCGCCTTATTTTCAGCAGGATACATTCGATCCAATCCATGGGCCACCACACCTACGGTAGGGAGCTGGTGTTTTACCGCTGCTTTGTGCGCAATGCTGTCGATGCCAAATGCTAATCCACTTACAATAAGTACCGATTCATTTTTAAGATCGTCTACTAATTTTTCGCATTGTTGTTTGCCATAATCCGAATGGTTACGGGTACCAACAATGCCCACAATATTATTTTTATTGAGGTCGGCGTTACCGCGGTAATACAGCAGGCAAGGGCTGTCGTAACAGTTGAGCAATCTCTTAGGATAGGCTGCATCTGTCATAAAAAGGGGCGTCACTTTAAATTTTTCAATAAACGCTATTTCGTCTTCAATTCTTTTAAAGTCTTTGAAATGTTTGATCGCCGATGCTTGCGCAAAACCGATTCCCTCAATTTTTTGAAGCTGTGAAATCCTGGCAGAAAAGATATCAGCCGCATTTCCAAAATGAGAAACAAGTGCTTTGGCTCTTACGTCGCCGATGGTAGGTACCAGCGTAAGGGCGATTTGGTAAAATAAATCGTTGTTCATGTTTGTAAGTACGTATGAACAACAAGATAAATAAAAATCTATTATTTCAGGATACTTAATTCAGTGCGCCTGTTTTTAGCCCTTCCTGCTTCTGTGCCATTGTCGGCTATTGGTTTGGTAGATCCCCAGCCTTTAGAAACAAGCCGGGTAGGTGGTATGCCATTTTTTTGCAGAAACGATACCACAGATTTTGCTCTGCTGGTGCTTAAAGCCAGGTTATCAGCAGCATTCCCAATACTATCTGTATGGCCGCTGATCATCACCCGGGTTGTTGGATTTTCATTGAGGAGTTGTAATAGTTTGTCTAATTCAGCCACCGATTCATCTTTGAGTACGAACTGATTGCTGTTGAAAAAGATATTTTTTAATACCACCGAAGCGCCGGCTTCCAAAGGTTGCAGCGGAATATCAATGTGCATGGCACTATCTGAGTAGCCTGGTTTGGTTTCGAAATTATCGGAGTAAAACAAATACCCTTTTCTGTTTACATTAAAGGCATAGTTTTTCCCAACAGGGAGAGTGAGGAGATAATTGCCATCTTCATCGGTTTGAATTTTCGACAATAATTTTCGCGCATCGATATCCGTTAGTTCCACTGCTGATGGCAGTCCATTGTTATTTTTTTTGTCGTATACTCTACCCTTTACCCACAATACTTTTGCTGCACGAATGTCTTCTCTTAATTCAAATTGATAAAGGTCTAATCCGCCTCTGGTATCTGCTCCATCGCTGGCGTAAAAACCCGTTTTACCATCCGCGGCCACAATCAATGAGCCCTCGTCATCGATGGTGTTAATGGGGTAGCCGAGGTTAACGGGTGCGCCCCAGGTATCGTCGTCTTTTTTTCTAATAAGAAACAGATCGGTCAGTCCATAACCCTCATGCCCATTGCTGTTGAAGTAGAGCGTTTGGTTATCAGGATGTATAAAAGGACAGCCTTCGTCTGCAAAAGTATTCACTTCAGGTCCTAAATTTTCTGGCGTGCCCCATTTGCCATTTGGCTGCCGCGCACTCACCCAAATATCTTTTCCTCCGTATCCTCCCAAACGGCTGCTGGCAAAATACAATTTGCTTTTGTCTGGCGACAAAGAAGGGGAGGCTTCCCAGAATTCTGTGTTAATAACATTTCCTAAATTTTCACCTTCTGTCCAAGTTCCGTTTTTTGTTTTGTAAGAAATGTACAAGTCGCAACTTCCTCCTCCTTCCGGGTAATTGCATCCTGTAAAAATCAACCACTCACCATCCTGTGAAATATTTTGAGCGCCTTCATTCAAATTGGTATTGATCTTTCCGGGTACGGGTACTGACATGCTCCAGCTGCCATTTTCGTAACTGCTTTCATAAAAATCCTCATCACCGTTTTCTCTTCTGGTAAAAATCATTTTGCTGCCATCGATGGTAAGCGAAGGGTAATATTCAAGTGTAGTGCCATTAATGTTGGGGCCCATATTTTTTGGAGAAAAAACATACGGATGTCCTGCGTTTTTTTGAGCTGAATCTTGTTGAAGAGCGAATGCAAATGTTTTTTTTCTGTAATTACCCGCTTTGATACTTTGTTGATTGAGTTTGGGTGTAGTCAAAAATTCATAGACCGCTTCCATCGCCTTTTGGAAGTTTCCCGTTCCCGCTAAAGAAATGGAATAAGGCAACAAATATGTTTTGGAATAGTCTCTATCCATCTCCAACCCTTTTTCAAAATCTGCTACAGAAGCTGTATAGTTTTTCAGATTAGCGTATATGCCCGCCCGTGAGAGATATGCATCCACGAATTTAGGTTCAGCTTTGAGTGCATCATTCAGTTTTGCAATGGCTGCAGTGTAATTGCCTTCCTGCGCATTTTCGTATGCTTCCGCATAAATATCTGCTGCTTTTTTATTTATTTTTTCAGGGTCGTACCACTGTGCGTGGCTGATTAGTGGCAGGCATGAAATTGCAAGAAGCAGTAGGTAAAAATGATAGCTGTATGGCGAAGGTTTCATTGACGTTGATCTTGCTGGCGAAGGTAAACTGATTGGCGGAGTAACTTAAAGTAAGATTGTTAAAATTATGGCCGTGTAGTCACAGGTAGTCACCATTAAGGTACGTTGATATATTTGTGAACTTGTAAAGAAAGCTGCCATTGAGGATGTGCTTTAATATAGTCAATAATTTTGGGTGTTACCAACGCTGCTTTATCCCATTCTGGTTGCAGGTATAATAAACACTCAGGTGAAACTTCCGCAGCGTATTTCTCCGCCCACTCAAAATCTGATTGATTGAACACCACCACTTTTAACTCATTTGCTGCACGGATCACTTCTGGAAGAGGAGCTTTGAATTTTTTTGGACTCAAACAAATCCAATCCCATTGGCCGCTTAAGGCACTAGATCCCGATGTTTCAATATTGGTGGCATAACCTTTTTGATGCAAGGCATCCGTTAAAGCATCCAGTTGATGCAACAGTGGTTCACCCCCGGTTACAACAGCTATCACTTTTGTAGGATCCGCTGTAGTGCCTTCCAATGCCATGTTGGCAATTTCCTCTACGGTGAAAGATGGATGTTTAGTTGCATCCCAACTGTCTTTTACATCACACCAAACACAGCCCACATCGCATCCTGCGAGTCTGATGAAATACGCTGCTTTACCCTGGTGAAAACCTTCTCCTTGAATGGTATAAAAATGTTCCATTACAGGATACTTAATTTGCTGGTAGGTTAGGATACTCATCAGTGCTGTTGGTTTTGTAAGCAGGCGTTATAGGTATTTTTCAGCAGTGCCGCAATGGTCATCAACCCAACGCCTCCTGGTACAGGAGTGATGTAACTGCATTTTGGGCCAACGTGCTCAAAATCTACATCTCCTTTGATACTAAAGCCAGTTTTTTTAGAGCCGTCGGGCACACGTGTGATGCCTACATCGATCACAACAGCATTTTCTTTCACCATATCTGCCGTAAGAAAAGACACTTTACCCAAAGCAGCTACGATGATGTCGGCTTGTAAACACAGTTCCTTTAGGTTGCTGGTGCGGCTATGGCACAGCGTGACTGTACAATTGCCCGGATTCGTATTTTGACTGAGCAGAATACTCATAGGCCGGCCTACAATATTACTTCGACCTATTACCACCGCATGTTTCCCTACGGTATCAATTTTGTAATGTTCGAGCATGAGCATGATGCCATAAGGCGTTGCGGGTATAAAGGTTGGAAGGCCTTGAACGAGTTTGCCCACACTGCTAGGATGAAATCCATCCACATCTTTTTCCGGGTGGATCAGGTTGATGATCTTTTCTTCACTGATATGCTTGGGAAGGGGAAGTTGCACAAGAATGCCATCCACATCATGATCAATGTTGAGCGCAGCAATTTTTGCAAAAATTTGTTCTTCGGTGGCATCTGTTTCAAAACGGTATAAACTGCTCTTAAATCCTATTTCCTCACAGTTCTTAATTTTACTGGCTACATAAGTTTCACTGGCACCATCAGAACCTATTAAAATGGCGGCGAGGTGCGGCACTTTTTTTTGCTGAGAAATGAGTTGGGTAGTTTTTTCTCGAAGCTCATTTTTTACTGCCTGGGATACTTTTTTTCCATCTAACAATTGCATGCCGCAAAAATAAATAACTAATATTACATTCTGGTTAAGTTTTGACACTTTACAAAACTTAAAGGCTTTTTACCTAATTTGAGTTTGATATTAAAATTTACCTGCTTTGAGATATTTTTACGCTGTGCTCTTCACTGTTTTTGCTACAGTCATGAGCATCCCAACTGTTGTTTCCCAAACACTCAGATACAATGTGAGCATGCCTTATGTGAGTTTAAGTGCCTATAACAGCCGGCAAACGGATGCTTTTTCTTTTACCGGCAACCAGGCTGCGCTGGCAAAGGCTACTTCGGCCGGGGTGGGAGTATACGGAGAGCGAAGATTTTTGTTAGCCGAAAATAGTGTGTATGGACTTGCCGCTACGATCCCTACCAACAAAGGCAATTTTGGCATCCAACTTAATTATGCAGGTTTTACTGGTTTCAATGAGAACAAACTTGGAGTTGCTTACGCAAGATCGTTGGGCAAATTAATTGATGTAGGTATTCAATTTAATTACTACGGATATCGCATTCCGCAATATGGCAATGCTTCGGCTATCAATGTAGAGATAGGGATGCTGTTACATTTCTCCGATAAACTTACTGGTGGTATTCATATTTACAATCCTGTTGGTGGAAAGCTTGGTAAAGAACAAGACGAGAAGCTGGCTTCGGCCTACAAATTTGGATTAGGGTACGATGCCTCAGAAAACTTTACAGTGAGTGCAGAAATCGTGAAGGAAGAAGACCGGAATGTTAATGTAACCGGAGGTATTCAATACCAGTTTATGAAACAACTATTTGCCCGAGTTGGTTTTGTAAGCGATACTGGCAGCGGATTTGCCGGGATTGGTGTGGGCTGGAAAAATTTTCGTTTAGACGTTTCCGGTAGTTACCACCCGCAGCTTGGATTGTCACCGGGTTTGTTGTTTTTAATGAACTTTAAGAAGGCGGAAAATGCTCCATAAATTACTATTTAGCTGCAGTTTATTGTGTTGTTTTCATTGTTTGAAAGCACAAGTACCAATACCAGAAACCTCTACGCCAACCACCACCACCGAACAGCAATTAGAAAATATTACAGAGAATAGTGAAGACCAAGAAACAGAAGATGATTCTTACTTACAGCAGTTAGTACAGTTGCAACGTAATCCGGTAAATCTTAATACGGTGGACGAAAATTTTTTGCGTGACCTTCGGCTATTAACGCCGATGCAGATCATTAATTTTTTGAAATACAGGGATGTGTTGGGAAAATTGATCAATATATATGAGTTGCAAGCTATTCCTGGTTGGGACATACCAACTATACAAAGGATCAGGCCATTTATTACAGTGTCCAATACGCTTGGATTTACTGAGGATATTTTATCACGTTTTTCAGGAGGAGATCAAAGCCTGCTAGTGAGAGTATCACAAGTGCTGGAAAAATCTAAAGGCTATTTATTGGACTCTTCTCGGGCCAAAAACTTTTATCCGGGCTCGCCGCAACGAATTTTTTTACGCTACAAATACACTTATAAGAATCTCTTACAGTATGGGTTTGTGGG
>Ga0105044_10001527_pt1 | contig 31100 bp, 29 predicted proteins | sample MAT01_FD_78092 | JGI IMG/M metagenome (GOLD analysis project Ga0105044, IMG submission 78092) | Freshwater microbial communities from Lake Fryxell liftoff mats and glacier meltwater in Antarctica - MAT-01 | ecosystem: Environmental > Aquatic > Freshwater > Ice > Liftoff microbial mat | place...
AAAATCAAAAGCAAAAATCCGGCGTGCAAAAAGCCAACAACAACCAAACATTGACCGCCTGCCTCGTAGCGTAATCAACCGCCCTCTGGGGTCATTGATTCAAAAACGCGCCGACCGACGGATCGTCCCGGCCTAGGTCATGGGTGGGTCCAGGAAGTTCGCTGGTCAAAGGAATCGCCCGGTTAGATCCGACCAAAGGGACCTGATAGTGCTTCAACCAGCGGTGAAACTCCTTCTCCGGCCATTGTTCAATGGCTTCGACCGGGTAGTTCTGAACCAGTAATTCCAGCAACGTCCGACGCACGTCTTCAATCGCCGGCGAGTGAGTCGAAAGGTCCACCCCTTCGATTAGGGCGGTGTTGCAGGCGGTTGCATGACGGTTCCAGCCCTTGACCTCCACGACGCAGAGCCGGCAAGCCCCTCCTGGCTTGAGACGATCATCGTGGCAAAGGGTCGGCACCTCGATTCCGAGGTGACGGCATGCATCAGGGATGCTCGTGCCGTCAGGAAACGAATAGGGCTTTCCGTTCAGAGTTACATTGGGCACAGGTCCAACTCCTTTCCGTAATGGCGCACCGCGGATTCCGCGAATTCAGCCAAACCAATCCCAAGGCCGCAGAGACTCGTGAGCTTAAGGGCAGTCACGATCTTCGCGCAGCCCTGCTCTTCCCAGGGTTGCGCGGCGCCGGTGCGGAGCCTTTCGGCCAAGATCTGTTCCACCCTCCGACTTCCCCTTCGACAGGGGGTGCATTTACCACACGACTCGTGAGCGGCGAAGGCAAAGACATGCTGCAGGAGCTCAACGATGGAGGTGTGGGCATCGAACGTAATCAGTCCGCCGTGCCCAACGCTCGCGCCGATCGCCCGTAGTTCCTGGAAACCCAAAAGGGTATCCAGCAAGTGCGGCGGAATGATCCCCGCCAAGGGGCCACCCATGATCACTCCCTTGAGAGTCGCTCCATTGGTGAGGCCGCCGCCCAGGTCTTCGACGAGGTGTCGCAGGCTAACGCCGAACTCGACTTCATAAAGGCCAGGACGACGGAAGAGCGAGTTGAGCGAAACTACTTTCGTTCCCCGACTCCGGGAGAATCCAAAGGCGCGATAACTCGTTCCGCCACGCTCGACGATATACGGCACATTCACCAGCGTCTCGACGTTATTCATCACCGTGGGACGACCGAAAAGACCTCGTTCCGTGCCATAGGGCGGACCGGCCATGACTTCCGGTCGGCGTCCTTCGAGCGAACGAATCTGAGCTGTTTCCTCGCCGCACACATAACTGCCGCCGCCGACGTGAATGGCCACATCGAAGGATCGACCGGCACCGAGAGCGTCCGGTCCCAGCAGACCGGCACCGCGTGCTTCGCTTACCGCGGCTTCTAAAATGGGCAGGGCCGCCGGGTATTCGCTTCGGAGATATACCCAACCCCGGGTCGCACCCACGGCGTGGGCCGCAATCAGCATTCCTTCAATCACCGCGTGCGGATCGTCTTCGAGCAGGAAGCGATCGAGGTACGTCCCTGCATCTCCCTCATCCGCGTTGGCAATGATGAATTTTTCAGGCGCGTCCTGCCAGGCGGCCGATCGCCATTTACGCCCCACTGGATAGCCAGCCCCACCGCGTCCGCGCAATTCCGAAACCTCCAGGGTTTGGATAATTTCGTCGGGCGACTGCTTGAGTGCGATCTCCAGTGCGCGATAGCCTCCGAATTGCCGATAGGCCGTCAGAGTTCGGGCGCCGCCGTTGAGGAGCCTGGACAGCGCGATTGGATGGCGAACATCGGAGTGGAAGTCCGGACGGGTGAGCGAACCGACTGCGGCCGGAGCGGCGAAACACTGACCGAGACAATAGACGTGTGGCGCCTGTTGTTCAGCCTGAGTCCATCGTTCGGGATTTCGGTGACGGGCAATGAAACAGGCCGTGCCGTTACAGATTTTCCCGGAAAGCGAACCGCCGGAAAGATGGTAAAACGAAGCCACGTCCGGACCCGAAACCGAATTCGGGAACGCCTCACGCGAATGACACAGGCAACCGAGGTGGGCAGGTAATCTCTTCATGGCCGTTTTGCTCTTGGAAAAGTGCCCGGAAGGAAGCGCCCAACGTCAGACCAAAGTGGAAAGTTGAACCGAAGCTCATTGGGAAAGCGCGCCCATCCGATCAAATCCACCGGCGGGTTGTCACTCCACTAAATCCCGAACGTAGAACTCCACGAGTTTTCGACGAATTCCTGGCAGCGTTTCGAGAATCACGCGGCCCAACCGGTTCATAATCTCAAAACCAAAGTCATGGTTCTCCTCGGCCCGAGCGCGCAACGTCGCGGCGCAAAAGGCTACGGCCTCGACCGGATCCATGGCGCGGGCACTGAATTGCCATTCATACGGAGGATACATCCACCACCAACCGAGCACATTACCCGCATTAAGAACCTCAACCAGGATTGTCCCTTTGGGCGGTTCCCGTGACTCGAGAGCAATCTTGCTGGTCTGAATCAGATAAAACTGGTTCGCGGGTTGGCCTTGTTCAAAGAGGCTTTCACCGGCTTGAAACTGGGCTGATTTCGGTCCTTCCGCCAACAGGGCGAGGTGCTCAGACCTCATTCCGTGGAAGAAGGCGTGCGACGTGAGGGCTTCCTGCAACGTGGTCATCAGAGGTTCCTGGTTTTATCGCTCGAACTCACTCAGCGGCACTGTCGGCAGCACCGCTCGGCAAAACCTTGTCGTCCTTTACCTCACGCCGCTGCGCCGTGATTGTTGATTGCTCGCCCTTTTTTGGTCGTCGGCACGCCCGAAGCACCAACGTCACCTCTCCCGGCGGCTTCGATCCGGGCTTAGGGCCTGTCCCGTCCGCAGGACAACTTCGAGATCCATCGCTTACGCTGGGAAATCCATGGGCATTCCAGCCGCTTCCCAGGTGTCCAACTCAGCCCCCCGCGCCGCCAGCATCCGCCGGGTTTTCCCAATGGCATAGTTGCCTAATACCAGACGGAAGGGGGGATTGGGTTCCTGGACCACCTTCACAATCGCCGCCGCCGCCCGGTCCGGATCGCCAGGTTGACGTCCGTTGATCCGCTCCAGGAATCCCAGAAACTTGCCCGATGTACCGTCGTAGTCGGGCAATCGTTCGGCGCCACGTTCCAGCGAGCGACCGATAAAATCTGTCCGGAAGGGCCCCGGCTCCACCAGGGTCACCTTAATCCCCAGCGGAGCCGTCTCGGCGCGGACTGACTCGCTCACCATTTCAAGGCCTGCTTTGGCCCCACCGTAGACCGAAAAACCAGCGTAATTGGAAATGGCAGCGGCAGCACTGAGGTTAACGAAGTGGCCGGACTTCTGGGCCCGGAACAGGGGCAAAACCGCCCGCATCACGTAAAGGGGACCCATCAGATTGGTGGCGAGATTTCGTTCGATTTGGGCTTCGGTGTATTCCTCCAGAGCGCCCACCAACCCGTAGCCCGCATTGTTCACCACCACGTCCAACCGCCCCCAGATCCCCGCAGCTTCTGTCACAACTGCCCGGACCTGGACCGGGTCGGCAACATCCAGCGCCAGGACCTGCAATTGATCCGGCGCTCGACTTACCAGATCGGCCAGTGTCTCCGGTTTCCGGGCAGTCCCGATGACCCGATCCCCCGCCGCCAGGATTTGCTCGACTAAAGCCCGACCAAAGCCCGATGAAACACCGGTCACCAACCACACGCGCGTAGAGGAAGTACTCATGGAAATAGGAGGTCAATTGACCCCGCAACAGGTGCACCCGCCCCGGACAGTGTCAATTCGCGCTCACCGCTGACTCCGATCCAGGCGCATTGATGACGGGTCTGCAAATCGACGCGCTACTGTCCCCGGACAACTGGGATGAAGTTACTGAAACGACCCCGTGCACGGAACCTGAAGCCATGGAAATCGTGACAAGTTAGGAAGCCCAGTCGGCGAATTGAACGTCGCGTTTTCGGTGGAACCGGTTTGCTATTCTCCCCCCATGAAGTCGGTGCAACCCACCTTGAAACTACTGCCCACGCGGGCCGAGATGGTCCGAGCCCAGCAGGCTCAGGACCCCAGTTACGATGGAGTGTTCTGGGTGGCGGTGCGGACCACGGGGATTTTCTGCCGACCCGGATGCCGCCCTCCGCGCCCTCCGCGCCCGGAGAATGTGGAGTTTTTTGGCAGTATTTCCGAATGCGTTTTCGCTGGGTACCGGCCCTGCAAGCTCTGTCGTCCCACCGACTCAACGGGAGGGACGCCACCGGAAATTGCGGAATTGCTGCGCCAAGTCGAAGCGCGACCGGGGGCACGTTTCCCGGCCTCCGAACTCCAGGCGCTCGGGCTCACTCCAGAACGAGTTCGTCGCTGGTTTCAGGAACAACACGGCATGACCTTCACCGCGTGGTGCCGCGCCCGGCGTTTATCCCGGGCCTTTACCGAAATTCGCGATGGCGCCGACCTTGACGACGTGGCGCTCGACAGTGGATTCGAATCGCACAGCGGATTCCGGGAAGCCTTTGGCCAGACCTTTGGTCAGCCGCCGGGCCAAGTGAACCTGGCGAGCCCGGCTCCGTTGATCGTGACCTTCCTGGAGACGCCTTTGGGCCGGATGCTGGCGGCCGCCAACGATGTGGGCGTGGCGCTGCTGGAATTCAGTGACCGCCGGATGTTGCCGGCCAATTACGAGACTCTACGCCGGCGCTTCGGCGTTCCCATCGTCCCGGGTCAGCAGGCGCATTTGGATACCCTGCGCGGCGAGTTGACCGATTACTTTGCCGGTCGTTTGCGCGAATTCAGCGTGCCGCTGGTCCCCCGAGGCACGGCCTTTCAGGAGAAAGTCTGGGCCGAACTTCGTCGCCTCCCCTTTGGCACGACCCTGTCCTACGATGCACTCGCCCAGCGGATCCACCAACCCACCGCCCTGCGCGCGGTCGCCCGGGCCAATGGACAAAACCGGTTGACCCTCCTGATCCCCTGCCACCGGGTAATCGGCAAGGACGGAACTCTCACCGGTTACGGCGGCGGTCTCTGGCGAAAACGACTGCTACTGGAACTAGAGCGGACGGGACGCCTACCGGGCGGGCTCAACCCGGACTGAGAACCCGCGCACACTTCGATAACACGCCCGGCTCAAACCGGGGGCACCGCCTGAATGGGCTGCCGGTGCTGTTCATAGGCATTGACGATTCGTTGCACCAGTGGATGACGGACGACATCCCGCTTTTCGAAGTTAACGATCCCGATGCCTTCCACCCCCGCCAAAGCCTTCTGCGCCTCAATCAGCCCAGAGCGTTTGGTGGAAGGCAGATCAATTTGAGTCGGATCGCCGGTCACCACGGCCTTCGAGCCAAACCCCAGACGCGTCAGGAACATCAGCATCTGTTCTGTGGTCGTGTTCTGCGCCTCATCCAACACGATGAAGGAATGATTCAAAGTCCGGCCGCGCATGTACGCCAAGGGAGCGATCTCGATGACCCCACGTTCCATATTCTTCTGGATTTCATCGGCTGGTAGCATGTCGTGCAAGGCGTCGTAAAGCGGCCGCAGATACGGATCCAATTTCTGAAACAAATCGCCTGGCAAAAACCCGAGCGCCTCACCCGCCTCAACTGCGGGTCGGGTCAGAATGATTCGGCTTACTTTGCCGTCCCGCAGGGCGGCGACGGCCATGGCCATGGCGAGATAGGTCTTGCCCGTGCCGGCCGGCCCAATGCCCAAGGTCAAGTCATGATCGCGGATAGCATTGACGTAATTCTGCTGACCGACCGTTTTGGGCGTGACTGGCGCCTTTTTGGCGGAGGTTTGCACACGGTTGGCGAATAATTGGTCCAGGGCATCGGCTCCTTCAGTTTTGACCAAATTCAGGGCGTAGGAGAACTCACGGGGCCGGGCTCCGCCCACGTCCTGGTGTGACTTCTGCAGGGCGAGGAACAGGCGCTTGGCCCGTTCCACATTGGCGATTTCGCCTTCGAGTTTGATCCAGCCGTCGCGAGCCGTGGCTTTGACGCCTAACTCGGCTTCGAGCGTACGGAGGTTTTTGTCGTCTTGCGAGTAGAGGGCCTGAGCGGCGCGCGCAGAATCAAAATGCAGGGTTTCAGTAATCACAAGTTGATGGAAGAGCTCGAGGATAGGCGGGACAACTCGGCGCGCAATTTTGCCGCGGTTTCGGACAGGGCCTCGGGCAGTACGGCCGTCGCACTGAGCACAGGCATGAAATTAGTGTCGCCTTCCCAACGCGGCACGACATGAAGGTGCAAATGTTCCACAATGCCCGCGCCGGCGCATTTGCCGAGGTTCAATCCCACGTTGTAACCATTTGGTTTTAGGGTTGCTTGTAAGGCGCGCACACAGCGTTGAGAAAGCTGCATCAGCTCCAAGGACTCCTCATCGGTCAACGACTCCAGACCGGCCACCTGCCGATAGGGAACCACCATGAGATGACCGGCATTGTAGGGATAAGCATTGAGGACCACGAAGCAGTACCGCCCGCGCGCCACGACGTAATTAGCCTCATCATCGAGGCTTTGGCCAATCTCGGTAAACAGCGAAGGGCCGCCCGGCGTCACGGGGCGTTTCGGCGACAACACGTAGCCAATGCGCCAGGGCGCGTGCAGGACATCCATGCCCGAGAGTAGAAAGGTCCCGTCGGGTGGCAAGGCTCGGACCGGAATTCAAAAACGAGCCCTTTCGAGGTAGGGATTGCCCAGCCGTCGGCTTTCCGTAGCCTGTGGCCCGTCCAGGGAATCGGAGCCGGTCACTTACCCTACGCAAGGCTCTACGCAAGGCTTTACGCAAGGCTGCGAACGACTTCCCCAACCCGAACCTCCGGGTTGAATCTCCGAACCACCAAGTTTCCTGTGAACCCTCTTCGCTCTATCTGGATTGAACATCCTAATCAATTGATGTACAACGTGGGCGACCTGGCCATGTTGATCATGGACGTCGAGCGCACCCACGCGCTTTTTCCGGATGCGACCCTCTACGTTCCGACCCAACCCGCCAATTGGGTGGCCCGATTCTGCCCCGCGGCCACACAAGTTTCGTCTTCGGGATTTTATCGCCTGTCGTGGCGCCGCCTACTTCCCGGCCGGATTGCCCGAACATTTCCCTCACTTGATAAATGGGAACGCCGCTGGTTGCTTCGGAACGCGGATAGCTACCTGCGCGCGGTCGCCTGGCGAAACCGAGTCCGCGAAGGGGTTAATCCAGATACTGACCGAGAGCTCACCCTGCTCCGTAACACCACGCTCGTTATCGCTGCGGGCGGAGGCTATTTGAATGACACCTTCGCTGGTCCGGCCTTTCGAGGCACCAAAGTGTTGTTACTGGCCCAAAGCCTGGGCATTCCGACGGCTCTTTTCGGACAGGGCTTGGGGCCCATCGAACGTCCGGACACCCGCGAAGTAATTGGAACGATGCTCTCCCGAGCGCACCTGATTGGAATGCGCGAGGGTCTCTTTGGTCCGAAACTCGCGCGGGATCTGGGGGTTTCGGCTGACCACCTGGAGGTCACGGGTGACGGCGCTCTCGATCTCGCGGCGCGCCAACGCACCACCGAGTTGGGCAGTTACCTCGGGTTTAACCTCCGCCTGGCTAATTACGCCAATACCAAACAAGCGGATCTCTCTGAAATTGCCCAAGTGATCTCTGAGTTCGCCAACGGCTTGGGTATTTCGGTAATGCCCTGTCCTATCAGTTTTGACGAGCGATCACCCGATGAAGCGGCAGTCCGCTCGCGGATCAGCCCTTCCACTCAAATTTTTCCAGACGCCTGTCCCTTTGATCCCTTGGAAGTCATGCGTCGCGTGGGACGCTGTCGAGTCGTGGTGACCGGCAGCTACCATGCCGCCGTCTTTGCCCTGGCCCAGGGAATTCCGGTCGTGGGGCTCGCCGCTTCCCAATACTATTCCTCCAAATTTTCTGGCGTGGCCGGACTCTTTGGAGCGGCGATGACCGTGTTGGAACTGGATCGTCCAGACGCAGCTAAGGCGCTGGCCGAGCTCTTAGCTCAATACTGGCGCGGCGCGGGCACGTTGCGGGACGCCTGCCTCGCGGCCGCCGACCAACAACGCCAGTCGACCCAAAGGGCATGGTCTCGCCTACCGATGATCGCCTCCTCAATGCGCCGTTGAATGCCGCCACCCCGTTGGAGTACCGTCCCGTGCGTTCGCCCGCCCAGGCGGCAGCTCCCAAAAACCCCGAGCCATACCGTTTAGCCATTCTTCATGACCCTCTGTCTTTTCGATCCCGGCCTCATGGATCGCACGGGAGATCCGACTGGAAACTTGGGGAATTTGGTCATTCAGCAAGCGGTGAATCGAGAAGTGGAACGTCTCTTTGGCGGCTGGGACATCGTCCGACTTTCCACCTTCTGGACCCCCGGTCCGGAAGATCGACGGCGCTTACGTTCCGCCGATGTTACGCTCGCCGGCGGGACCAACCTCTTGAACTCGCGAATGAATCAGTACCGGCAGTGGGTCATTTCATTGCGGCATGTTCCGGGAATGACCCGCGCTCGGTTATTGGGCGTCGGATGGTGGAAATACGAAGAACCCCCCAATCTCTACACGCGAATCTTCTTTAAATTTCTGCTGGCAGAGAAGGGCCTGCATTCAGTCCGAGACCAGTATGCCGAGGATAGGCTCAAGCGGATCGGCTACCGGAACGTCGTGAACACCTCTTGTCCGACGATGTGGCCGCTGGCGGACGCCCGCCCGGAGGAATTCCCCACTACGAAGGGCCGCAATGTTCTGGTCATGCTGACGGATTACAGCCGGAATGAAGAATGTGATCGACGGCTGCTAGACCTGCTCTCGAGTCGCTACGAAAAGTTGTATGTCTTCCCCCAGGGCAAATTCGACCTGCCGTACCTCAACTCCTTTCGAGTAAAATGGCAGGTTCTCGAGCGCAATTTGAGCGCCCTGAATCAGTTTATCGCCTCCGAACCTTCCTTCGACTACATCGGCACCCGGCTCCATGGAGGAATTCACTGCCTCAATCATCGCCGACGGTCTTTGATCCTGGAAGTGGACAACCGCGCCCGCGAGATCGCCCGCGACACCAGTTTACCCACCGTTCCGCGAGCCGATTTGGAAGGAGTGCGTGCTTGGATCGACACGCCCACGCCGTTCCGAATCCGACTTCCCCTCGCCAACATCGAACGTTGGCGTCAGCAATTTGCGCGTCTAACGCCGAATCCCACTTAATCCTTTAACCATCGTGCCCGTTGCGATCGATGAAGAACCAAGCTGGGATCGCGGTTTTGCAGATCCTTGCACGTCGCCGCTGATGGTTCGCTCCGAATCAAAAGAGCGAGAGTGAACCGCCAAAGATAGGATTCGCCCGGGTAATCTGGACAATTTACGATCCGAATTTGACACAAGCGGACTGGTTTTTTGGCAATAGGCTGCCACTCTTTCGATTCGTTGCCTCAAGGGATGGTTTCGGCCAACAGACCGTGACTGACTTGTTCTTTGAGGTTGGCGCTTAAGTTTTCTGCGACTCCATGTCTGACATAGCAACCATTCCCGTCTCCCGCCCTGGCATACTGCGGCGTTCGCTGATCTCTCTGGTTCATTGGTTTGACTCCGACTACGGAGCCCAGGAAATCGCCACGCTCAAAGACAAACCCGACCGTGTCGAATGGGTTCGTGCGATTCCGTTTGTCATCCTGCACCTGGGCTGTTTAGGAGTTATTTGGACCGGTTGGAGCTGGTTTGCCGTCGGAACCGCCGTGTTTCTTTACTTTATTCGGATGTTTGCGGTAACGGGATTTTATCACCGGTATTTCTCCCATCGCACGTTCTCCACCTCCCGAGCCTGGCAGTTCATTCTCGCCGTTTGGGGCGGCACCTGCGTCCAACGCGGCGCACTTTGGTGGGCCTACACGCACCGTCATCACCACCAGCATTCGGATGAGGAACACGATAAACATTCCCCACGGCAGCATGGTTTCATCTGGTCTCATATCGGCTGGATCACTAGCACCAAAAATTTCCCGACGGACTACAGCCGAGTAAAGGACTTGGCCAAATATCCCGAACTGGTCTTCCTGAACCGTTTCGACGCCCTGGTTCCCTTTGTTTTCGCCCTCTCGCTCTTCGGTTTGGGAGTCCTGCTGGAACGGTTTGCCCCCGGACTCGGGACCAACGGATGGCAAATGCTCGTCTGGGGGTTTGTCATCAGCACCACCGCCCTTTTCCACGGCACGTCTTTCATCAATTCAATGGCTCACGTGTGGGGCCGCCGGCGTTATTCCACCGGAGATGACAGTCGTAACAGCTTTCTTTTGGCTCTGATCACCCTGGGCGAAGGGTGGCACAACAATCATCATCAGCACATGAGCTGCACTCGCCAGGGCTTCTACTGGTGGGAAATCGACATCACCTATTACCTGCTCAAGGCGATGTCGTGGACGGGTTTGATTTGGGATCTACGGCCGGTACCGAATGCCGCCTACGATCCGAAAAGCCAGATCGCCAATCAGTCCTGACCCGCGGATGGGTCGGAAGGGTTGCAAATCGGTCAACCTGACCAACCCTCTCCACTCATGTCACGGCCTCGCCTCGCGATTGTCGGCACCGGCATCGCCGGCCTCGGCTGTGCGTACTTTCTCCGCGACCGGTTCGAACTCACCCTGTTTGAACAGGCCAAGTACGCCGGTGGACACACCAACACGATTGACGTCTCGGCACGGGGGGAACAGGTCGCCTTCGATACCGGATTCATGGTCTTCAACCGGGTCACCTATCCCCGGCTCTGCCGCCTCTTCGAAGAACTCAAGGTGCCGGTCAGGCCCACCTCGATGTCCTTCAGCGTCCAGCATGGGCCGACCGGACTGGAATTCTGTGGCTCCGGCTGGAATGAACTCTTTGCCCAGCGCCGAAACCTCGTTCGCCCGCGCTTCTGGAGACTCCTATCCGCCATCAATCGCTTCAATCAGGAGGCAGTCCCGGCGCTAGCGGACCCGCGTTGGTCCCAGATCAATCTCGGCGAGTACGTCCGCCTTCGCGGATATGGGGTCGACTTTCTCAACCAGTATCTGGTGCCCATGAGTAGTGCAGTGTGGAGCACGCCACCCGACCAGATGCTGGCGTTTCCGGCGACGACCCTGCTGCGTTTCTTCTACAATCACGGTTTTCTCGGCCTGAATACCCAGCACCCCTGGTGGACGGTTGAAGGAGGTGCCCGCGAGTACATCCGCCGGATGTGGCCATTGTTCGGACAGTCCATCCGACTCGATCAACCCGTCCAAGCCGTCACCCGTAAGGCGACCGGCGGAGCCATCGTCACCACCGCCGATGGCCGGCAGGAATCGTTCGACAAGGTCATTTTGGCCGCCCATGCCGACCAGTCGCTTCGGCTTCTGACCGATCCAGATCCCGCGGAACGGCGGCTCCTAGGCGAGTTCCAGTATCAACCCAACGTCGCCCTGGTGCACACCGACGCCTCAGTCATGCCTCGCTCTCCTCGCGCCTGGGCCTCCTGGAATTACCGGGTAGTGGCCGAGGGCACGAACCGGACCCAAACCATTTACTGGATGAACTCGTTGCAAGGGGTCAGTCAACGCACCCAGTATTTTGTCTCGGTCAACGGGGAGGAGCAGATCGCCCCGGATCAAATCCTTCGCCGGATTCCTTATGAGCATCCCCTGTTCAGTTTGGGAACCCTGCAAGCGCAGCCAGAGTTACCCGGGCTCAATTTGCGTTCTCCGGACCAGTCCGTGTATTTCGCGGGCAGCTATTTCCGTTATGGCTTTCATGAGGACGCCTTCCGGTCAGCCCTGGAGTGTGCCCGAGCGGTGACGGGACAGGAACTTTGGACCTAAGCGACGGGAATTGAACCAAAACCGGGGAAACCCTTCAGCGCACGAAGTCATCGATTCCTGATTGAAGTTTCCGGGCACTCGGGAGGTCTAGAGCGAGCGCGAAGTCTTATTTTAGCACTTTCGTTGCTTTTCCTTGAAACCAAATACCTAACCACTGTGTCTTCTGCGGAAAGTCAAAGTCCGTTTGACCCCTTTAGGCAAACTCCTCAGTCTGAGTCAAATCATGAAGTTCCGTTCGCTGCTGACGGCCGCCGCGCTGGCCGCCCTACCTGCGTTGGTTCACGCCGAACCGAAGGTACGTACGATCACCCTGGACGAATGTCTTCAGGAGGCGTTTGAGAACAATCTGGACCTTAAAATCATTCGGTATTCTCCGGAGCTCGCCGAACTGGCTCTGACCAGTAGCTATGGAGCGTATGACCCGACCTATTCTTTCGGCTACGACGCCAACAAGGCCAATATCCCTCCCCAATTCCGGATCGACCAAGTTCAGGCGCCGCAGAACACCTCATGGGGCCAAAATTACACGATGGGAGTGGGCGGATTGTTACCGACCGGAGCGGACTACCGACTTTTCGGGGGCCTGAACCCGCAGAGATCGAGATTCCTTTTTGGTGATAATTTGGACTACCAGAACAGCGTCAATGGGCGCTCCGGGGTCGAACTCACGCAGCCGTTGTTACGAGATTTGTGGATAGACCAGGTTCGCTGGTCGATCTCCTTGAATAAGAAAACGATTTTGCAGCAGGAACAGAGCGTTCGTTCGCAACTGATTCAAACGGCGACAGCGGTCCAGAGTGCCTACTACCGCGTAGCCGCCGCCCGGGGAGCCATTACGGTTCAGGAACAAGCGGTGCAGCTTGCGGAACGGTTGCTGAGCGAAAACCGTAAACGCGTGGAAGTCGGAGCCATGGCTCCTCTGGAATCTCAGCAGGCCGAATCTCAATTGGCCGGCGCGCGGGCCAACCTTATTACTGCACAGGAGTCCTTCGGCTTGGCCCAGAATACGTTACGACAGCTCCTCACGTCGGACTACGGCGATCTGGCTGATACCACGCTGGAGCCCGGTGACAAATTCATCCCGCAGCCCTACCCATACAACCGCCCCGAAAGCTGGAGCCGTGGTCTCACGATGCGACCGGACATCATCCAGTCCCAGTTGGAGATGGAAAAACAAAACGTCACCGTCCGCTTCCGCCGGAATCAAATGTTCCCGCAATTGGACCTGGTCAGCAGCTTTTCCGTGGCGGTTAACACGGAGAATCTCAGCACCTCGCTGAATCAGTTGGCGAATACGGATTTCAAAGCGTACGGCGTGGGCGCGCGTCTCACCTTCCCGCTCGGCAACCGTTCGGCTAGCAGCGGTTTCAAGTCCGCCAAACTCCAGCGGGAACAACTGATCCTACAGCACAAACTGCTGGAACAGTTCATCATGGCGAGAATCGACAACGCCATTCTCGTGGCCCAGTCTTCCTTCCTGCGCATCGAGGCGACCAAGCAGGCGCGGATCTATGGGGAAGCCGCTCTCGATGCCGAACAGAAGAAACTTGAGAACGGTAAAAGCACCACCTTTGAAGTCCTCCGCTTGCAACGCGATCTGACCGACGCGCGTTTTACCGAGGTCCGCTCCTTGCTGGATTATTTCATCGCTATGGTGGCGTTGTTTGAGATTGAAGGTTCGACCCTCGAACGGCTCGGTGTCCGTGTGACTTCGAATTAAGCGTTAACCAACGTAAGGCCCGTCCCCAGCTCTGGCCCCCTCTCCTTCCCCTCCCACGGCGACGGCCGCGGGCAGGAGGAAGGAAGGGCAACGAACGGAGACCTCCGACTTCGCCTCAGGATTCCGCGCCAATCTGGCGTTTGATGGAATCACAGATCAACCGCGACCACTTCTCCATGATCAACTGATCCGGACCTTCAATCAGGAGCCGCGCCTTAGGCTCGGTCCCTGAGTAGCGGAGCAGCACACGACCCCCGTGCGGCTGAACTTCGGCTTCCGCCCGCTTCACGAGATCCAGCACCTCATTCAGGTCTTCAAAATCCGGCTTATTGCGCACCTTCACGTTGCTGGTGAGCTGAGGATACCGCGTCCAACAGCGGGCCAACCGAGAAAGCGGCTGACCGGTCGTCTTCATGGTACTCAGGATCTGGAGGGCCGCCACCAACCCATCTCCCGTCGTACTGTGTTCGCGAAAGATCAAGTGGCCACTCTGCTCACCACCCAGGTTGAAGCCTTCGCCCAACATGAGATCAATGACATTTCGATCGCCCACCGCGGTGCAAACCACGTCCCCACCCGCCGCTCGGATCGCCGCCGATAAACCAGCGTTGCTCATCACGGTCGCTACGACCGTTTTCCGCGCCAAGGTGCCAGTCGAGAGCATCTGCAAGCCGGCGATCGCCAAAATGTCATCGCCATCGATCAAGGTTCCCGCCTCGTCGCACAACAGGACGCGGTCGGCATCACCGTCATGAGCGATGCCCAAGTCGGCCCGGTATTCACGGACCTTCGAGCACAAGGTGTGCGGATGCATCGAACCGCACTCATGGTTGATGTTGGTCCCGTTCGGCTGATTGCCGAAGACAATCAACTCGGCGCCCAGTTCCTGTAACACGGCCGGAGTACTCTTGTAGGCGGCCCCATGAGCGCAATCCACCACGATGCGCAAGCCCTCCAGAGTCATCCCCCGAGGGAAGGAAGCCTTGGCATGTTCCACATACCGGCCGACCGCATCATCGATCCGATAGGCTTTGCCAATCTGGTTGGCCGTTGGGCGAACGCTTTCAATATCGCCACTGAAAACCAGGTCTTCGATCTGCCGTTCAATCAGGTCATCCAGCTTGAATCCATCGGGCCGGAAGAATTTGATCCCATTGTCGTCATAAGGATTGTGTGAAGCCGTAATAACGATTCCCGCATCGGCACGGAGGGATCGGGTGACATACGCCACGCCGGGAGTCGGCAAGGGCCCAATGAAAATCACGTCCACCCCCATCGAGAGCACGCCGGAGGACAGCGCATTCTCGAGCATATAACCGGAGAGCCGGGTGTCCTTTCCAACCACGATACGATGCCGGACCCGGTTTCGGGCGGTGCCATGAAGATTCTTGAAGACATGGGCGGCCGATCGGCCCAGGCGCAAGGCCGTTTCAGCCGTCACTGGTTCGATATTGGCCCGACCACGGACGCCGTCGGTACCGAAGATGCGTTTGGGAGTGCTCATTGCAGATTTTTAGGCGGAGGGTTTTCGGAAATTCGATCGACCCGCACTTGAACCGGTTCTACCAGGATAACGGTCGTGCCCGCCGGCGGGTTGACGTGAATATGCACAGATTGGGGAGTTTTTCCCAGATCAACTAAGTTCACATACGCCTCAATCGAATGGGCTTGGAGGGCACCCAACCGGCCGGGTGTGCCGCGCAATTCCACTTGGACTTTGGAAGGAGACACTTCGTATCTCCCGAGATCGGTGGCGCTCGTCAAAACGACGATTGGCACTTCGAAGAACCTCTGCGAGCCATCCGCGGCGGCGTCCATAATTCTCAATCTCTCGGTCGACCGCACCGTGAACCAAATCAGGATCGATAATCCCAGGGCAAACAGCTTTTGCCCGAGGTTCTCCAGGAACAGATTTCGCCAATGCAGGCTCATTTCCGTCCTCCTGGGGCCGCCGCCAGTTGATTGCGACGGAAGCGCCGCCACCATGCCAACACGCCTCGCGATTGAATTCTCGGCACCAACTCAGCGGTTAGGAATGCCCGAAGCTCCTCAACCGTCACATTCCACGTCAGCTGTCCCCGATGCGCATAGGATATGGCTCCGGTTTCTTCAGAAATCACCACCGCCACGGCATCGGTTTCTTCGGTTAATCCGATCGCCGCTCGATGCCGAGTCCCCAGTGATTTTGACAAGTCCTGTCGGTTGGTCAGCGGAAAAATGCACGCCGCCCGAAGGATTCGATTTTCCCGTACCACCACCCCGCCGTCATGAATGGCATTGTTGGGAAAGAAGATCGTTTCCAGCATTTCGGGCGTCAGCTCACAATTCACGGGAACGCCTCCTTCCACCACTTCAGAAAGCTGCTGGTTTCGCTCAATCGCAATGAGGGCTCCGATCTTAACCGGGGAAAAACGGTCAGCGGCCTGAACGATGTCCTCAATGCTCTCCCGCTGTTGTCGGGTACTCACAAACACCGGCAAGGTTCCGAGTTCGGCCAGCATTCGGCGCAATTCCGGCTGGAAGATGACCACCAAGGCCAAAGCCAGGACCGCGAAAAACTGATTCAGCAGGATGTTCAGGACCTTAAGGTCGAGAACCCGGGTAATGATGGTGAGGAAGAGCAACAGAGCGAGCAGACCGGTGAGCATCTGGGCCCCGCGGGTGCCCTTGATGAAGCGAAACGCCCAATAGATCCCGGTCGCCAGGAGAAAGATCTCCAGCGTGGGTCGCCAACTCTGCAATAGCCACCACCAGAAGTTCACGCCGATCGGGGTAAGGACTGGGTGATTGCTTCCACCGTTCGCAACGCCTGGACCGTGGCGCCGACATCGTGCGTCCGGAAGACCTGCACCCCTTGCAAGCGAGCCCACACGGTGCAGGCCAATCCTCCCGACAAACGGTCCTTCACCCCGGTTCCCAGCAAAAGCCCAAGAAACGATTTACGGGAAAAACCGAGCAACAAGGGGCGTTCACCGCGGGCAAGTTGCTTAATTTGTGAGATTAATTCCAAGTTATGGGACAAGGATTTTCCGAAACCGATGCCCGGGTCGAGAATCACTTGCTCCCGAACCACGCCGACCTCGCCTAGGCGGGCCAATCGCTCCTCAAAAAAGTCGGCCACTTCGGTCACGACCTGCCCATAGTGGGGGGCGACCTGCATGGTCGGCGGCGCACCTTGCATGTGCATGGCCACATAACCGGCCTTCCGTCGCCCCACAATCTCCCAAAGGCAAGGATCTTCACGGTTGGCAGCGACATCGTTAACCATCGAGGCACCCGCTGCCAACGCCAACTCGGCCACCCCTGCTTTCCGTGTATCGATGGAAATAGGCACCGAAATCACGTCCTTCAGGCGCTCAATCACCGGTAAAACTCGGCGTACTTCCTCCGCTTCCTCCACCATCGGGGCGCCCGGACGCGTCGACTCGCCGCCCACATCGATCAAATCCGCGCCTTCTGAAATCATCTGAAGCGCTCGATCCAGGGCCGCCGATGGCTCGTAAAAATGTCCCCCGTCCGAAAAGGAATCCGGCGTCACGTTAAGAATGCCCATGACGAGCGCCGGTCGCGGGAACGAAAAGGTAAACTGTCCGCAGCGCCACTCCATGCTGTGTTAGTAAGTCGCTTCCCCCGCCTGGGCGACGGGACTCCGCTGAATGAGCTCTACCTCATAGCCTTCGGGAGCATCGATAAACGCGAACCCGCCACTGCCATCCGGCTTATAGTGAGGTCCGTCTGAGTACTTCAAGCCGAGGGTTTCGAGGTGTTTTCCAAAGGCTTCCAGGGAGGTAACTTCGAACGCGACGTGGGTAAGATCCGGCTGCACCACCACCGGTCCGGAACTGGGAAAATGGCATAATTCGATCAATTCCTCACTCTCAGGAGCCTTGAGGAAGACTAATTCGGAGCCGCGGGGAGATTTGTGGCGCCGGACTTCTTCCAGACCCAGCACTTCGCGGTAGAATTTAAGCGAAGGTTCTAGCTCGTTGAGCCGATAGCGAGTGTGATGAAGCCGGGTTACGCGCATGACGAGTGAATCGTACCTACGCCCAGCAAAGAGGCAATCACCGGCGCGCCTTCGCGAGCAACCAACTGACGGACAACCGACGGATCCCGATCCATCAAGACCTGACGGACAGACAGACTATCGGAAAATTGAATGGCCGTCCGGCGCCTTCCTAGACTCCCGCGGGCGGCGCTTCGAAGGAAGGAACCCAGCGCGCGAAAATTGAGAATTTGACCCTGTCTGAAGACCTGCAAGGCTTGCTTTGGCGCCGCTGGCTTCCCGGGGCCCACCATTGAATGAAATCTATTCCATCCGTAGTCCTATTGGCAGCTCTGGGCCTGGTCGCCCCGCTGCTGGCCCAGAACGCTCCCGATCTCAAGGACCCCAAGCAACGGCTCAGCTACGCCATCGGCACTCAAATGGGTGCCAGCATGCGAGAACAAGGCGTTGAAGTGGATCCAAAAGTCCTCGCCGCCGGTCTCGCCGACGCCCTCGAGGGCAAGCCGGGTCTCACCGAAGCGGAGATCAAGGAGACCATGACCGAGTTTCGCAACCAGATGATGGCCAAGATGCAGTCCAAACAGCAGGTGGACGGTGTCAAGAACGTCAAGGCTTCTGAGGATTTTTTGACAGCTAACGCCAAGAAAGAGGGTGTCAAAGCCACTGCTTCCGGTCTCCAATACAAAATCTTGAAAACCGGCACCGGAAAATCACCGGGAGCAAAAGACACGGTCAAAGTTCATTACCATGGCACCCTTCCCGACGGCACCGTGTTCGACAGTTCGGTTGATCGCGGAGAACCCGTCACTTTCCCAGTCGACGGCGTTATTCCGGGTTGGACCGAAGCCCTTCAACTGATGAAAGAAGGCGATAAATGGCAGATCGCCATTCCGTCTAAGCTCGCTTACGGGGAAAACGGTGCGCCCCCGAAAATTGGTCCCAACACCGCCCTGGTTTTTGACGTCGAACTGCTGGGCATTGAGAAATAGTTAGAAACGGAGCCCGTGCGGTTCCCCCCTTCTGACTTGCTAGCTAACAGGCGGATCCGGAGACCCCGGCTCAGCCTTTTCTTATTTTGACCTTCGGTCGAATCGCTTAAACCAACGCCTACCTTCAAGTCCCGAATCGCCGCCTGCTGGAAACTATTTGACGGCCGCGGCCGCGTCCTGTTTCCACAGCCAAGCGGTCAGACCGTTGAGTTCCCGGATGAACAACTCGTTCCCGGCCACCGCCAAGTGCGCCCACGTTTCCTCCTCACTCACTTTGCGCCGATCCAGCACCTCAAACTTCGCCGGATTCGCCTGCAGGAGGAACAATTCGCCCCGCTGATCCAACGCCAAAATCCGATCTCCATTGGCCACCAAGCTCCAGTATTTTCCGAAAGAATCGCCAGTCGTCCATTGTTCCGAGCCATCCGCCAGGTTCACACACAGGGCTCGTTGATTGCGCAGATGAAGATACGCGTAACCATTAATCGTCACCGGCGAGGTCATGTAGCCCTGGGCTTTGAATTCCCAGGCTGATTCGAGGCGGTACGATCCATTCTCTTCCCGAACATCCCAAGCCAGGGTTTTCCCGCCGTAAGCACTGGTGAATACCCGATTGCCGATGACCACAGGGGTCAGAATGTTCATGCCGCGAAAGGCTTCTACGGATTGGCGCCAAAGCACCGCCCCAGATTCGGGATCCAGGCCGGCCAACTCGCTCCGGGTTTGCACAATCAGCTGAGGCCGACCCGCCACCTTGGCCCACACGGGCGAGGAAAAGGCGCTCCCATTCATCGCATCCGACGACTCCAAGCTACGCCAGACGATCTGTCCGGATTGCTTGTCCAACCGCACCACTCCGCCTCCGGCCTGAACAAACAGCGCGTCCCCGACGACCAGCGGCGAAGACACACCGCCGAACGCTGGCAAAGGTGACTTCAATTCGTTTACAAAATCCTTACGCCAGCGCACCGCCCCCGTCTCGGCATCTAGCGCCACCAGGACATCACGCATTCCAGCCACATACAAGCTGGCCCCATCCCACGCCGGAGTGGCGCGAATCCAGTCGCCGTTGGAGCGGGCGAAGAAGGGAACGCTCATGGCACCTTCCCAATCCTGACGCCAAAGCTCTCGACCGGTCGCCCGATCCAGTGCGCGAACCCGTTCCGAGGTCTTGTCGACAGTTTCGGTGGTGAACACCCGATCCGAAGTCACAATGGGTCCCGAATAGCTGGGCCCCAGTTCAACCCGCCAGTGCTGGGCAAGCTGCCGCGCTTGGAGACTTCCCGGCCACGGTGCACCCGTCACCTGGCCATCCCGATTGGGCCCTCTCCACTGGGGCCAGGTCTCGGCCGCCGACAGGGTCCACGATGCCACCCACAGCCACAGGAACCGATGCATAAGCGAAAAGATCATTGATGCCCTTCCTGGCAACCAGAACCTGTTGCCTTTCCCGCTTTTCTCCGGAGGCTGTCCCCATGCAGTCTGCCGGAAGCCCAGCAAACGCAACTTATCGGGCGGTGCTGGCCTCCGGGTTGGCCGCCGGGGGCTGGATTCTCCTCACCTTTGCGGCGGCAGCCGTCGGGTCCCAAGCCGGTCCCGGAGCCTGGTACGCCGGATTGACTAAACCCGCTTGGAATCCGCCCAACTGGCTTTTTGCTCCCATTTGGACCGCTCTCTATCTCGGCATGGCACTCGCCGCCTGGCGGGTCTGGCGGCAGGGCGGCTGGCGACGGCAGCGTGGACCCCTGGTGCTCTATCTCGTCCAACTGGCCTTGAACGCTCTCTGGAGTCTGCTGTTTTTCGGACTGCAACGGCCGGATTTAGCTTTAGCGGAGATTTTGGCCCTCTGGCTGGTCATCGGGCTGACGCTGGGGTGGTTTTACCAGATCGACCGGATCGCTGGCTTACTGTTCGTGCCTTATCTCGCTTGGGTTTCCTTCGCCGCGTTCCTTAATTTCACACTCTGGCAGTTGAATCGCTGAGTCGACAGGGGCTGGCCGGCAAACGATCGCCGACTCGTGAAGTGTTTCTCGGTGGGCTAGGGTTTCGTTGCTCCTTCCTCCCAGACTTCTTCAGGTAGGCTCGTCGCTCGCACCTCATGGACCACCAAAATCCCCAGCAACGAAACTGCAGCGCATTGAAAGACACTTCACTAAAGCGCCTGCCTTAGGCGGACCAACTGGGCTAGCAGTTTTCCCATCTCCGCCAAGGGAATCATGTTTGGGCCGTCGCTCAAGGCGTGCTCTGGGTCCGGATGGGTTTCGATGAACAGCCCGCTCACGCCCGCCACCACGGCGCAGCGGGCCAGGACCGGGGCAAACTCCCGCTGACCGCCCGAGCGATCCCCCGCTCCCCCGGGTAATTGAACCGAATGCGTGGCATCAAAAACCACCGGATACCCCAAGCGATTCAGGATCGGAATACTCCGCATGTCGGCTACCAGGTTATGATACCCAAAGGTGGTCCCCCGTTCCGTCAGCAAGAGCTTTGGTCGGCCATCTGGGGCCGCTTCAGCCGCTTTCGCTACCACATTGGCCATCTCGTCCGGCGCGAGAAACTGCCCTTTCTTTAGATTGACGATCCGGCCCGTGGCCACTGCCGCCTGAACCAAATCGGTTTGCCGGCAAAGAAAGGCCGGAATTTGCAAAATATCACAGACTTCAGCCGCGGCTTGGACCTGCTCTAAGCCATGGATATCGGTCAGCACAGGAACACCCAATCGCTGACGAATCCGTCCCAACGAAGCCAATCACTCCGCCAAGCCGGGTCCCCGATAGGATCGGCCGGAAGACCGGTTCGCCTTGTCATAGCTGGCCTTGAAAATGAACGTGATCTCTAGATTGGCACAAATTTGCTTCAACTTTTTCCCCATTTGCAGGCCCAAGTCTTCGCTTTCCAAGGCGCAGGGACCGGCGATCAAAAACAGATTCCGCGGCGCCTTCAAGGTTCGCCAAAGGGTCGATCCATCGGGGGTGGGGTCGCGTTGCATCGGCCGCACGTTACGGGTCGGCGGGCCAACGTCACTCCTGTTTGCGCGTCCGGAGAACGCAAACGACCACTTTTTCGCTCAGTTCGCCCCTTCTCCCAACTTCATCTCTTGGCGGGCGGGACAAACTCGAAGATGTTGCCCACGGTGATTCACACTGCGGTTGAACTCAATGACTTTGCCGCCCGGGTGCATGCCGCTCCTTGGGTAGCGGTGGACACCGAGGCGGATAGTCTCCATGCCTACCCGGAGAAACTGTGCCTACTTCAGGTCGCGATTCCTGGAGAAGAGCGGCTTGTGGACCCGTTGGCGGATCTGCATCTCGAACCTATGTGGGAGGCGTTTGATCGCCACGAGATCATTTTTCACGCGGCCGACTACGATCTGCACCTGCTCTTCAGGGGCCATCACTTCAAGCCGGTCATGATCTTTGATACGATGTGGGCGGCCCGCTTGTTGGGGGAAGCCAAGTTTGGCTTGAATGACGTGCTCTCCAAGTATCTGGACCTGCGCCTGGAGAAAGGTTCGCAAAAGGCGAATTGGGGGCGCCGGCCCCTGACCGAGAAAATGGTCACGTATGCGCTCAACGATGTGCGCTACCTCAATCCCCTTAAATCCCTAATGAGCGCCCGACTGGAGGAACTGGGCCGCCTGGATTGGCATCGGCAGATCTGCCAGCGCATCATTCGCGAATCGGCTCGGCCGGACCGCGACGATCCGGACACTGTCTGGCGGATCCGGGGTCACGATAAACTCGACGAAACTTCCCTCGCGGTCCTGCGGGAACTATGGCATTGGCGCGAACGCGACGCTCTGCGGACCGGTCGCCCGCCCTTCTTCATCCTTAAACACGAAACCTTGTGTGATGTTGCCGAACAGGCCTCGCGGGGCGGAACTCGGGCGGTTCGGCTTCCTCCCTACCTGACGCCACGCCGCAAACAGGGCGTCATGGAGGCGATCCAGCATGGACTCGCCGTACCTTCCGCCAAGCGACCCACGCACATCCGGGTGGTCAGTCGGCGGATGACCCGCAAGGAACTGGACTACGCGGAGGAACTCCGAATCCGGCGCGACGCGCGGGCCAAGGAATTGGGAATTGATCCCACCATTATCGCGGCTCGTGGCACCCTGATGGGCTTGGGCCGGGGCGACACCCAGGAATGGCAGAACCTCCTCCCCTGGCAACGCGAAATTCTGGAGACTCCCCTTCCCGCCGGGTATGTCCCGCCGGATCCTGTACCGGAAACAGAGGCCAAGGCCATGGAACCGGAATAAGAAGAATTGTGTCTCTTAGGAAAGCCAAGAGGACCGTGAGCAAGAAACCCGGCCGTTCGACCCGCTTGGGACCGACCGCCAGGAGGTAGAGTTCTCGCCAAGAATGACCGGCGTATAGCAAACTACCGCCATGTCCATGCGCTGCTTGGTTAGGCCTTTGGTGCGACTTGTCCTCGCTGGGGTACTGGCGTCCGAGTTTCCCCTCGCCGCGGCCGAACCCACCCTCCGCGCCGGAGCCGCTCAGGTGATCATTACGCCGCCAGCGGGCGCCCCAATGGCCGGCTATTATCATCTGCGCGGAGCCGAAGACACCCTGGATGACCTGTTCGCCAAGACCCTAGTGCTCGACGATGGCACTACGACGATCGCGCTGGTGACCCTGGACTTGATCTCCACCACCTTTTCCCTCACCCGCGAAGCCCGTGCCGAGATCGAGAAACTCACGGGCATCCCCGCCGCCCACGTGATGCTCTCCGCCACTCACGCCCACACGGGACCCGAACTGGCCGATCGCGGCCTGCGAGGCGCTCTCTTCAGTGACGCCTCGACACCCACCAATTCACTCACCACCACGTACTCTGATCGCCTGCCCAAGCTAATCGCCGAAAGCGTCCGCCAGGCCGCCGCCCAGCGCACGAATGTCTTGGTCAGCGCCGCCACCGGACGCTGCGATCAACTGGCCTTTAATCGCCGATTTTACCTACAGGACGGCACAGTGGCGTGGAACCCAGGGAAGCTGAACCCGACGGTGGTTATGCCCGCTGGCCCGACGGATCCGGCCGTGGACATCCTTCTTTTCGAACCGCCCCACGCACCCGCCCAATGGGTGCCCGCTCACGCCGTTTATGTGAACTTTGCGATGCACCCGGATACGGTAGGCGGGGTCCAGTTCTCCGCCGACTTCCCAGGTGCCCTGAGCCGACGAATGGCCGAGTACCATGGCGCTCATTGCGTGACCCTCTTTGCCAACGGAACCTGCGGCAACCTGAACCACATTGACGTCAACTGGGCGCGCCCACAATCCACCCGTGCCGAAGCGGACCGCCTGGGCACCATTCTGGCCGCGAGCGTTTTTCTCGCCGAAAAATCCCTGCGGGAACTCAAACCGGCGCCCCTGCGGATCCGCTCGGAAATCGTCCCGCTCCCGCTGGCTCCCATCACTCCGGCCGAGGTCGAGGAAGCCCGCTTGACCGTGCGCACCGGCAACGACCGAACCCGGGAGAATTTCCTAAAACTGGTCAAAGCGTTCCAAGTTCTCGACGTGGCTGCCCGGGAAGGCAAACCCCTAGAAGTCGAAGTGCAAGTCATCGCCCTGGGCGACGAAGTGGCCTGGGTCAGTTTGCCAGGAGAGGTATTCGTCGAACTGGGCCTCGCCTTGAAAAAGCGCTCGCCGTTTCGACAGACCCTGATCGCCGAACTGGCGAACGGAAGCATCGGCTACATCCCGGACCGACGAAGCTATGCGGAGGGCAACTACGAGCCCATCAGTGCCCGTTGCGCCGCTGGCTCAGGCGAACAACTGGTCGCAGTGGCCGTGAAGCTATTGAACGCCTTACACGTGGAAACTTCGTCCGCCGAATCTCCCTGAACTCAATGGATCAACCAGACGCGAAGCTCGTTCCCGGTCTGCTCGCCTAACGCTTATGAAACTCGGTCTTGCCTTCGCTACCTGTCTATTTCCTTTCGCGTTATCCGCCAGTGAAGTGCGGCTTGAACGTGTGCCCGAAAACGGACTGCAACCCGATGCCCTCACGGAACCCACCGGTCGAACCCACCTGGTCTATCTGACCGGCGATCCGAAGGCGGCCGACATTCAGTATGTCACCCGCGCCAACCCGGCTCAGCCTTGGTCAAACCCGCTTCGGGTAAATTCCCAGCCGGGCAGTGCGGTCGCGATTGGTACCGTCCGCGGTCCCCGTTTGAGCCTGATCCAACCCGGCCAAGTGGGCCTCGTTTGGAATGGTTCCTCCCTGGCGGAACCGAAATCAGCCGAGAGCGCCCCCCTCTTGTTTACGCGCCTCGCTGACCTCGGCACCACGTTCGAGACTCAACGCAATCTGATGGGCCCGTTGCGGCATCTCGACGGCGGGGCGGCGCTGGCCAGCAACGGTCGAGGCGTGGTCTTGGTTGCCTGGCATGCCGCTCCGCCGGCGGGCATTCCGGAGGCCGAAACCGAGGACTCTCGCGGCGTCTACGTGGCTACTTCCCAGGATGACGGCCGAACCTTCACCGAACCCCGTCGGATCGACACCTCCGCTTTAGGTGTCTGCGCCTGTTGTGCCTTAGAAGCGGGCTTTCGCGATAATCAAACCGTCTACGTGCTCTATCGCAGCGCCACGGGCGGATCCGAACGCGGATTGGTGGAGCTCAAATCCGTGGATGGCGGCCAAACCTTCGCTAGTTGCCGGCTGGACCAATGGACCCTAAATCAATGTCCGATGACCACCACCCGGCTGACTCCAACCGGCAACTACGCCGTCTGGTCCACTCGTGGCACGATCCAATTTAGTCGGCTCGAAGGCGCTTCAGCACTCGCTCCGGTTTCGATTTCCGGGACCGGCCGGTTAGCCAATCATCCCGTCGTCGTTTCCGGTGGGGATCAACATTTCCTCATCGCCTGGACCGAAGGTACCGGCTGGCAACGCGGAGGCGATCTGGTTTGGCAACTGGTCAACGCGAACGGTGCCCCAGTGGGTCCGACGAGCCGAACTGCGGGTATTCCCGTTTGGGGTTTCCCGGCCGTGATCAGTGAAGCGGACGGCCATTTCACCCTGTTGTATTGAGCCAACCCTCGAATCACCCAACGCTACCCCCCGGTTTTCGGTCGATCGCTTTCCTCCCGACCCCCTTCCGTCCAGACTGTCCCACTGCCCCATGAATCGCCGTCACTTTTTGACCACCAGCGCGACTGCCGGACTCGCCCTGGCCGCCGGTTGCGCCACGTCCAGCCCGCTCCCTTACGGTGGGATCATCGACACGCACACCCACTTCTACGATCCCGCACGCCCGGAAGGCGTGCCCTGGCCTCCCAAAGACGATGCCGTCCTATCACGGACGATCCTTCCGACCGAATTTGCCGCGTTGACGGCTCCGCTCGGGGTCACCGGAACCGTCGTGGTCGAGGCCAGCCCCTGGGTGGAGGACAACCAGTGGGTGCTCGATCTGGCCGAAACCAATCCCGTCATCCTCGGCGTCGTGGGCAACCTGAAACCCGGCACACCGGAATTCGCCGGCCACCTCAAACGCTTTGCCAAGAACCGCCGATTTCGCGGAATTCGGATGGGTAACGACAGCCTGCAAGCAGCCCTGAAACCCGGCGCCGCTCAAGAAGATCTTCGCCGACTCGCTGATCTAAATTTATCCCTTGATTTGCTAATCTCGCCCCAGAATCTTTCGGACGCTGCCCAACTGGGAGAAAGCCTCCGCACCCTCCGAATTATCGTCGACCATTGCGCCAACGTCCCGGTCGACTCGCCGCCCCCAAACGAGTGGACGCGCGGCCTCTCGGCCTGCCACTACACCCCCAACGTCTTCATGAAAGTCAGTGGCCTAGTCGAAGGGACGGGACGTCGTGGGGGAACCGCTCCAACCGATCCGACCTTTTATCAATCGATCCTCGAAGCACTCTGGCATCCATTTGGACCCGAGCGCCTCCTCTACGGCAGCAACTGGCCTGTCTGCCTGCATTTTGCCAGTTACGCCACCGTGCTGAACACGGTCGAGGCCTACTTTAAATCCAAGGGAGCGGCCGCCGCCCGCCAGTACTTCCGCACCAATGCGCTCCGCGTCTACGGACTCCCGACGCGCTAAACCGAGCGAGCGCCTCACGGCGTCCGCTACCGGTAGCAGCCGAGGTAACGAGGATCCAATTCAATCCCCGGGACGTGCGAGCGGACCAAGCGTGCGAGGATGGAATGGAGAATCCTCCCGTCGTCTGCTACGGGTAATCGCCGAGGCAACGAGATTCCCCCGTCGCCACCTGCCCCGTCATCATGTCGTCGGCAAACCCGCTTCTACTCACAATTCTTCGGCCGAAATCACAGCTAACCTTGTCGACTTCGAGCCCGGCGCGTTTAGTGACTCTCGCGATGCGTGACTGCCAGCCGTCCCCTTTCTGCCTGAAGTTCCTCCTCACCGCCAAAAAGCGCCTCGCCCTTTTCTGCTTGGCACTGACGTGGGTGGGCCTGGTTCACGGCGAACCGCCGCCCCGCGTTCCCTGGACGACGTCCAAAGTCATCGGCTCGCCGGAGCCACCGGCCCCAGCCCGGGTTGAACGTATTTTCCCCAAACTCAACTTTCCCGAACCAATCGATTTCGCCTACGAACCCGTTACCAAGCGTTGGTTCGTTGGCTTACTGGGCGGAAGACTGCTCACGTTTTCACCTTCGCCGGAACCGGAGCGCGCCGATCTAGCCGGCGACTTGCGCGGCCGGCACACGAATTTGACCCAGTTCCTCGGGTTCACCTTCCATCCTGGGTTCGCCACCAACCGGTTCCTCTTCGCAGTCTTCACCGAAAAACACCAGGAGACCAACCGCTGGGTGATCGCCCGATACCAGATCACCACGGCTACTCCCCCGGAACTCGACCTGACCTCGGAGACCATCATTATCACCTCGAAGTGCGGTGGACACGACGGAGCGTGCGTGAAATTTGGACCCGACGGAATGCTCTACGCCTCGCTGGGCGACGCCAGTTCACCGGAACCACCCGACGCGCTGAAAACCGGACAAGACCTGAGTGACTTATTGGCGTCGGTCATTCGCCTGGATGTCGACCATCCGGCGGCCGGCCAGAATTACCGGGTCCCGGCGGACAATCCGTTCGTCAATCGACCCGGCGCGCGACCGGAAGTTTGGGCCTATGGATTCCGTAATCCTTGGCGGATGAATTTCGGTCCGGACGGAGCGCTTTGGGTGGGCGATGTGGGCTGGGAACTCTGGGAACTGATTCATCGGGTTACCCCAGGCTACAATGGAGGCTGGGCCTTCGTCGAAGGTCCCCAAAGTGTGCGCTCGGAGCCGGCCCCACCCACGCCGGTCAACCCCGCGATCGCCCTCCATCCCCACCACGAAGCCGCCAGCATCACGGGGGGACTGTTCTATCATGGCCCACAACTGCCGGGAATTCGCGGCGCCTATGTCTACGGAGATTACGCGACGGGAAAAATTTGGGCTCTGCGCCACGAGGGCGAACGCCAAACGTCTCGCGAAGAATTATGCGATACGTCGGTGCAGATTGTCTCCTTTGCCGAGGATCCTGCCGGCGAAATTGTAATGCTGGACCATCGGGGAGATGCCGGCATTTACCGTTTAATCCCCAATTCGGTGACCGGTAATTCCCCGCCGTTTCCGCGACGACTTTCCGACACGGGCCTCTTTGCTGACGTGCGCACCCAGACTGTTGCCGCGGGCGTTCAACCTTATCGGATCAACGCCGAAATGTGGCAGGACCACGCCATTTCAGAACGTTGGCTCGCTATTCCGGGAACGAACCGGTGGCACAACGGTGGATTCCCGGCGAATTCGGTGGTGGTGAAAACGCTTTCCCTCGAACTGGAGCACGGCAATCCCGCCTCGCGTCGACGTCTGGAAACTCAACTCCTGCACGCCGGCACCGACGGATGGCAAGCCTTCACCTACCGCTGGAACGATGCGCAAACCGACGCCGAACTGGTACCCGCCGCGGGAGCCGTGGCTGCCTTCAAGGTCAAGGATTCCCGGGAACCCGGAGGACAACGCGAGCAAACCTGGCGGTTCCCCAGCCGATCGGAATGTCTCCGGTGTCATAATCCCTGGTCAGGCACCTTGCTCGGCTTGGGCCACGAGCAATTGCACACGGGCACCACCGACTCCGAGTCGTCTCTCCGCCAGTTGATCGCGTCCGGCACCGCCACCTTTGATTCGCCGCCGCAAGTTCCCCAACGCTGGCCCTCACCTTACGACTCCACGGCCGCGGTCGAACCGCGCGCCCGCGTATGGCTGCACCTCAATTGTGCCGCGTGTCACCGATTCGGCGCCGGCGGGGCGGTGGCCAGTTTCTTCAATCAGGACGCTAAACTAGAGGACTTACGGCTGATCAATCAGATCCCGACGCGTGGCACCTTCGGCCTCGACGACGCACGCATCCTCGACAAAGGCCAGCCGGAAAAAAGTGTCCTATGGTATCGCATCAATACGGAAGGCCAGGGCCACATGCCGCATATCGGCAGTCGCTTAGTCGACCCGGACGGATCCCGACTCTTGGGCGATTGGATTGAATCCCTCGGTCAAGATTCGCCCGCCCAGTCCTTCACCCCCGGCAGCACGTCCGACCTGCTGGCAGGTCTGCGCGCCAGCCAACGCGATCCGACGCGTTTGGAAGCGTTCCTCGCCTCCGCCCGCACTTCCACCAATGCCCTTGCGGGCGACCTAGCCCGGCGCTTCCTCCCACCGGAACAACGCCGACACGTCCTGGGACCCAATTTCGATCCTCAAACCGTCCTGACGCTCACCGGGAATCCCGATTCAGGCCGCCGGCTCTTTCATAGCGAGTCGGGTCCCCAATGTGCCCGTTGCCACGTCTGTGAGGGAGTAGGCCGAAACTACGGTCCCGATCTCACCGCCGTGGGTCGTCGCTATAACCGAGCCACCCTGCTGGAGCATTTGGTAGCGCCTTCCCAACTCATCGCTCCGGAGTACGTGCTTCACTTAATTGAAACCAAGGATGACCGTAGTTTCTCAGGTTTCCCCGAACGTACGGGGAACGGTGGGATCCAACTTCGGCTGGAATCCGGCGAGTCGATCCGGCTGACCCGCGACGAAATTGCCGCCCTCTCCCGCAGTCCGTTGTCCGCGATGCCCGAGGGATTGCTGTCGGCTCTGACCGCCACGGAAGTCGCCGATTTACTCGCCTATCTCAGCCAAGCTCGCTAGTGAAGTGTCTCCCAGCGGGCTGGAATTTCGCCGCTGGGCATTTTGGCGGCGCCACGAAGTGCAACACTCATGAAAAAGGTCAACACTCACCAGATGCCCGAAGACCCCTGGACGTCGCTCAAGGGAACGTTCGCTGCGGCCAGCAAGGAAGTCTCGGAAGCTCTCGGAAGTAATCCCCGTTCCACCGATCTCCGGGAACGGCATCCCTTCGCGGTCGAGATCTCCCGTATCCCACCGGGCAAGCGCAATTACCCGTACCATTCCCACAGTGCCCAATGGGAGTTCTATCACGTGATTTCCGGCCGGGGTCAGGTACGCCATCAAGACGGCACCACGGCCATTGAACCGGGCGACGCGTTCGTGTTTGAGCCGGGGCAACCGCATCAACTGATCAACGACGGTTCGGAAGACCTCGTGGTCTACGTAGTGGCCGACAATCCGCTCGGCGAATCCTGTTATTATCCCGACAGCCAAAAATGGTTGATCCGGTCCGCGAATCTCGATTATTTCGACGGTGAAGAATGACTCGTTGCTTATAGATCAACCCCGATTGGGAACTGACCGTTGGAGGATGAAAACAACGCCCTCGTCGGGCACACGCCCAGTTCACCCATCGAGGGTCTGGGGCCTATTGTTTCGGCCGCCTCGCCTCGACTTGCCATCTGGGTGGCCCCGTGGGGGCGTCCGGGGAATGAACGTGCAAATTCGAGGACCCTTGCATCTATATAATAAAATGGCAGCGCCAACTCATCTCCGCTGCGGCGCCGCCAGGACCATCACTCGATAACCCGCTGCACCGGACCAGATTCAGCAGGCCCGAGTCAAGGTTGCCAAAAAAGAGTTTTATGTCGGCCCTGGCGGCAGCGCGACGCGAATGAAGTTGATCACGAACCTGGTCCCGGGCTTGAACCGTGCGGCCCTGGCGGAAGGGATGGCCTTCGCCGAGGCACTCGTCTCGGGCGAGCAGGACAATAGCGCCATCATCGAGTTGCTTCGCAAACCGCAGCCCACTCTCCCAACAGGAGGACTCAGGCCCATTCTTCCCGAGCCCGTTGCGTCTTTTTTCAACGTCATCCGCGGCCCGCTTTTCGACGGCGCGGAACTGGGCCTCATCACCGGGCAGGCCCGCTGCGGCATCACCGCCAACGTCACCTCCGCCACAGCCGGCTGGAGCGGCCACTTCAACCTTAAGTTCTCCGTGTCCCTTCGGCACGGGTGCGCTGCCGGTCGGACGGGTAACTTTTCCGCAGGAGCGGGTCCTGCCGCCGGGGTCTCAGCGTGAAGCGGGCGGGTCGGCAGGTTCGTGGGCCTGGCGGTAGTTCCACGGCATCCATCTCCCCGGGTCTGCCCGGACTGCGTCCGAGTTCCTGACCACTGCCAGCAGGTAGTCGAAGGGGTTTA
>Ga0105044_10001528_pt1 | contig 31091 bp, 29 predicted proteins | sample MAT01_FD_78092 | JGI IMG/M metagenome (GOLD analysis project Ga0105044, IMG submission 78092) | Freshwater microbial communities from Lake Fryxell liftoff mats and glacier meltwater in Antarctica - MAT-01 | ecosystem: Environmental > Aquatic > Freshwater > Ice > Liftoff microbial mat | place...
ATGGTGGGGTTCTCGACGAGGGCGGAGATCAAAGGGCGGAATCGGCAGCTGACGCTGGAGGCGGCGCGACAGCCGTGCGGGCGCGGCGGGTGGCGGCCGGGGGCCGGGCGCCCGCGCGGCCGGACGACGGCGTCGCATGCGACGAGGGCGGCGTTCACGGCGAGCGTGCCGCAGCACGTGACGTTGCGGCTTGCGCCAGGCCTGCGGTCGATTCGCAGCGGCCGGGCGGTGAGCGTCGTGCGCGCGGCGATCGTGGCAGGCGGGCATCGCGAGCACTTCCGCGTCGTGCATTTCAACGTGCAGGGCAATCATCTGCATTTGCTCGTCGAGGCCCGCGACGAGGTCGCGCTGGCGCGCGGGATGATCGGGCTGAATACCCGGTTGGCGCGGCGGCTGAACAAGCTGCTGGGTCGGCGCGGACGGTTCTTCGCCGAGCGTTATCACGCGCGCGCGTTGCGAACGCCGCGCGAGGTGCGCGCCGCGATCCGCTATGTGCTGCTCAACGCGCGGCATCACGCGGCGGCGCGTGGCGCGCGGCTGGCGCGGACCTGGGTGGACCCGTACTCGAGTGCCCCCTGGTTCGACGGGTGGCGCAAGCCGATCCGCGCCGAGGCGCCATGGCTGCGAGCCCTCACACGCTCGCCCTGTCCGACGGCGCGGCCGCGAACGTGGCTGCTCGCGGTCGGATGGAAGCGCGGCGGCTTGCTCGCGGTCGACGACGTGCCGGGCGCCGGTGGCAGCGTGCGCGGTAGCCTCGAGCGGTTGCGCGTCGGCGAAGCCCCAGGCTCGGTCGTGGTCAGCGCGAGGCTGGGACCTTGGCGGTCCATGACGCGCTGACACTTGCCGCGCTCTCCGCGCCCTCCGCGCCCTCCGCGCTCTCCGCGCCCTCCGCTCCACCGCGCTCTCCGCTCCACCGCGCCTCCACGCCCTCCGCGCCCTCCGCGCTCTCCGCGCCCTCCGCTCCACCGCGCCCTCCACGCCCTCCGCGCCCTCCACGCCCTCCGCGCCCTCCGCGCCCTCCGCGCCCTCCGCGCTCTCCGCGCTCTCCGCGCCCTCCACGCCCTCCGCGCCCGCCGCGCCCGCCGCGCCCGCCGCGCCCGCCGCGCCGCCACGCCCTCCGCGCCGCCGCGCCCTCCGCGCCCTCCGCGCCCTCCGCGCCGCCGCGTCCTCCCCGCCGCGCGCGCCGGTCCGACTCACCCGCACTGCTCCGTGGTGGCGCAGCTGCTTCAAACCGGCGCTAACCACCTCCGGCAAGTGCTCGATCCGCCGCCGCTCGACGGTGGCGCGTCGCGTGCACTACCGCTCCTCACGCGGCGCATCTCATCCGCCGCGATTGAAGGAGCAGCATGTCCCACGACCTCTCGATCCACTTCCATGGCGTGCGCGGTTCGATCGCAGCGCCCGGGCTTGCGACCGCGCGCGTCGGCGGCAACACGAGCTGCGTCGAGGTGGTGGCCGGCGACAATCGGATCGTCCTCGACGCCGGCACCGGTCTCCGCGCGCTCGGTGATCGGCTCATCGCCGGCGGCCCGTCGGCGACGACCATCCTGTTGTCGCACCTCCACTGGGATCACATCCAGGGCCTCCCGTTCTTCACGCCGATCTACATCCCCGGCAACTGGATCGAGGTCGTCACCGGCCCCAACGGGGTGATGCCCCTCGAGGCGGCGCTGCGCCGTCAGATGTCGGCACCCTTTTTCCCGGTCGAGCTCGACGACGTCCGCAACCAGCTGCGCTGGCGCGAGCCCCGTCTCGGCGAGGCGTTCACGGTCGGCGAGGTGAAGGTCACGATGATGAAGCTCAACCATCCCGACCCGGTCTATGGATATCGCCTCGACTACCGCGGCGTCTCGGTGGTGTACGCGACCGACACCGAGCACTTCGCGTGCATCGACCCCAGCTTGGTGCGCCTGGCCGCCAACGCTGACGTGCTCATCTACGACGCCCAGTACACGCCCGAGGAGTATCCCGGCAAGGTCGGCTGGGGCCACTCGACCTGGGAGGCCGCGACCGCGCTCGCCAACGCCGCCAACGTGCGCCAGCTCGTGCTCTTTCATCACGATCCTCGACGGACCGACGACCAGGTCGCCGCGATCGAGGCCCGGGCTCGGGCCCTCCGTCCCCAAACCATGGCGGCCTGCGAGGGCGATGTCCTGCGACTGGAGACCCGCGCCACCCGGCGTACCGAAGTGTCGATGGCGGCGGTCACGGTGGCGTGACCGGCCGCTTGGCGCCTATGCTGGCCCCCCGCGCGATGAGCGAAGACGAGCAACGCTTCGAGCTGCTCGCCGATCTCGGCGCGATGATCGCGCGTGAGGTCGAGCTCGACGAGCTCTTGGCCTCGTGCGCCGACCGGGTCGCGCACGCGCTGGGCGCCGAGCGCGCCACGCTGTGGGTCGTCGACGGCGCCACCGGCGAGCTGCGGGCCCGCCTCGCCGACGCGGTCGACCCGGTCGACCTGCGGCTGCCGGTCGGGCGCGGGATCGCGGGCGCGGTCGCGGTCACCGGCGAGGCGGTGAACATCGACGATGTCGCCAGCGATCCGCGCTGGCACCAGGCGACCGATCAGCGCACCGGCTACACCACGCGCTCGATGCTGTGCGTTCCTGTCCGGGGACCGGACAACACCATGCGGGGTGTCCTGCAGGTGCTCAACCGCCGCGGCGGTGCCGGGTTCTCGCCGCGCGACCAGGTGTTCGCGGCGGCGCTGGCCGATCAGATCGGCCGCGCCCTCGAGTTCACGACCCTGCGCGGCCATCGCGAGCGGCCCGGCGTGGCGGTGCGCGGGCGCTACAACCACGTCGTCGGGCAGTCGGCCGCGATGCGCGCCGTCTACGACATCATCGCGCGGGCCGCCCAGACCGACGCCACGGTGCTGCTGCGGGGCGAGACCGGCACCGGCAAGGGTGTGTTCGCGCGCGCGATCCACGTCAACAGCGAGCGCCGCGACGCGCCGCTGATCCAGGTCGACTGCACGACCCTGCCCGCCAACCTGGTCGAGAGCGAGCTGTTCGGCCACGAGCGCGGCGCGTTCACCGGCGCCGACACCCGTGTCATCGGCAAGGTCGAGGCCGCGGCCGGCGGCACCCTTTTCCTCGACGAGCTGGGCGAGATTCCCCTCGAGCTGCAAGGTAAGCTCCTGCGCTTCGTGCAGGACCGCCGCTTCGAGCGGGTCGGTGGCCGCGAGCAGCTCACCAGCGACGTGCGCCTGGTGGTCGCGACCAATCGCGATCTGGCGGCCATGGTGAAAGCCGGGCAGTTCCGCAGCGACCTGTACTTCCGCGTGCGGGTGATCGAGATCGAGCTGCCGCCGCTGCGGGTGCGCGGCGACGACGACATCCTGGTGCTGGCCGAGCACTTCGCCGCGGTCTACGGCCGCCGCCACCGCAAGGTCGTGCCAGTCATCGCCGACGACGCGCGGCGCGCGCTCACCGCCCACACCTGGCCCGGCAACGTGCGCGAGCTCGAGCACGCCATCGAGCGCGCGGTGGTCTTGTCGCGCGGGACCACGATCGACGCGGCCGCGCTGGCCCTCGATGGCGGCGCCGGCCCCGCGCTCGCCGACGGCGTGATGCTGGCCCACGACCTGCTGCTCGCCACCGCCGAGCGGCGCTACGCCGAGGCCGCCGTCGAGCGCGCCGGCGGCAACCAGTCCGCCGCCGCCCGCACCCTCGGGATCAGCCGCAACAAGCTGGCCCGGCTCCTCAAGGGCTGAAGCCTCGAGCGCAGGGAGCGCCTTCGGACCCTCAACGAACCCGCTGGTCGCGGCCGGAGCGGCGTATGCTGGGCGCCATGCGTCTAGCCTTACGGCTGTGTTTCCTTGGTGCTCTGGCGACGGCTGCGTGCGGTGACGATGCGGCGACGCCGCCCGACTTCACCGTGCGCGAGAGCGTCGAGCAACTCCACATCACCCACGCGCCGCCGGCCACCGAGCTGGCGGTCTTCGACGGCACCGGCACCCAGGTCGCGCTCGGCACCACCGACGAGCTCGGCAGCTTGATGTTCCGCAAGCTAGCGCCGGGCGCCGGCTACCGCGTGAAGACCACGACCGCGACGCCGGCCCTCGAGACCGGTCCGTTCGAGGTCATGTCGACGGCATCGAGCCTGCCGGCGCAGAGCTTCTACAGCGCGCAGGTGCTCGACAAGGGCTCGCAGTACGTCACCACGCGTGACGGCACCACGCTGTCGGCGTACATCACGTTCCCGGCCGGCGCGCCGCCCTATCCCACGGTGGTGACCTACTCCGGCTACGAGCCGTCCAAGCCGGGCGAGCCGGTCGGCGACGAGACGCTGCAGGGCCTGTGCGACGGCCTGCCGGTGATCTGCGACGCGCCCAACGATCCGTCGGCGCTCATCGCCGCGTTGTTCGGCTACGCGACCGTCAACGTGAACATCCGCGGCACCGGCTGCTCGGGCGGCGCCTTCGACTTCTTCGAGACGATGCAGCTGCTCGATGGCTACGACGTCATCGAGACCGTCGCCGCCCAGCCGTGGGTCATGAACGGCAAGGTCGGCATGGTCGGCCTGTCGTACCCCGGCATCACCCAGCTCTTCGTCGCGCAGACCCAGCCGCCTCACCTCGCGGCCATCGCGCCGCTGTCGGTGATCGGCAGCGCTCACACGACGATGCTGCCCGGCGGCATCCTCAACGACGGCTTCGCGACCAGCTGGATCACGCGGGTGATCTCGAAGGCGCAGCCCTACGGCCAGGGTTGGGAGCAGGCCCGCGTCGACGGCGGCGATCTGATTTGCGCAGAGAACCAGCTGCTCCACAAGCAGTACCTCGACAACGTCGAGCAGGCCCGCCAGATCACCTACTACGTGCCGGCCGAGCACGACCGCTTCAACCTCGCGACCTTCGTCGACAAGATCACCGTGCCGGTGTTCCTGGCCAGCGCGTGGGAGGACGAGCAGACCGGCCCGTACTTCTTCACGATGCTCGACAAGTTCACCGGCTCGCCGTCCCTGCGTGTGCACGTCTACAATGGCGTTCACCCCGACGCCTTCCAGCCCCAAGTCCTCGAGGAGTGGTTCACGTTCCTCGAGCTGTTCGTCGCCCAGCGGGTGCCGGTCGACAAGCCGGTGTCGCGCGGCATCGCGCCGCAGCTGTACGCGCAGGTGTTCGGCGTCAGCGACCTCAACGTGCGCGCGAGCCGCCTCGTCGACCAGCCCAGCCTCGAGGCCGCGGTTGCGCAATGGAAGAGCGAGCCGCCGATCCGCGCGCTGTTCGAGAGCGGCGCCGGCGGCAACACCACCGGCGAGCCGGTGCCGACCTTCGAGCACTCGTTCGCGCGCTGGCCCTCGCCCGAGACCCAGCCGGTGCGGCTGTTCGCGCAGCCCGACGGCACGCTGGGCGCCGCCGCCCCGACGACGACTAGCCCCGCGTTCACGTTCACGCTCGACCCCGACGCCGGTCATCGCAGCATCCTCGCGCCCGGCGGCAACGTGTGGGACGTGCTGCCCGACTACGCGTGGGCCCAGCCGGCCGCCGGCTCGGCGGTGATCTTCGAGGGCACCGCGCTCACCGCCGACACCGTCATGTTCGGGACCGCCAGCGTCGATCTGTGGCTGCGCTCGCCGGTCGACGATGCCGACCTCGAGGTCAACCTGACCGAGGTGCGCCCCGACGGTCAGGAGATCTACGTGCAGTCGGGCTGGTTGCGCGCGAGCCGGCGCGGCAGCGGTCCCGACGCGACCGCGCTGTGGCCGGCGCCGACCTTCCAGGAGGCCGACGCGGCGGCGCTGGTGCCGGGCGCGTGGACCCAGGTCCGCGTCGGCACCGCCGGCTTCCAGCACGTGTTCCGCACCGGCTCGAAGATCCGCATCAGCGTCGACACCCCGGGCGGTAGCCGCGCCGAGTGGTTCTTCGCGCTCAAGACCTTCGCGACCGCGCCGACCTACGAGATCGGCCACGACGTCGATCACCCGTCGAGCATCGTGCTGCCGGTGCAGACCGGCTTCATCGTGCCGACCCCGCTGCCGGATTGCCCGTCGCTGCGCGGGCAGCAGTGTCGCGACTATCTGCCGTACGCCAATACGCCGGCGCTGTAGCTCGCGGCGCCGGGGCTCGGCGCGCGCTGGTCACGCGCCGCGGGACAGCCAGTCGATCGGGCGAAGGTGAGCGACCAGGTCGGCTTCGCGGGTGCCAGCGGCGGGCTCGGAGGCGTAGTCCCAGCGGACCAGGGGCGGCAGCGACATGAGGATCGACTCGATGCGCCCGCCCGACTTGAGGCCGAAGAGCGTGCCGCGATCTTGGACGAGGTTGAACTCGACGTAGCGGCCGCGGCGCTGGAGCTGCCAGGTGCGCTCGGCCTCTCCATACGGCTCGGCCCGACGACGCTCGGCGATCGGGAGGTAGGCCGGCACGAACGCCGCGCCGACCGCGCGCACCACGTCGAAGGCCGCCTCGAGCTCGGCCGCGACCGCGCCCTTGATGCCGTCGGCCTGGCCCAGGTAGTCAAAGAAGATGCCGCCGACCCCGCGGGTCTCGCCGCGGTGCGGGAGAAAGAAGTACTCGTCGCACCACGCCTTCCAGCGCGGGTAGTCTCCGATGGGCGAGCCGGCGTCGCAGGCCGCGGCCAGGGTGCGGTGGAAGTGCTCGGCGTCCGCGCGCTCGAAGTAGTACGGCGTCAGATCGGCGCCGCCGCCGAACCAGCACGCGGTGCCCTTCTCGAGGCAGCGAAAGTTGGCGTGGGTGGTCGGGACCATCGGCGAGCGCGGGTGCAGCACCAGCGACACCCCGGTCGCCCGGAACCGGGTGCCGCCGCCGGGAAGCTGAGCCGCGTAGTCGGCCGGGAGGTCGCCCTCGACGAACGAGAAGTTCACGCCGCCCTTCTCGAACAGGTCGCCGTCGGCGATCACGCGCGACAGCCCCCCGCCACCGGTGGCGTGCTGCCACTCGTCGGCGCCGAACCGGGCCTTGCCATCCGCCGCCTCGAGGGCGTCGCAGATCGAAGACTGCAGCTCGCGAAAGGCAGTGGCCGCGCGCTCGATGACGAACATCGGCCGCATGCTAGCATCGAGGACGGTGCGCGTCCGAGACCAGGTCAACGACTGATGCGGGGAGCGATTCGACTGCTGCGCGCGGTGCGCGTGTTCGGGACGATCTTCATCAGCTACCTGTGGTCGCTGTCGTGGGCTCAGCTCTGGCCGTCTCGTTACAACACCGCCGAGCGCTGGCGCCGCCGCCATCGCAAGAACGCGCGCCGCATGTACGGCGCGTTCGTGCGGCTGCGCGGCGTGTACATCAAGCTCGGGCAGATCCTCTCGGTGATGGGGACATTCCTGCCAAAATCATATATCGAGGAGCTAGAGGGCCTGCAGGACGAGGTGCCGGCGCGGCCCTACCGCGAGATGGCGGCCGCGTTCCAGCGGGCGTTCGGCAAGTCGCCCAAGGCGGCCTTCGCCAGCTTCGAGACCACGCCCATCGCCGCGGCCTCGCTGGGCCAGGTCCATGAGGCGCGCAACGCCGCCGGCGATCGCCTCGCGGTGAAAATTCTCTACCCCAACGTCGCCGAGATCATCCGCGTCGACCTGCGTGTGCTGGGCTGGGCGCTCCGCATCTACCGCACCTTCGTGCCGATCGCCCAGATCGAGCGCGTCCACGAGCAGCTCGGCGACATGCTGGCGCGCGAGACCGATCTCGCCAACGAGGCCCGCTGTATCGCGCGCATGTCCAAGAACTTCGAGGGCGACGCCGACACCTTGTTCCCGACGGTGCACCCCGAGTTCTCCTGCCAGACCGTGCTCACGATGAGCTTCATGGACGGCGTGAAGATCAGCAAGAAGGACGCGCTGTCGACGCTCGGCCTCGACCCCTACGCGGTCGCGACCAAGCTCACGCAGGTCTTCTACAAGCAGCTCTTTCTCGACCGCTTTTTCCACGCCGATCCGCACCCCGGCAACTTCTTCGTGCAGAAGGGCCCGGCCGGGCAGGTCCGCATCGTGGTGCTCGATCTCGGCTCGGCCAGCGAGGTCCGCGACAACCTGGCCGACGGCATGATCGAGATCTTGCAGGGCCTGCTCACCAAGAGCGACGACCTGGTCGTGCGGGGCATCGAGACGATGGGCTTCGTCGCCGAGGGCGGCGACCGCGCGCTCCTCGAGCGCACCGTGCGCAAGTACTTCGAGAAGCTGCTCAACCTCAACATCACCGACTTTTCGAAGATCGACCCCAACGTCGCCCACCAGCTCGCCGACCCCGACATGAAGCGCGACGACATCCGCGAGCTGATGAAGTCGATCGCGTATCCCGAGGGCTGGTTCTACGTCGAGCGCGCCGCGCTCATCATGTTCGGCCTGTCGTCGCAGCTCGCGCCCAAGATGAACACCGTGCAGGTGGGCATGCCGTACGTGATGCGCTTCATCGCGGCCCGCACCGCCGAGCGCCGCGCCGCCGCCGCCACCATCGCGGCGGTCATGCCCTGACCCGGCGACGCGACGGTGCGCCGGTCGCTACGGCCTGAGGGCGTAGGCCATGCGGATCGCGCGCTGGCCCGCGGCGTAGCGGCCGACGTCGATCGGCAGCGCGGTGAAGCCCGCGGTCACGTACATCTGCTGGGCGAGGACGTTGTCGTCGGCGACGCACAGCCGCAGCTCGACGAGGTTGCCGGCGCGCGCGGTCGCTCGCGCCATCGCCATCGCGTGCGAGAGCATCGCGCGACCCAGGCCGTTGCCGCGCCACTCGGGCTCGATCGAGATGGCGAGCAGGTCGGCGACGTGGTCGCCGGTGAGCTCGTCGCGGTAGAACGCGAGCATCGTGAAGCCGCGGCGCGGTCGCGGATCGTCGATCCACGTCACGACGTTGGGCTGGCCGATCCACGCCGGCAGCACCTCGCGATAGTCGCCGAGGTCGGCGAAGGCGCGCACGCCGACCTCGATCAGCCAGTCGTTGTCGAGCGGCGTCGCGCGGCGGATGTCCGGCGCGCGGATCGCGGGCCGGTACGTGCTCTGTGGGACTTGCGACGGGTTGCGCATCCCACTCGAGGTCAGCCCGCCGACGAGGTGGCGGGGCTACGCAGGGCGACGCGCGCGGGCGCCGGCTTGGCGGGTAGGGCGGCGGCCCGCTCTTGCTTGAGCGCCGTCGTCGACAGCGAGGCCGGCGCTTGGGGCGCGGTCACCGAGACCGGCGCCGCGACCAGCTCGCGCAGCGTGTAGCGACCCGGCGCGGTGCGCACGAAGCGCGACGTCTCGCCCTGGCGCTTGAGGTCCATTGCGAGGTCGCGCGCGACGACCGTGTCGGGAGTCTTGGACCTGCTCGGCAGCCGGACCCCGGCTCGCTCGACGATCTCGCGCACCGAGATCGGTGCGCCGGTGGTCCTCAGGATCTCCTCAACCACGGATAGCGTGCTCATCGATGCTCTCCCCCCGGAAGGAACATGCCGCGCCCGGCCAGCCGATTCCCCCGTGGCCTTCGTTCGTGTTCGCGGAGCCATCGTAGCCAAGTCGTCCTCAGGAACCAGTCTTGACATCATCGATTTTTCTCGTCGATGAAGGCCTCTCAAAAGTTCCGCGATCCGCGTTGCAATTTTCGGTGCTTCGATCCGCTTCGCGTTACATCTCGCGGATGAATCTCATCTGGGAACCCATCCTCGCCATCATCCTGGCGATCAGCAGCTTCTCGATCAAATCGAACCCGAAAGGCCCCGGCGCCGACGTGGTGCTCGAGCACGCGGTCGACGAGGCCGACGTGGTGATGCACGTCGACTGGAAGGCCACGGTCGGTGACAACTACGGCATCTTCCAGAAGCTCGTCGACGATCCCCGGGCGAAGTCGGTGCCCGAGCTGTCCACCGCGCTGCGTGACGGCCTCACCCAGGCCGAGGGCGGCCGCGCGATGTTCAAGAACATGGTGGGCTTCGATCTGGTGAACGACCTGACGTCGGTCACCGCGTTCCTCAAGATGCCGGCGCCGGGCGCTCAGCCCGAGTTCCTGGTCGTCGTCCGCGGCAACCTCGCCGCTGACCTGCCGAGCAAGATCGCCCGCAGCATGGGCGGCAAGGAAGAGACCATCGACGGCCGCGTCGCCGCCGCGATGCCCGACGGCACGCTCATCGGCTTCAGCAAGAGCGGCGCGCTGCTCGCTGGTCAGCGCGACTGGGTCGCGCCTCGCCTGGCCAACGGTTGGAAGGTCGCGTCGCGCAGCAAGGGCAGCGCGTGGAGCTACATCGGGGCCGCCCTCGACCGCAAGCCGTTCTACCTGCTCGCGTCCAAGCCGTCGCTGGAGGCGGTCAGCCGCATGACCGCGCAGATCGGCACCGACAGCTTCGGCAAGGATCTGATCTCGAACCACACGCTCGCGATCGTGTCGCTCACCTCGACCGGCCTGCACTGGATCTATCAGGCCAAGGACGTCGCCTTCGCCGCGCGCATCAAGCAGGCGTCCGAGGGCGTCATCGAGCTGATGCGCGCCGGGCACCTGTTCCCGCGCGGCATCGCCGAGCTGACGGCCGCCGCGCTGCCGAGCTACGCCGGTAAGTCGCCCGCCATCGACGGCGCCATCAAGCACCGGGCCGCGCTCATGGCGGCGGTCGACGACCTCACCGGCGACGGCAAGTTCACCGCGACCGTGAAGCAGAGCGGCAACCTGGTCTCGGTCGAGACCAAGGGCAAGCGCCTGTCTGACGTCGTGCCGACCGGCGTGCTGGTCGGCTTCGGCGCCATCGGCTTCATGACCATGCGGACGTCGGTCAGCGCGCCACCGCCTGCGACCGTCGGGCCCGGGCCGGGCCGGAGCCCCGCCAAGCCGATCAAGCCGGCGCCGGCCGAGAAGCCCGGGCTGGGCGCGCCGATCAAGAGGCCCTGATTACAGCGCGACGCGGTCGAGGATGCGGGTGAGGTCGTCGAAGTCGCTGTCGCCCGCTCCGTGGTGGGCGGGCGCGACGATCATCGGCTGATGATCTTCCTCGACGGTGATCTCGACGACCATGTCGTCGTCGATGGCGACCCACTCGCCGTCGCGCAGCTCGCGGCGCTGGCCGACCCGGCGCTCGTACTGGAAGACGCGGGTGTCGGGCCGGCCGCTGCGACGGTCGACCTTGCGGCGCTCGCGGGTGAGCGCGTCGCGGAGCTCGCCGAGGGTCGGCGGGATGGGCGCGAGCGCCTGCATCTGGCCGTGGCAGGAGAAACACATCGGGTGCCAGCCGCCGAGCAGCTCGACCGAGCGCAGCACGCGACGGCGCCGCTCGCGGCACATCACGCAGTGGGCGCCAGCGCCGACCGGGCGGCTGTCGACCCAGCGCGCGTAGCACCCCCAGCACCGACCGCGCCGGAGCTCGTGGACCTTGGCACTGCAGACGTCGCACTCGTAGGCGGGGACGGCCATCGTTCGGTGGTACGCGCGCGCGTCGAGCTGGGCAACTTTTCGGCTGGCCGTGATGCTAGCGTGTTCGCCGGTGCCGTCGACGCGCGCGCTCATCCACGCTCCGTGGTCGGCCTCGAAGGTCTCGACCGCGCTGCGCTGTCCACGGCTGTTCTACTTCAAGTACGTCGAGAAGATCGCCGAGCCCGAGCCGATGCCCGAGGCTCGCATCGGCAAGGCGATCCACGTCGCCCTCGAGCACGCGCTACAGGGCACGCCGCCGACCGAGGCCGCGGCCAAGGCGCGCGCGGTCCTCACCGACGAGCACGAGCAGGCCCGCTTCGACACGCTGACTGTCGGCGTCGGGCCGTTCACCGAGCGCATCAACAAGTTCCGCCGGCAGCGTCGGGTCCAGCGCCAGGTCGTGGAGTTCGCGCTCGCGGTGCGCGAGGACCTGACCTCGACCGCGTTCTACGCCGGCGACGCCTACTACCGCGGCATCATCGACGTCGCGTACCTGTACGACCAGCAGCACCTGGCGATCGTCGATCACAAGACCGGCGTGCGCCTGCCACCGGTGATGATGCGCGACCAGCTCGACGGCTACCTCGTGCTGTCGGCGGCGTGGTGGCGCTCGGCGCGGACCTTCTGGCTCGGCATCCACTGGGTCGCGTCGCGCGCCGTCGAGTGGTCGCCCCCCGTCACGCTCGCCGAGATCTCCGACCGCATGGCGCCCAACCTCCTCGACAATATCGAGGCCGCCGCCCTCGCCGTCGACGACGGGCCCCGCACCAACCCCGGCCCGTGGTGCGATCGCTGCGCCTACCGCAAGCTGTGCCCAGCCAGCCAAGAGCGCTGGGAGCCCGTCGACTACGACGACGACGAAGACTGACTGACTGACCGCGGGTGCTACCGGGGACGTTTGACGCCGCCCTTGCGCTTGATACCAAAGTGGTAGCGATAGATATCAGGAATGTCGACGCGCTTGTTCGGACGTTCGCTCATCACGCCGAGGTCGCACAGCTCGCGCAGGACGGCGTCTCCGTCGTCACCAGCGTTGTCATCCTCGCGCACGCGTCTGGCGAGCGCCTTCACGACGAGACTTCGATCGATCATGACCGCCTTGCCGCGCAGGTTTTCGAGTCGACTCACCACCGGAAACTCTTCGAGGACTTCTTCCGATCGGCGTTTGGAGGTCTTCTCGAGGGCGAGGACCAACTCCTCCGGATGAAGGAGCCGAAGATTCTTCGCCTTCGGCGAGCGCGCCAACGCAACCTCGGCGGTGTTGCGAATCAAGCTAAGAATCGAGCGAGGGACGGCGCTCGCGTGGGCATCCTGAAGGCGATTCGGGATCCACCGGTACGTCATCCCTTTCTTTGGTCCATCCCCCATCCACTCCCCGGCCAAGTGGTCCACAAATCCCTTTTGAGAGGGCCGGCCGTCCTCGGCCAGCTTTGGCGGAGGAGTCCAGCCGAGGTCGCCCGCCCATGTGAGTGGAATCCCGCGATTGCTCTCTTCGATCCATCCTTTGAGGTCTTCTGAGACGTTCGCCATGTGCTTGATCAGTACGCGGTACAGGTCTTCGACGCGCCAGTCGAGAGAAACCGATCTGGCGTCGAGCTTGCTCGCATCTGGAAATGCGGTGCAGGCAGCCTGAAACAGATCTTCGCGGACGAATATCTTGGGCCGGATGCGGCGGTAGCGATCGCCAAGCGAGAGCCACATCGCAAGCAAGCTCGCGGTCAACGCTCGTCGCTCGTCTGACGAGGTCCCGATGCGATCGAGAGAGTCGTAGCTCACGGTGATCGAATCGGGCGCGGTGCGCTCACGCTCGTCCAGCCAGGCGGTCAGTTGGACCAGGTGTACTCGCGTGAATTCGGCGATCGCCGTAGGGTCTTTGTCCCGCACAGCCCGATCGAGCGCGGCTCCGGGCAATTGGAGCTCGAGAAGCAGAGCTACCCTCGCGCACAGCCAGCCGAACCAGAAGAAGCGGCGCTCGTCGTCCGTCGCCGTCAGCGCGAACTGTCCCACGACCGCCGCCGAGGGATGACTGGCCGCGCCGCTGAAGCCTTCGAGCCACCGGGTTTGCGCCGGGAGTGTAGGCATCGCGTTTGCCAGCGACGGATAGGTCTCGAGGTGCCCCAGGAAGTGGAACAACGCTGACTTGCCAGCCCCACGTCCGCCACGGACGACCAACGTCTCTGGCCGCAGGGCGCGGCCATGCGCTTCAAGTGGTAGGAACCACTTTGGGTGCTGCTGTACCGCATCGTCGTCGTCGGACTTCAACCGGGCGAGGTCCTGGAGCAATGCGCCGCGGTCCGGGTCTTCCAGCGACTTCTTCACGATTCCAGCTCGCTTTCGTCGCGCTCATCGGTGGAGAGAAATCCACATCGCGCATCAAGACGCTTGGCGACGCGACGCAAGTCGTCGTCGCCGAGGACGCGATCGATCAACCCTGCCATCGAGTCCAGCGCGTCTAGCCATTCCTTGCGACGGACCGGTAGGACGTCGTGCGGCTCATCCACGTCATCGCGCTGCGGCGGGTCATCTTCTGGGTATGTCGTATCGAGCAGCAGCGAGTAGATGCGATCCTTCGTCCGCTCATGTCGCGAAGTGAACTCGTCCTCCCGTGGAGGTAGCAACGTTTCGACGAGCACGAGTTCGGTCTCCGCACCGCGCGCATCGAGCGTTCGCAACGTCTGTTCTAGCCCCGTGAGGTTCTGTTCGGTGCCGCGGAACGTCAGCACATCGACGTGCGCGAGTCCATGCAGCGAGAGGCCCGCAAGATCATGCAACCCGGCACGAGAGTCGAGCAGGACAACATCAACGCTCGGCTTCAACGCCTTCAGCATGGCTTCGAGGGCGCGGGACACCGGATTGTCACCGCCGGGTTCGCCAGATGCGAAGTCGAGGCGCGCCAGCTTTGCGAGATACTCGTCGTTGATCTGCCCCGCCGGGAAGACCTGGATGAAGGCGTCCATGGTCGTTGCCAAGGCCGGCGCACGGTTTGTCCCCTCGAGGTCGATCTCGCCCGTCGCCAGATGGTCGATCAACACGTCAAGTACTCCACGCGACGTGGCAACGCCGAAGAGCGAGCCGACTCCTGGCGCCTCGAGGTCCAGATCAATCACGGCGACCCGCCGACCCTTCGACGCAAGATGGATAGCGTACGCGGCGACCAGCGTCGTTCGTCCCACTCCACCCTTGAACGAGTGGAACGTTATGATCGGCGGGTTTGTCCCGAGCCGTGGCCAGGGTGGCTGCGGTGGTGAACCCGCCAGCCACGCCTCCTTGCCGATGGTGCGCTCGACGCCGCTCCAGCGGGTGACGTCGACCGGACTCGGCGCACCACCCAGCAAATTCGTGAAATGGCGTGGCCAGCCTCGCGGCCACTTGCGGGCGTAGTCTTCGAGCAACCTCGACGCAAGGCGCTGCACGTCGCTGCCACTCGCCGCGGAAAGAATGGGCGGTGCGAAGTACGCGCCGAGCGCGGTCGTGAGCATAGTCTCCAGGGCAGTGACCGATGGTCTCGATCCGCGGACAGGCTTGATCGCGAGCCGCACGCGGCCCTTGACGTCGCGGACAACGCAGTAGCGCTCGATCTCCGCCGCGCCGGGGGCGGTCTCGCAGGTCTGCAAGAGCACGGGAAGCACCCGATCGTAGGTCATCATCGTAGCGACTCTGGCGCGAGCTCACCGTCGAGGAAGAGTGCGATGATCGCGTCGTCAACCGCATCACGCGCGCTCCTGACAAGCGCCTCGACGTCTCGTGTCAGGGACTCGCCAGTACGGTCGTAGCGGTGCTCAGGCGTCCAGGTCGCGACGGAGGGGTATCGCCGCAGCCAGTCGCTGATCGGGAAGCGGCTCGCGCGCGGATCGAGTGCGACGGCGAGTTCGATCACTTGCTCGGTTGAGCCCGCGAAATCGTGGCCCAGCAACTTCGGAACCCAACCGTCCCGCACGCAGGCCTTCCTCGCGCACTCGTGCGCGAAGCCCGCCAGGTGCCAGGCTTGGTCGAGGGACGCATCTATGCCGGGCACCGAGAGGTGCGCGGCATCGCGTGCGTGCCGTAGCGCCGCGGAGGCAAAGTCCTCGGTCGGAGGCATGTGCACAGTCCTATCACGCTACGCGCCGCGGCCGGGACCGCGCCAGCGCAGCACGCGCGGCGGCCAGGCGGTCAGGCCGTCGGCGGCGCGGCGGGAGGCTCCGCGCGCGGTGAGCTTGGCGAGCATCTGCAGATCGTCGAGGCCGTCGGTGGCGCCGGCTCGCGCGGTCAGCTCGACCTCGCCGGTGTCGGCGAGAATCGCGTCGTAGGCGTGCTCGGCGTCGGCGGTGAGCAGCCACGCCACGTACCTCGCCCGGGCCCCGGCGCCGTCGAGCAGCGCGTCGAGCTCCAGCAGCAACCGCGCGCCGACCGCCGGTCGGAGCGCGCCCCGTTCATGATCGTTGAGCACCGTCATCGCATCCTGGGATCACTCGCCGAGATCGGTGGCGAAGCGGGCGCTGACGTTGGCGGCGTTGCCCCAGATCGACTTGTTCCACTCCTTGTTGTAGGTGCGGAACAGCCACAGCGGATCGAGCACGGTGCGGCCGCCGATCGAGGCCGCGGCGTCGCCGACCAGGTTCTTCATCTCGTCGGGATCGGTCGCGAGATCGTAGACCCGCAGGTTGGAGCCGCCCGAGATGCGGACCTTCCAGTCGCCGAGGCGCGCGCCGTGGCTGTCCTCGTACATCGACGAGAACGACATGCGGCCGTAGCCGGCGCCCACGCCGTTGGCGAGCGGGATGAGCGACTGGCCCTGCCACTGGGCGTCGGTCTGCACGCCCAGCGCGTCGGCGATGGTGGGCACCACGTCGACCAGCTCGGTGCCCTCGGGGTGCTTGCCGGCCGGGAACATCGGCGGGTAGTGGATGATGAGCGGGACGTGGACCAGCATGTCGCGGCTCGACGCGCCGTGACCGACGCGGCCATCCTCCCACTGCTCGTCGCCGTGATCGGCGGTGATGATGAGCATGGTCTGGTCCCAGATGCCGGCGTCCTGCAGCTTCTTGATCAGATCGCCCAGGACCTTGTCCTGGTAGCTCACGTTGGAGTCGTACAGCGCGCGGACGTGCTTCTTCTCGGCCTCGGTGAGCGAGGCGCCGCTGGCGGCCTTGCCGGCGTCGCCGCCGGAGAACACGTCCTTGAATCGGCCGCTGTAGCCGGGGTCGTACTTGTCGAGCCAGGGCTGCTTGGCGCGCCACGACACGTGGGTGTCGACGGTGCCGAGGTACAGGAACCAGGGCTCCTTCTTGCTGCCGACGAACTTCATGCCCTTTTCGAGGATGTCCTCGGCCTTGAGCCCGAGCGCGTCGTGGATGTGGTTCGAGTAGGCGTCCCAGGCCTGGCCGAAGCCCCAGCGCTGGGGGTCGACGTAGCCGTTGGCGGTCGCGCCAGCGACGTACTTGCCGGCGGCCTTGGCCACCTCGTCGACGGTGGTCCACTTGAGGTCGAGCTTCTCCGACGAGCCGATCATCGAGTGCTTGATCGGGTAGAGCGAGGTCCACAGCGACGCGTGGGACACCCGCGATTCGTTGCCCTGCACGTACTGCTGGAGGAACACCGCCGACGACTCGGCGAGCTTCTCGAACGTCGGGACCTCGGGCCGCGCGCCCGGGTTGAAGATGCGCACGCGATCGGCGCGCAGCGAGTCCATCACGAACATGACGACGTACTTGGGCGGCTCACCGCGCGCGACGGTCGGCTCGCTGCCCGGCACCACCAGCGCGGCGTTGGCGAGCTTGGCCGACGGGCAGCCGGTCGCGGTCAGCTCGAGGCGGATCGCCTTGCCCGACAGGCTCGACAGATCGACGGCCGAGCCGAGGCCGGTGAGCTTGCCGTCGGCGCCCGCCCCGTCGGCGGCGGTGGCCTTGACCGCGACCTCGCACGCGCCGTCGGCCAGGTCGCCGGTCAGCTTGCCCTGCTCGGGCACCTGCACGTAGTAGGCGAGGCCGCCGCCGTCGGGCAGCACCAGGCTCTTGCTGGCGGCGTCGTAGAACGTCGTCGCGGTCTTGTCGTCGGCCGCGATCGCGGTCCCGCCGACCTGGATCCAGTCGATCGACAGGCCGGCGCCGCGCGCGAAGAACAGCAGCGTATTCTCGCCTTCCTTGAGCTGACCGGCCGGGGGCTTGAGCTCGATGGTCGACCAGCCGGTGGTGACCTGGCCCGGCACGTCCTTGTTGTCGTTGACGCGCACGCTGAAGGCGCGGTCGTCGCTGCTGTAGGCGCGGACGCGCACCACCGGATCGCCGGCGAGCTCGGCGGCGGTCAGCGGGACGTCGACGCGACCCGACGAGCCGCTCAGCGTCGCGACGTGCGCCGACTCGACGAGCTGGCGGAGCTGCCAGGCCGCGGTCTTGATCTTCTCGGTGTTGCCGAAGCGGGTGTACTTCGCGAGCTCGGCCGAGCCGCCGACCAGGAACAGGCCGCCGTTGCGCAGGAGGTGGGCCGACAGCCGGTTGTCGGCGAGCGAGTAGACCGGGCGCTCGGGGCCGCGGGCCGGGGCCTTGGTCGGCGGCTTGCTCGGCTGGTCGCCGGGCGCCGCGGCGGTGCCGGTCCCGGCGCCTCCGCCGCCGGCAGGTGCGGCCTCTTTCTTGTCGGCGCCCTTGCAGGCAAACATCGCGGGGACGAGCGCGACGACGATGGTCGCGCGGAGCTTCGAGGTCATCGGCGGAACCCTAGGCATGAGGTGAGCGGCTGGGCAAGTAACCGACCGCAACGCCTCGGGGCTGCGATCTATTCGCGTCGCCAACGCGGCGTCACAGCACGCGCCAGCCGTGGCTGTACACGTTGAACCGGCCGTTGCGGACGAACCCGCACAGCGTGATGCCGAAGCGCTCGGCGACGTCGACGGCGAGGCGGCTGGGCGCCGACACCGCGACCACCACCGCCGCGCCGGCCAGCACCGCCTTCTCGAGCAGCTCGTAGCCGGCCCGACCCGACAGCGCGAGCACCCGATCGTCGAGGGGCACCGCGCCCTCGGCCAGGGCCGCGCCCACCAGCTTGTCGACCGCGTTGTGGCGGCCGACGTCCTCGCGCACCGCCACCACCTGGCCGGCGCGGTCGCATAGCGCCGCGGCGTGGAGCCCGCCGGTCGCGGCGAACTCGGTCTGGTGGGCCCGCACCGCGTCGGGGATCCCGGCGATGGTCGCGGCGGTGAGCTGCCAGTCGGCGCGCACCGCTCGAGCCCGGCCCTCGAGGGCGGCCAGCTCGATGCGGCCGCACACCCCGCACGCCGCCGACGTCAGCAGCGTGCGCGTCGGCAGCTCGTCGGGCGCAGCGTCGATGTCGACGCGATCGGTGTCGACCTGCACCAGCGCGCGAGCCGCGATCGCCGGGCCGCCCTCGGCGAAGATCAGGCCGCGGACCAGGGCCAGGTCGTCACCCGGCGTGCGCATGATCGTCGCGATCGGCGTGCCGCGCGCCGCGATCACCAGCGCGGCCTCGTCGACGATCGCATCCAGCTCGTCACCGCGGGTCCCGGCGGCCAGGTCGATGCGGTCGACCCGCCGCTCGATCACGGCCGACCGCCGCGCCGCGCGATCCGCTGGGTCACGCGCTCGAGCGAGCGCTGGAAGGACGAACCCACGCGCCACCGTAGCAGGCGCGCCCGACCCCGGCGCAATGTGGGGTTAGAGTACGCGCCGTGAGCTCATGGACCCAAGCCAAGACCATCCTCGGCGCCGCTGTGCTGGCGCTCCTCGCTTCGTGCGGCACCCCCCCGAGGCCACGCCCCGTGGCTGACCCGATGCCAGTCAGCACCGACGACGACGTGCTCCCGAAGCCGGGCAGCGTGACCTCGAAGTACGAGACCGCCCGCGCCGAGATCGCGCGACTTTCCGAGGTGGCCGCGGCCGATCCGCTGCTGGCGCCGTGGACCGGGCCCTACGGGGGCGTGCCGCCTTGGGATCGCGTGAAGCCGGAGCTGTTCCCGGCGGCGTTCACCACCAGCCTGGCGCTCCTCCACGCCGAGATCGACGCGATCGCCGAGAACCCCGACGCGCCGACCTTCGCCAACACCATCGTTCCGCTCGAGGACGCCGGCCGCGCCGAGGATCGCGTCGAGTCGCTCTTTGGCGTCATGACCGACAACCTCAGCTCGCCCGAGATCCAGGCGGTCGAGGCCGAGTGGTCGCCCAAGATGGCCGCCGCCTACGACCAGATCACGTTCAACGACAAGCTGTTCGCGCGGGTCGCCGCGGTCTACGAGTTTCGCGAGACCTCTGACCTCACGCCCGAGCAGCAGCGCCTGGTGAAGCTGCGCTACGACCGCTTCGTGCGCTCGGGCGCCAAGCTGTCGGCCGCCGACAAGGCCCAGGTCGGGCAGATCAACGAGGCCTTGGCCGCCCGGTTCACCGAGTTCGGCCGCAAGGTGCTCGCCGACGAGAACACCTGGGTAGTCCTCGAGACCAAGGCTGACCTGGCCGGCCTGACGCCGTCGCTGGTCGCCTCGTACAAGGCTGCCGCCGACGAGCGCAAGCTCGAGGGCAAGTGGGTCGTGGTCAACACCCGCTCGAGCGTCGACCCATTCCTGAGCGAGTCGTCGCGTCGCGATCTGCGCGAGCGGGTGTGGAAGGCCTTCAAGAACCGCGGCGACAACGGCGACGCCAACGACACCAACGCGACGGTGAAGACGATCGTCAAGCTGCGCGCCGATCGCGCCAAGCTGCTCGGCTTCGCGTCGCACGCGGCCTGGCGCATGGACGACACGATGGCGAAGGATCCCGAGGCCGCCAAGGCGCTGATGCTGCGGGTGTGGCCGGCCGCGGTCGCCCGCGTCAAGGAAGAGGTCGCCGACATGCAAGCGATCGTGAAGAAGGAGCAGGGCAAGTTCACGATCGAGCCCTGGGACTACCTCTACTATGCCGAGAAGGTCCGCAAGGCGAAGTACAACCTCGAGCAGAGCGAGGTGAAGCCCTACTTCGAGCTGAACAACATGATCTCGGCGGCGATGTGGATGGCGGAGCGCCTTTATGGCCTGTCCTTCAAGGAGGTCACCGGGACAGTGCCAGTGTTCCATCCCGAGGTCCGGGTCTGGGAGGTCACTGACAAGGCGACTGGCACCTATGTCGGCCTGTTCTACGGTGATTATTTCGCGCGCTCCGGCAAGCGCTCGGGCGCGTGGGCGACGGGCTACCGGGGCCACGAGACCTTCACCGGCGTCACGCAGACCCCACTGGTCTCGAACAACAACAACTTCGTCCACGGCGCGCCCGGCGAGCCAGTGCTGATCTCCGACGACGACGCCCAGACCCTGTTCCACGAGTTCGGCCACGCGCTCCACGGGCTGCTGTCCGAGGTGAACTACCCCGGCCTCGCGAGCACGCCGCGCGACTTCGTCGAGTACCCGTCGCAGGTCCACGAGCAGTGGGTGCTGTCGCGGCCGGTGCTCGATACGTTCGCCAAGCACTACAAGACCGGTAAGGCCATGCCACCGAAGCTGGTCGCCAAGATCGAGGCGTCGAGCAAGTTCAACCAGGGGTACGCCACCGTCGAGTACCTGGCGTCGGCGATCGTCGACATGGAGCTGCATACGCTGCCCGACGGCGACGTCGATCCCGACGCGTTCGAGCGCGAGACCCTGACTCGCATCGGCGCGCCCGCCGAGGTCGCGATGCGCCACCGCCTGCCCCAGTTCAACCACCTGTTCACCAGCGACTCATACTCCGCTGGCTACTACAGCTATCTGTGGTCCGAGGTGATGGACGCCGACACCCGCCAAGCCTTCAAGGAGGCCGGCGACGTGTTCGACAAGGTCACGGCGGACAAGCTGCGCAAGTACATCCTGGCGCCCGGCAACTCGACCGATCGGGCCGAGGCTTATCGCCAGTTCCGTGGCCGCGATCCCGACGTGAAGGCGCTGCTCGAGAAGCGCGGGTTTCCCGTCAAGTAACGGTCAGCGCTTGGGCGCGTCCCAGTTGTGGGTGGCGGCGTCGATGGCCTGGTCCCGGCGCTCCTTGCGGGCATGCTGCGGCAGCTTGCGGAGCAGGATGAACGCGCCTACCACGGCGACCGGGATCGCGAGCCACATGCCCACGGTGAGCCACGCGATGAGCGTAGACGCCGCGATCAGGATCGAGACATAGGCCGCGATACCGATGACGTCGTGGGGGACTCCGTCGGGCACGCCGACCTTCTCGGGGTTGTCGATCGCGACCCGCAGCGGCACGTCGGCGGGGTCGTGACGACCGGGCTCGGGGACGTAGTCACCCACCGGCGAGGTCGACGCCTCGGGCTCGAGGGTGGTCATCCCAACCGACCCGTCGCGAGGAGAATGACCAAAATGATCCCGACCAGGAGCGCCGGGGACATGCCGCCCACGCCCCACTTCGAGTAGCCAATACCGCCGCCAGCGAGGAAGAGGACGAGGAGGACGACGAGGAGGATGGTGAGCATGAGTGACTGGGATGCAACCGCGATGCCGAGTGCGAATTCAGCTACATGGCTCCGACTGCCTGTGCGGCTACGCTCGATCGAGCGAACCGCCGCCCATCATCACCCGTCGAACCCACCTGCCACACGCACGAGAGCGCTGGGCAGTGTCCCTGCCGAGCGCTCGAATCGAGCTTCCACGCATGCCTATGCGCGCGCGGCGTTGGGACGCCGCTCCCAATGCAGCTACGCGAATCAGTGCTTCAGGCCGCCGAGCAGGTTGCTCATGTCGTCGGCGTGCTCTTCCTCGACCGCCAGGATGCTCTCGATGAGGCGGCGCGTGGTCGGATCATCATTGCCGAGCCAGCGCACGATCTCGGAGTAGGTCTCGATCGCGACGCGCTCGGCGATGAGGTCTTCGCGGATCATGTCCTCGAGGGTCTTGCCCTCGCGGTACTCGGCATGGCTGCGTGTGGCGAGGCCTTCGGGGTTGTAGTTGGGCGTGCCGCCCAGCTCGGTGATGCGCTTGGCGACCGAGTCGGCGTGGCCCTGCTCCTCGTTGGCGTGCTCGAGGAACTCTTCGGCGACCGGCTTGGCGTGGATACCCGACGCCATGTAGTAGTGGTTCTTGTAGCGGAGCGTGCAGACGATCTCGGTCGCCAGGATCTCGTTGAGAACCGAGATGACCTGAGCCCGGTCCGCCTTGTACGCGCCGGTGACCGCGCCGTCCTGCATGTTGGCGCGTGCCCGCTTCCGGATCGCGTCGAGGTCGAGCTTGAAGGCGTTCATGAGCCGGGCCTTCGCAAGATCCGATCCTGTGTCCATGTATGCGGAAGCTCACGCGCGCGGCCCGCACAAATGTGCGCCCACGCTCGGTGTGGCGGCACCGCGCTAGGAGCGGGACAGGCGCTGCTCGAGTCTCTTGGCGGCCTGCGCCAGCGTCCGCGCCATCAGCAAGCGCAGCACGGGCGCGCCCAACCGGGCCGCGCCGCGGAGCTCGGCGCCCATGGTCCAGTCAAAGCGCGTGCCCGAACCGTCGGCGGTGAGGCGGTAGTCTTCGCCGAACCGCGCCAGCATCGGCGAGGTCGTCGCGATCGCGGTGAACGCGAAGCGGGTCGGATCGTCCCAGCCGATGAAGCGCTCGCGGAACCTGCCGAGCCCGCGCAGGACTACGTCGCGCTCGGCGCCGAGGCCACCGCCGCTGGGCGCGCGATAGCTCGCGGACCTCATCATCGGAAACCAGCGGGGCCAGGTGGCGGCGTCGGCGAACGCGGCGAAGACCCGGCCTGGTGGCGCCGAGAAGCTGGCGCAGACGTTCACGGTCTGGGGGGCACGGGCGATCCACTCCAGGTCGACAGGCGGCAGGTCGCGCATGCCGCGAGTGCTAGCACGCGTGGCGAGGCGGCGGGCCCGCGCGTCTCGGGCTTTCGTGCGATCGTGGATGCATGCGTCGCATGCCGTTTCCGCAGGACCCGGCGATGAAGTACTGGTCTCCACTGCGCATCGCCGCGCACTGGTTCGAGCGTGTCAATCCGCATTGTGGTTGTCAGTCGCTCGACCGGCGCCGGCCACGAGCGCGGCCCGTTCCTGCGCCGGCCGCTCGCGCTCCCGCTGCCGCCCGCGCCCTGACGAACGCGGTCGCGTCGGATCACTCCCCGATCGGCTGATCGAGCCCCGAGGCCACGAAGGGCAGCTTCGCGAAGCCGTCCTTGTCGATCGCCTTGTCGAGCGCGTCGCTGGCGGTCACCTCGCCGTTTTGCACCATGCGCGCGAGCGTGGTGTCCATGCCCTGCATGCCGTCGGCCTGGCCCGACTGGATGAAGCTGCCGATCTGGTTGGTCTTGCCCTCGCGGATCAGCGATGCCAGCGCCAGGTTGCCGACGAGGATCTCGTGCGCGGCGATGCGGCCGCTGTGGTCGGCGCGCCGCAAGAGCTGCTGCGCGACCACGCCGACCAGCGAGTCGGCGAGGAGGCCGCGGATCTGCGGCTGCTGATCGGCCGGGAAGGCGTTCACGAAGCGATCGATCGTCGCGGCGGCCGAGTTGGTGTGCACCGTCGCGAGAATCAAGATGCCGAAGCTGGCGAGCTGGAGCGCGAGCTTCATCGTCTCGGCGCCGCGGAGCTCGCCGACCAAGATCACGTCGGCGTTCTCGCGCCCGGCCGAGCGGATCGCCTCGACGAAGGACGGCACGTGGACGCCGACCTCCTTGTGTGTCACCAGGCACTGCTTGGACTGGTGGACGAACTCGACCGGGTCCTCGATCGTGAGGATGTGGCCGCGTCGAGTCCGGTTGATCTGGTCGATCATCGCGGCCAGCGTGGTCGACTTGCCGCTGCCGGTCGGCCCGGTCACCAGCACCAGGCCGGCGGTGAGCTCGGCCAACTTGCGGACGCCGGGTGGCACGCCGAGCTCGTCGAGCGTGAGGATCGTCGTCGGGATCGTGCGAAACACCGCGCCGGTGCCGGTGGTCTTGCCCAGGTAGTTGCCGCGGAAGCGGGCCTTGTCGCCGTAGGCATACGCGAAGTCGAGATCGCGCTCGCTGGCGAAGTGCGCGCGCTGCGCCGGCGACAGGATCTCGTCGGTGAAGCGGGTGATCTCGGCTGCGGTCAGCATGCGCTCGGCACCGGCGACGAGCTCACCCTTCACGCGCAGCATCGGTGGGTAACCCGGCGACAGGTGCAGGTCGGAGCCGCCGCGGGCCAGCAGCAGGTCGAACAGCCGATCGATCGCGGGCACTAGCGCTCCTCCTTCTTGAACAGCCCGCCGAAGCGCGGCTTGGCGGCGGGCGTGGTCACTGGCGGCGGCGGATCGCCGGCGTGCAGCATGCGCGACAGCTCCTTGCGGTTCTCGGCGGCGCGCAGCGCAACCTCCTCGAGAATCCGGCCGCTGCGCACCAGCTCGGCCAGCGAGTCGTCCATGCGGATCATGCCCCACGCCCGCCCCCGCTGCTGCAGGCTCGCGACCTGGAAGAGCTTGTTGTCGCGGATGAGCGCCGCCAGCGGCAAGACCCCGGTGAGGAGCTCCGCGGCGGCGACCACGCCCTCGCCGTCGGCGGTCGGCAGCAGCCGCTGCGCCATCACGAACTTGAGCGCGGACGCCAGGCTGGTGCGGACCTGCTGCTGATCGTCGGGTGGGAACATGTCGATGAGGCGATCGAGGGTCTTGGCCGCCGACGGCGTCGACATCGTCGCCATGACCAGGTGGCCGGTCTCGGCGGCGGTGAGCGCGATCTCGACGGTCTCGCGATCGCGCAGCTCGCCGATGACGATGACGTCGGGGTCCTCGCGCAGCGAGGCCTTGAGGGCCGCGGCGAAGCTCCGGGTGTGGGTGCCGACCTCGCGCTGCGAGATGAGCGCGCGCTTGCGCGGGTGGATGATCTCGACCGGATCTTCGATCGTGAGGATGTGGTGCGCGCGCGCGCTGTTGATCAGATCGACGAGCGCCGCGAGCGTCGTGGTCTTGCCGTGGCCGTTGGGGCCGGCGACGACGATGAGGCCCTGGTGGTAGGTCGTGATCCGGGCCAGCTCGCGCGGCAGCCCGAGCTGCTCGAGCGTCGACGGCGCGTCGACGATGAGCCGGAAGCTGCCCTTCCAGCCCAGGCGGGCCCGCGACACGTTCGCGCGCAAGCGGCCAGCGCCCTCGATCTCGAGCGCGGTGTCGACGTAGCCGCGGCTCGCCAGCTGGTCGCGCTGCCCGGCGTCGAGCACCGACGTGAGCATGCGCTCGACGGTGTCGGCCGACAGGTCGTCGCCCAGCGACGTCACGATGCCGAGGATGCGCGCCATCGCGGGCCGCTCGGCGGCGAGGTGGAGGTCGGTCGCTTTGCGCTGCCGGGCCGCGCGGACGATCGCGACGAACCCAGCATCGGGGATGCCGCGCGCGGCGCCGGTGCCGCCGAGGGGCGCCGCGGTCGCGGGCTCGCCGACGATCGCTGGCGCGGGCGGCGGGCTCGGCGTCGGCGGGCTCGGCATCGGCGGGCTCGGGATCGCCTGGGCCGGGGTCGCCTGGGCCGGCGTCGGCACCCGCTTGCCGGTCGCGGTGCCCCGGGTCTTCGCCTTGGTGCGCAGCGCGCGCGACAGCCGGATCACGGTGTCCGGTCCCCGGACACTCACGTCGGCCGCGATCGAGCGCTCGCACAGCCGCAGCGACGGCGCGTTGCCGCCGCCCGCCTCGACCAGCCCGGCCAGCGGCGTGCCCGCGATGAGCGCGGTGAGCTGCGCCGCGGTGACCTCGGCGCGCGACGCCGGGCGGTACTCGCCGCCGGCCTTCACGGTCACGGGACGCGACGTCGCCAAGACGACCTCGGTGACGTCCTCGCGATCGAGGAACTCGACGAGCTTGGCCAGTTGCGACACTGCCGGCGATGCTACACGTCACCGTCAGCGCGCGCGGTGCGGCGCGGGGTAGCCCTGGGTCAGCGCGCGATCAGCGCGTCGATGAACGCCACCACCTGGTCGAGCGTGGCGCGATCGCCGGCCACGATCTTCATGCCATGGGCGGTGCCGGGATCGGCGATCACCTCGACCGGCACGCCGGCGTCGCGCCAGATCCCGGCCAGCGCGCCGGCGGCGTCGACCGCGCCCTTCTCCTGGCTGTGGACCAAGAGCACCGGGGCTTTCACCGCGCGCGCCGCATCCGGCGTCGCGATGCCCTTGTAGGCCAAGCCCGGGGACAACAACACCACGCCGCGTGTGGGCGTGGGTGCGTGGGCCGCCGCCAGCAGCACCGCGGTGCTGCCGATCGACGCGCCGACCAGCACGCAGTCGGCGTGGGCGCCCTTGGCGACCATCGCGTCGACGGCCCCCAGCACGTCGCCCTCGACTGCCTGCCAGTCGGCGAGCTCGAAGCTCTGCCAGCCCTTCGGCCCCTGGGCGCTGGCGCCGTGACCGCGCAGGTCGATGGCGTACAGATGCCCGTGGCCGCGCAGCCGCTCGACGACCGGCGCCCACTCCGCGCGCGTCGAGCTGAGCTGGTGGACGAAGATCGCGCAGCCGGTCGTCGTGGCGTCGCCAGGCGCCCAGTAGGTGCCGGTGATCGTCGCGCCGTCGGCCGCCGCGAAGGACAGCTCGACGCCGCCGCTCGGGGCCGCGTCGTCGCGCGCGCTCGAATCACTGCCGGAATCGCCGGGCGCCAGCGTGGCCGGCGCGCCCGACTTGCCACGGCCGCACGCCGCCAGCCCGAGGGCGATCGCCAGCCCGAGCGCGCCTCGCATCAGTTGACTGCCTCGAGTCGCAAGATCGTGCCGTGGACGTCGCCGGTCTCGGCGTCGATCTCGGGATCGAGGAAGATCCGGGTCACGTCGAGATCGCGCAGCGCCGACAGCAGCTCGCCCGACACCACCACCGACGAGTCGAGCCCGATCGGCCACAGCTCGCCGACGCCGATCGCCTCGGCGAACTTCATCGCCGCCTCGTCGCTCGAGAAGAAGAACGAGTACGGGCGACGGCACCACAGGTCGGTGCCGTTCGACGTCAGGTGCCAGACCCGCGGCGGCAGAAACGTCACCAGCTCGCCGGTGTTCACCGCGATGTCGGTCGGTCGGTCGGAGGACATGCCCGACCCTGCTACCAGCCGGGCGTACACGCAAGGGCGATGGTAGGTTGCGCGCCATGCGCGTGCTCGCTCTCCTCGCCTCGATGCTCCTCGCCGCCTGTGGCCCCACCGGTATGACCGGCCCGACGATGAACAATCACGTGGGCAGCCCGGCGGTCGCCTCCGAGACCATCGTCTCGACGGAGATCCTGCGCCGCGAGCCGCGCACCAACCACGGCAAGGTCAAGCACATCCTGATCTCGTGGAAGGAGAAGGTCGAGGGCAAGCCCAGCGCCGACGCCCGCGCGACCGCCCGCGATCGCCGCGACGCCGAGCGCGAGGTCCGCGCGCTGCTCAAGCAGATCGCCGCCGGCGCCGATTTCGAGACCCTGATGGGGCTGCACTCCGAGGATCCCGGCAGCGCCACCACCGGCGAGGCCTACGAGGTCGCGCCCGACGCCCAGCTGGTCATCGAGTTCCGCCAGCTCGGCCTGCGCCTCGACGTCAACGAGGTCGGCGTCGTCGAGTCCGACTACGGCTACCACATCATCAAGCGCACCGAGTAAGGCGCTCAGCGCACCAGCACGCGCTCGCGCCGGCGGATCTCGACGAGCTGCGTGCGCAGGCGGACGTGATCGATCGTGACCACCAAGGCGGTCGCGACGCCGCCGACGATGAGCAGCCCGAACCCGACCTGCGGCAGGTGCAGCGCGGCCAGCGCCAGCGTGCCCCAGCAGACGAAGTCGCGGCGGATGATGTACGGCGCGTAGGTCGCGATCCAGCGCAGCGACGGGAGGACGTCGGCGCTGGTCGCGATCGCCTGGGACGCGATCGGCCGCAGCCGCGCGGTGCCGGGCCGGTCGCCGTCGGTGATCTCGAACTTGCCGACGTAGTCTTGGCTGTTGGCCGAGCCGACCACGACGACGATGTTCCAGTACACGCAGTAGATCGCGATCGCGTAGGTCGCGACGCCGACCGCGATCGCGACGTGCCACGGGTCGTAGTGGCCGAGATCGCCGAGCAAGTAGTGCACGCTGAACACGTGGGCGCAGTGCAGCCCGAGCGCGGTCATGTAGGCGATCTGTGACAGCTCGTCGACGACGGTGTCGAGCCACGCGCCGTACCGCGACGTCGCCAGCTTGAGCCGCGCGACCTCGCCGTCGCAGCAGTCGACGTACGACGCCGCCAGCACGATCGCGGTGCCGGTCAGCGCGCTGCCGGTCGCGGTGATCCAGCAACCGATCGCGACCAGGAACGCCGTGACGTACGAGATCTGGTTGGGCGTGACCGAGGTGTGGACCAGGAGCCGGGTGAGCGGAAACGACAGCGGTCGGTAGAGCCAGCGCGTGACCGCGTTGTCCTGCGGCTTGTGGACGATGCGGTAGAGCATGCGCGCGGCGGCGCGGCGTTGGTCGGCCGTGGTCGTCGGGTGGCGAGCGATCGGGCCGTGGGCGACGTGAGCCGCGACCTCGACCCGTGCCGCCAGCGCGCGATCGTCCTCACCCGCGGCCAGCGCGGCCACCAGCGTGCTGGCCGCGGCGCCGCACGCCTGCATCGCCCCACCGTAGGCGCCGTCGACGGGATCGACCGCGATCGCGAGCGGGTGATGGGTCGCGACCAAGCTCGCTACCAGCGGCGAGTGGACCAGCTGGTCGGTCGCGCGCAGCACCAGCACGCGCGTCGAGCGCTCGGTCCGCCACCACGGCGCGAGCTCAGCGCGGCTGCGCACGACCAGCACCGCCACCGCACCGGCGCGGACCGCCACGCGGCGCGCGCGCTCGGCCAAGCTCAGCCCGACCACGCGGGCATCGGCGCCGGGCCCGTCCGCGAGGACGATCGCCGTGAGCGCGGTCAGGTCGGAGGAACGCAAGGTGATGGCGGCGGTTGCAAGTCGCGGCCCGCTCGCTGGAGGCCTGGCATGGCGCTCCGCAGCGCGAGGTCGTGTGAGGTCGCGTGAGGGCGCTTACACAACCGCCGCAGCAGTTCATCACCACCACGCCACCGATCTGCCAGCTTTCGGTCGATCAAGAGGTCCCAGCGGGTCGAGCTGACAGGTTTTCACCACCTCGCCGCCGGTAAGTGGCTGATCTACGTCGCGCACATCGCTTGCACATCGGCTGGCCCGATGAAGGCTGTCATCCTCGCCGCCGGTTGTGCCACGCGTCTTCGTCCCTACTCGGACGACACTCCCAAGACGCTCCTGCCGGTCGCCGGCGTGCCGATCCTCCGCCGCACGATGACGAGCCTCATCCGCTGCGGCATCGATCAGTTCGTCATCGGCACCGGCTACCTCGAGCACATGGTGCGCGAGTCGGTCGCCGAGTGGTTCCCCGGCCTCGACGTCACCTTCGTGACCAACCCGGTGTTCCGCCAGACCAACAACGGCTACTCGCTGTCGCTGTTGCGGTCCCATCTCGAGGATCATGCCTTCATCCTCCTCGATGGCGACGTGGTCTTCGATCTCGACGTCATCTCCACGCTGCTCGGCCAAGGCCCGGATTGCCTCGCGGTCCGCTCGGTCGGCGAGATCGGCCTCGAGGAAGTGAAGGTCTCGGCCGACAAGAACGACCGCGTCCTGCAGATCGGCAAGCACATCCCCGTGCGCGGCGCGATGGGCGAGTCGGTCGGCATCGAGCTGTTCAGCGCCGACACCTCGCGCAAGCTGTTCGCCGCGCTCGACCGCCGCATGGCCGAGGGGCTCGTCAACGAGTATTACGAGGCGGCGTTCCAGGAGATCATCGACGGCGGCGCCACCTTGCGCGGCGTCGACATCGGCACGCTCTACGCGAGCGAGATCGACACCATCGACGACCTGCGCGCCGCCAACCGCCGCCTCGCGGCCCGGCCCGCGTTCGACACCCAGGTCGGCTTCCGTCTCGCAGTGTGACCTTGGATCGTGCGCTGTGACCGACCCGGCCTCCGGGCTCGGCGATCAGCGGTCGGCGTGTGTCGGCAGTTGCTCTGCACGCGCGATCGCGGGCACCATGGTGAGATGTCGATGACTCGAGGGCTGCTGTTGGTGTCCCTGGCGTCGGTCGCGGCCTGTGCCACCGCTTACTCGGGAAGCGGCGACGATGTCGATCCCGACGTCGATGCCCGCATCGGGACGCCGATCGACGCCCCGACCGGGACGCCGATCGACGCGCCGATCGGGACGCCGATCGACGCACCGATCGATGCCCCGATCGATGCCCCGATCGATGCGCCAGCGTGTACGCCTGGCATGACGCAGCTGCTGGTCAACCCGGCCTTCGACCTGGCGCCGCTCGGCACCGGCTGGAGCCAGACCGCGATCGATCCGCTCTACCCGGTGATCACCGCCGACACGCCGGTCGGATTTTCGCCCCACACCGCGCCCAACCAAGCCTGGATGGGTGGCTTCGAGGTCGGCGCCGACTCGATGGAGCAGACCGTCACGATCCCGGCCGGCACCACCCAGCTCACGCTCACCGGCGTGCGCTTCACTGGCACCGACGAGCTCGGCTCGACGCCTTACGACACCTCGACGATCAACCTGGTGAGCACCAGCGGCGGGCTCCTCGAGCAGGCGGCGATGTTCTCCAACGCGTCGGCCAACAGCAACTACGCCGCGTTCTCGAAGACGTTTTCCCAGCCGCGCGCCGGCCAGACTGTGAAGCTGCGCTTCGACTCGGTGCAGGACGGCTCGTTCGGAACCAGCTTCTTTTACGACTCGCTGGCGCTGACCGCGGTCGTGAGCTGCCCGTAAGGGCCCGCGAGTGGACAAGTCGATCGAGGATCGCGGTCGAGGCGCTCGGAGGGCAAGGCGACGGTGAGGACCGCAGGGGAGCATCCTCGACGGAGGTGACCCGAGGACCGGAACCGGCAACG
>Ga0105044_10001529_pt1 | contig 31090 bp, 22 predicted proteins | sample MAT01_FD_78092 | JGI IMG/M metagenome (GOLD analysis project Ga0105044, IMG submission 78092) | Freshwater microbial communities from Lake Fryxell liftoff mats and glacier meltwater in Antarctica - MAT-01 | ecosystem: Environmental > Aquatic > Freshwater > Ice > Liftoff microbial mat | place...
CACCCCCAGCCCCTCTCCCAAAAAAGCGTGGGAGAGGGGAGCGAGGCACAGGTTTGAATTGGGGCGCTTTTCCTTTCTTTTCTCCCTCTGCGTCTTTGCGTCTGTGCGTTGAACAGTTGATCTGGTTTCATGCGGAAGAGCCCCTCACCCCCAGCCCCTCTCCCAAAAAAGCGTGGGAGAGGGGAGCGAGGCACAGGTTTGAATTGCGGCGCTTTTCCTTTCTTTTCTCCCTCTGCGTCTTTGCGTCTGTGCGTTGAACTGTTGATCTGGTTTCATGCGGAAGAGCCCCTCACCCCCAGCCCCTCTCCCAAAAAAGCGTGGGAGAGGGGAGCGAGGCACAGGTTATGGCGAGGGATGAACGACCTCGCTGCACACAGCGCGAGGCTTCCGAGTCGCCAGTTTTCACCCGGACTTGTGGCAGTTTGCTGTGGCTAAAAAGGCAGCCATGCTGCGTCTGATGTTGGGCCGGCTGGGGCGAAAAGCGTGCGTATCGAAATTGACGGGGTCGGCAAGCGCTATCGCGGCGATGCGTGGGCGTTGAAAGACGTGAGCCTGAGGCTGGAGTCGGGCGTGATCGGGCTGCTCGGACCGAATGGCGCGGGCAAGTCGACCTTGATGAATATCCTGGCGACGATCACGCGTCCCACCACCGGGCGCGTGCTGCTCGACGGCGAGGATTGCATTCGGCGACCCGACACGATGCGCCGCAAGCTCGGCTATCTGCCGCAGGACTTTGGTGTTTATCCAAATTTGACCGCGCGCGAATTCTTAAGCTATCTGGCGGCGGTGAAGGGCGTGCCCGCTCGCGCTGCAGCGCTTCGCATCGAGGAACTTCTCGATCTGCTCAACCTCACCAGTGCCGCTAATCGCCCGCTCGGGGGCTACTCGGGCGGCATGCGCCAGCGCGTCGGTATCGCGCAGGCCTTGCTTGGCGATCCCGCCGTATTGATCGTCGACGAACCCACCGTCGGGCTCGATCCGGAGGAGCGTATGCGCTTCCGACATCTGATCGCTGACCTCTCCGGCGAGCGCATCGTGATCCTGTCGACGCACATCGTCTCTGACCTGGAAGCCACGGCCAGTCGCATCGCGGTGATTGAAAAGGGCCGCCTCTTGCGCGTGGACACGCCAGAGGCGTTGATGCGCGAGGCCGAAGGCAAGGTGTGGGATTGGACGGTACCGGTGGCCCGCTTGGCCGACATCCGCCAGCGCTTCCAGATTGCCAGCACACTGCGCCGCGGCGAGGGCATTCAGGTGCGGATTTTGTCCGAGGATTCACCGGCACCAGAAGCGGTGGCGCGAGCGCCAGCACTCGAAGACGCCTATCTGTACGCGAAGTCGCAGGCAACTGTGCCAGCATGAGTGCGGTCGATACGCAACCGCGCAGTATGGGCGCGGCCGGCATCATCGCCGCCGCGCGTGCGGATTTCCTGCAACGGGTGCGCAGCTTGCGCTTCCTGGTGGTGCTGATGGCGACGGTTGCGCTCGGCATGCTGATGCTGCCGACTGAGGACGCGGGCTACGTGGTGTTGCAGGTGGGCCAGGCGCGCGGGATCTATGGCTCGGCGTGGGTCGGCCTCGTATTTGGCGTGATTGGCTCGACCATTCTGCCCCTGCTCGGCTTCTTTGTGATCAAGGATGCACTGGCGCGCGATCGCTCGACACGCGTCGGCTTGGTGCTCGCTGCCTCGCCGATGCGCCGAATGGAATATCTCGGAGCCAAACTGCTCAGCCATATGTCGGTGTTCGTCGCCATCCTCGCGGTGTCCAGTCTGGTTGCGTTTGCGATGCAGCTTTGGCGCGGCGAGGACACGGCCATCCATCCCGTCGACCTGCTCCTGCATCTGTGGCTGGTGCCTTTGCCGGTGCTATTCGCGACGTCTGCGATTGCGCTGTTGTTCGAAAGCGTTCCAGGCCTGCGTGGTGCCTTCGGCAATGTCGTGTACTTTTTCCTGTGGATACTCGCGTTCGGTCCGACCATGGTGCAGATGGAATCTGATCAGAGCCGTTTAGTGCATCGTAGTGCGGACTTCTACGGCATCTCTGCACCACTAGCCGATTTTGAAGAGCACATCCCAGCGGGTCCGCTGCGGATGGGCGGACTGTCAATTGGCGCAAACATCGGCGCCGCCCCGCCCACGCCAGTGCCATGGTCTGGAATTGCGAACGACGGCCAATGGATCGCAGAGCGGGGTCTGTGGCTTCTGCTGACGCTACCGATACTGCTGATCGCTGCCCTGTTTTTCGACCGCTTCGATCCGGCGCGCGGCGGCAAGCGGCGCCCGGAGCCTGCGTCGCCGCCGTCTCAGGATCACGCCGATTTCGCACCGAGGCCTTGGCATGCACTGACGCCTATATCAAGCTTTGCGACCCGCTGGCGGCCACTGACACAATTGCGCGCGGAGCTTGCGCTTCTGCTCAGACGGCGTTCTTTCTGGTGGTACGCAGTGCTCGTCGGACTGTGGATCACGGGCATCGCAATCAGTGCCAATGACGCCGTCAAATGGGTGGTTCCGATCGCTTGGCTGTGGGGACTCACGGCCTTCTCTGAGCACGGTGCGCGGGCGGACATCCACGGTACGCGCGCGCTGCTGGCAAGCGCGCCCGCACCGCTCTTTCGACAACTGCCGGTGCAGTGGCTGGCCGCGACCGTGTTCGCCTTGGTGCTGGTGGCGCCGGTCATGGTGAAGCTAATCGTCTTGGGCAGCGTCGGCACGGCCGCTCAGGTGATCGTCGGTGCCGCCTTCGTCGCGGCGTCGACACTCGCTTTGGGCGCGGTCAGTGGCGGCTCGCGCCTGTTCGAGCTGATCTTTCTCATGCTTTGGTATGCCGCAATGCAGGATGTGCCGGGTGCCCGTTTCAGCGGCAACCCGGACCTCGCTTTCGCGGCAAGCCACGCGCCGGCCTATCTGGTGATAGCGGCGGCACTGTTCGCACTCGCCTGGATCTTGCGGGCAGCGACGCTGCGTCGCTGATGCGCGGAACGCCAATCTGCGGCCGCAGCCCTAGCTTGAAAGAGAAGCTGATTCTCAACGCGGCCGGCATTCCGACGTCTTGGCAAATTGACAGCAACACCACCTTTGAAAGCCAGGTGAGCGAGCAGTTCGACGGGGTATCCCGCCACACGAGAAGTCCTCGGCGCTCATGCGTAGAGCGATCTTAACGATGTTGAAGAGGTTTTATTCCGGCGAGGCCGCCAGCTCAATCATGGCTTCATTACGGCGCAGCAGCGGCAATACCCAAGGCGCGTTGTAGCGTGCAGTCCATGGCGCGCCGACCGACTCGATGGCAGCGTCGGCCAAAGCCTGGTTGAGTTCAACGCTGTGTTCGGCAAATTGCTCCGAAGTTCCGCGCCCGGAGAAGCGCAGCGCTGCAACGCGTCGTCCTGGCACTGCGCGCAGCGTGACCCGCGCATCGTTCGGTTTAGGCAATGATTCCAACGTGAATTCTGATGGCATAAAAAACGCGATGCGCCAGCCACCGCCGCTATCGCGCTCGGCTGCGACAGGCGCTGTCATCGCAATTTTCTGGCCCTCATCCGCAGCCACGGCAACCGGCGCGGTCATGGCGATTTTCTGATCGCCCTGGTTGCCGCCAAAAATATACCCGGCGAGCCGTCGAAAACCCTCATTGCCAGCTTCGCGATAGGTCGCCACTTCGATCACCGTTTCGGCGACCACGGTAGCGCCGTAGCGGCGAATCTCCACGCCGGACTCGAGCGTGCGTTCGACTGTGTATGGGACCTGCTCGGTTGCCATTGCTTCCTCCGGTTGCGCGCCAAGGGTCAATATGAAAATCGCCACTGCGGCTGTCTGCCAGATCGTCATCGTCATGATCCACACCATAAGCCGTTGAGCATGACCGATCGGGCGTGTGTGCAGTGCATCGAAGGGGCATGAGGATGATGTGACCGGACGATATCGGTGGCATGCAGACCGACCACCACACGCTTCAGGAACCGTTTGCAGATCCACGCCGGAGGCGCGATCAAAGATCGCCAGGGCGCGCCCGACAGAGCTCTTCTATGGCGCCGATGAGCAACGCAGCGACGGTGAAAGTCGCGGAAGTTGTTCACCTTAGTTTTGGGGCACCACACTAGCGGGTGCGGCCGCTCCTTCGTGGCATTGTGCGGAACTGGCGCGGCGCCCGCGGACTGTTACATCTAGCCCGCCAAAATTCAGCCGTCAGCGATAAAGTGCGTATTCCGAGCGACGTAAAGCGCCACACTTTTGGAATTGGAGGATTGATGGAAACGAATTTGGTGCGGCGCAATCTGCTGGTAGCGCTCGGCATTGCGGGGATAAGCCTAGGCCTGCATGCGAAGGCCACGACTAACGCCGCGAATCAGCCATTCGACGACGCTCTCGCCGAGCTCGAGCGCCTCGCGGGTGGCCGACTTGGCGTGCACATGCTCGACAGCGGCAGCGGCCGCGAATTGGGGCGGCGCTCGGATCAGCGCTTCGGCATGTGCTCGACCTTCAAGCTGCCGCTGGCAGCGGCGGTGCTGCGCGAGGCCGACGCCGGGCGCCTGAAGCTAGGCGCCTACATCGAATACGGCAAGAACGACATGGTCGCGCACGCGCCGGTGACCTCCAAGCACCTCGAAGCGGGCCGCATGCGCATCGTCGATCTAGCAGAGGCTGCGCAGAAGACCAGTGACAACGTCGCCGCGAATCTGCTGATCGCCAAGCTCGGCGGGCCGCAGGCGCTGACCGCGATCTTTCGCGCCATGGGCGATGAAATAACCCGCATCGACCGCCTGGAGCCGGAGATGAACTTGGTTATCGGCGACGATGAGCGCGACACCACCACCCCACGCGCGATGGCCCTATTGGTTTCGCACATCCTATCCGACAAGCTGCTCGCGCCGGCTTCGCGTGAGCTTTTGGCCGAGTGGATGGTGGCCACCACCACCGGCGCCAAACGCATCCGCGCTGGGCTGCCATCCGACTGGAAAGCCGGCGACAAGACCGGGACCGCGCTGTCCCCGAAAATGCCCAACAAACACAACGACGTAGCCGTAATCTGGCTGCCCGAACGCGCACCGATCGTGATTGCGGCTTACTACGACGCCGACGCGCACTACAATCAGATGCGCCCGGAAGACGACGCGGTGCTGGCCGAAGTCGGAAGCATCGCAGCGCGTTGGATCAAGGCGGGCTGATCGGCGACCGATCGCCGCAGATATGCGAGCGGCAGGCCAAACCGATGGCTTTGCCCCACTTTTGTGCGGGAACGACCTCCCGCCCTGACTTGGTTCATGCGTTACCAGTGTGAGCCCCTGTCTAGTCGGCCAACTCGAAAAACGGCTGCAAAGCACAATTTGGGAAGGCCGATTCACGTTTTAGATGTCGTTGGATGACGCGGCAACGCGCCATGCGTTGGCACGCGCTGCACATGGCTGTTCGACGAAAGATACCTTCGGTGTCCAGCGTCCTGCATTCTTCAAGCCCTCTCCTGCATTCGGATCGCTGGCATGCATAACGATGGTCTGCGCGAACGCATCGATCACTTATTCAGCGCCCAATTGCAGGGCGTGCTCGCAACCCAGCAGCATGCGCAGCCCTACACCAGCCTGATGGCATTCGCGCACACGCCGGATCTGCGGTACCTGATATTCGCGACCTTTAGGGACACCCAGAAGCACGCCAATCTGCTACTGAATTCGGCGGTGTCTTTCCTGATCGACAATCGCAGCAATGATCCGGCCGACTATCAACACGCTGTGGCGATCTCGGTGTGCGGCTGTGCGCAGGCGATTCCCGACGACGAGCGTGCTGGCTTACTCACCATCTATCTCGCCAAGCACATGACGCTACGCGACTTCGTCATGTCACCGGAATGTGCGCTGCTACGCATCGCAGTTAGCTGCTATCGCGTGGTCAGCGCGTTTCAGGCGGTCGAGCTGCTCACTATCGACACTCGGCAAGCGGATAACTGCGAGTTGGGAAGCAATGGCGGGGCTTGGGGCTTGGGCGACGCATGAGAACTGTGCGGCAAATCCCAGGTCAGTGAAGACTGGGTTGATCAGTTTTTAAAGCGGGGAAGCAAGAGCGGTGCTTGGGGCTGGGGCGACGCATGAAGACTGGCGACCCCCCGCCGCTGAGGAAAAGACCGCTGGCGCACCTTAGTCGAGCGCGTAGCCGATGCCGATCAATAGCGAGGTGCTGCCGTTGCGGTCTACCAGCGGGCTGTCCCGGACTTCAGACGGCAGCCAAGTATGGCCAGCACGCGCGAATAGGTTCCAGCGCTCGCCCAGTGTGCGCGTGGCCAGCAGCGACAACTCCGGGGTGATTGCAGAGTCCGCCGAATAAGCCGGGCGACCAAGCTGCGCTTCGCCGGTGCGCACGCCGTAGTAGTAATCCACCAAACTGGCGTCCTGCCAGCGCAACGACGCACCGGGGTAGAACAACCATCCGCCCGCGCCGAAGCGCCCGGTCCACGACGCTGCCAATTCGACTCCGCCGCTGCGATCGAGCGCATCGGCCGCGACCGACAGTTCCAGTGCGCCCACCTTTTGCGAGATCCAAGTCGAGGAGATGCCCAAATCGAGTGAGACGCGGCGGTCGGCCATGCCGGCCAAGAATGGCGAGTCCTCGCTGTCGTAGCCGTCCAATCGTGCCTGCGCGAACACGGCCAATTCGTATTCGGGCGATTGAATCAGGCGCAAGCCGCCGCGAAGTCCGCGCAGGTAGGCGCGCTCACCCTCAAATCGCACCAGCGGCACGGCGATCAGGTCTTCGTCGAGTTCACGATACGGCGCATCCCGGTCGATCACCAGGGCACCCACAGTCCAGCGCGGCGCATCAGGCTGCTGCGCTAACGCAGGCGTGACGGTGAACAAAGCGATAAGAGTCAGCGGAATGCGCATGGCAGGGCCGGGAATGAGCTAGCCGAACAGCGTATTGACATGACCGTAGTACCGGCGTGAGCAAGTCAGTCGGGTTCGGTTGGATTCGTCACCCGGCCCCGAAGTGGGCACAGGTGAGTTAAAAGCGTTGCGACCGGCGTTGTCAAGCCACTGCTTGCTGACTGCGCGAAGTTACTGGGCGCGCCGTCAATATTGAGACTAGCTCTCCCGACAAGTGCTGCTTGGGCTTGCGCTATGGTCAACGCTCGGCTCGAACGCAGAAACCTTTGTCCTTGTTGACCAGTCGATCCCGATCAGCGAACCCGCAATACGCCGAATCGTGCTGTAGGCGAGTTTGGTCGGCTGCGCTTCTGACACTCTTTGGCATCTTGCCGCTGCATGCGAAAAACCTGCCTGCAGCGCCGTTTGCGGCGCACTACGCCGACAACATTCGCCATTACGGGAGTGCCGATGGTTTGCCGCAAAACAGCGTCAATGCCATCGTGCAAAGTGAAAATGGCTATTTGTGGCTGGGCACTTATGGCGGCCTGACGCGCTTTGACGGCACGCGCTTCACGCTGTTTCGGAGTTTGGCGCAGCAAGGGCCATCCAGCGACCGCATCCTGAGCTTGCGCGAAGATACGCAGCAGCGCCTGTGGATTGGCACCGAAGATGCCGGCATCAGCCTGCTGCGCGACGGTCGTTTCATACGTTTGGATGTGTGCGATGGGCGCTGCCGTACGGGTGCATTGTTGCTCTTTGAGTCCGGCATCTTGGCGGCGACCAGTGTCGGCTTGTTTGCGATTGCAGGCGACACGCTGACCACCGCGCGTATCGGGCCGGAACTACCCCTGATATTTGCCGTAAGTCATGCGGGCCAGCACTATGTGGCCGGTCCAACGGGATTGTGGCGCGTCTTCGCCAATGGCCTGGAAGCTGTTCCAGGACCGACGGGAAGCGCGTGGACCCGGCCAACTCTGCTGACCGCAGTTGACGGCGCTTTGCTGCTTGGCCTAGCCGATGATCTGTATCGAATGACGGCTACTGGCTGGCAGGTCTTCAATGCACGCCAGACGTTTCCGGGCACGTCAGTGGCGGTACGCGATCCGGCCGGCAAACTCTGGATCAGCGATATTGCCGGTCGCACCCAATATCAAGCCCACGCCGCAGAGCCATTCGTGCCGTCGTCTTTGGACTTAGGCTCGGTGAACGGCCAATGGATCGACCGCGAACAAAATTTGTGGTTGGGCAGTAATGGTCGTGGTTTGTTTCGCATTCGGCCCGCACGTATCGCCTTGCTCAATGACAGCCGTGGTCGATTTGATCTACCCGGCATGCCAGTAACTGGAGATGGCCACGGCGGCATGTGGTTTGGACTGATCTGCGACGGGCTGCGACATATCGACGCTGATGGCGCTATGCGAACGTGGCCCACGCTTGACGGACTCAAGGGCAGTTGCCCTTGGTCATTTCATCGGGCTTCCGATGGTGCCTTGTACATCGGCACCTCCAACGGCCAACTTGGTGTGATTCGCAATCCAGACGACGGCATTCGCCAACTGAGCAGTTGGCCCAGCAGAGCGATCGTTCGCACAATTTTTCCGATCAATGACAATAGCTTGTGGGTCGCGGTCGGCACACAAACCGTGCGCGTGGATCTGAGCGCCGATCGTGGCGTTTTAAGCGAACATGATGAAGTCGCGTTAAGCGGCATGCGCGTGCATTGGATCGCGGCGGCAGTCGCTGGCGGGCACTGGTTTGTCGGCGATCAAGGCGCGCTGCGATTGCTCGATGGCAAAGTGCTCGAACGCTGGGGCGTCGATCAAGGACTGTCTAGCCGATTCGCACGCACCTTGTTCGAGGAACAGGATGGTCGCCTGTGGGTAGGCACCTATGGCGGCGGCCTGAACGTGGTTCACGACGGGCAAATCTCCCATTACAGCGAAGACAACGGCCTGTTTGACGATGTGGTGTCGTGCATTCTTGAGGACGACGCCGGCCGCCTGTGGCTGAGCGGCAATCGCGGCATCAGCATGATCAGTGGCGAAATGCGCGCCAGTGCTGGGACGTCCGCCGCATTGACTGGTGTGGGCTTTGCCGCTGAGGATGGTTTGCTGCCGGCAGAAACCAATGGTGGTTCGCAGAGCGCTTGCCATCGAGATGAGGCTGGGCGAATGTGGTTTCCGCTGTTATCGGGTTTCGCGATGGTTGACCCAGACCGCGCGATCACCAGCAACTCAGTCGCCCCTACGCCGATCATTGAGAACGTGCGCGTGGCCGGCCAAGCGCTGAACCTTGCAAGTTCGCTCCAGCTTGACGCCGACGCTCGGAATTTGGAGATTCACTATTCGGCGCCGAGCTTGAGTTCGCCAGACAAAACACGCTTTCGGTTCCGTTGGTCTGGAGATTCAGAGTGGACCGAAACAGGAACGCAGCGCTCGCTGTATTACCCATTGATTCCGTGGGGTGAGTTGCAGCTAGAGGTGTCCGCCCGTGTCGGCGGGAGTCCGTGGTCCGCGCAGCCGGCCATCCTGAATATCCTCCATTCCCTGCCTTGGCATAAGCGACCGATCGTTTGGGCCGCGCTGCTGATCAGCGCCATTGCGCTGAGCTTCGCTGGACGACGCGGGTTCGGCTGGTATCTGCGGCGCCGCGCTGAACGCGTGGCCGGTCCGATCCGCGAGCACGCCGATCAGTTGGCGCGCGACAATCAACGTCTGAGCGATCAGGCGCTGCGCGATGGGCTCACCGGGGTCGCCAACCGACGCCAATTCAACGACCGCTTAGAAGCCGTTGCTCGGCAGCGCGAACGTACGCCACTGCCGGTGTCACTGCTATTGATTGATGTCGACGAATTCAAACGCTACAACGATCATTTTGGCCATGTCGTGGGCGACGATTGTCTGCGCGCAGTCGCCCATACAATGCAGTCGGCGGTATCTGAGCCTGACCTATTTGCGCGCTACGGCGGTGAGGAGTTTGTCGTCCTGATGCGTGGCGCCGACGCCGCTGCGGCGCTTGCGATGGCGCAACAACTGCGCCAACGCATTGCCGAACTCAATCGGCCACATGTGCCAAGCGCGCAACATGCACTGATCACCGTCAGCATAGGCATTGCCACGCAAGCGGCCGACGCTGTCGGCGACATTTCTGATTTGATCTCCAGCGCCGATGACGCGATGTACCGCGCCAAACGCGCAGGTCGCGATCGCATTGAGGTTAGTGCGCTCGATTGACTCTATAGCCCCGTGTCACGATCCCGCTGAGCGCACCAGGGACCGCCTATTCATTTGACGCTACGCTGTTGGGCACATATGCAGCGCTTACAAGAAAACGCTGTCATGGTGCGCTTCGGCGAGACCAGATGCGCACTGGTACTTCAGGGACCGCGCAGTAGGTTTCTGGAGTTGCCCTTAAATCGCAGTTGTGGCCATCGACGCTGGTACGCATTGACCGTAAGAGCCGTGGGCTGACTATTGGTCTTTTGTTTGGGAGCGCATCAGCGAGCGGGTTCGCTATGCTTCAGAGACGTTCTTTGCGTCGAGGAAAACCATGCACCAAAGCCACCTCTTAATCGGTAGCGTACTGCTCGGACTTTTATTGTCCGGCTGCAAAAAGGAAGACGCCGCGCCGGCGGCGGCCGCTACCCCCGAAACAACCCGTCAGGTGGTAGTGGCCGAGCCTTCTGTCACTGAAGCCGCTGTGCCAGTCCAAGCAACGGTGCCCATCGAGGCGCCTGCCGCCGTCGAAGTACCGGCGGCCACACCAACCGACGCCGTCGGCTTCAGCGTGGACAACGTCGCCGTATCGACAGCGGTGCTGCCGCCCTTTCCTTTTTTTGAGATCCCAGAGGGACTGACAGGCAAGGTCAAGGACGACAAGAACACAGTCGACTTTGATCGTCATTTCTTTCTCGCCGGGGAAAAATTGGTCCTGGTCGAAGGTCGCCTTTACTATAATAATATGAGCCTGATTGGTCAGGATAAACGCCGAGAATTTTCGACGACCGAATTCCATCGCAATTACGAAAATGCAGTGCTGGCGTTGGGCGGTGTGAAAATCAGCAAAACACAGTTTACGCGCGCAATCGTCGACGCAGCCGGCGGGTTGCGCGAAACCAATAAATACTGGCGCAGTGCACCACCCACCAGCGGCTACGAGCATCACACCTATCTGATCCGCAGTGCAGACAAAGAATATTGGATCCTCGTCAGTACTGCGGCCGCTAAACCAACGGGCCATATTGTCGTGCTGGAGAAAGTCGCGATGACGCAATCGCTCGGCTTTCTCGACGCCAGCGCGATAAAAGCGGCACTGGATGCGGATGGCCGCGTCGCGCTGTATATCAATTTTGATGTCGACGCATCGACCCTGCGTGCAGACAGCCAAGCTGCTATCGCCGAAATAAAAACACTGCTCGACGCGAACGCGGCGCTGAAGATTTCCATCGAAGGCCATACCGACAACACTGGTGGCGCCGATCACAATCGTCAGTTGTCTAGCGCGCGGGCGCTGAGCGTGCTGGACGCACTGGTCGATCTCGGGATCGATCCAGCCCGTTTGAGCTCCAAAGGCTTCGGCCCGGACCAGCCATTAGCCAACAACACGGATGCGGCGGGCCGCGCAAAAAATCGCCGTGTCGAACTGGTTAAAATCTGAATATTTGGCGGTCCAAGCCGCAAAAACGCCGCGATAAGTGGCGTTTTTTTATTGATGGGCGGAGCGATCCGTCTGTCCGATGCCAATGCGAGCCTCGCCAATGTGACGCTGGTTGGCAATTGCGCAGGTGATCTGGGGCCCGACTGCGCCTCGGGTACCGATGCCGGGGGCGGATTGGGCGGCGGACTTGCCGCCTTCGACCGCTCTTACCAGTTGCAGCGCGTGTCAGTGATGCGCAATCGTGCCACCGGCTTCTCGGGCGCATTGGTGACCCGCGCGCAGAGCGCGCTACCGATCGAAACCGCCGCCAGCGGCTGCGTCAGTTGCTGCCGGGCGCCACCTGGGGCACTGGCTGCAACTTAGACGTGTCGACGCCACGCTCGGCCAATTTGGCCACCAGCGAATCAAAGCGCGCGGCGTCCATGGTCGGTTCGCGTGAAAACACCCACGCGAGTTTGCGGTTTGGCGTGGCCAGTGCTGCACCCTGATAGTCGTCGTCAACATGCACGACGACGAGCTCGGTGGAAAACGGCCACACGAACTGCACTTTCCAGCGCGCCCCGCCGCTGTCCGGCAGAACCGTCGACACGCCGCGCCAGCGACGATCTTCCTCGCCAAAACGCTTCTTGAACACAAAGTCATTATCGATGCGGCCATCGGGACGCAGTCGGTACTCGTCGCGAGTGGCCACTTTGTCGTTCTCGAAGAAATACGGCACATTCGCGATGACATACCAAGTGCCCATGAAACGCGGCAAATCGACGCTGGGCGCGGCTTTGAGTGGCGGCTGATTGCGCACGCCAGAGCCGGCGCAGGCAGCCAGCAGGACGACAACTGACAACGAAAGTACGCGTTTGACCATTTTGAAGCTCCTTTAGTGAGTGACCGACGCGACTTGCGCGGCAAGGAATTCGTGCAGTTGCCTTGAGTTCGCCGACGTTTTGCGCGTCATTGCAAATTCGTGCTCCGGATCGAGCACGCGATCCAGCCAGATACCGCCCTGCGCACTCGGCTGCGGACGCGTTGTGCCTAACCATAGCGCCGTGTCAGCGCTCTCCACGCCACTGCGCAGATAGCGCCGCAGGCTGGCACGGAAGGCCGGCAACGCGGTCTGCACGCCCGCAGTGTCGGCCCAGCCGGGGTGCATCGCATAGACGCGCGGCTGACCCTGCCAACGCTGGTTCCATGCGCGCGTCAGCTCGACTTGGGCGCGCTTGTGCATCGCATAGGCGGCCATGCCGTCATGCTCAGGGGCTGTTCTCGCGCTCATTTCAGACAGGCGCAGCGGCGAGCCATACATGCCGCCGGAACTCATATTGATCACTGCAGCGCTTTCGACGAAGCAAGCGGCGGACTCAAGGCCTTCGGTGAGCACGTAATGACTCAGTAAGTTGGTGACGAAGGAGGTCTCCAGGCCTTCCGCGGTAAGCTCAAAACGATCCAACAACACGCCCACATTATTGACCAGCACATCGATGCGCTCGCCGCGTGCCGCTAAGTCCTGCACCAGTCGCCGGGTGTCGGCCACGCTGGAAAAGTCCACTGTCAACGGCAGCATCCGGCTTGGATCCCCCGCTGCGCGCACCAACTCCGCCAGCTTAACTTGGCTGCGCGCTGCCGCGAGCACGCGCGCACCGCGCGCATGCGCCAAGTTCGCGATCGCCGCGCCGATACCGCCGCTAGCGCCGGTGATCAGCCAAGTCTGGCCGTCGAGGCGTTCTGGGTACGCTTGCCACTCGCGCTGACGGCGCTCCAAGCCGACACGGCTAAAGCGAGTGAAGAATCGCGTATAGAAATACAGGCTGGCGAGCGCTCGGAGCATGGATTCATTCGGCAGACAGATCATCGATGACGCAAGCCTACGCCCAGTCACGTATTTGATTCGGGACGGCAGCGCACGGATGCACCGAAGCTTGCAGACAAGTGAGTGGCTTCGCGCAACGGTGCTAACACCCTGCCCCAGCGTTCCACAAGCCGGTTCCCTGATTGCAGCGCCGAAGTCCAAGCGTCTCATCCACGCGATAGTTTTTCGAGTAGACGCATCTGCCAAGGCAGGAGACGCCGCCGCGCGCGCGCGCTATAAGCTCCAGTGAACCTTTCTCAGAGCGACCGACGCGTGAGTATTTCGTCCGAATCCGCAGTGCGCTTGACGCGCCAAATTCTGATTGGTTTGGTGCTGGGCGCGGCCTTGGGCGCCGTGTTGAATGCCCTGACCCCAAGTTATCCCTGGCTACAAACCTACTTCACCGCTGGCGTTCTTAAACTGATCGCCGACGTCTTCCGCAACGGCTTGATGTTGCTGGTGGTGCCGCTGGTGTTCTTCTCGCTAACCGCCGGCACTGCGTCTTTGGGTGACCCCTCGCAACTCGGCCGGTTGGGACTGAAAACTATTGCGCTGTACCTGTTAACCACGATTTTCGCAGTGACCTTGGCGCTAATGCTGGCACTTTGGATACAACCCGGCGCCGGACTGACCGAACAAGTGGCAACCTTCAAAGCACCGCCCTCGCCTCCGATGTTGGAAGTTATCACCAACATGGTACCGACCAATCCAGTCAAGGCGATGGCAGAAATGCAAATGCTACAAATCATCGTATTTGCCATTCTGCTCGGTTTGGCGATCACGATGGCCGGTGAAGCGGGTAAACGGGCCGCGGCGACGATTAACGACTGGAATGATGTTGTATTGCAACTGGTTACCATCATCATGAAATTCGCGCCGATCGGCGTATTCGCGCTGTTGGCGCGGGCAGTCGCGGAGTTTGGATTCGACACGCTGAAGAAATTGGCGGTGTACTTCGTGCTGGTGCTGGTCGCGCTGGCTTTGCAACTGTTTTTGGTCATGCCCTTGATGTTGAAGGTGATTGGTAGGCTGAATCCAATGCCTTGGCTGCGCAAAATGCCAGAAGTCTGGCTGTTCGCGTTTGCCACTTCGTCGAGTAATGCAACGCTGCCGGTGAACTTACGGGTTTGCGAAGAGCGCCTGGGTGTCAATAACCAGATTGCCGCATTTTCTATTCCACTCGGCGCCACCATCAATATGAATGGCACAGTGATGATGCAAGGCATCGCCACCGTGTTTATTTCTCAGCTATACGGCGTCGATCTCACCCTTGCCCAATTACTCACCGTAGTTGGCATGGCAACTATCGCTGCGGTCGGCACCGCCGGCGTACCGAGCGCAGGCATGGTCATGCTGGCATCTGTGCTCGCCCAAGTAGGTCTGCCCGTGGAAGCCATCGGCATTATTCTTAGCGTAGATCGGCTGCTGGATATGGCACGTACGGTCGTGAATGTGTCAGGCGATGCAGCCGTCGCATGTATCGTTGCCAATAGCGAGAACCAACTGGACCGCGAGCTTTACAACGGTCGTTGAGCCCAGGGCAGCATTGAATGAGCCGGGATCCTTGGCGAATGCGGGGATCGAGTCTTGACTGAGCCACAGAGAACACTGCATTGGTGCCTGCACGCGATAACGCGCCTGATTCGTTCCGAGCATCTCTGCGCGAGCCTTATCCGGCAAAGCTCAGAGAGGCTCCACCGCTAATCGCGCTGCAGTCGCTGTGCGCGCTGCCGTAAGACGCCGCCAACCGTCCGCCGCGTAGATGAGGAGTGCTACCCAAATACAGCCGAATCCGACCGCCTGCATCCGGTCGAAGGACTCGCCCAGAATGAACACACCGCACAGCAGTTGTAGGCTGGGGCCGATGTATTGCAGCAAGCCAATCAGGGAATAGGGAATGCGCCGCGCGCCGTACGCGAATCCAATCAGCGGTATCGCCGTGAGTGCGCCACCAACGATGAGCAGCGCATCGCTGGCAATATCGCCTTTGGCAAAGACGCCAACGCCCTGCCACTCGGCCCACAGCAGCCAGATGAGAGCGAGTGGAAATAGGAACAGACTCTCGATCGCAAGGCCGGGTATCGATTCCACGGCGACCAGCTTGCGGATCAATCCATAGACACCAAAGCTGCAGGCCAATGCCAGCGCGATCCACGGTGGCTCGCCATGGATCAGCGCCAACCAGAGCACGCCGACGGCAGCGATAGCCACCGCCGACCATTGCGCCCGGTTCAGGCGCTCATGCAAGACCAGGACCCCGAGCAGGACGTTGACCAGTGGGTTGATAAAGTAGCCGAGACTGGCTTCGATCACGCGTCCATGGGTAACGGCCCAGATGTAGATGCCCCAATTGATGCTGATCAGAATGCTGGAGACCAGCAATAGGCGCGCGACCTTCGGCGCGGCCAGCGCTTGCCGCAACCAACTTCTGCCATCGGTCAGCAGCAGATAGCCGACCACGAAAACGCCGCACCAGATGACCCGATGGGCAATGATCTGCATTGATGGCACCGCTTTCAGCAGATGCCAGAACAGCGGGAACACGCCCCACAAGGCGAAGGCTGAGATTGCCGCGAGCAGGCCGCGGCGGTCGACGGGAGGCACAAGTGTCATCGATTCAGCGGCGTCCGTCGGGGCGTGATTCTCGCTGGTTTTAAGCTCAGTCGTCTGCACCGATTAGAGAAATGGGCTGGCTCGAAATCTATTGAGCGCGGCTGCGTCGTCGCGTAACCGATGCTTTCGGCGGCAAGCCTCGATCGGGTGCTATGTGTTCAGTTCGCCTGTTGCGCGCTGAGACCGAGTCGCTCGGCGACCGCCGCCAGACGCTTGTCCAGCGTCCACAGGCGTACTCCGGGGGTCAGCCGCAACCCCGCGAGCAGATGCGTATCGACAAAGCCGATGCCAAGTCCGAAGAGTTGTTCCGCATCGATCAACGCATATGCCTCGCCATCGGTCGCAACCGTGACCTCGGGCAGCGCCTTCAAGGCACCCAATACCACCTCGCGCTGGCGCAGGCTGCCCAAGGCGAGTTCGCCGATGATGCACGGGTGGATTCGGACCAGCCCGTCATTCAGTGCTGCGGCAAGCCGCGGTTCGCCCCGACGCAGATGCTCGATCCAGACCGAGGTGTCGACCAGAATCATGTCGCGGTCGCGCTCCGACGGCGCGGAGCAACCTTGATCTGCGGCTCGGTGCCCCCAAGCAAGGCCAGGCGACGGGCACTTTCGCGCTCGATTAATGCTTTGAGGGCTTCGCGCACCAGAGCCGACTTCTCGGTGAGACCAGTAAAACGCTGGGCACTCTCCACCAAGGCATCGTCAAGTGAGATGGTGGTCCGCACGGTCATTTTCCTGCAGTATCGAGTGCATCACATATAGCATCCTTTGATGCGGTATTACGTGGCGTGCGTCGGACGCACAAAGCTGTCACCCGCAGTGGTATGGGTAGGCCCGACTGATTACGACCAACGCCTCGCCCCACGCATTTTGCGCGGCGAGCACTCCGCTTTCAGTAATATTGGCGGACTAAACCGGGGTAACGGCCGGGCAAGCGTTGGCGCAGGCGCTGAAGCCCGGCGCCAGGGGGCTGCGAGAATGGATTTGGCAGGCAGGGACGCGGTCTAGTGGTGGAAATATGGATTCGGCGTGCGATCGCCGTGATCCGCACTTTCCACGCAGGATGTGAACCGTGCCGCGCGGGTTTCATGACAGAAACCCGCGCGATTGCAGGAACGACAGATCAAAATTAATTGTCGTCCGCTTCGCCTTCCTCGTCACCTTCGTCTTCGCCTTCAGATTCATCCTCTTCGAGTTCGCCTTCGTCGTCGCCAGTATCGTCGTCGCCAGTAGCGTCTGCGCCTTCGTCTACGTCATCAGCGGCCGCTTCTTCGGCGCCATCGTCTGCGCCATCGTCTGCGCCATCGTCTGCGCCATCGTCTGCGCCATCGTCTGCGCCATCGTCGGCGCCATCGTCGGCATCTTCGCCTACAAAATCTTCATCTGCTGCGTCGTTCAGGCCGTCATTGTCGTCGTCGGCGTCGATAGCGTCGAGGGATCCGTCGTTGTCGTCGTCGGTGTCTAAATCATTGATCAGGCCATCGCTGTCGCTGTCGATGTCGAGTACCAAGTCGCCGTCGTCTTCGATATCGAGCAGCACCTGGCCATCATCGCCACTGCTAACATCGTTGAAGGCGTAGACCTCGGTTTCGTCATCACCCACCACTTCCACGACGATGTCGTAGTCGTCGAGTTCCGGATCGTCATCGCTAAAGGCAAAGCGACCGCTCGAGTCTTCAGCCACGTTGAATTTACGCCCGGGGTTAAGCTCAAAGTCGCTGACTTCGTAATAGCCGTTGCCACTGACATTGTCGCCACCCACACGCACCGTCGGCTTTTGATCGCCGCCGGCTTGGTAGCTAAAAGTGTTCGCGCCAAAGCTCACGGTTTGCGGCGTTTTCGGTCTGATCGCCACATCGCTAACTTGGTAGACCTTTCCCGAGGAAAACACCGTCATCGCTGTGAGTGGCTGGGTTGAGGGGCGGCCATCGTCGACGAGATTGACGTCGTATTCTTGGTCTCGCGGAAGCTGCACCACACAACCGCGGGTGCCGCGCAGCGCTCGCATACTGGCCCCGCTGATTTGGTTTTGAACGCCGCTAGCCCCCTTCTTGAGCTGCTTTTTATCGCGCTTGCCGACGGCTTGGACTTGGCTGCAACGACTCGGCGTGAACACCGAAAAACTGGTCGCTGCTGCGGCGACTGGCCGCGGCTCGCGCCCCATATTCACGACCGTCTGCGGCCTCGCTGGCTGTGGTTTGGCTGACGGCGCAAGCGTGGGTGGTCGCGATTGCTGCGGCTTAGAAGTGGGCGCGCTGGCGGGCGCGGCTTCGCCACAAAATGGGCACTTCAACGGCTCGTAACGCACCGACAGTAAAGTCACATCCATTGCGCCCGCGCTGCCTTCCCAAGCGGACGGGTCCTCGCTCGGGTTCAGCGCCGCGCCGCTGTAAATCCAATGATCTTTGCCAGCGTCGATATCGATGAATTTTTCCAAGCCGGGATAGTTGTTGTCGTAGATGTGTACGCGATAGTTGGCTGTGCCAAGCTGCTCAACCTTGTATGGGGTGACGGCGTGTCCGCCATCGTCGCTGTAAATCCCAAGCGTTGGGTAGTCGTTCCCCGCCGCGAGCGTTTTGACGAGATGATCGACGATTTGCTGCAACGACCACTCGCGCGTCAGGTTGGTGGTGGATTGCACCGGCTCAAGCGCTTGGGTCGAGTAATAGGTGCTGATCGTGCGCATCAACTGCTCGTCGCTGGGTTTGAGCGAAAACGCTTTGCTCGCGCCGTAGTCGGTGACCGACTCCTCTTTGACGTAAAACGCGGCGCTGAGCACGGCCATGCCTTCACAGTGCCCACCCTCCGTCGAGCGGTTCATCTCAGTGATCCACATCTGCGCTGCTGGCGTCGCCACACATTGTTCATTTTCCATTCGCGCGCACGCTTGGTCGCCAAATAGAAAAGCGGCATCGTCCGGTGTCAGCTTGGACTGCGGGTGGTCGTCGCCGCCCCAGTTCTCAAAGCTGAAACCGTGCGGATTGGGCCTAAATCCGCTGTCAGCTAGAACCTGCGCCTGCCCATCGCGCGGCAATGCAGAAATCAAAAAAAGGGTCAAACACACGACCAAACGGCAAGACATGGCTCCCCCCAGAGACAGTTTCGACGACGCCGATAGTAGCGCAGCCACATGCGTCTATAGCGCCGCTTTAAACCGATTTTTGCTCAACCGCATTGGAGCTCAGGTCAACGCCACGGACGCAGTGGTAGCGGTGCAAATGCCCTAGCGACGCACCCGCTTACCCGATGGGCAAAGATCCTAGAAACCTCAGTTGACCGCTTGTCGATGGCCGTAGTGCGTTGATTCTCATTGTCTTTAAGCTGTTAAACGCGCTCATCTTTCGGGTGAGAGTGCTTCGGGGCAGAGTGCACGGTTCTGGCGGCACATGGCGGCGTTGCAACTCGTTGGAATAGAAGAGCCACTCCCCCTCATTGCGCCTTGCCCTGCACCCCCAGAACCGCACACTCTGCCCCGTCCGACTGAGGTTTCTAGGATGATCTGCATCGAAGGGACCGCTTTCAGCAGATGCCAGAAGAGCGGGAACACGCCCCACAAGGCGAAGGCTGAGATTGCCGCGAGCAGGCCGCGGCAGTCGACGGGAGGCACAGGTGTCATCGATTCAGCGGCGTCCGTCGGGGCGTCGTTCTCGCTGGCTTAGCGTAGTCGTCAGCACCGATGCGAGCCTGGGCTGGCTCGTCGCCCTCCGGCGACTCAGTCCAATTTCTTGCGAGCAGAGGTGGCCACTGCCATCTTTGCACGTGCCTTGCGCGGTGCTGATTTGGACTCGACGATCGCTGGAGCGGACACGACGGCCGTCGTCGACGCCTTAACCTGCGGCGGGTGCCCGGGCCTCATTGCCGCCGCGATCACCGCAGCAGCCTGATCGGAAAGGTAGAAACTCTCCAACCGGGCGCGGATGCGTTGCTCCAAGAAGCCGCGGCTAACAGCGCTTTCTGCGGCCGTGGACAAGGTCAGCGACAGCTCTCTGATCACGATCTTCTCGGTGACACCGAAATCAGCCGCCAGGGCGCTCAGTGGAAGGTCGGCGTAGCGTTCAAAAATACTCTGCACCAGATCCGTGTACACCGCCTTGAAGTAGGGTGTAGTGCGAAAGTGCAGCCAGAAGTCTCGGCCAATGGCCACGGCATCAGCCATGTCCTTACCATCGACCAACTGTGTGTAGGCAGACAATCGGCTCGCCGCCGAGCTCTTCCATAGACGCTCGCCAAACTCGACGATGTGCGCTTGGTCAAAATGCTCGTTAATGGATTTTTCGCTGCGTCGAATGGTGTTGCCGAGGTTGGCCTCGATATAGGCCTTGACGGTTTTCTCGACCACCGCCTCCAGCGGCTTCATGGTCTTGTTGACCGCGAATGTTCCGAGCTTGATCAGCGAGGCCAGACCGGGGACTTTCTGCGCCAGCACGTTTTCGGTCAGCAGATACTCTTTGATGCCGGTGTACAGCGCGCTCGAGATCTGGTTGGTATAGATCGAGCTAGTCACCAGCCTGTGGATCAAAGCATGCCTGAAGCCCTCCATGCTGCCGATCTTGGCGACTGCCGCGTCATAGGCCGGGCGCGGGCAGATATCCTTGATCGACGTGCTTTTGTTGATCCTTGCCGTCCGCACTCGCTGGCTCATCGACGTCATCAGTTCGGTAACCCCGGGCGGCAGCGGCATTGCCACCACATTGCGGCCGATCAGATCGGTGATCTGCTCGACACTGATGATCTCGCCTAGCTTGAGCCGTTTCGCCCATTCAAAGACCGCCGCGACTTCCTCGCGGATGGAGTGCTGCAATTTTTTCGATTGAAACTTAGCCAGTTCATGCTGGACATGGGCTTCGAGGAGTTGCTGGATGACCGTGACCAATGGCGTCGCGCCTTGTTGGTTGTTCGGGCTGAAGGAGATTCGGCCCGCGTTGCTCATTCAATGCTACCCGCTGCGTATTTCTTGCTTTTTGCAGTCACGATAGGGCCGGTGCCCAGACCTTGATCGCCAGCTACACGCCGGCGACCACGGCTTTTGGTGCCAGCGCCAGTGTCGGCACGCCGCATCAGGTCAATTCCGCGACGACCAGCATCAGCGTGGTCGGCCCGCTGCGCAGCCGCATCAACCAGCCGATCCCCTTCACCTTTGCGCTCAGCGTCAATGCGCCCGATGCGGGAACGCCGACGGGCACAGTCACACTGACCAGCGGCGCCAGCGCCTGCACCGCCACGCTGCCGGCGACCCGTTGTGACCTGAGCTTCAGCACGCTGGGCAGCCGCACAGTCAATGCCAGCTACGCCAGCGACGGCAACTTCAGCGCCGCCAACAGCAGCGGGGCCGGCAATGCGCAGACCCTGGTGTTCGCGCTGAGCGATCTGTCGGTCAGCAAGAACGACGGCGTTGGCGCCTATGTGCCCGGTGATCTGCTGGTGTACTCGGTGGTCGTCCGCAACTTCGGGCCGGACGCTGCGGCATCCATCCAGATCAGCGACATCGTCCCGGCAGGCCTCACCGATGTGATCTGGAGCTGCGATGCCGCCGGCGGCGTCGCCTGTCCGGTCACGGGTGGCAGCGGAAACCTGGATGTGATGATCAGCAGCTTCCCGGTCGGCGCGCTGCTCAACTTCACCTTCTACGGCAATGTGGTCGGCAACCCGGCCAGCATCACCAACACCGCGACCATCACCGTGCCCGCGGACACCACGATCGAAGATCCGGTCATCGGCAACAACAGCGCAACCGACACTGACCTGCTCGACGCGATGTTCGCGAACGGCTTCGAGGATGCGCTGGTGAATGCGCCGCAAGGCAGTCTGAGCATCCCGATGGGTGCGCTGCGTGCAAGTGCAGGTGAGGAGGCCCTCGTGGTCTTCGTGCTAGACGACGCCCAAGGCGAGGCCGCGCGCGTGTACATGCGCCAGCGCGGAGACACCCTGCAGTACGCGCTGGCAGAGCGCGCGAGCAACGGCCGGCTACGCCTGGAAGCCTGGCGCACCGTGGGCGCCAACCCCGGCATCCATTGGACCGCGCGATCTAACGCGCTGGGGTGGGTGGTGGGGACCGTAGACCTGCGTTGAAGCGACCGGGGCAGCCGCGCTTCGCGCCTGCCCCAGTCGTGCGGTCGGTCCGCCGGGCGCTGGACCATGCGCTGCAACCCGAAGCTACAAGTTTCCACCGACGTACGATCCGCGCCACCTCGCGGCATTGCCGTCGGGCTCCGAATCACGTGAGCACCTACTCACAACAGTCGGGACCTTATCCAGCAGCGCGGCATAATGCCGGCAACGAGATTGCCGCTCGAATTCTCCGGAGCCTTTCGCTGCTGGGTCTTGCCCGGCACCCTCCACCTGCGTCTGTGGTTGTCTGTGGGATTGCTGCTTGCATGGTCTATGACCCCAGCCGCAACGCCTTACGTGCACGAATCCTGGACGGTCCGCGACGGGCTGCCGGTCAACTCCGTCAACCATATGATTCAGTCAAAGCAGGGCTATCTTTGGCTTGCAACCTTCGATGGTCTGGTGCGATTCGACGGTGCGCGGTTTCAACCGCATACCAGCAGCAACACGCGGGGCCTCGAACACCAACGGCTCGTCGGCGTGATTGAAGCCGGCGATGGTCGTTTGCTGCTGAGCAGCGATGTCGGCGTGCTGCAGTTGTTCGACCCGATCACCGCCACCGCGCAGGTGTTATGGACGACCCCATCCGGCAAGGCGCCGCTGGCCTGGCTCGGGCCCGACACCGAGATATGGATCAGCCTTGAACCAGGGCTCGGCCGCTTGCGCGGCGATCGCATCGAGCCGATTGCGACGCCACCGGTATCGCAGTGGCAGATCAGCGCGCTCGGCTTTGGTGCTGGGGGACAGTTGTGGGTGGGCACCGCAAATGCCGGCGTCTGGACCTTGATGGCGGGGGCGCCGCGTCAGCTTGCAGCGTCGCCGCTGTTGAGCGTCGGTCACATCTACGCACTCGCCGAAGACAGCCACGGCACGCTTATGGTGGGTGGTGAGCGCGGTATCGATCTGATCGATGCGAACGGCGTACGCACGCTGCGCGATGGCGATCGGCAGTGGCGAGTGGCGACCCAGTCGCTGCAGCGCAACCGCGACGGTGAGATCCTGGTCGGCAGCGAAATGGGTCCGTACCAAATGCTCGATGGCCAGTTGTTGGCAATCGATCCGATCGATCGGCGTCGCATTCCGGCACAGGACCAAGTACTTGCCTCCGAGCCTGCCGGCATCTTGAACCGCTGCATTACGCTTGCCGCATCACGCGCGATTGCCGAGCGCTGCCTCAATTAGCGCAACCGTGCTGGCGGGATTCGGCACCTCAACAATGATCTCATCGTATGCGGCTGCGTTAACGCACTGAATCACAATCGCCTGCTCGGGATGTCGCACTGACCAAAAGTCCGGACGAAAGTCGCTCTGGTAGTAGGTGCCTGCCGTGTACACCGCAGGGATATGCGTACCCGGCACCTTGAGCCCCGGAAACGCCCGGGTTGCACGCTCAGGATCATGCTTGACAGACACGATATCGCTCAGCGGCACGCGCAGCGTTGATTTGAGTGCCCACAGGCGGTGTACGCCCTGCACCTCAACCAACACATGTTCATCGACGACAGAAATCTCAACCATTTCGCGACGCTCCGGACTGCTTGCCATGCCAACGCGATAGACGGCATTCCGCATCGTCTATGTGCACTTTGTTCGCATCGTGTGCGACGTCGCGCAGCTCACAAGGAAACAAGAGAGTCAAGATCTTGCCTCTGCTCGCATCGCGAGCTTACAACATGATCCGGATCAATCCTTTCTGGCTACGTTCCTCGAATGGACTCACCCGCAGCGGGCGCCCGATTGGATCGGGACGCCCGTGGCGGTTGTTACTTGACCTCAGCGCTCGAGACGGCGCCAGCCGACCAGCAGGAGCATGAAGGTGAGCAGCAATATACCGAAGTTCTCCAATGCCGGAATCGGGGAAGCCGATTGCAAGGCGCGCAGATCGATCGGTGTGGGCACGCTGTTGTCGGTGGGATCGAGATTGCCATCTGGGTCCGGATTGCTGCCGTCGGTCGATACATCGCTGAGGGCGATTCCTCCGGGTGCGGTGCCGCTGAAGGTCGCGCTGTTGAGGAAAATCCCCGCTGCCATTGGGCCGATTTGTCCGACCAGCACCTGCAGATTGACCACTGCTGTCGCGCCGGCCGGGAGAGTTTGACCGGCGACCAGCAATTCGGTCACGGAACCACCATTGAAGTTTGGATTGGCGGTGAGACCGGTAGCAGACACGTTCTGCAAGGACACTTGGGCGCCCGGCGGCAAGATCGCGAGTAGATTGTCGATCAGAGAGAGCGCCGCCACATCGCGATTGCCGTAGTTCCGCAGCGTGAAGCGCAATCTAACATTGGCAGTTCCGGCTAGCGCACCTTGTCCGTAGCTGCCGCGATTGGTGGTGACCTCGATACTTTGCTTGGCAACCCCAAGCAGGCCAAAACCGAGATTCACGACGGCCGGATCGGCGTCGTCTTCATCACCGCCGAGATTGCCGATCTCGTCATCGACTTCCGCATCGTTGCCAGGATTGCCGTCCGGATCGGAATCCTTGTCCAGGATCGTGGGTACGGGCTGCCCGGACCCATCCTGTGCGGAGCTGATCTCAGCGAGGTTGCGCAGATTACCCGGCGTGGCCGAGTTGAGGATGCGCAATCCGATGGTCACCTGCGTGCTCGCCCCGGGCGCCAGCGGCCCGGCGACGGTGCGTGTGGCGCTATTGCCGACGGCAGTCCAAGCGGCATCGTTGAGCTGCATGCCGGCAGGAATGGCATCGGTGATGACGATGTTCTGCGCCGTCACCGTGCCTTGGTTGAACAGGGTGATGGTGAAACTGACGGTATCGCCGAAATTGACCTCGAAGGGCTGACCCGGCGACAGCGTCTTGCGCAGGGCCAGATCGAAGTTGTAGATCAGACCGAAGTCGATGCTGAGGTTGGAGTTGTTATCGGCATCGCCGTCATTGGTCGGCTCTCCTTGGAATGTCAGCGTTACGCCGCGAGCGCAGATGCGCGTGACCGGCGTGCCGGCGCTGCCATTGTCATCGTTGTTGATGTTGTTATCCGGATCCGGCGCCGGCTCGTTCGGTCCAGTTGCCGCGAACGGGCGACCGGTGCCAGAGCTGGAAATCCAGTCGACCGGCGCGGTGATGCACACCAGATAAGTATCCGGCACCAGTTCGTCGAACAGATAGAGACCGCCGGCATCCGTTGGCTGGCTGTCGATGGCGGCGCCGTCCGGCGTGCCGTCGTCATTGGCGTCGCGGAAGAGTTCGACTGGGATACCCGCAAACGGCAACTCACCCACTTCGAAAGTGCCGCTGTTGTTGCGATCTTGCCAAACCAGATTGCCGAGGCTCATTTCACCGGGCAACACGGTCGCCACGTAGTCCTCGACTTCACCGGCATTGACCAGGCCAGCCGGCGCACATGCCGTGGCGGCTGCCTGCAAGCGCACGCGGGTATAGGTCTGGCCGAGCGGGCCAAAGGAGGGCACCACGCCAAACGCGAGGGTAAACGCAGTCGCGTTGCTGCCAATCGGCACGCCGACGTTCGCGGTCTCTTGCGCGTCGCCGAAGTCACCGTCACGGTTCCAGTCAATGAAGCCGCAAACCTGCGCCGGGATGGCGCTGGAATTGGTGGCAGTTAACCGCAGGTTGGCCGGACTGCCGAGATGGAAGTTGGCAAGATCGCTCGTGTTGACGCCATCCTCGTCGTCCGGCGCGCCGGCGATATCGTCGCCAGTCGCCGTCGCATTGGGCTGGCCGTCGCCCTCGGGATCGACCAGTGCGCCCATGAACAAGCCATCGATGATGTCATGCGCAGCGCCGTTGTCATTCAAGAGGGTCTGGTAGTTGCCGATGCCGGAGCCGATGCCAGTATCCGGAAGATCGCCGAAGTCGCGGCGCGTCAGGGTGACTGGATAATCTTCGACCTCGCCATCGATCACGGCGCCACCAGCATTGCAACCTGCGACAGTGCTCAGGCGGAAGCGCGCATAGCTGCTGCCCACTGGTGTCACTGGCGCGTTGCCGAAATTCAGCGTGAACGTGATGTTGCTGCTGCCGTTCGGGACCGCCACCTGGGACTGTTCGGAAATGCCGCCGACGCTATCGCCAAAATCGCCATCGCCATTCCAGTCGACGAAGCCGCACAGCGTCGCCGCGCTTCCCGTGGTGTTGGTCGCGCTGGCGCGAACGCTGGCCGGCAAGGTCGAGATGAAGCCGAGATCGGCCACGGTGATGCCGTCTTCGTCGTCATTCGCCGTGGCGCAGGTGCCGTTGGTACTGCCGCCGATGCCGAGATCGTCACCGCTCGCGGCGATATTCGGCTGGCCGTCAGGCTCGCCGTCCACACAGGCGCCCAGGCGCAAGCCCGGCACCAGACCGTGGCTGGGTCCGTTGTCGGCAACGGTCGTCACATAGTTGCCGCTACCGGTGCCGGCCCCGGTGTCGGGCAGGTCGCCGCGATCGGCGACGCGGACACTGAGCACATAGTCTTCAACCTCGCCGTTCGGGAATGCGGCGGGTGCATCCCCGGTCGCCGGCATCGCCGCACAACTGCTGTTCGAATAGCGGAAGCGTGCGTAACGCTGTCCGGCACTGCCGTCCGGAACGGTTCCGAAGTTCAGGCTGACTGCGGCATTGCTCGATCCGTTGATGACAGTCGTGGACGCTGTTTCAGCCACATCGGCGAAATCTCCATCGGCATTCCAATCGACGTATCCACATAGATTGGCGCCGCTGCCGCTGTTGTTGGTAGCGGTGAAACGGAAGACGCCGGGTAGATTCTGGATCTGAATCAAGTCCGCTGGATTCAACCCGTCTTCGTCATCCGGCGCGCCGGCAATATCATCGCCGTCCGCCGTCGTATTCGGCTGACCATCGCCCTCGGCGTCCACGCTTGCTCCAAGGAAGAGTGTAGCCGCGGTTGTCGTCAGCTCATGTGCGACACGGCCGTCAGCACGCAAGGTGACATAGTTGCCGATGCCCGAGCCCGGCCCGCTATCCGGCAGATCGCCGAAATCGCTGAGGCGCACGGCGGCGACATAGTCTTCGACCTCGCCATCACTGGCGGGCCCGTTTTCGTTACATGCGCCGGCGACATCGGTGCTCAGCCGGAAGCGCGCATAGCGCGTGCCCGGCTGCGCCAGCAAGGGCGGCGTGAAGCTCAGATTGAAGCTCAGGTTATTGCTGGCAGTGGCGACCGGCGTCGACTGCGTCTCACCGGCGTCGGCGAAATCACCATCGCCGTTGAAGTCAACAAAACCACACAAACGTGCGGGACTGCCGGTGGTATTGGTCGCCAGCACCGCCAGACTGTTGGCACTGCCTGCCACCAGATTGCTAAGCACGGTCTGCGCCGCGGCGCTGAGCCCGTCCTCGTCATCATTGGCCGATGCGCAAGTGCCCTGGGTGGTGATTGCCGCACCAAGGTCGTCGCCGGTGGCGGCCGCGCCCTGCTGGCCGTTCACTTCGCTATCCACGCAGGCGCCGAGTTGCAGACCGGCGCGCAGCGGGTGGTAGGGACCACCGTTGACCAGCAAGGTCTGGTAGTTGCCAGGACCAACGCCAGCACCGGTGTCGGGCAGGTCGCCGAAATCGGGCGGTGTGATGGTGACCGGATAGTCTTCGACCTCGCCGAACAAGGTGGCTCCTTCGGAAGCGCAGGCCGAAGTCGCCGCCTGCAAGCGGAAGCGCGCGTAACTGCTGGTGGTCGCCGTCACTGGTGCGCTGCCGAAGATGAGGGTCACGGTGAGGTTCGCCGCACCGGTGGCCACGACTTGCGATGGCGCCGCTTCAAGCGTGCCACCGACGGTATCGGCGAAATCGCCGTCACCATTCCAGTCGACGAATCCGCACAGGCGCGCATCGGCTCCCGTGCCATTGGTGACGCTGACGCGCACCGTCGCCGGCGTGTTGGAGACAAAGGCGAGATCGGCGACGGTCACGGCGTCTTCGTCGTCATTGGCAACGGCGCAAGCGCCAGTCGCGGCGCCGGCACCGCTGTCGTCACCATTGGCGGCGGCGTTCGGCTGGCCATCGGCCTCGGCGTCTACGCAGGCACCCATGCGCAGCGTGCTCACAATGCCGTGAGTGGCGCCGTTATCGGCGATGCGCGTGCGGTAGTCGGCTGGCGCTGTGCCAGCGGCGGGGTCAGGCAAGTCGCCGAGATCTGCGGAGATGACTTCCACGCGTCCATCCTCGACCTCGCCGCGCGTCGCCGGCCCAATTGGCGAATTGCCGTCCGCGGCGATGTCCGAGAAGCGACAGCGCCAGTACACCTGGGAATTGCCGGCTGCGATCGGCACGGTCAGATTCAAGGTTTGCGGGCCGGCGGCCACGACCACCTCGTTGAATGCGTATTCGCCGGCCTCGGCCAGGTTGCCGTTGCCATTGAAATCGTAGAAACAGTTCAGGCGACCGGCAACACTAGCGGTGATCGAGACCGGGTTGACCCGGCCGGCGACCAATCGACCCACGAAGACCGGGTCGACGCCGGGATAGAGCACGCCGTCCTCGTCGTCCGGAACAAGTGCCAGATCGTCGCCATCGGCGGCTACGGTGGGCTGTCCATCGGCCTCCGGATCAACGCTGGCGCCCAGGAAGACACCCGGCACGATGCCGTGCGAGGGCCCACCATCGGCCTCAAGAGTTGGGTAGCTGCCAGGACCGACACCCGCAGCGCTATCCGGCAGATCGCCAAAATCGCGCGACTGCACGATCGCCAGGTAGTCCTCAACCTCGCCATCTGTTGCCAATCCATCGGCGCTACATGGGGCAATCGTGGTCGACAAGCGCAGTCGCAGGTAATTGTTGCCACCCGTGACTGGCAACGGTACCGTGCCGAAGCTCACCGCGAGGTTGCCGTTGGTTCCGTTCGGCACCGCAACCGCGACCGATTCGGGCGATCCGCCAATCGTGTCGAGGAAGTCGCCATCGCGGTTCCAATCGATGAAGGCACACAACTGCGCGGCCGCACCGGTGGAATTGACAATCGGCACATTGCGCGATGAGCTGGCGCCGACCCGATAGTTGAGCTGCGCCGGAGTCAAGCCGTCCTCGTCGTCGCCTGCCACTGCGCAAGCGCCCTGCAGGTTACTGCCGACGTTGAGGTCGTCGCCGCCCGCCGCCACATTCGGCTGGCCGTCGCCCTCGGCGTCAACGCACGCGCCGATCTGCAGGCCAGGACGCAGCGGATGGCTGGGGCCGCCGTTGGCGACCAGGGTTTGGTAGTTAGCGGTGCCGATGCCAGCGCTGGTATCCGGCAGATCGCCACGATCGATCGGCACCAGCACCGTGCCTAGATAGTCCTCGACCTCGCCATCCGGGATCAGCGCATCGTTGTCGGCGGCACAGGCATTTTGGTTGTTGTTGAGTCGGAAGCGGAAATAGCGCTGGGCGCTCGGCGGCGTGATGTTGTAGGTCGCCGGATTGCTCGACAAGGTTCCAAAATTAAGCAGCACTGCGAGGTTGCTGGCGCCATTGGCAACATCGACGAAAGCGGTTTCGTTAGCGTCGACGAAATCACCGTCGGCATTCAGATCGGCGAATCCGCACAACCGCGCGCCTGCTCCGGTGGTATTGGTCACGGTGGCGCCGATGGTGGCGTTCAGGCCGGTGGTGAGCGCCAGGCTGGCGAGGTTGATGCCGTCCTCGTCGTCGCCGGCTACGGCGCAGACGCTCTGCACGACGACGCCGAGCCCGCTGTCGTCGCCGTTCGCGGCGGCTCCGGGCTGGCCATCAAGTTCACTGTCGACACAGGCGCCCAGGCGCAGCCCGGGAACGATAATGTGCACAGGGCCCTGATCTCCGGGCCCGCGCAGCAGCGTGCGGTAATTACCCACGCCAATCGCGGCCGCTGCATCCGGCAGATCACCGAGATCGGTGACCAGGAAGAAGCCAAAATCGACTGAACGATTCGATAGCTGGTCCGGATACTGGCCAAAGCCGGCGCCCGGTAGCGGGAAGGAGAACGGCGTGGTGTCGTCGCGGGTGCCGCTGCCAGCACGCGTTTCTTCGGTCACCGGCTCGGTGGCGCCGCTCGCACCCAAAGTCACTAGACCCGAGGGCAAGCCGCTGCCGCCGCCGCAGACGGCGACAAAGCCCACACCGTTGGGGCCGTTGTCGTTGTTGTCCAGATCCAGATTTGGATTGAGTTCTTCGCCGTTGCTCGATGACAGGAATCCGCGCAGTGGAATCTGGTTATTGAGCACGGCGACGTAGTAGTTGTTGCCACCGACAAGGGTATCGAAACCGTATTTGCCATCGAGCACGCCATCGTTAGCGGTGGACACGGTGGCGATGGCGGTATCGCCGGCACTCGGTCCGGCGGTGGCGTCGGTGTCGCGGCACAGGCGCACCTGTACCCCGTTGATCCCCGGCTCGCCGGCCTCCGCCACACCGTCGTTGTCGAGATCGTTCCACACCAGGTTACCGATGCGATAGCGCTCGGGCAGGATCACGCCGACCTTGCGCGGCTCGGCAGTCGGCAGCGGCAAGGCGGTCGGGCCGCTGCCAGCGATGAAAACGGTGTGTGCGAACGAATTCCACGCCGGGAAGAAGATCTGCTGGTTGCCGACCACCGAGGGCGGCGCGCCAGTCGGCGGCGACTGCATCGGAACACGGAATTCGAGAATGCCGAGCACCGGGAAGGTGGTCGCTGCGTAGCCACGGATGCGGAAGCCGGTGACCAGAGTGAAATCGGCCGGCGTCGGCGTAAACGTGTTGTCGCAGCCGGGCTGCCAGAACGCCGACGGCAGCGGCAAATCACCGCGGTCGTACAGGAAGATACCGGCGCCATTGGAGACTTCCGGCCGGCAGAAATTGCCATTCGCCGCGGTCGAATACTCGATCACAAAATTGGGCGTGCCGGACGTGGTGACCACCTGAATCGGGCCGGTCATGAAGGGACGCCAGCTGGTATTACGCGGCGAGGCCGCCAGCGGTTGGCCGCTGCCGTTGTCACCGACGAAGGGCAGCACGTCGTAGAGCACGTAGGCGTCTAGCGCCTGGTTGCCCGAATTGGTCACGCGCAATACGTAATCAAAGGCGCCACCGTGATCGGTCTGCGTGACACACGGGAA
>Ga0105044_10001534_pt1 | contig 31047 bp, 24 predicted proteins | sample MAT01_FD_78092 | JGI IMG/M metagenome (GOLD analysis project Ga0105044, IMG submission 78092) | Freshwater microbial communities from Lake Fryxell liftoff mats and glacier meltwater in Antarctica - MAT-01 | ecosystem: Environmental > Aquatic > Freshwater > Ice > Liftoff microbial mat | place...
ATCGCGGGGCCGGATGGCACCCTGCATCCGGTCCAGCGCGCGATGGTGGACCATCACGGCAGCCAGTGTGGCTTTTGCACCCCGGGTATCGTCGTGGCACTTGCGGTCGCGCATCTGAAGGGGGCAACCGACCATGACCGGCAGATGTCGGGCAATCTTTGCCGCTGCACCGGCTATGCCCCGATCATCCGCGCCGCCGAGGCTGCGGTTGGTGAAGCGGTGCCTGGGTGGATGGCGGATGATGCCGCCGGGTTGGCGATGGTGCCACCTTTGGGTGACGGACCCGGGACGGTTGATGAACTGGCCGAGCACTATCTGGCCAACCCGGGTGCGACCCTGATCGCCGGGGCCACTGATGCCGGGCTATGGGTGACCAAACAGCTACGCGACCTGCCGGATCCGGTGTTTCTGAACCGGATCGCCGGGTTGGCGCAGATCGAGGCGCGGGACGGCGCAACCCGGATCGGTGCCGGGGTCACGATTGCGGCGCTGGCGGAGTGGGCCGAAGGTCGCCACCCGTCGCTGGCGGCGATGCTGGCCCGCTTTGCCTCGGTCCAGATCAGGAATGCGGCCACCGTCGGCGGCAATATCGCCAACGGCTCGCCCATCGGCGATGCACCGCCAGCGCTGATCGCGCTTGGGGCACGGCTGGGGCTGCGGCGTGGCAGGGCAACGCGGGTGCTGGCGCTGGAGGATTTCTTTCTCGATTATCGCAAGCAGGACCGCCTACCGGGTGAGTTTGTCGAATGGGTCGAGGTGCCGGATCAGCCCGACGCTCTGGCCTGCTACAAGCTGAGCAAGCGGTTCGATCAGGATATTTCCGCCGTCTGCGGCTGTTTCAATCTGGCGGTTGCGGGCGGCGTGGTGACGGCGGCGCGGGTGGCCTTTGGCGGCATGGCGGGGATACCGGCACGCGCACGCCATGTCGAACAGGCGCTGCTGGGGCAAAGCTGGGCGCCCGCCACTATCCACAAGGCACAGGCGGCGATGGCGCAGGATTTCACCCCGCTGTCGGATATGCGCGCCTCTGCCGCTTACCGGCTGGAGGCGGCCCAAGCAATGCTGATGCGGCTGTGGCTGGAGCGGCAGGGCCAGATCACCGACATTCTGGCGGTGCAGCCATGAGCGTGGGATCCCCCCTGCCCCATGACAGCGCCGTGGTGCATGTCACCGGGGCGGCGCGTTATATCGATGATATTCCCACCCCGGCCAATGCGCTGCATCTGGCCTTTGGCCTGTCCGCCGTCGCGCGGGGGGCCATCACGGCGATGGATCTGGCGGCGGTGCGCGCTGCCCCCGGGGTGGTGCTGGTGCTGACCCATACGGATCTGCCGCACGACATCGACCTGTCGCCCTCTCATGCCGGTGACGAGCCGCTGCTGGCGCGCGGCACGGTGCATCATGTCGGCCAGCCGGTATTTCTGGTGGTGGCCGACAGCCATCTGGCGGCGCGCAAAGCCGCGCGGCTGGGGCGAATCAGCCATGCCGAAGAGGTGCCGATCCTGACCATTGATGAAGCTCTGGCCGCCGGGTCGCGGTTCGAGGCTGGCCCCAAGCATTGGCGCAAGGGCGATCCGGAAGCCGCGATTGCCGCCTCATCCATCGTGATCGACGGGGTGATCGAGATCGGCGGCCAGGAGCACTTTTATCTGGAGGGGCAAGTGGCGCTGGCCCTGCCGCAGGACAATGGCGACATGGTGGTCCATTCCTCGACCCAATACCCGACTGAAGTGCAGCACAAGGTTGCCGAGGCGCTGGGGCTGCCGATGCATGGGGCCCGCACCGAAACCCGGCGGATGGGCGGCGGCTTTGGCGGCAAGGAAAGTCAGGGCAACCCGCTGGCGGTCGCCTGCGCCATTGCCGCCCGGCTGACCGGGCGTCCCTGCCGGATGCGCTACGACCGCGATGATGACATGGTCATCACCGGCAAACGCCATGATTTCCGCGTTGTCTACCGTGTCGGCTGCGATGAAGCTGGCAAGATCAACGGCATCTGCTTTTGGCACTATGCCCGCTGCGGCTGGAACCAGGACCTGAGCCTGCCGGTCTGTGACCGTGCCATGCTGCATGCCGACAATGCCTATCATCTGTATGCGGTATCCATCGAAAGCCACCGCCTGCGCACCAACACCCAAAGCGCCACCGCCTTTCGCGGCTTTGGCGGGCCGCAGGGGATGCTGGGGATCGAACGGGTGCTCGATCACATCGCCCACCGGGTCGGCCGCGACCCTTTGGCAGTGCGGCGGGCGAATTTCTATGACGAGATGGTGGAGGAGTCGGGGGCGCTGCCCCCGGACCCCCGGAATATTTCCACCAAAGAGAAACCCATGGTTCAGACCACGCCCTATCACATGCCGGTCGAGGATTTTGTGCTGCACGGTCTGGTCGGGCAACTGGAAGCGAGTTCCGGCTATCAGGCGCGCCGGGCTTTGGTGGCGGCGTGGAACCGCGACCATGCGGTGCTGAAGCGCGGGCTGGCGCTGACGCCGGTGAAGTTCGGTATTTCCTTTACCCTGTCAATGCGCAATCAGGCCGGGGCTTTGGTCCATGTGTATCAGGATGGCTCGATTGCGCTGAACCATGGCGGCACCGAGATGGGGCAAGGCTTGTTCCAGAAGGTGGCGCAGGTGGCAGCGTCAGGGTTCGGCGTCGGGGTGGAGCGGGTGCGGATCACCGCCACCGATACCGGCAAGGTGCCCAACACCTCGGCCACTGCCGCCTCCAGCGGGTCCGATCTCAACGGCATGGCCGTGGCCGATGCCGTGGCGCGGATCAGGGCACGGCTGGCGGCGCATGTGGCGGGCGACGCGGCGGGGGATGTGGTGTTTGCCGGGGGCCGCGTGCGGTTTCCGGGCTTTGACCAGAGCTTTGACGCGGTGGTGGCCAGCGCCTATCAGGCGCGGGTCAGCCTGTCATCGACCGGGTTTTACGCCACACCCGGTTTGAGTTGGAACCGCGATGAGGGGCGGGGGCGGCCATTCTTCTACTTTGCCTATGGCGCTGCCGTGACCGAGGTGGTGGTGGATACCCTGACCGGCGAAAACCGCATCCTGCGCTGCGACATTCTGCATGATGTCGGCACCAGCCTGAACCCGGCGCTGGATATCGGCCAGATCGAGGGCGGCTTTGTGCAGGGTGCCGGGTGGCTGACCACGGAAGAACTGGTCTGGGACGGCAAGGGGCGGCTGCTGACCCATGCGCCATCGACCTACAAGATACCGGCCTGTTCCGACCGGCCTGCCCTGTTCAATGTCGCCCTGTGGGACGGGGCGAACCGGGCCGACACCATCCATCGTTCCAAGGCGGTGGGCGAGCCGCCGCTGATGCTGGGGATTTCGGCGTTTCTGGCATTGAGCGATGCCGTGGCCGCCTGTGGCGACGGCACGGTCTATCCCGACCTCGATGCCCCGGCGACGCCGGAGCGGCTGTTGTGGGCGATCCGGAGGGTGCGCGGATGACAACAGAGTCTGGTCAAAATGCCATCTGGGTTGAAATCACCGCGACCCGCGGCTCCACCCCGCGCGATTCGGGAACAGCGATGCAGGTGACCGCGATGCGGAACGATGGCACCATCGGGGGCGGCGCGCTTGAACATCAGGCGATCGCCCTTGCCCGCGCGATGCTTGGCACGGACGCTACCGAAATGGTGCGGCGTGTTCCGCTTGGGCCGGGCCTCGGGCAGTGTTGCGGCGGCGCGGTCACGCTGCGCTTCACCCGCGAGCCACGCCCGATTGATGTCGTTCCGTTTCACCTCTACCCGGTCCACTCCCACCAGCCGCATCCGGCGTTCCTGTGGCTTTGGGGCGCGGGCCATGTCGGGCGGGCAGTCGTGCGAGCCTGCCCGCCGCAGGCCTTCAGAATCACATGGATCGATGAAGCGGCGGACCGTTTTCCGGATGGTGCGCTGACCACGCCACGCTCTGGCAGCCTCACCACAGTGCCTGCCGCCGACATGCCGCGCCTCGCCGCCCACGCGCCCATTCATGCCCATCACCTGATCTTCACCTATTCACACCAGATCGACCTTGCGCTTTGCGCAGCCTTGCTGCGGCGCGGGGCGGCCAGCATTGGGCTGATCGGGTCACAGACCAAGAAGGCGCGGTTCTGGAACCGGCTGCGCGCCATGGGTCTGGACCCCACGCCCATCACCTGCCCGATCGGTGACCGTAGCCTGGGCAAGGCACCCGAAGCCATCGCACGCGGCACCATTGCCGCCATGCTTGCGGTCACAGAGCAAAGGATTGCTTCATGACCGACCTCCTGCGCCTCGCCGGGCTGACCAAAGCCTATCCCGGTGTCATCGCCAATTCCGATGTCAGCTTCGCGATTGCCCCCGGCGAAATTCATGCGCTGCTCGGGGAAAACGGTGCCGGAAAATCGACATTGGTCAAGATGATCTATGGCCTTGTCCGCCCCGACGATGGCCAGATGCTGCTGCATGGTGCGCCCTATGCCCCGCCGGAGCCGCGCGCGGCGCGGGCTGCCGGGGTGGCGATGGTGTTTCAGCATTTTTCGCTGTTCGATGCGCTGAACGTGGCGGAAAACGTGGCTTTGGGGATGGAAAACCCGCCCAAGCTGGGTGAACTGGCGGGGCGGATCAGGAAAGTGTCAGAGGCTTACGGCTTGCCGCTGGACCCCGCGCGGCTGGTCGGCGATCTGTCGGCGGGCGAGCGCCAGCGGGTGGAAATCATCCGCTGTCTGCTGCAGGACCCCAGGCTGCTCATCATGGATGAGCCGACCTCGGTGCTGACGCCGCAGGAAGTGGCGATCCTGTTTCAGACCCTGCGCAAACTGGCGGCCGATGGCACCGCCATTCTGTATATCAGCCACAAGCTGGAGGAAATCCGGGCTTTGTGCGACAGTGCGACCATCCTGCGGCGCGGCAAGGTGGTGGCCACCTGCACCCCGCGTGAGCGCTCGGCGCGCGCGTTGGCAGAGCTGATGGTCGGCGCGGTGCTGACCCCGCCGGTGCGGGGGGGCGCGGCACCGGGGCCGGTTGCGCTGCAGGTCAGGGGTCTGAACGCCCGCTCGCCCAACCCATTTGGCACGGCGCTGAAAGATATCAGCTTTTCGGTGCGCCACGGCGAGATTGTCGGCATCGCCGGGGTGGCGGGCAACGGGCAGGATGAACTGCTGCTGGCCCTGTCGGGAGAAATTCGCGCCGAGCGGGAGGCTGTGCAGGTGGATGGCGCAGGGATTGGCCACCTTGGCCCGGATGAGCGTCGGCGGCTTGGGCTGGTGACGGCACCCGAGGAACGGCTGGGCCATGCTGCGGCGCCCGACATGTCGCTGACCGAGAATGCCCTGCTGACCGGAGCGATCCGCAAGGGGCTGACCCGGCGCGGCTTCATCGACTGGGGCGCGACGCGGGCGTTTGCCGGGCAGATCGTCGAGGGGTTCGATGTCCGCACCCCCGGAATTGGGGTTGCTGCGCGGGCTTTGTCGGGTGGCAATCTTCAGAAATTCGTGATTGGCCGCGAGGTGTTGCAGGAACCCTCGGTGCTGGTGGTCAATCAGCCGACCTGGGGGGTGGATGCTGCCGCTGCCGCCGCAATCAGGCAGGCGCTGATCGACCGCGCCGCCGCAGGGGCGGCGGTGGTGGTGATTTCGCAGGACCTGGACGAGTTGTTGGAAATAACCGACTGCTTTGCTGCACTGAACGGCGGGCGGCTCAGCGCCTTGCGGCCAACCGAAGGTCTGACGGTGGATGAGATCGGGCTGATGATGGGCGGCGCACACGGCATGGAGGTCGCTCATGAGGTGGCGTAGCGTCGGGGCCGCAGCCGGGCCAAAGGTGGCGCGTTCCGTCATGCGGGGACAGCCATGATCCGCCTGGAAAAACGCCCGACACCCTCGCGGTTCTGGACCATGGCAACCCCGGTGGTGGCGGTGCTGCTGACCATGGTGGCCGGTGGCATCCTGTTTGCCGTGCTGGGCAAGAACCCGTTCGAGGCGATCCGCACCATTTTCTGGGACCCCCTGTTCAACCCCGATTTCGCTGCCTATTCCCGCCCGCAACTGCTGGTCAAGGCCGGGCCGCTGATCCTGATTGCCATCGGCCTGTCGCTGGGCTTTCGCGCCGGGATCTGGAATATCGGGGCCGAGGGGCAGTATATCATGGGGGCGATTGCCGGGGCTGCGGCGGGGCTGGCGTTTTACCCCGCCGATCACTGGTGGATCTTCCCGCTGATGGTGATTGCAGGGGCGCTGGGCGGCTGGGCCTGGGCGATGATCCCGGCGATCCTGAAAACCCGGTTCAACACCAACGAGATACTGGTGTCGCTGCTCTTGGTCTATGTCGCCGAACAGGTGCTGGCCTCGATGGCGCTGGGTGCCATGCGCGACCCCGAGGGGGGTGGGTTTCCCGGCTCTCGCAATCTGTCGCAGTGGCCTGCGGCGGCCAACCACGAACTGGTCGCAGGCAGCGGGATGCACTGGGGCGTGGTGGCGGCGGTCGTCGCGGTGATCTTTTCCTATATCCTCTTGCAAAAACACATGCTTGGCTTTCAGATCAGATTGACCGGGCAGGCCCCCAAGGCCGCGCGGTTTGCCGGGGTGAACCCGAACCGGCTGGTGGTGGTCTGTCTGGGCCTGTCGGGTGCCTTGGCCGGGCTGGCGGGGCTGTTCGAAGTGGCGGGGCCGGCGGGCAAGCTGAGCATTGATTTCAACACCGGCTATGGCTTTACCGCGATCATCGTGGCGTTTCTGGGCCGGTTGCACCCGGTCGGCATCCTGCTGGCGGGGCTGTTGATGGCGCTGACCTATATCGGCGGCGAACTGGCGCAATTCATGCTGGGGCTGCCGTCGGCGGCAATCCAGGCGTTTCAGGGCATGCTGCTGTTTTTCCTGCTGGCCATCGACATTCTGGCCAATTACCGCATCCGGATCGGCAAGGCAAAGGTGGCGTGATGGATCTTTCGGCAATCAACCCGCTGGTGCTGCTGGCATCCCTGATGGTGGCGGCAACGCCGATCCTGCTGGCGGCATTAGGCGAGGTGGTGGTGGAAAAGGCCGGGGTGCTGAACCTTGGGGTCGAGGGGATGATGATCACCGGCGCGATCTGCGGCTTTGCCACTGCAGTGATGACCGGCAGCCCGGCGCTGGGTTTTGTGGGGGCGGCGCTTGGTGGTGCGGCCCTGTCGCTGGTGTTTGCCTTTCTGACACAGGTGTTGCTCAGCAATCAGGTGGCAACCGGGCTGGCGCTGACGCTGTTCGGGTTGGGGTTTTCCTCGCTGCTGGGCCAGAATTATGTCGGCGTCGTGCCGCCAAGAACCACGGCGCTGCATATTCCGGTTCTCAGCGACCTGCCGATTGTGGGCCGTGTGCTGTTTCAGCATGATATATGGGTGTACCTGTCGATCCTGCTGGTGGCGGCGGTCTGGGCGGCGCTGAAATACAGCCGCGCCGGTCTGGTGCTGCGCGCGGTCGGCGAAAACCACGATGCCGCCCACGCGCTGGGCTACAAGGTGGTGCGGATCAGGGTTGCCGCGATCATGTTCGGCGGGGCCTGCGCCGGAATGGGCGGGGCCTACCTGTCGCTGGTGCGGGTGCCAAGCTGGACCGACGGCATCACCGCCGGGGCTGGGTGGATCGCACTGGCCATCGTGGTGTTCGGGGCCTGGAAACCGTGGCGGGTGATGCTGGGGGCTTATCTTTTCGGCGGCATCACGGTATTGCAGCTTAATCTGCAGGCAGCCGGGGCGCGGGTGCCGGTGGAATACTTGTCGATGTCGCCGTATCTGATAACCATCCTTGTGCTGGTCATCATGTCTTCGAACCGCAGCAAGGCAGCGCTGAACGCACCCGCCTCGCTCGGCCGGAGTTTTCACGCCTCGATCTGAGGTAAGCTGCCAACCAATGGGCCGCAAAGCCCGCAAAAAAATGGGGAGAACGGAATGAAACGCAGAACAGTTCTGTTGAGCGGCGCGGCCCTTGGCCTGACCGTATCGCTGAAAGCCAAACGCGTGCTGGCGCAGGATAAAACCAAGGTGGGCTTCATCTATGTCGGCCCGATCGGCGATCTGGGCTGGTCGTACCAACATGATCAGGGCCGCCTGGCGGTGGATGCCGCGCTGGGTGACAAGGTCGAAACCGTCTATCAGGAAAACGTGCCCGAAGGTGCCGATGCCGAACGGGTGCTGACCCAGATGGCGCTGTCGGGCTGCAAGCTGATCTTTACCACGTCATTCGGCTATATGGATGCCACCAACAACGTGGCGGCAAAGTTCCCGGATGTGAAGTTCGAACATGCCACCGGCTTCAAACGGCTGACCCCCAACGTCGCCACCTACAACGCCCGGTTCTACGAGGGCCGCGCCGTGATGGGCACCATCGCGGGGCGCATGACCAAATCGAACAAGATCGGCTATATCGGCTCGTTCCCGATCCCCGAGGTCATCATGGGCATCAACTCCACTTTCATCCATGCCAAAAAAGTCAACCCTGACGTGAAAATCTCGGTGGTCTGGGCCTATACCTGGTTCGATCCGGCGAAAGAGGCCGATGCCGCCAAGGCGCTGATCGAACAGGGTGTCGATGTGATCCTTGCCCATACCGACAGCACCGCGCCGCTGGCCGAATGTGCCAAGACGCCGGGGGTGATCGGCTTTGGTCAGGCGTCGGATATGCTCGACTATGCGCCGACGCCCCGGGTTTCGTCGATCATCGACAACTGGGCCCCCTACTACGTCAAGCGCGTGCAGGCGCTCCTGGACGGCACATGGGAAGGCACCGACATCTGGGATGGCATCGGCGAAGGCGCTGTCGGCATCGGGGCAATTTCCGACGCGGTGCCAGCCGAGGTGAAAGCCGAAGCCGAAGCGCTGGCGGCAAGCATCGGCGACAAGAGCTACCATCCCTTCACCGGCCCGTTGAACAAGCAGGACGGGACGGCGTGGCTCGCCGATGGGGCCACTGCCAATGACGGCGAACTGGCCGGGATGATGTTCTATCTCGAAGGGGTCGATGGCGATATTCCCAGTTGATCCCTGCCAAACGATCTGCAACGGGGCCCGGGCCATTGCCCGGGCCTTTTCGTCTGGCCGACAGCAGAATGAAGCGATCCGAGGCAACAAGGCGAATCGGGTGGGGCGTACCGGCCCGTTGCCATTCTCGCAACTGTGGCAAAGCCATGGCAGGATTTGGCGGTATTGTCGCCCGGCACGAAACCGCCGACAGACCGGGATTGTTCCCGATCAGGAATAATTCGGGCGGAATTGTTCAAGGGAAAGATACAACAGCCCGCCATTCCGACGGCATGGTGCAGGGCGTCTTTTGTATCAAACTCATATATTTCTTATAGTTACGCGCCGACCACTCCAGTTTCAGACTTTGGTCTGAGACTGCAGGCCTTGGTTCGCCCCGGTGCCGGGCCGAGGGGGAAAAAACAAGGAACTTGCCCCCTTTGTGCCTTATTTACCTAATGCTAACCACAGCGCCTGACATGAAGGCCCTAGGTGCCGCCGGAGTATGATGATGACCTTTTTGAAAGCCGCTGCCCTGTTCCTTGGCCTTCTGGCCCCGATGGCGGTTGCATTGCCCGCCAGCGCTGCCACACTCAACATCACCAAGCAAGATGCCAATGGCTGGGTGTTCAACGACACCAATGGCCAGAATGCCTGGTACATTGGTGCCAGCTACACGGTGGACGGCCAAAGCCGCAACAACATCGCCGCCGGGGTTTTCCGGCTGCAGGCCACCAACCCGCTGGATGGCAATGTTCGCAAGTTCATGGCCTTCTGCATGTCGCCGCTTTCCTGGCTGCGGCTGCCCTTGGACTATACCACCGGCAACGATCTGAACCGCACGGCACTGACCCGCCTGTCTGCACTGGCCAACGGTGCCTGGTCGCAGATTTCCAACAGCCGCACCGCTGGCGCATTCCAGCTGGCAGTGTGGGAGATAGTCAGCGAGGCCGGTGGGCTTGACCTTACCACCGGCAATTTCGTGCTGACCGGCACCTCCTCCAATCAGGCGAAGAACCTGGCGCAGGGCTGGCTTGATCAGGTTGACAACGGGACGTTCCGTCCCAATCCCTACACAATGACCACCTTCAAGGCCGACAATACCCAGCATCTGCTGACCAACGACCCGTCACCCGTGCCGCTGCCGGCCGGGCTGGGGCTGCTGGCCTTGGGGCTGGCCGCGTTGGCCGCCGCCAAGGCGCGCCGCGCCGTGATCTGAATTTTCCGGGCAACCGGTATGACCAAGACCTTTCAGTCCGCCTTTCCACGCTACGATTTCTGAATTGCCATTGCAAAAGACGGCACCAGCCGGGGGCCTCCAACTCCCCGGCTGGTTCTGCATCGATCCGGTGGTTTCAACGGCCTTTTCACCACAGGCCCGCTGTGCCAAACTGGCACCATGGCACAGGATTTCCTGATTATCGGCGGCGGAATCGCCGGAATTTCGGCAGCAGCGCGACTGTCGCATCTGGGATCCGTTATCCTGCTGGAGACGGAAACCGCCTTTGGCTATCACGCCTCTGGCCGCTCGGCAGCGATGTTCGAAGAAGGCTATGGCTTGCCGCCCGTGGTGGCGCTGAACCGTGCATCGCGCGACTATCACACCCATGCCAACGGTGGCGTCTTGAGCCCGCGCGGCATCCTGCTGGTGGCCCGCGCCGATCAGCGCGAGGCGTTCGATGCCGATGTGATCGACATGGGCGCTGCCCCGATCGCTCTGGCAGAGGCTTTGGGAATGGTGCCGATCCTGCGGCCCGACCGGGTGGCGCTGGCGGCCTATGAACCGGATGCGATGGATCTGGATACCGATCTGCTGATGCAGAACTTTGCCCGTGAAGCCCGAGGCAACGGGGCGCACCTGTTGACGGGCGCAAGGGTCACCGCAATCCGCCGCACCACTTCCGGGTGGGAAGTGGACAGCACGCAGGGCATTCATGCGGGGCATCTGCTGATCAACGCCGCTGGCGCATGGGCCGATCAGATCGCGGCAATGGCGGGGATCGCGCCGCTGGGCTTCACCCCCCTGCGCCGGTCGATCGCGCGCATTCCGGCCCCCGGTGGCCATGATCTGCGAAACTGGCCGATGCTGCTCGGCCCCGGCGAAGCCTGGTATGCCAAGCCTGATGCCGGCAAGCTGCTGATATCGCCCGCCGAAGAGTATCCGGTTGCGCCCCATGATGCCTGGGCCGATGATATGGTGCTGGCCGAGGGGCTGGCGCGCTATGAAGAGATGGTGACAGAGCCGGTGACCCGGCTGGAAACCAGTTGGGCCGGTCTGCGCACATTTGCCCCGGACCGCGCTCTGGTGATCGGCGCGGCGCGCCAAGATCCCGGGTTTTTCTGGCTGGCCGGGCAAGGCGGCTATGGCTTTCAAACCGCGCCCGCTGCCAGCAAGCTTGTCGCCGATCTGATCGGCGGCCGCGCGCCGGAGCTGGACGGCGCGACGGTGGCGGCCCTGTCGCCGCAAAGATTTGATGGCAGCGGGCAGTGATGGCGTCGTTCACCCGACAGAGCGGTGCGCTGGTGCTGGTGCTGGCATTGGCAGCCTGCGGCAGCGCCCCGGTGCCGCAGGCTGCCACACCTGACCATCTGTCGGATGCCGACCCAACCCGCTGGCATGGCACCGACCCGGCGCGGTTGCCGGTGCAAGGCATTGATCTGGCGCGGTTTCAGGGCATTGTCGATTGGCCCAAGATCAAGGCGGCTGGCCTTGATTTCGCCTGGCTGAAAGCCACCGAAGGTGGCGACCGGGTGGACCCCGCCTTTGAGGACAACTGGCGCGGTGCCAAACGGGCCGGGGTGGCGCGCGGAGCCTATCATTTCTACTACCATTGCCGCCCGGCGCATGAACAGGCGGCATGGTTCATCCGCAATGCCCCGCGCGAGGCCGGGGCGCTGCCGCCGGTGCTGGATATCGAATGGACGCCCGACAGCCCGACCTGCACCATTCGCCCCGATGCCGCAGTGGTGCGGGCCGGAATTGCCGAGTTTCAGCGCATCGTTGCCGCCCATTATGGCCAGCGTCCGGTGATCTATACCACCGTCGATTTCTGGCGTGACAATGAATTGGGCCAGTTGCGTGGCGAGGAATTCTGGCTGCGCTCGGTCGCGGCCCCGCCCTCTGCCATCTATCCCGGCCAAAGCTGGAGCTTCTGGCAGTTCAGCGCCACGGGGCTGGTGCCCGGGGTGGCCACACTGACCGACCGCAACGCCTTCAACGGGTCAAAGCAGGCGTGGCAGGCGTGGCTGGCGGCGCGCAGCCAGTAGCCAGGCGTGCCCGCTCAGCCATCCACCCTGATCCGCGCATTTGCCGGATCGAACCGCCTTTGCTCGACCGCCACCGTCACCCACAGGTGCCGCAGCATCCACACCGGCAACCCTGTGCGGACCTCTGCCAGACCGGGGCGCGCAGCCGTGGTTCGGGGCGGTTCAGGTTGCAGGATCTTCGGCATTGAGGCTGCACATGTGAATCAGCCAGTCTCCGCTCCCTTGGCGCTCGAACAGGCAGAGCGAGGTGCCGCTTCCTGTCTCATGCCCTTGCGAACAGACGGCAAGGCACCATGCCATGTCAGCCGAACCGCCAGAATCCGGGATCGCCATCGTCTTGTTCCGGCTTTCTTCCTTGACCCAATCGCGATGCAACTCTGCAATCGCCGCCGGCAGGCTGGCGCATAGGGGGCAAGCAACGCCGCATCGGGCGTAAAGACCGCCGCGCAGCCTTGTGCGTCTGCGGCACGATAGGCGCTGACATAAGCGTCCAGCACGGCCTGAAGGGCATCCTTGTCCCGAATCGCGAAACCTCCCGGCTGAATGCCACTCCGTGACGGTGAGAAGTTCAGCCGGTAAAGTCAGTCAACGCATTGCCACCAACGCAGCGCAGTCGGCTGGCTTTCGGGCATTTTTGCCTTGCTTCGGCTCAGCCATCCACCCTGATCCGGGCATTCGCCGGATCGAACGGGCTGTCTTCGACCACCACGGCGTCCCATAGCTGGCGCAGCATCCGCACTTGCAGCTTCGTTCCCACCGAAGCGAGGTCTGGCCGCACATAGCCCATGCCGATCTGTTTGCCGAACGCGACCGACCAGCCGCCCGAGGTGAGGCGACCGATTTTCTGGCCATTGTAAAGCAGCGCCTCTTTGCCCCAGGGGTCGGTATCGGCGGGGCCGTCGATCAGCAGGGTGCAGCATTTCGAGCGGATACCCAGCGCAAGCATCGCCGCCTTGCCCTGAAACTCCTTTTTCAGATCGACGAAACGATCCAATGCCGCTTCCAGCGGCGAGGCGTCGCGGCCCAGTTCGTTACCGAACGCCCGGTAGCTTTTCTCCTGCCGCAGCCAGTTCTGCGCCCTTGCCCCCACCAGTTTCAGCCCGTGGCCCGCCCCGGCTTTCAGCAGCAATTCCCACAGATAGCGCTGCATCTCGATCGGGTGGTGCAGTTCCCAGCCCAATTCGCCGGTATAAGCGACGCGGATGGCGGTGACCGGGCACATCCCCAGTTCGATCCGCCGCGCCGACAGCCAGGGGAACCGCTTGTTCGACAGGGCGGTTGCCGGATCGGCATCGCGGATGATCTCTGCCAGAATTTTGCGGGAGTTCGGTCCGGCCAGCGCAAACACGCCCCATTGGGTGGTGACATCGTGAATTTCGACCTGGCCGAACGTCGCCGCCATATCCCCGGCGGCCTTGCGCAGATAGTCGGCATCATAAGCCGTCCAGGCCCCGGCACTGACAAGATAATAATCATCCTCACCGTTCCGCACGATGGTATATTCGGTCCGGGTGGTGCCCTGCGGCGTCAGCGCATAAGTCAGGTTGATGCGGCCGACCCTGGGCAAGGTATTGCAGGTGAACCAATCCAGAAAAGCTGTCGCCCCCGGCCCACGGACGATGTGTTTGGTAAAGGCGGTGGCGTCGATCAGGCCCGCAGTTTCGCGGATCGCCTTGGCCTCATCCACCGCATGTTGCCACCAGCCGCCACGACGAAAGCTGCGGGACTTGTGGTCGAAATCCGCAGGCGCACCCAGCGGGCCATAATAGATCGGGCGTTCCCAGCCGTTGACCTGCCCGAACTGCGCGCCCAGCGCCTTTTGGCGGTCATAGACCGGGGCGGTGCGCAGGGGGCGGGCGGCTTCACGTTCCTCGTCCGGGTGGTGCAGGATGAATACGTGGTCGTAGCACTCCTCATTCTTGCGCGCCGCATAGTCGGTGGTGATCCAGTTGCCGAAGCGCTTGGGGTCGAGCGCGGCCATGTCGATCTCGGCTTCGCCGTTCACCATCATCTGCGCCAGATAATAGCCCGAGCCGCCAGCGGCGGTGATGCCGAACGAAAACCCCTCCGCCAGCCACATGTTGCGCAGACCCGGGGCGGGGCCGACCAGCGGGTTACCATCGGGGGTGTAACAGATCGGGCCGTTGAAATCATCCTTCAGCCCGACGGTTTCCGACGACGGAACCCGGTGGATCATCGACAGATATTCCGCCTCGATCCGTTCCAGATCCAGCGGGAACAGATCGGCGCGGAACGACGGCGGCACATCATAGAGGAACCGCGCGGGGGCGTTCTTTTCATAGGGCCCCAGAATCCAGCCGCCCCGCTCCTCGCGGCAATACCATTTGGCATCCGCATCGCGCAGCACCGGATGCTGGGGGTTGCCTTTGCGCCATTCGACCAGCGCAGGATCAGGTTCGGTGACGATATACTGATGCTCCACCGGTACTGCCGGGATCTTGATGCCAAGCAGCCGCGCGGTGCGCTGGGCGTGGTTGCCAGTGGCGGTGACGACATGTTCGGCGTGTATGTCAAACTCATCGGCGGCGACCAGATTGCCGCCCTGTTCCACCATCCGCGCGCAGGTCACCACCCATTCCGAACCGGTCCAGCGATAGCCGTTGACCTGTATCTTGCGCTCGAACGTGCAGCCGAACTGCCGCGCCCCCTTCGCCATCGCCTGGGTCACATCGGCGGGGTTGATATAGCCATCCTGCGGGTGAAACAGCGCGCCCTTCAGATCATCGGCGCGCACCAAGGGCCAGCGGGCGCTGATCTCGGCAGGGGTCAGAAACTCGTGATAGACATCGGCGGTTTCAGCCACCGAAGAATAGAGCATATATTCATCCATCCGCGCGTCGGTCTGGGCCATGCGCAGGTTGCCGACTACGTAAAAGCCGGGGTTCAGCCCGGTTTCCGCTTCCAGCCCCTTGTAGAAATCGACCGAATATTTGTGGATATGGGTGGTGGCGTAACCCATGTTGAACAGCGGCAACAGCCCTGCTGCGTGCCAGGTGGAGCCCGCCGTCAGCTCGTCGCGCTCCACCAGCATCGTGTCCCATCCTGCCTTGGCAAGGTGATAGGCAATGCCGGTGCCAACGGCACCGCCGCCGACAACAAGGGCTTTGACGTGGGTTTTCATGGCGGGCTCCTCCGATCGCGTGCCCCTAAATGCCCGAAGTGCGGGCAAGGGGGCAAGGCAGGCCGACGCTTGGGGGCTAAAAACGACATGGCGGCGCGCAGAGCCGATGTGCAGCCAAAATTCCGGCACCTTTGATCGGCAGGGATGCGCGGAGATTGCATGGGAACCTGACGATCATGCCGCAAACCATTGGCCCCACTTCCGGGCGCTGACCGCGATCCTGGGCTATTGGCTGGTCGAACTGGCCTGCCAGCGGCTGTTCTATGGCCCGGACACCACATTTTCCACCTATGGCATGAACCTGGGCACTGGCCCACACCGCGATCCTGCTGGCGGGCCTGCTGGCCGGCGTGCTGTTGGTGATCCGCCGGCGCACCACCCCGTGCAAAGCCAGCCCGGTACCCGTTACACAATACCGGCCGAAATGTCACGTTGCGCCGGGTTCTGCAACGCCACCTTTCCCGGAGCCTTGCCTCGGCTCAAATCAGCCGGGCAGCCCCTCCGGGCCCGGCGCGTTGAACCGCAACACCCGTTCGGCGGGAAAACCATCCCCCCGATGGTTTTCTTGCCCGCCTTACCGCACCGTCTGCAACCCTACGCTGCCCGCAAGCGCCGCATCCCGCCGCATGCCTCCCGCGCAAATCGCTGCCAAAGCCAAGAGCCTGCGCACCTGAGCCGCTTCGCCGTGCCAAAACCCGCAAATCCGACGCGGAAAAATCCCCCCGAAGCCCAACCGCCGAACCCATCGCAAACCTCCCACAGTTTGCGACAGTGAACCACCGGCAAAGCCCCAACGGACTCCCCGGAGTGAGTCAGCCTCAGTGAGGGTTGGTATGAGGCCGCGATGGGGATCCCGAAGGGAGGATGCAGATCCTGATGGAAATGAACTCAACAGCACTGATCCGAGACAAGCTGTCAGGGGGACGGGCATGGCTGGCGAACCAATTTGTGTGGTGGACCCACGGCGGACATGGTCCCAAAGGGAAAGAATGTGGGCAATTTACCGGGTCACCTCACAAACGGGCCTTGCAGCGACTGAGGCGCATCCTAGTATGCGGCTGCGGTACACACCCGGCTCCCAGGCATGTTTGCAGATACCCACTCACCGCGCCATCCCCTTGAGGTCATGGTTGAAGCCGACGTCCACAGCTGGCGCGCAGGGCTTTTCAGCACCTGGCGGATCACCCGGATTGCCTTTGACACCCCATGGGCCGTGACCTTTGCGATGGTTTCGACCGTCATTGCGGCGTCGATGCAGTTGCTTGTTCCGCAGCTACTGGGGCGGGCCATCGACCAGACTCAGGTGCTGGCGGCCGACCCTTCTGCCGGGCGGCAGGCGCTATTGACGACCGCGCTTGCCGTGCTTTGGGTTTCCGTTGTCCGTGGCGTCTTCACCACCTTGCAGAACTATTTCAGCGAAAGGGTGAACCACACGACCGGCGTCGCCCTTCGGATGCAGTTTTACGCGCAGGTCCAGCGCCTGTCATTCGGCTTTCACGATTCCGTCCATTCGGGTGACCTGATCACCCTTGGCCTGCTTGACCTTGATGGCGCGCGGCAGTTCTTCTCGACCGGCCTTGTGCGCCTTGTGCTTTTGTCCTTTCTGATCGGCCTTGGCGGCGCGATGCTGGTCCGCATCGATCCGCTGCTGGCGCTGATGGCCCTCAGCTTTGTGCCGGTTGTTGGCTGGTTTTCCTCGGTCTCGCAGTTGCGCCTTCGGCTGACCTGGCGGGTGTTGCAAGACCGGATGACAATCCTGAGCCGGGTGCTGGAGGAAAACCTGTCCGGCATTCGCGTCGTGCGGGCATTTGCCGCCGGCGCGCACGAGCTTGACAAGTTCGACCGCGCCTCGGCCTCGGCGCTGGAACTGGCGCATGAACGGGTCGATATCCGTGTCCGCTCGACCGGCATCATGAATTTCGCCTTTCTGGTGGCTCTTGGGCTGGTGCTGTGGGTCGGGGGCGAAAAGGTCATTGCCGGAACCATGTCGGTTGGCACGCTGACCTCGTTTCTGACCTTCATGACCATCTTGCAGATGCCGGTCCGCCAACTTGGCCTCTTGGTCAATTCCTTTGCCCGCACTGCCACTTGCGGCGCGCGGGTATATGCGTTCCTTGACCTCCTGCCGGCCGTTGCAGACAATCCTGGCGCGCGCGATCTGGTGCTGACCCGGGGCGACCTGCGCTTTGAACATGTCGGGTTTTCCTTTCCGACCGCGCCCGACAATGAAGTGCTGCATGACCTGAGTTTCACTGCCCGTCGCGGGGAGACGATCGGCATCGTCGGCCCGCCCGGCAGCGGCAAGTCGACGCTGGCCCATCTTGTTCCGCGCTTTCATGAGGTCACGCAGGGCCGCATCACCATCGATGGTCAGGATGTGCGCGACGTGACCCTGACCTCGCTGCGGGCTGCGGTGTCTGTCGTGGCGCAGGACGTGTTCCTGTTCACCACCACACTGGAAAACAACATCGCCTATGCCGATCCGCTGGTTGATGAACCCATGCTGGAAACCGCCGCCGACGATGCGCAGATCCATGGCCATATCGTCACCTTGAAATCCCGCTATCAGACAGTCGTGGGGGAACGCGGTTCGTCGCTTTCGGGCGGGCAAAGGCAAAGGATAGCCATCGCCCGTTCGCTGGTGCCAAACCCCGCCATCCTTGTGTTTGACGATTCCACCGCCGCCGTCGACGCAAGGACCGAAGCGCGGATCAAACAAGCCCTGCTGAAGGGGGCCGAAGGCCGGGTGACGCTGATCGTGGCACATCGCCTGTCCTCGCTGATGCATGCCGACCGCATTCTGGTGCTCGATGCGGGCCGGCTGGTCGAACAAGGCACCCATGCCGAGTTGCTGGCCCTGGTTGGCCGTTATCGGACGCTTTATGACCTGCAAAGCCTTGGATCGGACCGGGACGCGTGATGGATATCCGGGGCTCAACCGAAGATTTCACCTCCGACGCCGATAACGCGCCAGGAACCCGGATGCGCGCGGTGGTGGGCAGTCACCGCATTGAAGAAGAGATGTTCGGCAAGGTTTTTGATCCCAGGATCGTTCGCCGCCTGGGCGCGTTCGTTCTGCCGCACCAACGTGATTTCATCGTGTCGGTGGCGGCGGTTCTGATCTTTACCCTGACCCAGTTGGCCATCCCGATGATCATCCGCTGGGTGATCGACGGCGGCCTGATGACCCGCACGCCGTCAGTGCTGCATTGGGGTCTGACCGTGCTCGCGGTGGTGGTGGCGATCAACTACGGTGCCAGCCACCTGCAGGAAAAATTGGTGGGTCGCGCCGCCGAAAACATCCTGTTTGACATTCGCCGGGCGATGTTCGCCCACCTGCAGCGGGTGTCGCTGTCTTTCATGGACAAGACCGAGGTCGGGCGTCTGATGTCGCGGCTGCAGGGCGATGTCGGCTCGATGCAAGAGTTTCTGGAAACGTCGGTCCTGTCGGTGGGCGATATTATCCTTTTGTTTGGCATCATCGGTCTGATGCTCTATCTGGACTCGGGGCTGGGGACGATCACGCTGTCCGTATTGCCGGTCCTGTTCGTCGTCCGCATCTTCTGGCTGCCGTTGGCGCGTGAGGCCTTCATCAAGGCACATGAGACGAATTCGTCGGTGAACGGCGCGCTGGCCGAAGGCATCCATGCCGTGCGCACCGTGCAAGCGATGAGCCGTGAGGGCCTGAACCTGAAGCTTTACGGCAAAAAGGTGCATGCCAATTTGCTGACCCAGCTTTGGGCGTCGAAAGTGGCGCAGGTGCTGGTGCCGATTGTCGATACATTGACCGGCTTGGCCATGGGCATGGTCATCGTGCTGGGCGGGACCATGGTTCTGGACAGGCGCCTGGACGTAGGCGTGATGGTGGCCTTCCTGTTCTATATCCAGCGGTTCTTTGACCCGATCCGCAGCCTGACGATCCAGTATTCGGTGATGCAGCGTGCCATGGCCTCGGGCCAACGGTTGATCGAGGTGCTGGATGTGGAACTGGCGGTGAAAGACAAGCCCAATGCGGCCGATCTTGACCAGATCGACGGCTCGATCAGCTTTGACCATGTGACATTTGGCTATGACCCGGGTTTCCCGGTGCTGCACGATCTGACGTTCCAGGTGAAGCCGGGCCAGACGGTGGCGCTGGTCGGCCCGACCGGCTCGGGCAAATCTTCGGCCATGGCGCTGATCCACCGGTTCTACGACGTGCAACAGGGGTCGGTGCGCGTCGGCGGGCAGGATGTGCGGGATGTGACGCAAGCCTCGCTGGGCCGGCAGATCGCCATGGTGCTGCAGGAACCGTTCCTGTTCACCGATACGGTTCTGGAAAACATCCGCTACAACACAGCCGGTGCCAGCCGCGCGGATGTGATCGCTGCGGCGACGCTGCTGGGAGCCGATGGCTTCATCCGCGCGCTGCCGCAGGGCTATGACACGATGCTGGGCGAGCGGGGCGGCAGCTTGTCGACCGGCCAGCGCCAGTTGCTCAGCTTTGCCCGAGCGTTGGTCGCCGATGCGCCGATCCTGATACTGGACGAGGCCACCGCCAGCATCGACAGCGCCACCGAACTGGTGATCCAGACTGCCCTGGCGACGCTGCTGAAGGGCCGGACCGGCCTTGTCATCGCGCACCGGCTGGCAACCGTCCGCCATGCCGACCTCATTCTGGTGCTGCAACAGGGCCGGCTGGCTGAATCCGGCACCCATGCGCAGCTGCTGGCCAAGGGCGGCCTTTACGCCGGGCTCTACCGCGCCAATTACGCAAGCTTCGACGACACCGACTGACTCCGGCGACAGAATTCCCATCTGCCGTCCCGATCACAAAAGGGACAATGCTGCGAGACCGACGCAAGCGACGTTTGCAAATCCCTCGCCCGTCCATGTTGAAACGCACCTCTTTGCCAAATGGAAAGCGGAATTGGGTTCAATAAAGCCCCGGTGCAGTCGCTTCCAAGGGGTGGCTTCCATACCTGGGTTTCGCAAACCGGATTTGGTGGCTTCCGCAAAAGAATACGGCAGCCAAAGTCGTGATTGGCTAGGGGACTGATGTATAATGAGAACCCCTGAAGAACCTCTCTTTTTTCGGCCTTATCCGATAGACTTTGGCAAGGCGAAAAGGAGCCCTGCCGATGCCGAAGCAGCCCGCCTTTCCGGTCCTGCGTTATGCGATGAAGAAGATGCTCACGCGGCGCGAGCAGTTCCTGGCTGAGAGTGAGGCGCAAGCACCATCGGTTTGGGCTCAGCGCCGAACGCGGTGGTGCGGTGGGGTCGCGTTCTGGCGCTGATTGCGCCGCATCACCCGAAGGTGGGGCCGAAGGGCGGGCACCCGCCGATGTCCCTGGAGACGATGCTCCGGGTTTATTTCCTGCGGAACTGGTATGTGCTGAGTGACCCGATGGCCGAGGGTTCAAGCATGAAGCCATCGCTCCGGCGGATCGATTGTAGCCTTGCGACGCAGATCGGGATTGTGACGGTCCTGCGCGATCGTGCGTCCAAACTTGTCCCGCAAGCTGTTTGTTTTCTTCAGGACAGCGGTTTGCCCAACGAGCCGCAGCGTGAGTCGCAGGCGGGCATTGCCATATTTCGAGATCTTGCTCCGGTCGCGGAACAGGCCCGATCGGACGGTGGCCAGATCCATGCCGCAGAACTTCAGGAACTGACGGGGATGATGAAATCGCCGCAGGTCACCGGTCTTTGCCAGAATGGTCAGTGCGTTGGAGGCACGGCCTGGCGCGGGCACGGTCAATCCATGTCGGGCACGCAACTGGTTGCGCGACGATTTCGCCGCCATGGTCGGCCGGGCGCGGCTGAATTTGCCGAAGGCAAGTGATGAGGAAAGCTGCCGCTCGCTCCGCGACGGGGCGCATCATATCAAACTGAACGTTGTCTTTCGAACTGCGCCCGCCGTTCCGGAACGCACGGCAACTGGCGGGGCAGAACAGATCCACCACCGGCGGCCTGTGCCCGCGCCGCCGTTGTCGCAAAAGTGTAACACAACGTTCGTGGAGGGGTCACACCGGGATGCTAGCCGCGTTCCATCCTTTCCTGAACCGGACAAATCCCATGAAACATTTTCTTGCTTCCTGTCTGCTTGGCGCGGGCGTCTTTGCCGCATCCGCTGCTGTTGCCCAGGACACCATCCGCTTTGCCGTGACAGACATCGACGGCATGGAGGCGATCCAGCGCGACATGGGCCCGTTCAAGGAGGCCTTTGAGGCCGCCTCGGGGCTCAAGGTCGAATTCTTCCCGGTTTCGGGCCGCACTGTCGCGGTGGAGGCGATGGCCGCCGAGCAGGTTGATTTCGTGCTGACCGGCCCGGCTGAATATGTGGTGTTCAACGCGCGCCTTGATGCGCAGCCGGTGGTGGTCTGGGAACGACCTGATTACTATTCGAACCTCGTCGTGCTGGATGCAAGCGCGGTGCAGACGCCGGCCGACCTGAAGGGGCAGAAAATCTCGTTCGGCGAGATCGGATCGACTTCGCAGCACCTCGGCCCGGTCACCCTGCTCAGTGCTGCTGGCCTGACCTATTCCACCGACTATGAACCCGTTTTCCTGAACCGCAACGTTGCCGTCGAAGCGCTGATCGCGGGCGATATCGGTGCAATCGGCCTGAACCGCACCCATATCGAAAGCATCACCAAGAAGTTCCCGGACCAGAAATTCCGCGTGATCGCCAAGGGAGAGGCGCTGCCGAGCGATCTGCTGCTCGTCTCGTCACAAGTTTCGCCCGAAGTGGTGGAGACGGTGCGCAAGACCTTTACCGAGCATGGCGCAGAGATGCTCGCGGCCGTGACGGCGACTGAGGCGAATGCCAAATTCATTGGCGGCGGCTTCACGACGAACGTCAAGGATGCAGACTATGACATGGTCCGCAACATGTTCGCCAATATCGGTGTGACCGAGTTTCAGCAGTTCGTCGGCGAATAGGACCACGCTGCGGGAAACTGGTGGATGAACCGAGCACTGTCGCCGTCTCCGGACCTTGCAGGTGCCACTTCGGTGGCGCCTGTTCTTGTCGTGACGGGGCTGGAAAAATCCTTCGATGATCGCGCGATCCTGCGGGGCCTCGATTTCGCCATTTCGGCCCGCCAGTCCACCGCCCTGATCGGGGCGAATGGGTCGGGGAAATCGACCTTGCTGAAATGCCTCGTCCGGCTGGTGGAACCCACGGCGGGCCGGGTCGAGATGCTGGGCCGCGAGGTTGGCGGGCTGTCACCGCGCGATCTGCGCCGGTTCCGCGCGCAAGTGGGCATCGTGTGGCAGCGCCATAACCTTGTGCCGCGCATCTCGGCGCTGTCGAATGTCGTGCATGGCGTGCAGGCGCGGATGTCGGGCCCGCAGTCGTGGTTTCAGGCGCTGGCCCCTGAAGCGGTTCGGGCCGAGGCCATGGGCTGCCTTGACCGTGTGGGTTTGGCTGACCGGGCGATGACGCGGGTGGACAGTCTTTCGGGCGGCCAGCAACAGCGTGTCGCCATCGCGCGGATGCTGATGCAGCGCCCGGCCTTCATTCTGGCGGATGAGCCCGACGCGAGCCTTGATCCGCAAACCGGCGAAGAGGTTATGGCGTTGCTGCTGGGCCTTGTCCGGCAGGATGGGCTGTCGCTGTTGATGATCTCGCACCGGCTGGAACATACCTTGCGCTTTTCCGACCGCATTCTGGGCCTGTCGCAAGGCCGCATCGCGCTGGACATGCCCACCTCGCAAGCCAGCGCACCCGAGTTGCGGCGCTTTTTCGACCATCCGGAGGCCTTGTGACCGCGTTGCCCGTGCCCCCGCCGCCACGCTTTCGCCAGATGGGGCTTGTCAACTATGCCGCCCTTTTGCTGGTGCTCGGGCTGGTCGCGTCCTCACTGATCGCGACCGCCCCGGCGCTGGACAAGCTGAGCCGGGGCGTGGGGCGGTTGTTTGCGCCATCGGGCCTGTTGACCAACATGTTCCCCCCCGATTTCACCCGAATCGTGCCGATCGGCTGGAAGCTGCTGGAAACCTTGCAAATGGCGGTGGCGGGGTGTTTTCTGGGCCTGATCCTTGCCATTCCCTTTGCCATTCTGGCCACTGACCGGCTGTCGCCGCACCCGATCGTGCGGCAGGTGGCGCGGGCGGTGATCGCGCTGTTTCGCACCGTGCCCGATCTGGTCTGGGCCATCATCTTCATCATCATCGTCGGCCTTGGCTCGCCAGCAGGCGTGATGGCGATCATGGTCGACAAGATCGGCTTTGCCGGCCGCTTCTTCGCCGAGGCGATGGAGGAAACCGACCCCGGTCCGCAAGACGCGCTGCGCGCCATCGGGGCCAGCCGGCTTGGCCTGATCGTGTCGGCGGTGTTTCCGGCCTGCCTGCCGTCGTTCACCGCCACCTCGCTGTTTGCGCTGGAAAAATCGGTAAGGGGGTCGGCGGCGCTTGGCCTTGTGGGGGCGGGTGGCATCGGGGTTGACCTGAAGGTCGCCTTCGATCTGTTCAACTATGACGAGGCGCTGGCGATCATCCTGATGATGCTTGCACTTGTCGTCGCCGTGGAACAAGGCTCGGGCTGGATAAGACGGAAACTGATATGACCACCGATACTGCGCACCGCTACTGGAATACCGAGTGGCAGAGCGCCGACGCCAGCAGCCCATGGGCCAAGGCCGAGCCCTGGGTGATGGAACACGCGGCGACACTGGCCCCCGGCAGCCGCATTCTGGACCTTGGCGCCGGGATCGGGCGGCATGCTTTGGCCTTGGCGGCGATGGGGCATCAGGTCACTGCACTGGATGCCGCCGAAGCCTCGGTCACGGCCATCGCCGCCGCTGCAACGGCAAAGGGCCTGACCATCGAAACCCATCTTGCGCCGATGACCGACCTTCCGTTTGCCCCCGCCAGCTTTGACCACGTGCTGTCGTGGAACGTCATCTACCACGGCGATGAGGCCATCGTGCGCCGCACATTGGCCGAGGTTGCCCGCGTTACCCGCCCCGGTGGCAGCTTCATGGCGACCATGCTGTCGGCCCGCCGTGTGCCGGTGGAACAGGCCAAGGCCCAGGGGCGCGAGATCAGCCGCAACACCTGGGTGTTCGAAGGGCCGGGCGACAAGGTGCACCCGCATTACTTCTGCACCGCCCCCGAACTGTTGGCGCTGATGCCGGGGTTCGAGGTGGTGACCCTGTTCGACCGACCGCATGACACGCCGGGATCCTGGCACTGGCATCTTCTGGCGGAGCGGCTGGCATGAGCGCGGAACTGATCGAGGGCGCAAAAGTCATCTTCGACGACCGGATCGAAACTGCCTCGGTCCGGATCGAGGCGGGTGTGATCACCGGACTGGACGTGGCCCGCGACGGCGCGGTGATCGTGCCCGGCAAGGGCCGGCATCTCGCCCCCGCCTTTGTGGACATCCACGGCGATGCGTTCGAACGGCAGATCATGCCGCGCCCCGGCGTTGCCGTCCCCATGGCGACTGCGCTGCTGGAAACCGACCGGCAACTGGCCGCCAATGGCATTGCCACCGCTTATCATGCCCTGACCCTGTCATGGGAGCCGGGCCTGCGCAGCGTGGAAACCGGCTGGCAGGTGGTGCGGGCGCTGGAGGCGCTGCACCATCGCCTGACTGCCGACAACCGCATCCAGTTGCGCTGGGAAACCTTTTGCCCCGAAGCGGAGCCCCTGATCGCCCATGTGCTTTCCGGGCCGGGCCGCCCGGCGCTGGCCTTCAACGATCACACCACGATGGCGCTGCTGCATCCGTCCATCCCGCTGCATGAGCGGCCATTTGACTATGCTGAAAACTACCCCATCACCGACCCGACCGCCGCAGCCTTTGCGCAAAAGATGGGCGAACGGGCCAAGCGGTCGAACATGACCACCACCGAGTTCGTTGCCCTCATTGCGCAGGTCTGGGCACGGCGGCCCGAGGTGCCCGCCCATGTCGCGCGCATTGCCGCCATGGCCCGTGCCCATGGCGCCCCGATGCTGAGCCATGACGACAGTCAGGTGGAAACCCGCGATTACTATCGCGGCCTTGGCGCGCTGGTGGCAGAGTTTCCCATGCATGAACGCGTATTCCCAGCGGCGCGGGACGCGGGAGACCCGATCGTGCTGGGCGCGCCCAATGCCATGCGCGGCGGCAGCCATCTGGGCAGCCCCGGTGCCGCTGACATGATCGCGCGGGGGCTGTGCGATATTCTTGCCTCGGACTATTACTACCCTGCCATGCTGGGCGCGATGGTGCGGCTGCACGCCGACCGCGTGGCCCCCTTGCCCGCGCTGTGGAAGCTGGTAACTGCCAACCCGGCCACCGCCATGGGCCTGACAGACCGGGGTCTTATCGCGCCCGGTCTGCGCGCCGATCTGGTGCTGCTGGACTGGCCGGAAGGCCACGCCCCGGCCCCCCTGCGCACCTGGGTTGCGGGACGGGGCGGTTATTCCGCCCTGCTCACCCATCCCCCCGCCGAACCCGCCTTGCCCTGATCGTTTGGCCGCCTGCTGAAGAATGGGCCTGATGCCTGACACGCCGACATTCCAAGCCGATCCGGGGCCGCGACCGGCCGGCTTTGCCGATTGCCGCCCCGGCGCGTCAGCCGTTGCGGATGCGCCCCGTGATGACCGGCAACTTGTGGTCGCCCCCTCCCAACCGCCATCGTCGGTGGCCTGACCTGCGGCCATCCGGGGCACCCTTCAGCCCGGCAGGCCCCGGCTGCTTTTCGGGGCGCGCAGATCGCTCAGCCGGTCCTTGCCAAGCCGGCCTTTATCCGGCGCAGGGGGATCGAGCTTTCGATGGACGCGACGCCCGGCACCTTGGTGAAACGACCGACCAGAAACCGCTCGAAATCGGCGAGGCCGGTGGTGGCGATGCGCAGCAGGTAGTCGCGGTTGCCGGTCATCAGCCAGCAATCGACGACTTCGGGAAAGGCGCTGATGGCGGCTTCAAACCTGGCCAGCGCATCGTCGACCTGCTTTTCGAGCTTGACCGAGACAAAGACGGAAAACCCGTAACCAAGCGCCACTTCGTCGATCAGCGCGGCATAGCCGATGATCACGCCCGCCTCCTCCAGCAGCCGCACCCGGCGCGCGACGGGTGAAGGCGAAAGGCCGACCGCCGCGCTTATGTCATTGATCGTGGCGCGACCATCGCGCTGAAGGATGCGCAGGATCGACAGATCAAGTGAGTCGGCGCTGGTGTATTTCATCATGAAAACCCGTATGATTGGTGATTATCGCCAATATGGGGGTATTTCTGGCGATGAACAGCGACTATCGCTTTGCCTTCTGCGTTATTCTGACGGGGGCAGGACGGCAGGCGAGGGCACGATGGACGGAACCGGGCAGCAGCATCTGAAGACCATCGAACAGCGGCTTTTGTGGCTGTCGCACTGGATGATCCACCATGCCAACCACATCCGCCCCAAGGTTGACGGCATCAAGACCGGTGGGCATCAGGCCTCGTCGGCCTCGATGGTGTCGATCCTGACGGCGCTCTATTTCACCGCGCTGCGGCCGGAGGATCGGGTGGCGGTCAAGCCGCATGCCGCGCCGGTGTTTCATGCGATGCAGTATCTCATGCGCCGCCAGACCCGCGAGAAAATGGAGAATTTCCGTGGTTTCGGTGGGGTGCAAAGTTATCCCAGCCGCACCAAGGACAGCGATGACGTCGACTTCTCGACCGGGTCGGTGGGGTTGGGGGTGGCGATCACCTCTTTCGCGTCGCTGGTGCAGGATTACATCAGGGCCAAGCCCTGGGGAAAAGCGCTGCCGATGGGCCGGATGGTGGCGCTGGTGGGCGATGCGGAACTGGACGAGGGCAATGTCTATGAGGCCCTGCAGGAGGGCTGGAAGAACGGGCTGCAGAACTGCTGGTGGATCATCGACTACAACCGCCAGTCGCTGGACGGGGTGGTGCACGAAGGGCTGTTTGCCCGGGTCGAGAAGATTTTCGAGGCTTTCGGCTGGGATGTGGTCCGCATCAAACATGGCCGCCTGCAACGGGCGGCCTTTGCCGAACCGGGCGGGGATGCCCTGCGCCAATGGATCGACGATTGCCCGAACCAGCTTTATTCGGCGCTGACCTTTCGGGGCGGGGCGGTCTGGCGTGACCGGCTGATGAATGATCTGGGCGATCAGGGCGCGGTCACCGCCCTCTTGTCGCGTCGCAGCGATGCCGACCTGGCGGCGCTGATGGAGAACCTTGGCGGCAATTGCGTCGATACCATGGCCGAGGCCTTTGCCGCCATCGAGCACGCGCAGCCTACCTGCTTTCTGGCCTATACGATCAAGGGCTGGGGTACACCGATTGCCGGGCACAAGGACAACCACGGCGGGCTGATGACAAAGGCGCAGATGGCCGGTTGGCAGGCGCATATGGGGGTACCCGAGGGGCAGGAGTGGGATCGGTTTGCCACCGTGCCAGACCCCGCCGCGCTGCAGGCGTATCTGGAGGGTGTGCCCTTCTTCAAGTCGGGCCCCCGGCGCCACGGCGACGCGATCCTGCCGGTGCCCCGGATCGAACTGGCGACTGACCGCGAAATCTCGACGCAGGCTGCGTTCGGAAAGATCCTTGACGATCTGGCCAGGGGCGACGGCGATCTGGCCGCGCGGATCGTCACCACCTCGCCCGATGTGACCGGCACCACCAGCCTTGGCCCCTGGGTGAACCGGCGCAAGCTGTTCGCGCGGGTGGCGCGGGCGGACATGTTTCAGGACCAGAAGATCCCCTCGACAGCGAAATGGGAGTTCGCGCCCGAAGGCCAGCATATCGAACTGGGCATCGCCGAAATGAACCTGTTCCTGCTCTTGGGGGCTGCGGGTCTGTCGCATGCCCTGTTCGGCAGGCGGCTGATCCCCATCGGTACGGTCTATGACCCGTTCGTGGCGCGCGGCCTCGATGCCCTGAACTATGCCTGTTATCAGGATGCGCGGTTCATCATCGTGGGCACGCCCTCGGGTGTGACGCTGGCCCCCGAAGGCGGGGCGCATCAGTCCATCGGTTCGCCCCTGATCGGCATGGCGCAGGATGGATTGGCGGCCTTTGAGCCCGCCTTTGCCGACGAGTTGGCGGTGATCATGCACTGGGCCTTTGCCTATCTGCAACGCGACGGTGAGGGCGACCCGGACGAGCGCACCTGGCTGCGGGATGAAACCGGCGGCTCGGTCTATCTGCGGCTGTCGACCAATCCGATTGAACAGCCGGGCAAGCGGATTGATCAGGGGTTCCGGCAAGGGGCCATCGACGGGGGCTATTGGCTGCGTCCTCCGGGGCCGAATTGCGAGGTGGTGATCGCCTATCAGGGTGTCATCGCGCCAGAAGCGATCCGCGCGGCGGGCCTGATCGGCGAAGGGCGGCGCGATGTGGGGGTGCTTGCCGTCACCTCGGCTGACCGGCTGAATGCGGGCTGGACGGCGGCGCTCAGGGCGCGGGCGCGCGGGCGGCAGGATGCGGTATCGCATGTCGAAAGACTGCTGGCGGACCTGCCATCGCATTGCCATCTGGTCACCGTGATCGACGGGCACCCGGCAACGCTGGCCTGGCTGGGAGCGGTGCAGGGGCACCGGACCATCCCCTTGGGCGTCGAGCATTTCGGCCAGACCGGGACGATCGGCGATTTGTATCGCCATTTCGAGATCACGGCGGAAAGCATCGCGCAAAAGGTCAGCACGCTGACCATCGGGCCACGCCTGGTGCGGTTTGCACGATGAGCGGCGCGGCGACGCTCGGGAACCGGATGCCGTACCATGCGGACCGGCATGAGGCGGCGCAAGGGATCGGCCTGCCATAACGGAACTGACCGCGCGTCTGGCCGGACCCTGTCGGCACATCCGCGCTTGACCCGCCCTCGGGGGCAGGCCAGACCCGGATCTCAGTCCAGCCCCCGATCTCTGTCCAGACCCCGGATCCGGGCGGCATTACGGGCGAAAAGCGCTCGCCCGATCCATCCGGATATTCGCACTGTTGCGACTGCGACGAGGCGGGGAAGATTTCGGCTTGAGGTAAACCGAGATGGCGAGGACGCCGCTGTCCTCAACATTGCGGATGCTGTCTTTCATGTCGCCCGCGAAGATCACGCGCAGTGGGTCATAGCCGACGGCGTTGAAAAAGGATTGGGGGGCAAGGTTGTCGGCCAAGGGGTGGATATCCAGCAGTTCGGGCTGGGGCGCTACGATGGCGGTGAAAAGGGGGATGGGGCAGGCCGTGGCCGTCGGCGGGGCGATAGAACCTCAGCGGTTTCCGGATGGGGCCCGGCCGCCGTCGCGGTGCGAGACAGGGCGGGGGTCGAAACAGGTGAGTCTGGCCCGTCAGGCGATCGAGATTGCGCCAATGTCGGCGATGTTGACCCCGGTCAGCAAAACCTGATCGCCAAAGCGGCCGCAATGCAGGATCACGCCAGCGTCTGCGGCAGCAAAGCTGTGGGCGGCCCCCCGGCATAAGGTCGATCCGGTCCTGGGCAAGGTCTAAATCCATGATCTGATCCTGACCATCGCGGAGCGCAAACAGAAAGGTGTCGCGTCATGTCCCGCCGGTCAGGGTATCAAGGCCCTTGCCGCCCGACAGCACCTCAGCCCCGCTGCCGCCCTCAAGGCTGTCCTCGCCGGTGCCGCCGTCAAGCGCGTCGCCAGCGGTTCCGCCCAAAAGCGTGTCGTTGCCATTGTCGCCCGCCAGAGTGTCCTGCCCACGCCCTCCGTCAAGCCGGTCATCGCCCCCGCCGCCGGAGCCAGGATCGTTGCCCGATCCCAGCCAGAAATCGTCGGCCCCGCCGCCGTTGGAAATACTTTCGTCACCTGCGAGGTTCAGTTGCGCCCCGTCCGAGGACCGGCTGGTTTCCAAAAGCACATCACGTGTCGCCTTGCCGGAATAGGCCCAGCCAAGGGACCGGAACAGGTTTTCAACGGCGGCGTCATCGGTGCCCGCGAGATCGGCGGTGATGGCCTGTTGCAGGGCGCTTGCCGCGAGGGTCAAGCCCGACAGGACCATCGCCGGCGAGATTTCAAAATTGGTCGAGGTCAGCGTGATCACGCCGCCGGTGATGACGCGGACGCCGTCAACCAATGCATGGGTCAGCCCGGTGCCGGAAAACGCATAGGAAACGGTGCCGCTGGTCAGATAGGTGACAGACGGCCCCAGCCGGTTATCGCCGCAACTGCCAGCTTGTCGATGGCGCGCAGGAAGAAATCTGGGGGTGGGTTGGTAAAATCGGAAAAGGTTGCACTGGGCATGGCGGATTCTCTCAGATTGCACTGGCTCACAACAGCAACGCTGTAGCCGGTCGATGGTCGGCGATGGCAGGCGACCGGGCGGGCCGAGACCGTTCAGGTTTTCGAAACGGGCGGAAAAAGCTGCCTGTAACGGTGGTCGAACGCGGTTTGCCAGCGGCTAGTTACAGTGAAAACCTGAACCGTGCCTGGGGTCAGGGCCGGTTGCGCCTCCTGAAGCGAATGGCGACTGTGCCGACGAAGCCGGTCATGTGCGGTGCCTGCAAAACGAAGGCTCGGGGTGCCGGGCGACGTATGGTCCAGTTCAAGCACATCAACCGCCATGAATGGTACAACTTGAGGCATGGGCCTGTAGGTAGCACTTTCGGGAAAAAGCTCCACCCGGCGGAAGCCGAGGCTCTGATACAGCACCAACATAGGCGCGTTGTTTTTCCAGGTGTCGGCTTTGAGGGTTCTAAAACCCATGTCACGGGCCGCCTGAATACGCGCTTCGACCAAGCG
>Ga0105044_10001536_pt1 | contig 31042 bp, 31 predicted proteins | sample MAT01_FD_78092 | JGI IMG/M metagenome (GOLD analysis project Ga0105044, IMG submission 78092) | Freshwater microbial communities from Lake Fryxell liftoff mats and glacier meltwater in Antarctica - MAT-01 | ecosystem: Environmental > Aquatic > Freshwater > Ice > Liftoff microbial mat | place...
GAAGACGAAGTCATTCAGGGTCGGCGGCGGAGGTCCGCGGAACTGGGCGAGATCGGCGAGCTGCTCGCCGTCCATCCCGACTGGCATCGGACCCGGGGTTTCGCGCGAGTTGTGCCAGAGCTGGGATTGGCGCCAACGCTACGGACACGGCCTGGAGGTGGTGGAGACCTTCGTCGAGCCTGAGCGCTTTGCCGGCACCTCCTACCGAGCCGCCGGCTGGCTGCCGGTGGGCCGAACCACCGGCCGGGGGCGCAACGGTCCGTCCCACACGGCCTTGACCACCGCCAAGGACGTGTTCGTGCGTCCGCTGGGCCGGCCTTGGCGCCAGCGTCTTTGCTCATGAACCGACCGTTCTTCAACCGGTGGCTCGATCACCTGCGCGAGGAACTGGCCCAACTGCCGGACCGGCGTCGTGGCACCAACAAATCTTACGCCATGGAGAACTTCGGCCGGAGCGCCTTCGCGGTCTTCTTCACCCAGTCGCCTTCCTTTGTAGCCCACCAGAAGGCGATGCGGGAGCAGCGCGGTTGCGACAACGCCCAGAGCCTCTTCGGCATCACCCGAATCCCCTGCGACAATCAGGTGCGCCAAATGCTCGACCCGGTTCCGCCCCAAGTGCTGCATCCGCTCTTCGACCGGGTCCTGGACGCGGTGCGGGAAGCGGGGATGTTGGAGGAGTTTCACGGAGTGGTCGGCCGCGCGCCAGGGATTGGATCCCTGGTGGTCGACAACCGTCATTCCGGGAATTGGTTGGGCACCAGGTTGCGAAGAAACTCCTCGCCAGGGAGACACAGAATTCCGTCGCGCAATAGCCGGTCCCGCCCGCGGTACAGAAGGAAGCGGCGGCTCTCGGGATAGTCTTCGGCAAAACCCTTGAGTCCGCGCAGGTCTTCGGGACGGACCTGGGAGGCGTTCTTGACCTCCAGCGCGTAAAGGCCGCTGGGGCCATAGACAACGAAGTCCACTTCCACCTGTGACCGCGTCTGCCAGTACTGCAACTGGTGCTCGCCGTCAGAATAGGCGCACCACGCCCGGAGGTGCTGCGCGACGAGCCCCTCGAAGGCGGTGCCTTCAGTCTCGGCAGGGTGGTCGAGTGGCCCGGCCGGCCGGTTGGCCCGGAAAACTCCGGCATCGAAAAAGAAGAACTCGGGATGCGCCGCCAGTTCGCGTTGGGCGCGCCGGGTAAAAACCGGCACCCGCCAGGCCAGCAGCAAATCCTCTAGGATCTCAAGGAAACCTTCCACCGTCTTCCGGTTCACCTGACATTCCCGGGCTACATTGGCGAGGTTCAGGACGCCCGCGTGCGAGAAGCTGATGGCTTCAAGGAATCGCGCAAAATTGCCCACATTTCGGATGAGCCCCTCCTGCTGAACCTCCTCCTTGAGGTACAGCCCGTTGTACCCGCGGAGCAGGTCCTCCGGCTCCTTCGCCCCGTGTACGACCGGGAGCATGCCCAGGCCCAGGGCTTCGGGCAGGTGGAAGCGATTCCCCAGCTCCGCCGCCATGTACGGATGAAGGGATTTCTGGGTAGCGCGACCCCCCAGCAGGTTGACCCCGGAGCGCCGCAGCTTGCGTGCGCTGGAGCCGGTGAAAATGAACTGCGTACCCCGCCGTTCCTCGATCAGTCCGTGAGCCACTTCGAGCAGTTCCGGAAGCTTCTGCACCTCGTCCACCACGACCTGCTTCGCATCTGGTCGGGCGGCAATCAGTTCGCGCAACCGTTCGGGGCGAGCGGACAGGGAGCGGAGCGTCTCCGGGTCCAAAAGGTCAATTCGCAGGGCATCCGGAAAGGACGTTCGCGTCCACCACGTCTTGCCGGTCCCCCGAGGCCCCAGCAGGAAGAAATGATCCTGCGGAGCCTTCAAAAAACGCGGGAATGTTTCCATAACGAGGCGCAAAATGGAGTCATGACTTCAAATCTGCACCTTGTCGAGCGGTTGTCGAGCGATCACCTGCTGATGTTCGAACCGTTGTCCGAATCGCCTGACACTTCGCGGACAATTCGCTTCCCCAGATCCGCCTCCCCCCGCTTCTCCATCCCGCCCGGGCATGACCGTTGCCCTAAAGGGCTCGCGCCCCGTTCTCGAAGAACGCCTTCTACTACTCGTAGAACATTCCAGGGGTGATCCCTTGCGCCTCGCACACGTCGGACACCGTCTTGCCCTCCAGCAGATGCAGTCGGAGGATCTTCACCTTCTCCTCGCCACTTCAGGCGTCGCACTTTCTGACTCATGGTTTTGCCTGCTTCTCCAGGTTGCTCTCCGTCCCTTCAACCCGTTGCCCAGCGTTTTCAACTGAGGCAAAACAGCCCCTTGAAATACCTGTGAAATAGCCGGCGGATGGTGGACTTCTACTCCGGGGACAACGGTTCACTGGCATTCGCACTGGCACCAAGACGTTCTCCCGAACCCTCGGCGCGTCGAACTTCACCCCCGACTCCCCTCAAACCAAAACCCCAGAGAGCGGCCCAAGGGCCGGAAAGAAGGGATGAGTTTTTCGCTCCATCGCCGGGGCTTGCGGGGGAAGTCCACCCCCAAGCTCACACTCAAGGGCCGGACCCGGACTGCTCCGCAATCCCCGGACGCTCCGGTGCTCAGGTTGCACTCCTGCAGAGCCCTATCCCCCCGGACCGTATCCCCAGTTTAAGCCCCCCAACTCTCGGACTCCAATCCTTGCGATGAACCCCCAACCTCAGCCATAACCCATCCCGTTCCGGATGGCTGGTTTTGACCCAGCCACTTTCGACCACACCTGGCTGGTTTTGATCCGTCCGGTGACAGCCAGGCTTGGTGATGGTCGCCACCGGAGGGGCGCAGAACGAAGCTAGAGGGCTTTTGAAGCCACGCCAGGAGGAGTCGAACCAAATGAGCTCGGCTGACCTCCAGCAACTCGGCGGCAGCTAAGGCGTCTATCCGCCCCAGATTGAAGCCCTCTAGGGTTTGGAGGACGAACTGTGGAGTGAGGCGACGGGCAAGCTGCGGCGTCTTTTCATCACCACACTGGGGGAGCAGTCTCCTTTTGAACGTCGCCCTTGTTCCCTCCCCAACAGATTGCTTGGATAGGACCGCCCGGGATGGACGGTAACGTAGAATCAAGACGTGCGGGGCATCGATTTTTTTGAGTCCTCCAGGGGAGTTGGAGGGTTGCCTGCGGTACCATGCGCCATTCGGGACAGACCGTCATCACACGGAACTTGTCCCAAGTCTGTCCCGACAAGTGAACACTTCTTCGATTTTCGCCTGAAAAATGGCTGGAGTGGCGGGGCTGTAACCCGCTGAGAACCCATTCGCATATCTTTTCAAATCGGGGTCCATTTTGAATGATCCTCTAGTGGGTGGTGCGGGATCGAAATCCACTAGACCTCATGCACCCAGGCGGCGGACACTCATCTGGAATTTGGCCTCACCTCGCCCTCGGAGGTATTCGCCGTGGGTTATTCGAAGAGCAAAATCGTGCGAGAAGCCGCCATTTTGGGCGCAATCCGTGCACCATCAGCCGCCAGTGCCGGAGAGGTGAACGTCCTTTGTTCATCTGGAATTGGGCGACCCATCCATGACTTGGGTGAACATACGCCCAATGGACATGATCCCCCTCAAAAAAGACGACATCCAAGCGGCTGGGCCGAAGCAACTTTCGCGGGGAAATGGCGGGAGTGGCGGGACTCGAACCCGTAACCTCTGCCGTGACAGGGCAGCGCTCTAACCAATTGAGCTACACCCCCGCGAAACTAGCGGGCGCGCTTTCTACGCGACCCTGAGGAAGGGTCAATACCTTTCTGATTTTTCAGATTAGAAAAGTAGAAAACGGAGGTTCGGGTTGCAGACGCCAAGGAGGTGGGAGTGGGGGACCCCGCTGAAGAAACGTACCGCAACCCGAACCGCACATACGCTAAAAACGTTGCCCCTGATTGTCAATGAACTGTCCTCAGCGAATTTCGAAGACCCCAGTCCGGTCGCTCGCCGCCGCCGTTCCCTTCGCTCTCGTAATCCTTCCCAAGGAATCGAGGCGCGGGGTGGCGTCCAACGGGGTAGTTCCGAGACGGGCGTTTCCCGCCCGGCACTCGGTTGGCACTCTTCCGCAGCGAATTCCTCCCCGGTTTGGCCCGGGCCATGGGCGGGGAGTCCGCGCCGATAACAAGTCCTCGCGGCAGGCAAGGCTTGACGGTCTGGGCCGCTGTGTTTGCATCGCCTACGAAATGAAGAAGTTGTTGTTCGTCGCTTTGGCTGTGGCCGCGGTCTCGGTCAGCGGTTGCTATTCAACCGAAGAAGGCTCCAAGAAATTCGGCATGCCGTTTGCCGACGACAAGATCGAAAGCCGCTATCAACGGTCCGTTCCTCAGGTCTTCACGGCCGCCAAGGAGGTGCTCGCGTTCAACGGAACGTTGACATCGGAGAACACAATCGACAACACGCTGCGAGCCAAGGTGGATAACAAAACGGTCTGGATTCGCGTCGATGAGATTGAAACGGGGGTCGCCCGCTCGTTCGTCCAAGTTCGGGGATCAGCGGGCGGAGCCGATATCAACCTGGCGGCGGAACTCGACAAACAGATCGCGCTCAAGCTCACCCAGGGCCATTAAAGCCATCGGCTCCGCGGTGACCTTGCAGTCGCAGAGGCCGGCTCGCGCCGGCCTTTTTCCCGACCCGCCGAGAACGCTGGTCGCCTCCGACCGACCTGTTTAGTGTTTCGGGAGTTGCATGATCCGCACCCTGTTCATTGTTCTGATCGGCGCCGTGGTGTTGGCGGTCGTGGGACTTCTAGTCGGCGGGCACTGGCAGGAACCGGACTTTTCCGGCGGGTCCTTTACGCATTGGCTTAAACGCTCGGGAACCGACGCCCGGGTGGATGAGGCCGTGGCCCGGGAAGGGGCCGTTCTGGTTCCTGAACTGATCGAACTGATCGAATGGCAGCCCTCGGCGTCGGAGCGGGCTTCCCGGAGGCTCTATGAGGCGCTTCCCGAGTCGTGGCAATATTCCTTTCGGTTGCTCAATGTCGCGGAGGCCGACGCCGTCAGACTCCAGGCATTAAGAGCGCTGGGCGGTTTGGGTCCGGAGGCTACCTCGGCTTTACCGACCGTACTCGCTTGGGCTGGAGCGTCGGATGAAACAGGTCAGGTCGCGCTCACGGCGGCCCTCCTCATTGCGCCCGCGTCTTCGTCCGTGACGGCGCAAGTCTTGACCCAATTACTGGACGCGAGTCCGGCCCGAAAGGAACAGGCCGCTCGGGCGTTGGTGGCGGCCGAGGTTCCGATGGAGGGCGGTTTATTGGCGTTGATGAATACGTTGAACACGGTTGGGCGTCCTTCACCGGCCCTGGTGGCGGCCATCGGGCTCTACGGCGCGGAAGCTTCCCGGACGGTACCTAGGTTGGCCCGTTGGCTGAAAGACGATGAATTGAAACGTCCGGTGCTGCGAACGCTGCGGCGGATCGGTCCGGCTTCGGCCATAGCGTTGGCTGAAGTTCGGCCGGAGCTCACCGCGCACTCGCCCGTCATTGTCGAAGCCCTTGACCTAGTTGGGAGACTGGGACCTGCGGCGGCCAGCGTGCTGCCTGGAATTAAGCCACTGGAAGAGAGTCCGGCACCGATGATTCGGCTCTTGGCGGCTTCGGCACGCGGCCAGGCGGGAGTTGATTTGCCTGAGGCTGTGAAAGCGTTAGCGCGGGAAGTTCAGTTTCAGATTCCGGATAATTCGTGGCCTTATTCTCCTGATCATCCGCTTTTGCGCGATCTCCGGTTCACTCCGGCGCAGACGGCCGCCTGGCTTTTGGGTCAATGGGGCCGAAAGGCGGAGCGAGCGACCCCGGAATTGATTTTGGCGATGCAGGGGGATGATCCGCGGCTTTCCGTGATCGCCGCCTGGTCGTTGTGGCGGATATCTCAGGATGCCGAATTGGTTGTGCCTTCGATCCGAAGGGGTTTGCGCTTTACCCCGGATCCGGTGACGCAACTCATCGCCTTGGGGGCGGCGGCGGAATTGGGTGCCGTTGGTACGCTGCTGGAGGAGGAGTTGAACCAGATTCCACGGTTGAGCTTAACGCTGCGCCGGGCCGCGCGGGTGACGCAAGATCGTCTGGGCAATGAACTCCAAGTCCCGGTTTTGCCATGAAGCTCGAATTGGAGAGCGAACCGGCTTCCCCCCCGAAAGGTAACTTTCCGCTTCTCTTCTCCCGGGCCAGTCATGGTCTGCTGGCGACGTGACTGAATTTGAACTGATCGCCACCTTGACCGCCCGGCTTCCCACCAATGATTTCGTGGTGCAAGGAGCGGGCGATGATTGTGCGGTATTGGAACTGGGTTCGCCGGGGACTCAGACGCTGTTGAAGACCGATGCGGTCGTCGAAGGGATCCATTTTCTTCCCGAGGTCGAGCCGGCGCGAGTGGGACACAAGGCCCTGGGCCGTTGCTTGAGCGATATTGCGGCTATGGGTGGCACTCCAGCCGCCGCGGTGGTCACGCTGGGATTGCCCAAGGAATTTGATTCGAACCGAATTCTGGAGCTATACCGTGGACTCAACCGGCTGGCGGCGCGGCATCAGGTAGCCGTGGTGGGCGGGGAAACTACCACCAATCCGGAGCGGCTCTGGGTGAGTGTGACGGTGCTGGGAACGGTGCCGCGCGGTCGAGCCTTGCTACGTTCGGGGGCGCGTGAGGGGGACGTCTTGTTTGTCAGCGGCGAGTTGGGGGGATCCCTGGCGGGGAAACACCTGGATTTTGAACCGCGCTTGGAAGAAGGACGCTGGTTAGGGGAGTCCGGCCAGGTCACGGCCCTGATGGATGTGAGCGACGGGCTCGCGGGTGATTTGGGTCATATGTTGCTCGCCAGCGGGGGGCTGGGCGCTGAGTTGCGAGCGGCGGCCCTGCCCATTAGTCAGGCGGCCCGGGAACGAGCTCGGCAGGGGGATCTGGCCCGACCGGCCCAATTGGCGGCTTTGTCGGACGGAGAGGACTTCGAACTCCTCTTTACGGTACCGCCCGGACAAACGGTCGCCGTGTTGGATGGCTGGAAATCCCGGTTTCCCGAAGTGAAACTCAGTTGTATTGGCAAAGTGACCCGGGAGCCGGGCATTCGACTGAGAACGGAGGATGGGATTCGTCCGGTTCAGGCCAAGGGCTACGAGCATTTCACATGACGCCGGACTTCACCGCGACACTTCGATCCCATTCGGTGGCCGAAACGGAGGCATTTGGCGAACGCGTGGGTCGGCTGGCCGGACGCAATCAGGTCATTGGCCTAAGCGGCGATCTGGGGGCCGGAAAGACCGCTTTGGTTCGGGGATTGGCCCGTGGATTAGACTGCTCGGAGCGCGTCCATTCGCCGACCTTTGCGCTGTTGAACGAATATGGAGGCGGCCGGTTGCGGTTGTTTCATTTAGATTTGTACCGGCTCAATTCGGCCGCCGACGTTCGGGGCGCGGGGTTGGAGGATTATTTGATCCACCCCGGCGGCGTCAGCGTTGTGGAATGGATGGAACGTTGGAGCCAGAACGACGAGGGTCGGGGCGCCATTCCCAAAACTGAATGGCGAATCCACTTGGAAGTCGTCGACGAAACAACTCGTGAAATTACCCATGACGTGCCTGGCGCTTGAGTTTTCTTCGGACCGCCGCTCGGTGGCGATTGCCTCCGAGAACGGCCTGCTGAGTGAGGTGGTCCATCAGGGAACCGTGCAAACTCCGGTGTTTGCTTTGATTCATTCGGCGTTGGCGCAGGCGGACCTTGTTCGCAGCCAGATTCAGCGCTTAGCGGTGGGCAGTGGTCCGGGCAGTTACACCGGCATTCGGCTGGCGATCTCGGCGGTTCAGGGTTGGCAATTGGCCACGGGAATTCCGACGGTCGGGGTCAACAGCTTCGAAGGTCTGGCGGTCGAGGCCGCGGCTTTTTCCGGTCCGGTCTTGCTCGCGGTCGATGCGCAGCGCGGGGAATTCGCCGTCGCTGTGGCGGAACGGGGGCTGTTGATTGAGCCGATTCACTTGCTATCTCTGGAAGCGGTTCAACAGCGCATCGCGGCGGGTTGGCGAGTGGCTGGACCTGGAATACCCCACCATTTGCCCGGGGCCCAAGAACTATTCCCTCGGGCGGCGACGCTGGCTCGAATGGCCCTCTCCCTGGGTGAGGTTCCCGCGGAATCCCTCGCTCCCGTGTATTTGCGGGAGGCGAGCTTTGTGAAGGCTGCGCCGGTGCGGGAGATTCTGCCCGTGTAGGTCGAGTGCGGCCGGACGGACGTCGAGTGGCGTCCCCGCTTCTGGCGGTGCCTTGGTTTCGGTCAGTTGTTTCGGACGAACTGCTTTGCGGGCAGGTGTCGTTCCACCAGCTTAAGCAGCGGATCTAAGTCGGTCTGCGCCGAGACCACCACGAGGTTTTCCTCGTTCAGCACCAAGACGCAGGCGTCGAGTGTACTTCCCGATCCTGCCCGTTGGAGAAAGTAGACGGCGATTAATTCTTGGTCGGTGATTACTCCCACGAGTCGATCCCAGCCGCGTCGGGTCATGACCGAATCCGCGTCGGTCAGCATCGCCGCTCGGTCGGCCGTTCCCGAAGGGGTGACCGACTGGAACACGGCGACTTCGGCGCGGCGTACCGATTTTAATGCCAATAGGGCCTCTGGTTCCAGGGGAGCAAACCCCAGACCCAACCGACCCAAGGTGAACCATAGGCTGCCGGCACTGAACTCGACCTGCCGTTCCCAACGAAGGCCGGAGGCGCGGGCGGCGGCGTGTCGAAGAGCGGTCGCGTCGCTCCCCGTGCGCAGACAACTCCACACCCCGAGAGCCAGGGCCACGGGGACGGCGGCACTCAGCATCAGGATTGCTACGACAGGGATGATCCAGCGAGGGCGCCGGGGCAGTGAGTCGGGCAGCGTGGGCGGGTTCATTACTTCGGGTCCCCGGTCTTCTCGGTTTTCCCGGTGGCCTTCCCGGCGGCTTTGAGCCGCGGGATATTAAAGTGCTCGCCGAGTTCAGCCAGGCGCTCGGGTTTGATGTCGCCTACCACGTTGACGAAGACGGCCTGGCCCTCGTGATTCATTACTGTAACGACCACGCCCGCGATCGAATCCGCCCCGCGAGTCTTGGTGTAAACCCCGACGTCATCGCCCTTTTGCTGCACGGTGACGATCCGTTCCCAACCGTCGGAGTCGAGTCCAGCTCGAATCGAGTTCAGGCGGGAAGTGAGGTCGGAGCGATTGGAGTCGTCGAGACCGATAACATTGACGCGAATCGACTCGATGCTCCTGAGCAAGTCACCCACTTCTGGTTCTTGGCGGGCGGCGATTTTGGCCGCCATGGTGAGGAGGTTGCCCTTTAGATTGACCTCGACGAATTCGCCGCCGGATTTGGGCGGACTAAATTTGCCGAGATCGAAGAAACCCGGGGAAACGGTGTCCGCGGCCTGGAGCACGGCGAAGCTGAGGGCGGCGGCGGTGGCAACGGGAAGGAGTGAGTACGTTTTCATGAGAGGAGGTTCGTGTTTTTCAGAGCGACGCCGGTGGGCGCGTCGGAGAAAGCACCCGACCGGTGTCGAATCAGTTTCAGAAAAAATCAGACGGAAACGTCTCGGACTTTCCTCTCCCGGGGGCGCTCGTGTACTTTTGCGTCCGTGAAACTCTGCCGATTCAAGCGTCCCCTGCCGGCTCAGGTCAGCCGAACCGAGCCGGAAATTGCGACCGGTTTGCTGACGGAAGATGAGCAATCGGTGCTCGATCTGACGGTGGCTGGATTCCCCAGCTTAGGGGCCTTGCTCGACCGCGATGATTTGCTGCCTCGCTTGCGCGAGTTGAGGGCGTCCGGTTCCGTGCTGACCTCATTTCCCCTGACTGGTTTGGAACTGGTGGCTCCGGTCGAACGGCAGGAAGTGTGGGCGGCGGGCGTCACCTACTTGCGCAGCAAGTCAGCGCGCATGGAGGAGTCCGATTTCGGTGCCACGGCCTATGATCGCGTTTACGACGCCCCGAGGCCGGAGATTTTTTTCAAGTCGTTGGCGGAAAAAGTAGCGGGCCCTGGGGGCCTGGTGGGGATCCGGTCCGACGCCAAGTGGAACGTGCCCGAGCCGGAACTTGCCCTCGTCCTGAACTGTCACGCCCAGGTCGTGGGCTTCACGGTGGGCAACGACATGAGCTCGCGCGATATCGAAGGCGAAAACCTCCTGTATCTGCCGCAAGCCAAGGTTTACCGGAATTCCTGTGCCATAGGGCCGTTTGTGACAGTGGGGGTGACTGAGGCGGACGTTCGGACCTGGACCATTTCCATTGGTATTGAGCGGGGAGGCGCGGAGGTGTTCCGGGGGGAGACTCCGGTGTCCAAGATCAAACGCGGGTTCGATGAATTGGCTGGGTGGCTCGCGCGCAGCCAGGAGTTTCCCTACGGCGCGGTCTTGCTGACCGGGACTGGGGTGGTTCCACCTAATGAGTTCACGCTGGCGGCCGGGGATGTCGTGCGGATTCGGATTTCGGGCGTGGGAGAATTGGTTAACACGGTGGCGGTGGTATAGGCGCCTTTTGAAGAAAGGCTCGAAGCCAGAACCAGAAACTACCGCGCGGTTCACGCTCGATGTGAGGAGGTCGGTCAATTTGGCCACCTTCGATCTTTCGTTACCTGGGGCCTCGGGGTTAGGTTTCGTCATCCTCATGAGCACACTACGGTCTCGCCGGGCGTTTCTGGGTATGGGCATGGCCTCTTTGGCCGGGCTTTCACTGATCCCCGGGCTCCGGGCCGGTGAGGCGTTTCAGCGTGGGGGCAAGCCGAAGTTGAAGTTAGCACTGGCGGCCTACTCCTTTCGCGATGATTTCAAGCCGGCCAAAGACGGTACGCTCGCGAAGATGGATATGCTGAAGTTCATCGATTACTGCGCAGACCACCGGTGCGATGGCGCAGAACTAACGAGCTACTATTTTCCGGAAGCGGTCACCGACGGCTATCTGGCTCAGGTTCGAGGCCATGCTCATCTGCGTGGGGTTTCCGTGAGCGGCACGGCGGTGGGAAATGACTTCTGTCATCCACCGGGGGCCAAGCGCGACGCGGAGCAGGCCTCAGTGGCGGATTGGATCCGGAAGGCCGGTTTCTTTGGTGCCCCGCATATTCGGGTCTTCGCCGGGGGGGCGCATGGTCAGACTCCGGAGGTAGCCAAGAAACTCTGTATTGAGGCGCTCGAAGAGGCCGCGGTGCTCGCCGGGCGCCAGGGCATCTTCCTCGGGATTGAGAACCACGGCGGGATTGTCGCCGAGGCCGACGATCTGATCGACATCGTCCGCGCCGTGAATTCGCCCTGGGTCGGGATCAACCTCGATACGGGTAATTTTCACACCGACGATCCGTATGCGGACCTGGCTAAGTGCGCCCCCTATGCCGTCAACGTGCAGTTCAAGGGTAAGACCAGTCGGCGTGGCCAAAAGGGTTCCGATCCGGCGGACTTTTCGCGCACCTTCAAAATCCTTCGCGAGGCCAATTATCAGGGTTGGGTCGCCCTCGAATACGAATTGCCGGAAGATCCCTGGAAACAGGTTCCGGAGATGCTCGACCAGATGCGGCAGCAGATGGGGTGAAGGACGAAGGCAGCGGCTTTAATCGAAGTCGGAACAGCTCATGAAGTAGTGGCAACGAGGGCAGCGGAGTTTGCACTTTTCGTTGTGCAATTCGTGTCCGCATTGAGGACACCACCGCCAATGTTCCCCGGAGGTATCGTCTGCGGCGGGCGCATTCGAAAGGGGGGCCGGGCGATCGGAGCCGGAGTTGGAGTCGGAGGAAGGCGTGGGATTCATCATCGCGTCCTATCAGGTAATCGTTGTTTTCGTTTGTGTTTTCCTACGTTCCAGGTCGAAGGGCTCCGCTTTCTGCAATGATGCTTCATTCCCGTTCATAGTGACGGAGGAGGTCGGTGGGCCTGGCGCCGAAATGGTAGCGCAGATTGATCCAGCCCATGCGAAGGTAGGTCCGCCAGAGCCCCCGCTGTCGGAATCGTCGAGCCGAGGTGGTGAGGGTCGTCTGGGCCAGCGCCAGTTTCCCTCGGAGGCGCAGGTCCGAACACAACTGGAATTCTTCCATCAGGGGTACGTCGGCCACGCCGCCGATTTGTTGGAGAATGGGGCGTCGAACAAAAATCCCCTGATCCCCATACGCGAATTGAAACCAACGCATGCGGAAGTCGCAGCGCCAGGCCGAACCCTGAGTCAGCCAAGGCGGATCGCGGAATTCCTTGAAGCAGGCGCCGCCCACCACCGAGGGATCCCGGAGGGCCTCCAGGATCGCGCGACCGGCGGGAAGAGGAACCCAAGTATCGGCATGGACGAACCACACGACCTCGCCGGTTGCGACCTCCGCGCCGCGGCGCAGTTGGCCTCCGCGACTACGCGAGCCCACGACGATTCGGGCGTGGGCCTCGCGGGCGAGTTGGACGGTTTGGTCGATACTACCGGCGTCGCTGACGATGATTTCCTTCACCTCGGGCACTGCGCGAAGACGGCGGAGCGTTTCGGGTAATTCGACTTCCTCGTTCCACGTGGGGACGACGACGGAGATCGTCATCACAAGTAGGCGCCGGCTCGGTTAGAACCGGGCGAGCTTCTCCAGTTCCCGGACCCGTCCCGCGATCGTGGCTTTGGTGGCTTTGAGCGTTCGGCTGAGTCCGAAACCTTCGCAGCAGAAGGATGCCACCACAGCCCCGTGAATCATGGCGCGGCGGAGATGTTTCTCCACGGAACCGGATTTTTGAGCGGCCACGTAGCCCAAGAGGCCACCGACAAAGGAGTCACCCGCGCCCGTCGGATCCACCACCTGCTTCAGTGGATAGGCAGGTGCGACGAAGAGTCCGCTCGGACCCGAGAGCAAGGAGCCATGCTCGCCCTTCTTAATGATGACATAACGGGGTCCGAGCTTGTGAATCTTCGCGATTGACGAGACGACGTTGTCATCTTCGGTCAGTTGGCGAGCTTCACTGTCATTGAGTACGAGGCAGTCGATGCGTTTAAGTAGCTTCAACAGGTCGGGTAAAGCGACGTTGAGCCAGAGGTCCATGGTGTCGGCGATGACGAACTTCGGCTTGGAAATCTGGTCCAAGACAGTGAGTTGGATGGCTGGGGCGATATTGGCCAGAAGCACGTAGGGAGTGCGTTCGTAGTCGCCAGGGAGTTTGGGTGACCAGTTCTCAATAACCCCGAGCTCGGTGCTGAGCGTGCGGCGGTTGTTCATGTTGACCTCGTACTCGCCATGCCAGTGGAAGGTCTGGCCGTCTTTGATCCGTTCGAGTCCCTTAAGGTCGATGCCGCGGGAGGAGTACAGTTTGACGTACTTGGAGGGGAAATCACCGCCCACCACGCCGACCAGCTTGGTCGGGGCGAAGAAACTGGCGGCCAAGGCGGCGTGGCTGGCCGAGCCGCCAAGCAGGCGGGGGTTTTTCGCCTTGGGCGTGTTGATGGAATCGAGGGCGGTGGTGCCAACAATGAGAACGCTCATGCAGTAGTAGGTGATGGGGACGGACCGGAGGGACCGGATCCGCGCCACAAGCCGAGACGCTACGGTGCGGAGAAGGGGAGATGGAAGGTGAAACCGTGGGCGGTTCGGCGTCCAAATGTTTCACGGAGAGCATTGCCACGCGACCCGCGGGCGGTTGAATTGAGGTCATGCGTTTGGGTTGGATCTTTGGTTTGATGGTATTGCTGTCCGTGCGGTTGAAGGCGCAGACACCGCTGCCCCGCGCCCACGCGCACAACGACTACGAACACCCGCGTCCACTCTGGGACGCATTGGATCAGGGTTTTTGTGGAGTTGAGGCCGACATCTGGCTAGTCGAAGGGGCCTTACTCGTGGCCCATGATCGAAAGGACGTGCGAACTGGACGGACGTTGGAGGCTTTGTATCTGGCGCCCCTGCGGGAGCGGGCCCGGAACAAGGGCGGCCGGATTTTCCCCGGAGTCGCCGAGTTCACGTTGCTGATCGACCTGAAGCAGGATGCGGCGGCGACCTATGACGTTTTGGGACCTTTATTGGAACGGTATCGGGACGTCCTGACGCGCTTCACCGATACCAACGCCACGCCAGGGGCGGTGACCGTCATCCTCTCGGGCTCACGCCCCATCGAACCGGTGAAAGCTGCCCCAGAACGCTGGTGTGCGATTGACGGTCGACTGCCGGATCTGGAGAGCAATCCTTCCCCCTTTTTGATGCCGCTGGTGAGTGACAGTTGGCGGCCAACGTTTGGCTGGTTTACGGACGGGGGAATGCCGGCCGCCGATCGGACTCGTCTGGAGGATCTGGTGCGTCGGGCCCATCAGCAGGGGCGTCGGATCCGGTTTTGGGGGTTACAGGACCAGGAGTATGTCTGGCGGGAGCTGGATCTGGCCGGGGTGGATTTGATCAACACCGACAAGTTGGTGGAGCTACGGAAATTCCTGGAATCGAGGAAATCGCAGCCTTAGCCCCGGGAATTGATGGAAGAGCGGAGTCGACCTTGAGTTGGGCTCAACTCCCGCTCATTGAGGGGAAGTTTACTTCGTTACGCCGCGCTCGCTGGTGCGTACGAATTGGATTAAGTGCTGCAATTCGGGTCCGGAGGGGAGCTCGGCTTCCAGTTTGGCGAGGGCATTGGGCGTAGAAAGTCCTTCCCGAAAAAGAATGCGGTGAGCCTGCCCCAAGACCCGAATGACCTCGGGGTCGAGTCCGGCGCGTTCGAGTCCGATGACGTTGGCCTTGAGGGTTTCGGCCGGATCGCCGGAGACCAGCATGAATGGGGCGACGTCGCGACGGATGGGCGTACAAGCGGCGACCATCGCGAGCCGACCGACGCGGGAAAACTGATGAATGGCCGACATGCCCCCGAGGATGGCGAAGTCTTCGATCACCACGTGGCCGGCGATTTGGGCCAGGTTTGACATGATGATGTGATTTCCCAGATGGCAATCGTGGGCCACGTGGGTGTAGGCGAGGAGGTTGTTATGCGAACCGACAACCGTGACCCCACCGTCGCTCGTCGCGGCATGGACCGTGACGTATTCACGAAGGGTGTTGTGGTCGCCAATCTCGACGCGGGCGATTCCTCCCTGCCATTTCAAGTCCTGCGTGCGTCCACCGAGGCAAGCGAAGGGGAAGATCTCATTATCCCGACCGAGCGTGGTGTGGCCGTCGAGGACTACATGGGACTGCAAGCGGTTGCCGGGTCCAAGACGAACCTGGGAGCCAATGACGCAGTAAGGCCCGATCTCGCAGCCATCCCCGATTTCAGCATCTGAATGGACAATGGCGCTGGGGTGAATCGTGGTGGCCATGTTCAGCGATCGACGAGCATGAAGGTGATACGGGCTTCGCTGACGGTCTCGCCATTGACCTGGCAGATGCCTTCGGCTTTGGCGATTTTGCCGCGAATTTTGGTGAGTTCGACGTTAATGATCAGGGTGTCGCCGGGTCGGACCGGTTTTCGCCATTTCACTTCCTCGGCCGACATGAAATAGGCGAGTTTGCCAAGATTTTCGGCCTGACGCAGCAGGAGCAATCCGGCGACTTGGGCCATGGCTTCCAATTGAAGAACCCCGGGCATGATTGGGTGACCGGGGAAATGGCCGGCGAAATAGGGCTCACCCATGGTCACCTGCTTGAGAGCGGTCAGCTTATTGCCTTCAATGCGAGTCACTCGATCCACCATGAGGAACGGGGGACGGTGAGGCAGCATTTGCATGACCTGCTCGACGTTGAGCGTGGCGCCGTCACGAATAAAAGTTTCAGAGGCTTTGGAATCGGTCACGGAGGAGACGGGTTTGGCCGGGCTCGGGGTGGATCTTCCGGTGGGCTTTTCGGCGAGCGGAAGAGGAGGCGGTGTGAAGGTCTGGGCGACTTCCAGCGGTTTGCGAGCCTGCGCCAGGATGGCTCGCGCGAGTTCGGTGTTGGCTTGGTGGCTCGGCTTCACTGCCACGATGTGGGCGTGCAGGGGCCGTCCGACTAGCGCCAAATCGCCGATGATATCCAACATCTTGTGGCGCACGAATTCCTCGGGGTAGCGCAGAGGCTCGTTCGTGAGGACGGCGTCATCTCGGACAATGATGGCGTTCTCGAGGCTGGCCCCCCGGATCAGTCCATTCCGATAGAGGTATTCGATCTCTTCTAGGAACCCGAAGGTGCGCGCATTGCTGAGTTCGCGTTCCCAAGTTTCCGGGGTGACTTCGAGGGCGAAGAACTGGGTAAACCTTCCGCCTTTGTCGGCGCTGGTGCAGGTTAACTTGAAGCCGTCGTACGGAAAGGCCGCCATTTGGGTCTCGCCGATGGAGAGTTCGATCGGGGCCGTCAACTTAAGCGGTTCAATCGGATCGGGCTGCCCGGCGATTCCGGCTTCCCGGATAAGGCGGACAAATTCCCGGGAACTGCCATCACCGATCGGAGGCTCGGGGGCATCGATTTCCACGATGGCATTGGTGATTCCGGCGCCTTGGAAGGCCGCGAGGACATGCTCTACCGTGTGAATCCGCACGGCGCCCTTACCCAAAGTGGTGGAGCGTTGGGTGTCGACGACATTCTCGGCCCGGGCTTCGATTTCCGGTTTGCCCTCGAGGTCAACCCGGCGGAAGCGCAGGCCACTATTCGCCGGCGCCGGGAGGAACGTCATGTTCACCCGGTTTCCGGAATGCAGCCCGATGCCGGCAAAGGAAATCGGCTGCTGAAGTGTCTGCTGCTGCGCCACACAGCGATTAAAGCCAATTGTAACGGAACGAAGCAAGGCAGGGCGTTAGACCTGAACAATCTAATGTTCGGCGCGGCGAACGGTGCGGCGGAACTATTTCGGGCGGGAGAGGCCGGACTTTTTCTCTGGTAGGGGCGCCGGAAGTTCGCATTTCCACAGGCTGGGGCGAAGATCTTGGGGCGCAGCGATCCGGCCAATGCCGTTATTGTCGACGGCGAGCCAGACTCCCTCCGGCGATAGCGCGAGCCCTTCAACAAAACCGTAGGGAAGGGGATTGAGGTATCCGACTTTGGGATCGCGCTCGATGTGAGCATACCCATAAACGGCTTCGACTCGCTCATCGGCGGGGTCAACTTTCAAGACGCAGTGGCTTTCGCGGCACAACACCCAGAGGCGATCTTCATACCAGCAAAGGTCCGAGTAATGAATATCGCGCGCGGGTCGGTCCGGCGGCGAAACCGAAAAACTACCCGTGACTGTGCTGGTGGAAAGGGAAGCCACGACAATGCGGCCTACTTCGCGCTCGTTGGCGAGGAAGAGTTGGTCTCCCCCAATGGCAATTCCCTCCCAGGAAGCGTTCCCTTCGCGGCTGAACCAGCGTTTAACGGGGCTCCAATCCAGGATCAACGCGTCGGTCTGTTGGGAGCTTGGGTCGTAGCGGAAGACGAGGCGGCTCGCTTCATCGCAGGTGTAAAGTCGGCCTTTCGCATCGCGGGAGAGGCCTTCGAGATCGTACACTCGGGCTTTCTTGCCGGCGGCTTGATCCAGAGCGCTCGCCGAGAAAATCCCTGGCTGCAGGATAAGTTGCGCCACCTCGCCAGAGGTGGGCAGTTCGATTCGGTACACCCCGGCGCGCTTGTCGTTGAGGGTCAAGAGTGATCCTTCCGGCAGTCGGAGTAGACCCGAGGCGTCAAAACGTTCTCCGTTGGGTGGGGCGAGGCGCCAGGCCTGAGAGAGTCGAAGTTGGCGCTGGGGAGGCCGATTCTTCTCCGGTAATTCGAAGGGACCGGCCGCGGTCGCCGCAAAGCCGATGAACATTCCGAGAACCAGCCAGCGGCGGGGGCGTTGCCATTGCACGAGACAGAAGTAGGGGTTTTGCTGGGCGACTCAAGCACCGGTCTGGCCACAAAGCGGTTTACAGTCCGTCACACCTCGTTACCTTCACGTCACACGTATTTTTCTATCATGGGCAACGACGCTCCATTCCGGTCTGAAGCCCAGTATCCAATAGTGCACTCAACCCTTTATCGAGAGTTTCAGGCCGAAAAAGACGAGATCCTCCGCCATAAATGGATCGAGTCCGAGAAAGTCGGCTACGATATCGGTTTTGAACGTGCGCTGGTGGACTGGATTACCCGGCACCGTGCCGCCTGGCGCCGGTCCCGGCAGCCGGGCGCCATGTGTGCTTGAGATGATATTCCGCTGGCTCCGGACGATCGGTCTCGCGAGGCTGCTCGTGCGCCACTGAACTTGAAATTCCTCCTCACAACGCCGGACCTCCGAGTGAGGCCGGCGTTTTGTTTTTTTCATGAACGGTCTGATACTTGATCCCACCGCCTTGGAGCGGGTAATTGCCCGCATAGCCCATGAGATCGCGGAGCGAAACCCTCAGTCCTCCGATCTTGCCTTGGTCGGAGTGCAGAAGGGAGGGATAGCCTTGTCGCGCCGCCTTGCCCTTGCCCTTGAACGCATTCTCGGCCACGGAGTGCCCGCCGGTCTCCTGGATGTCTCCCTTTACCGGGATGATTTGGGGCAACGGGCGGCGCCGGACATCCAGCCCACCAATCTGCCCTTTGATGTGACCAATCGAACGGTCGTCCTGGTGGACGACGTGCTCTTCACCGGTCGGACCACTCGGGCGGCCCTTGATGCGCTCCACGACTTGGGGCGACCGCGTCGGGTGCAATTGGCCGTCTTGGTGGATCGGGGGCACCGGGAATTGCCGATCCGTGCCGACTTTGTCGGGAAGAATATCCCTACTTCCTTCACGCAGCGCATCGAAGTTCGACTGGCCGAAGACGGCGGGGACAACACGGTATTGTTGGTGGAGGTAAAATCATGAGCTGGAACCGACAGCATCTGCTTGATCTTCAATCGTTGTCGGCCGAAGAGCTGACCACGATTCTGCACACCGCTCAGGCCTTCAAAGCAGTGGGAGAACGCGCCATCAAGAAGGTGCCGGCGTTGCGAGGGCGGACCGTGATCAATCTGTTCGTCGAACCCAGCACACGGACCCGAATCAGTTTTGAGCTCGCCGCCCTCCGACTCAGCGCAGACGTCATCAACTTCACGGCTGAGTCCAGTTCCCTAAAGAAAGGCGAGACGCTCAAGGACACGTTGCGCAACCTCGAAGCGCTCAATGCGGATTTTATCATCCTGCGTCATGGGGCCAGCGGTGCGCCTCATTTTTTGGCGCGCTTCGCCCGCTCACACATAGTTAATGCGGGGGACGGGGCGCATGAACATCCCACCCAGGGGTTGCTGGATACCTTCACCCTCTTCGAGCACAAGGGACGGATTGAAGGCCTGAATGTCACTATTGTAGGTGATATTCTTAACAGTCGGGTCGCTCGGTCGAACCTCTGGGCGCTGACGACGTTGGGGGCTAAAGTCACACTGTGTGGGCCTTCCACCTTGGTTCCCCGGGTCTTTGAGACCTTGAATCCCGGGGTACGCGTGACCTGGGATTTAGAAACGGCGTTGCGCGGAGCGGATGTGGTGAACCTATTGCGTATCCAACACGAGCGTCAACGGGTGGGAGCCTTCCCGAATATCGGGGAATACGCGTCCTTATTTGGGCTCAATCAGGCGCGAATGAAATGGATCCGACCGGACGCACTTATTATGCATCCGGGTCCGATCAACCGGGGAGTCGAAATTGAGAGTGACGTGGCGGATGGCCCCCAATCGGTCATTCTGGAGCAGGTGACCAACGGGCTGGCGGTCCGGATGGCCGTGCTGTTTTTGCTGAATGGCGGTAGACCGACCGATCTGGGAATGTGATTGGGAAACGAAAAACGCCCGCAGGGAGCCTGCGGGCGTGAATTGGTTTAGGCCTTTGGATCGAGGGTCTGGGCTTTGGATTAACTGGCCAACGCGGAATCGATGGCCTTCTTCATGGCATTCTTCGATTGGGCACCAACCAACTGGCCGACGACCTGTCCGCCTTTGAAAATCAGCAGGGCGGGAATTCCCGAGATGCTGAATTTCACGGCTAAGTTCTGTTCCTGGTCGACGTTGACCTTCGCAATGGTGGCTTTGCCGGCGTATTCGTTAGCCAGTTCATCCAAGGCCGGGGCGATCATCCGGCACGGCCCACACCATTCAGCCCAGAAATCCAAGAGGACCGGAGTAGGGGAATTGGTGACTTGCTCGGCGAAGTTCTGCTCGGTGACGGTAACAATATGGTTTGAAGCCATGGATTAAGATGCCGTCGGGACCAGGAAGAGCAAACGGACGATGACGCCGAGGCCAATGACGACGGTGGCAAATGCCAAACCCACATCGATTGGGCTAATTGAAGGAGCCGCGGCGCGGACTGGCGCCATCGGGGCGGAAGGGGCTTTCGGAGCGGCGCTTGGGCGGGCTTGGGCGGGCATCGGAGCCACTGCGGGCGCCGCCGGAACCGCCGCGGTCGTCACGGCAACTGCGGGTGCACCGGGCGCGGGAATCTTGATCGCTGGGCCTCCGGTCGGCTTGGGCGGCAAGCTGATGCGTACCGTTTGTTTCTTTTGCGCGGCGTCCGCCGCCTTGGGGGGTTCCGCCGGAGTCGGTGGTGTGCCGGGATTCAGAGGATCAGCCATAGGAAATGTCGATAAAATCTAGGGAGGGATGGCTACTAGAGTCAAACCGTTTATGCCTGCGAAATGCCTGCGAATTCCCAGAAGACCGAAGATTTCGGCGTGGAGCCCATCCCGAGCGGGTGTTGGAAGGCTCTCGGAGCTTGTCGGCGAACTCAAAGGAGGGGACCAATCACCGCGCCTTCGCGGTCTTCTTCACCCAGTCGCCTTCCTTTCTGGCCCACCAGAAGGCGACGCGCGAACAGCGCGGTTGTAACAACGCCCACAGCCTCTCTACCGCCAAATCCCGCTTCCCACCGCGGCCCTCCACCGCTGGATCGAACGACTCGAACCTGGACTGTGGGAGTCCGGGCCCATGAGCCGATCCCGCCCCGCTGCCGCGACTGCCAGCAAGGCTGTCCGGGATACGACCGACACTCCGTCCGGGCCTATGGCGCCAGTTGGGAGGCGGTGTTTCGCTCGGTGAAATGGACTGTGGAGTCGGGTCTGAAGCACCAGGTACTCCAGGGAGTGCATGCAATCGGGGTAGACGAGATCTACTGGGGACGCGCAGGAACGGAGACGGATTCCTGGCGGTAGTCGACCAGATCGACGCCCTGATCGTCAGCAAGCAACTTCTGCTGACGAGGCAAAATGGTAACAAATCGATTCCGATCGGTTCCTGAGGCTCGTAGCTGGGACGCTTCTGCCGTAAACCGATCTTTAACTTGCAGTCGCTCGCGCTTTTCGGCGGAGTGCGCAGGCTCACCCAAACGCCGGGGACGTTTTCCCCACAACCAAGCTTCCAAACAACGGTACTTTGTCATGCATCGACGACGTTTTTCACAGTGGTCGGCTGGGAGGGCCGTTTCGGTGTTGTCGCTCTTTTTGAGTGTCTTGTGGGTTCGGGCCCATGTGCAAACCGGCGGCGGTCATCAGACCGGTCAAGTAGTCCCGCCGGCGGTGACCAATCTCGCGCCTTTCATTGATCCGCTGCCGATTCCGAGAACCGCCCGGCCAGCGCGAATCCGTTCGTCGTTCGCACTTCCCTGGAACCCCAATATCGTCGTCACCAATGTCGCCGAATACGACATGCCGATGACGCAGTTCAAGCACCGGTTCCATAGCCATCTTCCCGAGGTGGATGTCTGGGGCTATGATGGGAGTTATCCTGGGCCGACAATCCGCGCGACCACCAACGTTCCGGTGCTGGTGAATTGGATCAACCGACTGCCGGCATCCTATACGAATACGACTTGGTTGGTGGCCAATACCAACTTTCACGGGGTGGAGAACCAGGATGTAAGAACCGTGGTTCACTTGCATGGCGCGGCGACCCTCCCGCGATACGACGGTTATCCGACCAACGATTTCAAAAGCGGATTCTCCGATACGTACCTGTACAACAATTACGATTTGAATGGGGACGGCGAGACGCTCTGGTACCATGACCATGCTATTGGGGTGACGGCCAATAATGTGTACGCCGGCTTGGAGGGGTTTTACCTGCTGACGAGTCCTGGCTTTGAAGAAAACCACGATCTTCCTAAAGACGACTATGAGATTCCTTTGGTGCTGCAGGATCGGGATATTCAGATGGACGAAAACGGGACTAACCTTTTGTACCAGTCGGACGCCTGGCCCTATCATTATCTGGGGGTCGTCAATGGTGTGGTGACCCCCTATCTGGAAGTAGAACCGCGACCGTACCGCTTTCGGGTCCTGAACGGTGCCAACCAAAGAACGTTTGGCTTGGCCCTCCAGTTCACCAATCAGGTTCAAACCAACACGCTTCCGTTCTACGTGATTGGCACCGAGGACGGGTTCCTTCAGAAAACGGCCACCGTCAATGGAGTCAATCTAATGTCCGGCGAGCGCATTGATCTCATCATGGATTTCAGCGCTTATGGAGGAAGCAATCTAACGCTCATCAACACGGTTCTCGGCCCCGGAAGCAATGCCCTGGAGCCCAGCGCGCCGGCCATTCCCAACCTGATGCAATTTCGGGTCACTCGGACCTGGACCGGCTCAAATGCGATTCCCGGCGTTTTAGTTCCGGCCAACGAATGGACGACCACGACGAATCTGGTCGATAGGGCGACGGTAACGCGTGAGATTACTCTGGACCTGACCAGTGAGGTGCCTTTTCCCGGTTCCCCCTTTCAGACGAATGCTCCCTTTCCGTTTGCTCTGCTGAACCTGGCGTTCTTTGAGGATGCCATTACAGAAAAACCGCGCGCTGGGCAGACGGAAATTTGGTCGTTCATCAATTTGTCTCCGGACGCCCACCCGATTCACGTTCATCTCTTGGATTTTCGAGTGCTTGATCGCACGCGTTTTCGGGGAGTTTTCAGTAACCCGGTCAACTTTACCAACCCACCGGCCGGCGTGTCCGACTACATCAATGATCGCTTCAATAAGAGGCTTCAACCGCTTAGATCCTACCTGAGCGGCAATCCGGGAGGAGCTCAGCCCTTTGAAGCGGGGCCCAAGGATGTGGTCCGGGCGGCGCCCTATGCAGTGACCCGGATCGTCATGACCTGGCCGACGAACGAGATTTTCTACACTTCGCCAAGCGCGGCGAACCTGGATCCGGCCACCGCCGGACGCTACGTCTATCACTGCCATCTGTTGGAACATGAGGACAATGACATGATGCGTCCGCTTCAGGTGATTGGGCCGGCGGCGAGTTCACCTTTCGAGCTGGGTTTGATTTATGACTCTTCGGTGAATCCGTCTCCGATTGGCGACAATCATTTCTTGTTGAGTCTTCAAGGAGCGATCCCTTCCGAAACCTACCGGTTTGAAACGACCACCAATCTGACGGCAGGTATTTGGACTCCCTTCCTGGTGGATGTTCTGGGCGCTATGGAAGGCATTGTGATTCGTCCTCCCGCCTCCACGAATGGGCTGCAAGTGTACCGCGTCCGTCCGTTTACGGTGCTGCGTCCACCGATGTCCGAGTCGACGGTCCATCCATAACGAATCAGTAACTCAAACCCCGGTCTCCGTCGGGCGACGGAGCCGGGGTTTTTCGTTGGCTGGTGGCCGGCGTGAGCTGGCCTCACTCTCTAAAAATGCCTCGCGCCAGCATGTCTAGGTTTCCGCCGCAGACACTAAGGCTTCGGCCAGTTCAGATGCTTGTGGAGGAAGTCGAAGGTTCCCTGACCGTGGATCGTGTGCGGTCCCACGAACGTCTCCAGTTCGCAGCGATCGCCGATTCCCAGGCGGGCAGCGTAGAGGAATTCCACCTTGCCGAATTCCCACCCCACGGCTTCGTCGGGAGCGACACCGTCGAAATGGCCACGTTCCACCATGAAGGGGCGTGGCGCAATCAACGCGGCCATCTCTGCGTAGTTGAAGGTGCTGCCGAGATCCCACTCGAAGATTTCATACTCGCCGCCCCAGACGTAGCTGTATCGGCCCAGGGTGCCGGCTGTCGCGGCGTTCTTGCCCACCCATTCATTGAAATCGGCCGAACAAATGGAGAGCTTGTACTCTTTGACCAGCGGAGGAATGCGCATGGCCGATTTTCCACCGTAGCTCAATCCGTAAAAGGCGATCCGCTCCGGGTCGACAAAGGACTGGGTTTCCAGCCAATCCACGATTTGCTGGTGCTGCGGAACGATGACGGAGAAGAGCGTCTTCTTCAGCGGGTAACTCTTCCGTTGGAGGGTGCGAAATCGGTCGGTGAAAATGTAGAGGTTCTGCGGTGAGAACGTTATGAATCCTCGTTCGGCCAAGCGGGCCGCGAAATCGTGATATGCCTCGTGATTGCCAGTGATGATGTCCTGAGGACGCCCTTCGAGACCGTGCTGACACACCACGACTGGGCGTTTCTCTCCGGGTTTCAAATTGCGCGGCAGAAGCAGAATCCCGTAGGCCATCACGTCGGGATAGACCTCGAGCACCACCTCATAGCCGACCCACTTCTCTTCGTCGTAGAGTTTGCGGGTGCGAGCGTTGGCGGGGAGAACGGGGTCATCGAACCGGCCCACGACCTCCTCGGCGAAGATCTGTCGATAGTATTCGCTCGTCTGGGCGAAGGCTTCGGGTGTTCGGGTGTCCAGCTGCTTCATGAACTCGCGCCGCACCTCCGGGCTGTCGGTGAGCAGTCGTTGGGTGTGGCGGTCAATTTCTTCAAGTTGACGGCGCTGACGGACGGCGGGATCGCCGGGAGCACGCAGGGATTGAGGAACGCTACCAGTTGCCGCCAAGGACGCTGTCGGGGAGATTGCTTTCAGGAACGCAGTTAGCGCGCGCTCGCTCCCGAAGGGGCCGGTGCCATCGCCACTCACGATAAGTTCCAGGGTCGGCGCCGGGGCGAGCGGTCGGATCAAGTCCCGAGCGCGCTGAACTTCCATTTCTACCGTCTCGCGTTGGGGCGTCACCAGTCGCGCGGGGCCGCCGCCACCCTGTCCGCTCACGGTGATCTCCGGCCCCCGCGCCGCTTCGAGGATCAAGCTGCGGGGAGCAATCAAACTGGCGAGTTCGGCATCCCCAAATTGCTCAAACAACCCAAAGACATTGCGATCCAGCGGCTCCTCCCAAAGATGATTTCGATCATCAAAATAGCCGCTGACGCCGACGGCGGCGATGCGCGGATCCAGCGCTCCGGCATAGAGGGCGAGCAGTCCACCTTCGCCCCAGCCGATGACGCCGATTTTCCGGCCTCCGGTGGGTACGGCTCCGGACTGCGCGTACCAATCGACAGCGCTAAGAACTTTTTGGACCTCATAACCGATCAAGTGGCGGCCCAGTTCGAAGGCGGAGCGGTAGAGAAATTCGCGGGCGGTGAGGCGGGCGCGACCAAGATGCGGGCCCATCGAGCGGTCGATGACCATCGGGACCAGAATCCGGCAGCCGCTTTCGGCCAGTCGACGGACGTATTGCGATTCAGGAGGGACGCCCGCTTGGAGACCGCAGAGCTGTTCGGGAGTTTGACCGGCATCGGGAATCGCCACTAGGTCGGCCACCGGAGTGCGGCCGGTGGGTGACAGCAACAGGCCTTCCCCGTAAACGTCCCCAAACGAGAGCCAACGCACCATCTGGATTTCATAGCCGTCCCCCTGACCGATTCGCGCGGGCTGATCCACCGTGGTAATTAGCTCGATTTGTGGGGAAGGGACCCGGGCATCGCGGACGCCCAGGATATGGGCGAGGCGCTGGCGATTGGTTGTAACGGATTTCTGATAAGCCTCGGGAGAAGAAAAATCGCGGTGCCAATGCGGGGCTCGACGTGCCACCGATTCGTCAATCTTGCGCAGGAGGAAGCGGTCCACTCCGGCGACCAGATTCGAGGCCAGATCGCCGGGCAGGGTGAGCGGGGAGGAGCCGGCGAGCGGTGTAAAGTCCACCGATTGCCCGAAGAGCGGGCCGGCCGTGGCGGCAAATTCCCGGGCACGCGCGAGTCGGGTGGTCGGGTTCATTCCCTCCGGCCAAAGTGCCCAGGTCGGATCGTCGCCCGTCCGGAATTCCCAGTTTCCCCGCAGGCTCAGCGAGCCCTGCTTTCCGGTGATTCGAACCTGGCCCGAGCTAATTCCTCCGGCGCCACCCCCATCCCAAACCCGTACGGTCAACAGATTGGCGTCGCCGAATTGTACAAGCTCAGATGGGATCGGGTAGTTCCGGGTCTCGCCGGAAGCTGAGCGGAACGGTTGGGCCGTGCCGCTGCGGCCGATGCTCTTTCCGTTGATATAGGTCTCGTCGCAATCGTCGATCTGCCCGAGGTTCAGCGTGAGGTCGGCGCCCGTCCAGTTTTCCGGAATGACGACCCAGCAGCGGTACCAGGCGTATCCGTCGTGGGACTCGACGATTCCGCCCTGAGTCTTCTCCCAAAAGCCCGGCACTCGTAGGCGCTGCCAGTTGGAGTCATCGGCAGCGAGAGCGGCGGTTCCCCAGAGGAGGAGGCCAAGGGGTTGGAGCAAATAGGCGGGCAATTTCATGGAATCAATGGGCGGTAAATTTGCGGGCGACGGCGCGAATGGCTTTCCCAGAGCGCGTTCGTCTTCGTGGCTGGCAGTCAGAGTATGAGGGGTTGTCCGTCCGAGTGCAGCCGTTTTAATGGGGCACCTGATTGCTGAGCCCGGCTCAGATCACGGATCTTTTGGATTCAATCTCGGCCGAGGTTTTCTATTCTGTCGACACTGTGTCCCTCCAAAGCCATTCACCGCGCCTTCCGGGAACGTCCCGGACCTGGTTCCTCCTGCTAATTCTCTGGGTCTCCCAAATGGCAATTGCCCGGGGTGCCGAATTGGAGCTCACCTTCCAGACTCGGGATCCGGCGACCGGGCAGATTGTGAAGACTCTGGAGCGAATGGATCCGCGTCGGGTGGGCGTGATTGCGGTGGATGTATGGAATTATCATTGGTGCAAGACGGCGACGATGCGGGTGGATGCCATTGTGCCGCGCATCAACCAGGCGTTGCAGGCCGCGCGTGGCTTGGGAATGACCGTGATGCTTTGCCCGAGCGACGTGGTGGATAACTACGTGGGATATCCGCAACGCGAGGCGGTCTTTGCCTTGCCAATGGTAAAGGTCCCGACGGTGGTCGAGGTGAACTGTCCGCCGGTGCCGGATGCCGGCGGGTGCGCCTGTGGACGGGAACGCTGTGCCGTTAATTATGGGTGGGATGGCATGCATCCGGGACTCACGATCGGCGAAGCGGACCTCATGCCGGACACCCAGGCTGAGGTCTATGCGATTTGCCAGAAATTCAAGCTCACCCACCTGATTTACGTCGGCTTTCACACCCAGGTCTGTCTGTTGGGCAAGCCGATGGGCTTACGAGCGATGAAGACGGCGGGCCTGCGCTGTGTGCTGGCCCGGGACATGACGGATGCGCACCCAGGCTACGATCCGGCCCGCAAGTTCACCCCCGACCTCAATACCGAGCAGGTGGTGGAACATTTCGAGAAGCACCTGGCACCAACGATCAGTTTCCAGGATGAACTGACCCGACTGGGGCGCTGGGATCCTGCGTTGGTCGTGGATCCGGTGCGAATCGCGCCTTGGGGAACTCCGCAGCGTCCCCATTTGTTCGAGCAGCCGATCATCGTGACCCTGACCGCCCCGCTGCAGCCCGGTGCCGAGATTCGGTACACGGTGGATGGTTCGGCACCGGGCGCGGGTTCCCAGTTATATACGCAACCCTTGACCCTAACCGACACGACCCGGTTGCGGGTCGGGGCGTTTCGAGGTGGACGGGCGGTTTGTCTGGAGTCTGAGGGTTCGTTTGCGCGCCTGGGTCCCGTGCCGCCCCCGCCTGATGTCTACCTCGGTGACTTAACGCCGATTCGAAGTGTGGGGTTTGGCCATACCTATGGGGGTACGGTGCGGTATTCGGGAAACACCCAACCGCCGCAGAAGGACCGGTCCAATCTGGGACAGGAGCTCAAAATCAACCGTCAGAAGTACGAGCACGGTCTGGGCGTGCATGTGCCCTGTTCACTCACGTACGAGGTGAAGCCAGGTTACGCGCGGTTTGTGGGGTTGGCGGGAGCTGATGAGAATCTGATTGCTATCAGCAATGGTTCCAATTTAGCGAAGTATCCCAGTGTGGTCTTCAAAGTGTTCATTGATGGACGCGAGGCCGCTTCCAGTCCGGTCATGCGGGTGTTGTTCCCAGCCTGGCGGTTTGATGTCCCGCTGCCGGCCGACGCACGGATTATCAGTTTGGTGGCGATGGATGCCGGCGACGGTTCGCGTGAAGATTTCGCGGACTGGGCCAATGCGGGATTTATGGTTCGACGATAACTCCGCGGGCGGATGGGAGAGGAGCCCTGAGGCAGACTCTTAGCGGGCCGCCTTCGACACCGAGCCGAACACCGTTTTCAGGAGGTCACTGGTTCGGTCGACGGGGTTGTCCCGGATTCGCTTCTCTTCGTCCGCCACCATCGTGAAGAGGCCGTCGAGCGCCTGTCCTGTCACGTAACCGTCGAGGTCGAGCGACTGATCGTCCACGACGCGTTTGCGGAGTCCGCCGAAGAGTCCGCCGCCGAGCGAGTCGAGTGAACCCAACTGGGCGGTCATCGCCTTGTAATTCGCCGTGACACCCACAGCCGTGGTTGCTTCCTGAACCAGCGGCAGGAAGCGTACCTGCAAACTGCTGCGGGTGGTGCGCTCAAAGAAGCGCGTGGCCGCGTCAGGAGCGTCCGTCAGAATCTCCCGCGCGTCGGCAATGGTCATCCGCTGGAGTGCATCACGGAAGACGGCGGCGGCTTCCGGGACCGCCTTTTCGGCGGCACGATTCAAGGAAGTAACAAAATTGTCGACCAACAGATCCTGACCGGCCGAGCGAAGCAGTCGTTCCGCCTTCTGGAGTTTTTTTGGAAAGGGGATTTTCACCGCGAGGTTTGTCAGGAAGCCCCCCTCTTTTCCCAGATCGCGAACTGCACGTTCCACGCCGTCACCGAGCGCCTCCTTAAGACCAGCGATGATCTGATCGTCTCCCAAGGTGCGGCCCAACGCCGTGGCGGATAGTTCAGTCTTCGCAACGGACTTGAGGCCCAGCTTCTCCCATAAATCCGCGCGAAGGGGCAGGCTCATGAGGAGGACCGACAGCGGGAGTAGGATACTCCCGCGGGAAAACGAAGCTGTGAGCAGATTCATTGAGAGAATTGGAAAGGGAAGGCTAGAGCCAGTCAGCAGAAACACAATTGCCGCAACCAAGGGGTTTCGCCGAAGGACGGCAGGGCGGATAACGAGGCACTCTTTGAACCGATGAAATCGTAGTAATGTCGCCCACGAGTCCCTGTTGAGTTGCACCCGGTCTGGTGGGCGGGTGATTCTCGGGGGACGCGCCTTGACCGGGCGACCTCGCCTGGTTAGATGACTGACGCATGAAATCCCCTCCCAACCCTTCCCGGTTTTCGATTAGACGCGACGGCCCTGACCGGGGGTTCACGCTGATCGAGTTGTTGGTCGTGATTGCGATTATTGCCATTCTCGCGGGCATGCTTTTGCCGGCCCTGAGCAAGGCTAAGTCGAAGGCGCAAGGGACCAAGTGCATGAGCAACCTCCGTCAATTGGGACTCGCGACCTCAATCTATATTTTGGAAAATGGGGTTTATCCGGTGGGCATTGACGGTGCGGATGGGGCGACTTGGATCTGGCCTTCGCTCCTGCGGAAAACGATGTACGGGGGCCAAAGTACCGCGGTGTTTCATTGCCCGGCCGCGCCCCCGAAATCGCAATGGATCCCTAAGTTTGGGAGCGGCAAGCCGGCCAAACTGGGGTACCTGCAGGATGAGGTTCGGTTGCGTCCGGGCGGTACGTTCTTCATGAGTTATGGCTACAACGTCTGGGGTGCCTTTGCCGGCCAGACTCCGAACACCGGTTTGGGCGTTTACCTGGGTGACCCCGTGTGGGGTGAAACCAAGGAATCAGCGGTCCGTAATCCCTCAGAGATGATTTCCTTCGGTGACAGTAACTGGAATGTGAAGAAGAAAGGGGACCCGGATTGGAGCGGGTTCATCGGCATGTACGAGGAACGCCAATGGCCCTTGGAACTGCACGCTGGTCGGGCGGAGATTGTTTTTTGTGACGGCCACGTTGAGTCCAAGCGTCGGACCGACATTATCGGGCAGTTGCACAAGGATCCCGCTCGGCGCAAAGAGGTTGCCCGCTTCTGGAACCGGGATAATGAGCCGCATTTTCAATAAAGACTGACTGAAGCCACCGCCCTCATGAACTCCAGCCCCGGTCCCAACTCTCGAAATCCGTCTGCGGGATTTACGCTGATCGAACTGCTGGTGGTGATTGCCATCATCGCCATTCTCGCGGGTCTATTGTTGCCGGCGCTCGCGCGGGCCAAGTTGAAGGCGCAAGCGATTAAGTGTACCAGCAACGAGAAGCAGATCGCGTTGGGCTACTTATTGTATGCCGGGGATCAGTCGGACTATTTACCGGTGGCAGGTACGGAAGTTCCCCGCGGTTCGGGATGGGTTGCGCCGAGTCGGTGGTTCCTGGAGATCTCGCCGTACATCTCGACGGCCGGGACGAATTACACGGAATTGATCGCCAAGAATAAAGTGGTCGCGTGTCCCGTGGCGAAGTTAGGCACGAATGTTATCCCGGCCAACGTGCCAGGGTATCAAGGCTATGGCGGGTATGGTCACAACTATGCCTACCTGGGCTATACCCAGTTCGATCACGTCAAATCGACGATCATCACCAAGCCGGCGGATACCTGTTTGAATGGCGATGGGCTGGACCCGACCAAGGGACTTTCCTGGTGGAATTACGGGTACCTCTACCCGCCCAGTGCCCAAATTCCGCTCTTCCGCTATGTCCGCCATGGCAAAGGTGGAAACTACGCCTGGGCGGATGGTCATGTAGATATGATGTCTTGGAAGGTGATGTCTGCGGGGCAGGGAGGGAAGGTGGATTGGTATTACCTGCCGAAGCCTTGATGACCGTCGTCGGTCGCTTTCGTGAAAGGTTCGGCCAGATTCCGAACTATTTGGTTGTCTCTGAATTCGCTAATGTAGTGTCGCATAAATGACTGGTGTTATTGTTTTTTGCCCCCAGAATGCGTTCGTGCCTCGTGTTGCTCGGACTATTCAGCTGGATCCCACCGACCGTCTCGAACTAGAGCGATGGGTTGGC
>Ga0105044_10001538_pt1 | contig 31015 bp, 25 predicted proteins | sample MAT01_FD_78092 | JGI IMG/M metagenome (GOLD analysis project Ga0105044, IMG submission 78092) | Freshwater microbial communities from Lake Fryxell liftoff mats and glacier meltwater in Antarctica - MAT-01 | ecosystem: Environmental > Aquatic > Freshwater > Ice > Liftoff microbial mat | place...
ACCTTTGAAGATATAATTATGCTGTCCAAATAAATTTATGTTAATTCTGTTTTAAATTGGTGATAATATTTTTAATTCGTGATCATTAGTGAAATTCGTGGCAAGCTTTTTTCTTATTTTGGACGGATGTGACCGGTCATACCAATCTGAAATGTTTTTGCAATTTAATTTCTCAATCATTAAATGTATTTTCACAGATTATATAAATTTTATTTCAGATTTGAATTCAAAGCAGGTCAGACAGTCATTTATCGATTTCTTCAAAGGCAAAGATCATCATATCGTTGCGTCCTCTTCTGTTGTTCCTTACAATGATCCTACATTACTTTTTACCAACGCGGGGATGAACCAGTTCAAGGATGTTTTCCTCGGAACAGGTACTCGCGATTATACACGCGCTGCCGATACGCAAAAGTGCATCCGTGCAGGCGGAAAGCATAATGATCTCGAAGAAGTCGGAATGGACGGATACCATCATACTTTCTTTGAAATGCTCGGCAACTGGTCGTTCGGTGATTATTATAAAAAGGAAGCGATCACGTGGGCGTGGGAATTACTGACGAAAGTGTGGAAACTTCCAAAGGACAGGTTATGGGTTACGGTTTTTGAAACTGATGATGAAGCTTATGAATTCTGGAAGAATGAAACTGACATCGATCCGGCTCATATATTAAGATTTGATGAAAAGGATAATTTCTGGGAAATGGGAGACACAGGTCCTTGCGGTCCCTGTTCGGAAATTCATTTTGATTTTACAAAGGACGGATGCAAAGCTGAAGATGTGAACGCCGGTCATGAAGATGTAATCGAAATATGGAATCTTGTTTTCATTCAATACAACAGAAAGAAAGACCGCGAGCTTGAGCCGCTTCCAAAGAAACACATTGATACCGGAATGGGTTTTGAACGAATTGTAAGAGTGCTTCAGAATAAAAAAACGAATTACGAAACGGATATTTTCAGTCCTATCATAGATAAAATTGTCAGTATCACAGGCAAAGAATATGCAGGCGAAAACGTTTCATCTATAAATGCTATTGCCGATCACATCCGTTCACTTACATTTGCTATAAGCGACGGCGCGATCCCGTCTAATGAAGGAAGAGGTTATGTGCTCCGAAGGATTTTAAGAAGAGCTTCCCGGCTTGCAAGAAAGCTTGATTATCACGAGCCGGTCCTGTTTCAGCTTGTTGAAACTGTTGTTGAAAATTTCGGACAGGTGTTTCCTGAATTGAATGATAAAAAAGAATTTGCAAAGGAAGTAATAAAAGCAGAAGAGGAAAGCTTTAACTTTACGCTCGACAGGGGTATCAAACTTTTCAATGAAGTCGCGGAGTCACTGAAGGACACTAAAATTTTTCCAGGTGATGACGCTTTTAAACTTTATGATACATTTGGTTTTCCGATCGATCTTACTGAAGTAATGGCTAAGGAGCGAGGACTGAAGGTTGATATGCTTAAATTTGAAGAGGATATGGAAAAGCAAAAAGAACGTGGCAGGGATGCGAGGAAGGATAAGTTAAATTTAAGTGAAGGCATTGGAATTTTCGATTTCCTTAACAAGAATTTCTCCGAACAGGTGAAGTATAATCCTTACGATGACACAGGTTTTGTTTCGGATAAGAATGTAGTTATCGGCAAAGCCGACGATGATAAGCTTATCGCTGTCATTAATGAAAACCCTTTCTTTTCGGAATCAGGCGGACAGATAAGTGATACGGGAAAAATAATTTTAAATAACTCGGATGAAATTGATATAGTTGACTCGCAAAAATATTTTCTGGTTTTGACTGACAGAAAAAATTCTCTTAAAGAATTTTTAAAAGAGAATAATTTTTCAGCAGTACAGGGTAAAGTTGTTCTTGATGAAAAGCGAAGAAAGGATATCGAGCGTAACCACTCAGCTACTCATCTTGTGCATGAAGCATTGAGGAGAGTATTGGGAAGTCACGTAAAGCAGCTTGGCTCATTAGTGCATAATGAATATCTTCGTTTTGATTTTCCGCATTTTCATAAAGTCGATGACAGTCAGCTCAGGGATATCGAGGATATGGTAAATTCAAAGGTAAAGGATAGGATTGATGTTTATACTGATGTTGATATTTCAATTGAGGAAGCAAATAAGATACCGAACGTTAAGAAATTCTTCGGTGAAAAATACGGTGATAAGGTAAGGGTTGTTCATATTGATAATGATTTCAGCATTGAATTCTGCGGAGGTACACACGTAGGCAATACCAATGATATCGGACTTTTCAAAATTACAAAAGAAGAAAGCATTGCTTCAGGTACGAGAAGGATCTTCGCCCGAACCGGTGTAGGAATTATCACGCTACTGAATGAGAAGATCACCGATATTGAAAAATTAATAAGTGAGCTTCCTGAAAATTATGCTGCTGATTATGTTGCCGAAATAAATTCATTCAGCTTCGATCTTTCAAAGGCTGATTACAGAAACTCTTCGCTGATGAAGAAGCTTCTGATAGAGCAGGACTCAACTGTTGTTTCGCTTTATGAACTGCGGGAGCGCTATCTTGAAGAAAGGAAACAGACTGAGAAACAAATGCTGAAAGAAAATCTTACGAAAGCGTTTGCTCATCTTGATAAGCTGATCTCCGGCGCCGATAAAAAGGATGGTTATGATGTCATCACCTCTAAAATGGAATTGAACAACATGGATGAATTCAAAAAATTGGGCGATGAGCTGAGAAAGAAAGTTACGAATGGAGTTGCACTTATCGCGGTTGTCCTGAATGAAAAAATAAATTTAGTTTGTTCCGTCAGTGATAATCTGATCAAAGAAAAAAACCTTAGCGCGGGCAAGCTGATTTCACAAGCTGCGAAAGAACTCGGCGGTGGGGGAGGCGGGAAGCCGCATCTGGCGACAGCAGGAGGAAAAGATGTTTCGAAGCTTGATGATGTTCTGAAGAATTTTTCTTCAACACTTATATAAAATTTTAGCTGCAAAATTTGCTGCGGCTGTTTCGATCTAATTTAAAACAATTATAATGAAAGTAATTATTCCTGTGGCGGGATTTGGTACAAGACTCAGACCTCATACACTTCACAATCCGAAAGTTCTGCTGAATGTCGGAGGCAAGCCGATGATACATTACATAATCGATCAGCTTATAAAAGACAAGATAGCTACATCTATTATTCTTATCACCGGTTTTCTCGGAGATAAGATCAAAGAATATCTGAACAGTGAATTTAAGTTTAAGTTTGATTACGTTGTGCAGGAGGAAGCAAAAGGTCTCGGGCATGCTGTCTATCATGCGAAGGAGATCTTTAATAATACAAATGAAGATACACTTATTATACTCGGGGATACATTGTTTGATGTTGATCTGAAAAAAATGATACACAGCAGGGATTCTGTAATCGGAGTTAAAGTTGTTGATGATCCGCGAAGGTTCGGTGTCGTTGAGAAAGATAAGAACGGTTACATAAAAAGATTCGTTGAGAAACCGGCGTCAAAGGAAGTTTCAAAATCGAATGAAGCAATAGTCGGTTTGTATTATCTGAAAAATTCGAACATACTCTTCAGCGCTCTTGAGCATGTAATGAATAACAACATTACCGTGAAAGGTGAATTTCAATTGACTGATGCGCTTGAATATATGATAAGGCAGAAAGAAAAAATGAGAACATTTAATGTTGAGGGATGGCTCGACTGTGGCAAGCCCGAGACATTGCTTGAGACTAACAGATATTTGTTAAGCAAAAGAGCTAAAGCCAAAAACATTAGTTCTAAATTGCATAAAGATGTAATGTTAATTTATCCAGTGTATATCGGAAAAAATGTTAAACTGTCGGGAAGCGTGATAGGACCTTATGCAACAATAAATGATGACTGCATTATATCAAACAGTATAATCAGCAACAGTATAATTGATTGCTCATGTAACATAGAGAACTCGATATTAACAGAGTCCATCATTGGTGAAGGCACATCTATAAAGAGAGACATTTTGAAATTAAGCGTTGGAAATCATTCAGAGATTTAAAGAAATTTGTCACAGAGATCACCAAGAATTTAATATTTAACTCCTTGCTTTCTGTGGCAAAAAAAATCAAGCCCCTTCTTCAAGTTTCTTTGATAACAATAACTCCGCAGCAACAAATAGCAGCGCTCCGATAAGAAAATATTTCCATAAGCTGAAACCGGACCTCGACTGCTGTACCATCTCAACTATATTCTCGTCCGCATTAGCTACGCTTACATTTTCAATATTATTTTTTCTGAAATAATCTTCAAGTTCTGTTTTATTGTAACTTTGAAGATTACTTTCCTTAGAGTTGTAATTCAGTGAGAAATTGTAAACGCCGCCAGCGGAATCAACAGCCGTATATGTTCCGGTTTGCGCTGTAAAATTATTGTAAGGGAGATACAAGTAGTTGCTCTCTTTTCCTGAACTTTGATCCTCAAGCTTAACAATGCTTTTATCGGGAAGGGTGAACTCAGCGACATTGCTCAACCCTTTTATCGAAATAAGATTTGAATTGCCTGCAATGTATTCCTTTTGAATTTCAAAATCATTGCTGAGATAATAAATGCTTCTGATAATGACAGGGACAAATATGATCTTCAAAGGAAAGTCGGAAAGATCATCTGTTGCCGGAAGTGAAGATAAAATTACTTTTCCGTTTGCAATGGTTGACTCAACTAAGAAAGGCTTATTGTTTGAAAATGTAACTATCGTGTTTGAATTGTCCCCGGCAAGAAGCTCGTAAAATGAATTTATCTTCGGCGATTCGATATTAAAATTATCCGCAGTAAGATTCAGCTTCTTATTGGAAAAGACTTCCGAAAGAACAGGGTTCTCAAAATCAATTTTGTCGAACTTCAAATTTGCATTTTGCTGAGCATCCATGTTGAGCTTTTGGATCCTTGCAAAATCAAGTTTGCTTAGAATCGTGTTATTATAATTATTCACATCCACAGAGCTTCCCATGAAAATGAATACTCCTCCGCCGTTAGAAACGTAGTCTTTTATGATTCCGGCTTCACTGTCAGTGAAACTATTTTTATTCGAAATAAAAACAACATCGTTGTTGCTGATGTCTTCGTTAACTGAAGTAAGGTAATTGATCCTGAAGAGCCCGCTTTTCCTTCCGGTGGAATCTGAAAGAAGATCTGCGGCTGACTGCAAGGCGAGATCAATGAAATAGCGGTCCGCCGGACTTTGGCTGATCAGACCGATATTGAAATGATCGGGTATGAACAGCGAGAAATAATATTTGTTATCCTGTAAAAGCTCGTCATCCTGAAAGTCATTCTGCACAAGCTCCACAAAGCCATTCACACTTCCCGTCACCGGAGTTTTAAATATGAATTCAATTTCCTTCTTATCAAATGAACCGACGTCAACAGCTTTCTCACCCTTGAGTTCACCGTTCACATACAGGTTTACAATTTTATTGCTTACATTGAACTCAGAATTATTGTTCAGATAGATCTTTACTTTCACATCTTTATCTTTTTCAAGGATCTTAGTGACAATAGTTAAGCTGTCGAGTGAAAGATTTTTTGCATCTCGGCTGCCGGTCTTAACAAGATATGTATTAACTTTACTTCCGCTTACTTCATTGAAATCATTCTGAATCATCTCATCGCTGAAATTATTTTTCTGAAAATCCGATACAATGAATATTTCCTTAACTGAATTTTTTGATTCGCCGAATATTTTATTTGAAAATGAAACCGCTTCATTGACGGACATCGGCTTATTTGAGATCTTTATTCTGTCGAGTGAGTCAAGTAATTCGATGAAATTATTAAACGAAGTGCTGTTCTTTTTAAATGCAATTTCCGAAGTGGGTATAAGGTAGATGTCATCAGATTCACTGTGAGTGTCAAGGATCTTCTTTACGGCGTCCTTTGCCTGAGCAAGCAGCATTCCATTGTTATCACGCGAGGACATGCTGAATGAGTCGTCGATAAAAATTATGGTTGTCGATCTTGCCGAATTATTTCCGTCGCCTGCATAACCTTCATATACCGGCTGTGCAAAGCAGAGAACAAGAAATGCGATCGCGCCGATTCTTAGAAGCAAAAGTATTATCTGCTTGAGCTGTATCTTTCTCATCTTTGACTTTTGGATCTCTTTGAGAAACATTAATGTACTGAATTCGATCTTACGGACTTTCCTGAGATTAAGGAGATGAATAAGAATCGGAATTGCTATTGCTGAGAGTGCTATTAAGATCGCGGGATTAAGAAAACTCATTCGGAAATTTTACTTTTGAATGGAATAAAATAAATTTTATATACGATTAACTAAATGCAATTTAGCTTTAATTACAGTCGTAGCCGGTATTAAGTTTCATTGAAATAAAATAATCTCTTCTCAATAAAATTTTATTGCTACAGAAAAGCCGCAGTAACCTGTTAAAAATAAATGGAGTAGGGCAGGCTCACTCCGTAATTATCAGAAACGGTTGATGCCTGCCCTAAAATTAGACTAAGAACCTTAAAATTAATGGAAACAACTTTTAACTTTCAACTTTCAACTTACGGTGTTACCACGCTTACAAAATTTATTGAGTTATTATGAGCAATGACGATAGATACTCACTACACTTACCATACTTGCAATACTCACCACACTTACATTACTTACCATACTTACCATGCTTACGGTCTTACAATAGCGACAAAGTTTGCTGAATTATTAAACGTGATAACAAGATCAGACACGTCCGTAAAATTATCACCGGTCATGTCAGTGGATATATATCCGGTCACAAAATTATTGGCGTCATTGTAAACATTAACAACATCACTCACATCCACAGCTCCATCCTGATTCTGATCACCACTGTATATTCCAAAGCGAAGAGGAGAGGCATCGATCTGCAGTTGATTGCTGCCGTATGCCTGCGATGAAGCAGTGGAAAAATTATATGAAAGTACTCCTGCAGTAAATGAACCTGCCAGACCGCTCCATGTCTCAATTGAATTCCTGTGCTTTGTGACCAGGTAATAATTTACTCCGTTTGCAATTTGAGGAAAGTAAAACTTTGCGGACCCTGAAGAATCTGAATAAGCTTTTGATGAATCAGCTATTGTATAGGGTGCGTTAAAATTTCTTAAATAAAGTTTTATTGTATCACTGATCATTGTATTAGCTGAAGGATTGTAAAAGCCCTGTATAAATTCAGTAACATCAGCGTAAGGACGCTGTGAATATTTTATTGTCACATAATTCAAGGACTGTCCCAGCCCGGCGCTTTCTCCGGTAATGAAAACATTTCCTGAAGCATCTGTGTCGATGGAATATGGTATGTCACTTCCGCCTGCTGTGCCGTTATAGATCTGATCCCATTTTTGATCCCCGGAGCTGTTATACTTAACTGTAGCGTAATTATAATTTTGTCCGCTGAAAGCACTCGAGCCGGTTACGTAAACATTCCCCGAATCATCAAGCGCCATTGAATAAGCATTTTCAACACTGTTGCCGGGACCGTTGTATCTTCTTACCCAAAGTGAATCACCGATCGAATTATATTTTATTGTAGCGAAATCATAATCTGTTCCCACACCGATGCTTTGTCCGAATACGTAAACATTTCCTGATGCATCGATTGTTACTGAAGCACCAATGTCCGCGCTGTTCCCTGTTCCGTCAAATCTCTTTACCCATAAAGTATCACCTGCGGAATTATATTTGATCGTTGCGTAGTCATAATTGGTCGAGCCTCCAAGACTTCGTCCTGTTACATAGACATTTCCTGCTAAGTCTGTTTCTATAGATTTTGCTTCATCAAATCCATCCCCGGGTCCGTTATAGGTTCGTACCCACAGCTCTGTGCCCGAAGTGCTGTATTTTATTGTTGCATAATCGTAATCACTTGTTCCGCTGCCTGTGCTCCATCCGGTTACGTAAACATTTGCTGCAGCATCAAGTACTAACCTGTATCCAAAGTCAGAATTGTTTCCCGCGCCGTTATAATTCTTCATCCATTGAAATGTTCCTGATGAATTGTATTTGATCGTAACGTAATCCCAGGATGTGCCGCTGACTAATGAATATCCTGTCACATATACATTTCCCGAAGCGTCAACCGCGATCGATCTTGCTTCGTCAAGACCGTTCATTGCTCCGTTGTATCTCGCAGCCCACTGCTGTACCCCTGATGAATTATATTTAATTGTTGCGTAGTCATTATTTGATGAGATTCCTGTGCTTCCGCCGGTGACATAAACATTTCCCGCTGCATCGACTGCAATTGCGACAGCTAAGTCTCCACTGTTTCCCGGTCCGTTATACTTTGATACCCATTGCTGAGCTCCGGAAGAATTATATTTCAGTGTCGCGTAGTCTGTCCCGCTTCCGCCGGTCACATAAACATTTCCCAAATTGTCGGTTACCAGTGCTTTTCCGACATCATTTGCAAAATGATACGATGATAACCATTCCCTGCTTATCTGGGAATGCGATCTTGTACTGAGTATAAAAAACATTAATATTATCAGGATTAAAATTCTTCTGTTCATGATTTTATTATTTTAAAATGGTTTATGAATTTTTGTATTACTATTATTTTTCATTTCCGGATGTTTTTGAGGATTTGTTAAATGAAGATAATAAAGTTTTACAGCTTTGCTGATCACTGTGTCCTTGCTGCCGTCAATAATGATCTGAACTTTCTCGATCAGACAGTGGGTAGATTCTTTAAGCCGGTATCCCTTTGAAGTTTTTGAATTCTTCAGCTTCTCTTTAACTGTCATGATAACTTTGATTTTAAATGTGCACTTACCGGTGCACATTACAAAAATATTGATAATTGTGCACATCAATCAAAGAAAGTTTATGCACAAACTAATCAGTGGTATTTTATTTACAGCAACATATACATTGATTTTGCTTATTTTTAAAACAATACGGCTATCCAAAACTAAGCAGCTATGAAAGACAGCAAGCTCGCACTGACATTAAATTCCTTCACAAAAGAGGAGCTAAAGCTCTTCGCAAAATTTGCCGCTTCACCATATTTTAATAATGGCAGAAATTATATCCCGCTACTTGATGAACTTGCAAAATTTTATCCTGATTTTGATGATCAAAAGTTGACTTCGGAATACCTTTATAAAAAACTTTACCCGGGAAGGAAATTTAACAAGCAGGTAATGTGGAATCTCATTTCCGGGCTTGAAAAGCTTGCTTTGGAATTCATGCTTCAAACAGGATTGAAAAACAACAAGCAACAAAGATTTTCAATTCTCTTTGATGAGTTGTCTAAAAGGAATCTTGATAAGCAAAGTTTGAAACAAATTGAAGACGCTGAGAAGAATATCAACCCGGTGAAATACGGAAAAGATTTTTTTTACACGAAGTGGCTGGTCGAGAACAATAAAGCCGCTTACTGGAATTCGATCAAAGGCAGACAGGATAAAACCTTCGAAGGTACTCTCAAAAGCACTGAGTATCTCGTACTTAATTTTTTGGTTGATCTTTCCGTGCAGGTGTGGGATCTGCATATTATGAATATAATGTATAACTCAGGCGATGAAATAAATTCCGCTATTGAATTTGTCAGGAGTCTTGATCTGAAAAAATTTACAGATAACGCGTCTAAGAAAAAAAATAAATATGCGCCGGTAATAAATTTTTATTACAATAAGATCATGTGTGCATTAGAGGAGAATGAAGAAAGCTACTTCTTTGAGATGAAAAAATATTTTGATGAAAACTATAATTCATTTGACAGCGTGGAGCAAAGTAATACAATCATATCACTCGGAAATTACTGTGCACACAAGATGAGACTTGGTAATAAAAAATTTCTGAAGATACTTTTTGAAATAAACAAATTCCGGCTTGAGAAGGAAATTGGAGCTTATGATAACGGTAGCATTAACAAAGCACTTTACCATCAGATACTAAGGAACGCCTTGTCACTTGATGAAATAAAATTCGCCGAGGATTTTGTAAAAAAGTATACTCCCAAACTAAAGAATGAGCACCAGAAGACAATGAACCTCCTCGCGATGGGATATATTAATTATGCGAAAAAGAATTATGCCGATTCGCTGCTATATCTTAACAAGGTCGAATTCATTGATCTCAGAGATAAGCTACATGTCCGGATACTTTCTGCAAAAGCATATTATGAATTAAACAAAGCCGAGCTGCTCTTTTATTATATCGACTCCTCTCGACACTTCATCGGCAATAATCCCTCGATAGAAAAGAATACAAAAGAAGCTTACCTGAAGTTTTTCATTTACCTCAACCGTCTCTTAACCTGCAGGGAAAATCCTGATAAGAATAAGCTGAATGATCTTAAAGAAGACATTCATATTGACGAAACATTAAGGTTAAGACACAAGCACTGGCTGCAGGAGAAAATTGATCAGATTCAATCCTGATTCAATCGATTACTTAATTAAATAAGCCGGAGGTTTAAAAAGATTTCAATTAAGGAATTGAAATTACACTTAGAATTGAATAAATTGAAGTAATTAAATAAAAAGTAATCCAGCTTAATGAAAAAAACCGTTAAAAATTTTAAGGAATCCAATTACAAGCTTACACAGCAGATCACTGCCAAAAAAAACCAGGCACAAAAAAGAGATCCTTTCAAAGAAAGAGGCGTTAAAGATTATATAGACATATTTGATGCAAGACTTCTTACAAGATTTCTGAATGAGCAGGGGAAATTGCTTCCGGCAAGAATTACAGGAGCAACAGCGAAGATGCAGAGAAAACTTACAACAGCGATCAAAAGAGCAAGGCATCTTGCGATCATCCCGTTTGTAAGCGAAGGCACAAGATACTAAGACCTTTCACAAAAAGTTTTTCACTCAGCTCTTATTGTATGATTACATTAAGAGCTTTTTTTATTTTAAAATCATTTAATGACAACTTATGAGATCAGTAATTTTTAAATCAGCATCAATAATACTATTCATATTATTATTATCAGTAAATGTTTCCTATTCAGTCACAGACAGTTCGCTGATCATAGGTGACTTTAAGATCAGCAAAGTTACCGACGGTGATACCTTCCGTTTTGAGAATCTTGACAAGCCGACACGGCTTTTGGGAATTGATACCGAAGAGACCTTCAAAACACCCGATGCGGAGCAGAAAACAAATGAGATCGCGGCTAACTGGGAGCAGTTCTATCTTTCACAAAAAGCTGACAGCAAAATGCCTGTGAAAACAGATTCTCCATTGGGCTTTGAAGCCTGGAAGTGGGCAGAGGAATTTTTTAAGAATGTAAACTATGTACGTCTTGAAAAGGAAGATGATGAGCGGAGCATAGATATATTCGGACGATATCTTGTTTATGTGATCGCCGTGATGAATGACGGCACTGAAGTGAATTATAATGTTGAATGTGTGAAGCAGGGTTACAGCCCTTATTTTAATAAATACGGCAACAGTAAAAGATTCAATTCTGAGTTTGTCGATGCACAGAATTATGCCCGGACTAATAATCTCGGTATCTGGGATCCGGCAAAAAAACATTATCCTGATTATGACGAGAGACTTAAATGGTGGAATGAACGCGCGTTGCAATTAGAAAATTATAAGCAAAAATATTCTTCCGATGAAACATACTTTGACCTCGCAAACGATAAGGATTTTGCAAAGCTTGCTGATAATGTCGGAAAAGAGATCACAGTCTTCGGCGGTATCGGGAACATTCTTTCGAAGAAAATGCCTTACCTTTTAAGAATACCCCATACAAAAAATGAAAACTTTGACATTGTCGTCTTTGAAGAAAATCTTGATCTGCTGACTGTTTTAGATATTGATACGAAAAAAGATTATTATATTTATCTTAAAGGAAAGCTTGAGAAGTTTGAAGATAGATATCAGATAGTGCTGCGTAGCAAAGAACAGATTTGGATGGAATAAAATCAGATCATAATTTTTTGACGATGATCATGGTTATGTCATCATACTGAGCCGTTCCTTTGGAGAATTCAATGATAGACTCTTTTATATTATGCAGAATTTGCGTTGAGGATTCATCTCTGCTTTGGATTAATACTTTTTGTAAATTTTCATCTCCGAATTCCTCCCCGTTGATATCATTAGCTTCCGTGACGCCATCGGTATAAAATACGATCACATCATTCTGATCAATCTTCACCATACCGATATCGAAATTTATACCCTCATTGAGTATTCCAATTATGAATCCGCCTTCGGTCAGCGGAATTATTCTTTCTTTCTTTAAAAGGAAAGGGGGATTGTGACCGGCGTTTATATATTCGAAAATATTTTTTTCTGAATCAAGTATTCCCCAGAAGAAGGTAATGAATTTTTCGGATGATGTATTTTCATAGATAAGCTCGTTGATCTTTTCTGTGACGTTAGAAAGATCAAATGCCCCTTCTTCATAAAGCTTCAGATAAGAATGAACTGCTGACTGTATATTCGCCATCAGCAGCGAAGCAGGTGTTCCTTTACCCGATACATCTGCAATGACGATCGCGGTCTTTGTTTCAGTCAGCTTTATCAGATCGTAATAATCCCCCCCGACTTGTAACGCCGGAATGTTGTCGGCGGCAAGTTCATAACCATTAACGAACGGTATTGTCTGTGGAAGCAGCGCAAGCTGTATCTCCCGGGCTATCTTCAGCTCGTTCTCGATCTTCTGTTTGTCAAGATATTCCCTGAACAGATCTGAGTTCTGAATTGAAATCAGTGACAGGTTAACAATCGATTCGAGAAATTCTATGTCAGACTCGCTGTAAGATGTATTGTTAAGTTTTCTTCCAAGACAGATGATATTATCGATCTGATTTTTTATGAGAGTCGGGACAAAGAGCTCGAACCCTTTACCAGCTAAATACTTTATGAATGGAATTTCGTTTTCAGAGTTGATACGTATCGTTGAACTGAATTCAGCCGGTAACTTTCCCTCAGGGAAAAGTTTTTCAAGTTCGAATTTTTCAAGGTCAAGATTTTTGTTATCTTTTAGCAGATGAAATTTACCTGTGCGGTCTCTAGAAATTATAACGAAGTCACGTATTCCGAAATTACCAAGCAGCGTATAGTTTAGCAGCTTTATAATGTTTTCTTTATTTACAAAGTTAAGATTGAATTCCTTGCCAAGCTCAAATAATGATTTTAGCTGACGTATTTTATTGTTGAGACTGCTGTTCAATTCGCTGACCTCAGTGAACTTGATGGTATTCTCTATTGCTGAGGATGAAATATTAAGGAGTGTTTCAATGAATATGATTTCGTTTTTTGCAAGTTCTGAATTGTTAAGTTTTTTACCGAAGCAAAGCAGTCCAAGTAATTTATTCTGAAAATAAATCTTAAAATAGTAATTGAAATTATACTTGCTTAAAAATTCATTATCCTTTTCAAAGTCACCGGAGTCAAACACTGAAAGCTTGGGAAACTCAGCTTCAATTACAGTATTGATAAGCTTGGAATTAATGCCTTTTGCAGCTTCTATTGTATAAGCATTCTGATTCATGTCCTGACCATTTTTAAGAATGATCATGCCTTTTGAGATGAGCATCTTTCCCATTATGCTCAGAAGAATGTTATTGAGAATATATTTAAGGTCAAGTTTGCTGCTGATGAGCTGTGAGAATTCTATGAGTGAATTTAGTTCGAGCTGTTTTTGTGCGGGATTATGATTATCCATTTATGCCGGGCAAGTGTAAGTTAGCTCTGTAAGGACTTGGTGAGTGTCAGGTAATTGTAATCTGAATTCATGTGAACGAATTCTATCTTGCTCATGAATTTCTTCATGATAGGTACTCCCAGACCGCCGACCTTGAAATCATTGAAATAATCTTTCATGTCGGGATTGTGAATGTCGTTTGGATTGAAGCCGTTTCCCTTGTACTTCATTATGATTTTAAATTGTCCTTTCTCCGGCTTGGTCTCAACTTCGATCATTTCCTTCTCATCATACTTATGTGCGTGCTTAATTATGTTAGTACAAGCTTCGTCAACTGATAGTACGATTTGATTTATCGTGCTGTCATCAAATCCGAATGCGATCGCCTTTGCTTCGATGAAGTCTCTAAGCAACGAAAGGTTTTTCGTTGAACTCGTAAATAATATTTTATCTGAGCTGTTCATACGATTCTCAATTAGCTGAATTTTTCAATGGCTGACTTTTGCTCTTTGTATATCTCGAACAGGATCGGAAAACCCAGCATGTCAAAGATATTGTAGATCTTATCGCTCATTGCGCAAAGCTTTATATCTCCCGCGTTATCCCTTGCTGCTTCTATGAACGCCATGAAAACTCCAAGCCCCGCACTGCTTATATATGACAGCTTTTCGAAGTTTACTATTATCCTGTAATTTTCTTTGGAAATGATTTCCTCAAAACATGTTTCCAATTCCACTGATGTATGGGCATCAAGAAATCCGTTTAAATTAAGTATCGTAATATTTTCATGATGCTTTATGTCAATTGAAAATTCTTCCATTATATGGTGTATTTAGATTTGAGCGAAAATCCTAAAAATTAATTTCAAAATAAATGGTATTATTTAAATTCATTTTCAAAGTTAATTCATTTCATTGAAAACAAAAAGCATACGGCTAAATTCATAGATTATAATTCGTATTTAAATTATATTTGTTACGTTAATGAAAAATTATCTTTCGCGTTATAATAAAAGAGATAAACTGGTGATCGGTGTGTTATCGGGGACATCTGTTGATGCTGTTGATGTAGTTCTTATTAAAGTATCCGGTTACGGAGCTTCTACTAAGTTAAGAGTCATCGGCTTCGAATCTTTTCCTTTCAGCAATACACTGAAAAATTTTGTTTTAAAATGTTCTTCAAAATTACAAAGTAATGTTGAAGAAATTTGTAAACTGAATTTTATATTGGGAAGATTTTTTGCTGACTCTGTAAATAAATTCATTTTAAGAAATAAGCTTACTAAAAACGATATAGACTTGATAGGTTCTCACGGGCAAACAATTTACCATTTTCCGGTCAATAAAAAACTATTTGGATTTAATTCACGCTCAACTTTGCAGATTGGTGATCCTTCTGTTATTGCCAATGAAACAGGTATCCTCACCGTTGGAGACTTCCGGACAGCAGATGTTTCTGCAAACGGTCACGGTGCTCCGCTTGCACCTTATCTTGATTACATTCTTTTCAATAGTAAATCCAAGAACCGCGCGTTTGTAAACATCGGAGGAATTTCCAATGCAACCTATCTTAAAAAAAACTGTACTCTTGATCAGGTCATCGCTTCGGATACTGGTCCCGGTAATATGATGATCGATTTTCTTTGTAAAAAGTATTTCAATAAAAAATATGATAATAACGGGCTCATTGCTTCCCGGGGTAATGTAGCAAATGATTTATTCAGCTATCTGTGTAAAAAAGATAATTTCCATAAAAGAAAATTTCCCAAGTCAACCGGTAGGGAATATTACGGTGCGGAGTTTGTCAACGATGTTATAAAGAAATTCAGAAAAGCTGAACCAATTGATCTCATTGCCGCTTTTACTAAATTCACTGCTTATACCATTCATTACAATCTTAAGTCTTTTGCTGTTGATGAACTCATTGTCAGCGGCGGCGGAGCAAAGAATAAAACCTTGATGAATTATTTAAGATTCTTTTTTAACAAATCTGAAGTAAGAGTCTTAAAAGACAATGGCATTAATGAAGATAATAAGGAAGCAGTTCTATTTGCTGTGCTTGCAAACGATCTGATAATGGGAAATAAGAGCAGTATGCCAAAAGTTACCGGAGGTAATAAGAATGTTTATCAGGGAAAGATCTGTTTTGCATAAAGTATGAAAATATCTAATGAAAAAGTAGCGATCGTCACAGGCGGAACCGGTGCTCTCGGAAGGATCATCGTTAATAAACTCTCCCGTGAAGGCATGAAAGTATATGTTCCGGCAAGAACTCTCGAAGAATTTAATGATGTTTTTGACTCTTCCTTGAAATCTGAAGGAGATGAATTCAAACTTAAAAAGATCTTTGCTTTCAATTGCGATGCTACCGATGAAAGTTCAGTAAGGGAATTCGTCAGTAAGGTCGCTGATTATGAACACGGAAATATTCATTTCCTTATTAATACTGTTGGAGGTATTGGTGCACCGTCATCCGTTGAAGAGCTTACTTCTCAGGAGCTTGAAAAAATGATCAGGCTGAATTTTAATTCAACATTCTATTTCACAAGAGATGTTCTTAAATACATGAAAAAAAATAATTACGGCAGAATTATTTCGATCGGCGCTATCGCCGGTATTGAACCTTCACCAAATAGATTCTCGTATTCATTTGCCAAAGCCGGTGTGATAAATCTTATGGATACAGTCAGTGAAGAAATGAAGAACCTGAACATCCGCTGTAATACAATTATTCCCGGCATTATGGATACACCTGCCAACAGGGAATGGGGAAGTGCTGATGATATTAAGAAATGGGTAAAGCCGGAAGATATTGCAGAGATCGTATATAATTTTCTTTCAACGGAATTCTCCTCAGTAAGAAGTAGTCATATAAAAGTTTACGGAGCATATTAATCTAATTAAATCAGATCAAAAGAATGAAAATTGTAGTTACAGGTGGAGCGGGATTTCTCGGGTTTCATATTTCTCAAAAAGTTAACAGGATCACAGAATTCAGTGAATGCACATTCTTTGATATAGCCAAATTTGAAAACGGAGAGTATGACAAAAACATAAAATGTATTTATGGTGATGTGCGTGATAAAAAACAGATGGATGAAATGATGAAAGGCGTCGATGTTGTGATTCACTGTGCCGCCGCTCTTCCATTGTGGAAGAAAAAGGATATTTATGAAACTAACATTGAAGGTACATGGAACGTGCTTGAGAGTTCACTGGAGAATAAAGTGAACAGAGTCATTCATATTTCTTCAACCGCGGTTTATGGTGTTCCGGATGTTCATCCGCTTTACGAAACTCATCCAATGCATGGGGTGGGTGCCTACGGGGAAAGTAAGGTAAGAGCTGAAGAGATCTGCGAAGAATACCGGAAGAAAGGTCTGCCGATATGCATTTTCAGACCGAAGAGTTTTATCGGCACTGCACGGCTTGGGGTGTTCCAGATATTGTATGACTGGGTGGAGTCCGGCGTTAAAATTCCTATCATCGGCAACGGTAAAAACCGTTACCAGCTTTTTGAAGTTGAAGACCTTGTCGATGCAATACTTCTTGCCGCAACACTTCCCCTTGAAAAGGTCAATGACACTTTCAATGTGGGCGCGAAGGAATTTAAAACAGTTAATGAAGATGTCGGAGCAATGTGTGAATATGCAGGAACCGGAGCCAGAGTTATGCCTACACCTGCCAAACTTGTTAAATCTGCATTAAGACTTTTTGAAATACTTAACGTTTCCCCTTTGTATAAATGGATATACGGAACCGCTGATACAGATTCTTTCGTATCCATAGAAAAGGCACAGACTCAGCTTGGATGGAATCCGAAATATTCAAACTCGCAGGCGTTAATCAGATCTTATAAATGGTATCTTGAAAATAAACATACAATTCAGCAAGGCACCGGTGTCACTCACCGGATTGCATGGAAGCAGGGTGTATTATCATTCTTTAAAAAGTTTTTATAAATATAAATATATTTTAGCATAACATGAGGAAATTCATTTTAGATATTGATCCTGCAACAGGTGGCTTAATTGAGAAGATTAAATGTTCATCGCCGGGAGAGATTGCATCAGGTGTAAAGCTGGCGCGAAAAGCATTCAAGGTTTGGAGCAAGACTCCTTTAAAAAAGAGAATTGCATTGTTCAAAAATATTGCAAGAGATCTTCACAAAGAGAAAAATGCTATCGGCAAGCTCATTACAAAAGAAATGGGAAAGCTGTATAAATCTGCCGTTGGTGAATGTGAAGGAACAGCTTATGCTATAGAAGAAAATATCAGAATTGCTGAGCTTGCAGCGGAAACAGAAATCCATAAGGAAAAGGATCTTGTGACTGAAGTTTACAGAATACCTTTGGGAGCAGTGGCAGTGATAACACCGTGGAATTTTCCTGTTGATATGCCGGAATCTCTGTTGACTCCTGCGATCTTAATGGGTAACACGGTAGTGTTCAAGCCGTCTGAAAATACACCGCTTACAGGTAAAGCAATTTATGAAATTTATAACAGATACCTTCCTAAAGGAGTTATAAATTTACTTCAGGGCGCTGAAGAAGTGGGTGAACTTATTATAAATTCTGATATCGATATGGTTGCATTTGTAGGATCACAGGCTGTCGGTAAAAGAATAATGGAAGTCTGTTCTAAAAATCTTAATCGTCTGGTTCTCGAACTTGGCGGAAAGGATCCGATGATAATACTTAAGGATGCTGATCTTAAAAAAGCTGTTCCTTATGCTGTTCACGGCTCTTTAAGAAATTCAGGACAGGTCTGTGTTTCTGTCGAAAGGATCTATGTTGAAGATAAGATCGCGTCTGAATTTGAAAAGCTTGTTCTTGAGGAAGTAAAAAAATACAGGGTAGGTAGCGGCTTTGATGAAGTTGATATGGGACCAATGGTAAGTGAAAATCAGAGAACGCACGTTCTGAATCAGATCGATGAAGCCAGAAGAAAAGGCGCGAAGGTTTTATTCGGTGGTGAAAAAATGGAGGGCGATGGATTTTTTATTCAACCTACTGTAATCACCAATGTTACTGAAAAGCATGATATAATGACACGGGAAACATTCGGTCCTGTAATATGCATTCAGAAAGTTAAGAGTGCCGAAGAAGCAATTGAAAAGGCAAATGACACAACGTTCGGTCTGGGTGCAACTGTCTGGACAAAGAATCTTGAAAAAGGAAAGCAGATCGCTCAGAAAGTTGAATCCGGAATGATAGGTGTGAATCAGGGTATCGGCGGTGTTTCAGGAACTCCCTGGGTTGGAATTAAGCAAAGTGGATTTGGATTTATAGGTTCGGTTGAAGGTATGAGACAGTTTACGGTTCCTAAAAAGATCTCTTATAGAAATAAATAATTTTATTGCTTCAGGAATTTAATAATGCCTCCGCAATTGTTGTGGAGGCATTTTCTTTTGCATCGGTTACAATGTTAAATTCTGTTTTCAGTTCATCCCATTTCTTTCCAATGAAAGTCTGATTTGGAATTAATTCTATGTCATCAATTTCTTCGCCTTTGCTGAAGTTAAGCTCACATGAAAATATCTTCCCGGGATTTTTATAATCATATACAGGAGGTCCGAACCTTCGGCATATCACCGGTCTGCCTTCATAAATAGTACAGCTTCCTTCATCACTAAGTGCTGGACAGGGAGGTTTTATTTTATCATTCAAATCAAACAACTTTATATATTCAGTTGCTTTCTCTTTCAGAATATTTCTCTCTTCGATTGAAATATTATTTACATGGTCTTTGATGATAAAAGCGTCAAGCTCAGTTATCCTGAATAACTGATGACAGCATAGTGAGCAACCCTCTCTGCATTTTATCTTAGATCCGTATTTGTCTGTATTTCTTACAAATTCGGTTTGAATAAGATCTGTTACTTCAGAATATTTTTTTAATAAATCGTTATTCACATTTAGTTGAATGTTGAAAGTTAAAAGTTGAAAGTTAATCTGACAATCAAATCAATCTGATAATCTTAGAACTGAAACGGTACTGTTATCTTCAGATTAAAGCTTCTTCCGGGATTCATTGCATAATATCGGTATCTGCTCAGATGGTCTGTATATTTTTCGTTGGTCAGATTTGTTACAGAAAAATCGATGGAAGTGACCGAACTTGAAAGTATATAATCAAAGCCAATTCCCGCGCCTAAAAGTGTATAACTTTTGCTCGGCGCTTCTAACGGATCCACTTCATTCTGAGCCGCAACAAATTTTGATGACACTGTTATGTAAGGATTGAACAGTTTTCCTAAATTATCTTTCTGAAGCTTAAGTTCAATAATTGTTTTCGAAGGGGGAGTGAAAGGTATTGGATCATTGGTTTGCCTGTTTTTTGTTTGGACAAAATCTCCCCTGAATGAAAGCAGCGCCCATTCTGCCGGCTGAAACTGCAGGCTGTATTCAAAACCAATGAATGAACTTTTTGCCTGTTTGATGTCATAAACCGGAAGATTGCTTGCGGAATCAACTTCACCCGTAGGCGAAGGGTATATAAAATTATTTATTATATTCCTGAAAACAGAAATTTCACCGCTGAAGTATTTCGTTCTTATTCTTGTACCCGCGTCAATGTTTAACGAGCGTTCGGATTCGGGATCAAGTAATGAATCATTTGTAATAAGACCCCGGTCAAATCTGCCTGTGCCTTCATGTACTCCGTCGGCATAAAGATCAAACTCAGATGGGGGTCTCCAGCCCGTTCCGAGATTTGTAAACAGATCAATCTGGGTAACTGGTTTGTAAACAAACCCTGCCGATCCTGAAAAGGAGCTGAACTTTAAATCCCTGGGAAATACGGTCTTTATGGCAACACCGTTCTCATCTTTTTCAAAAACTGTTTCCTTTATGTTCTGTGTTTTATTATCATATCTTCCTCCGATCGAAAATGCAAAATGTTTTTTCTCGATCTTTTCTGAAATGTATACTCCGTAAGATGAAGCTGTATAATTCGGAATTAACTTTTCTATCGCGAGTGTTTTGTTGTCCATAGTCTGAATTCCAATACCAACCGTTCCCTCAACATCTTTGATATATGTGTGATTCAATCTCAGGTCTCCTTGAAAAATTTTCAGATCAAGATTCAGCACCGGGTTATCAATGTCTTTATCAGCAATGCTTTCAAATTCTTTTCTGTCCTGTACTTCGTATGAAAGCATTGGTTCAAGCCGTAAGTTCTCATTTACATAAAAACTTCCTTTTACTTCAAAATGATTAGTAATGATCTTCTGATTTGGAGTTGCTTCAAATTCCTCTTCAGGATCTTCATGTATCTGAAGTTCTCTTTTGAAATTCTGCCACTCCGCATTAATTGTTCCTAACTTGCTCTTAAATCCGAGTTTTGATCCTGCCTCAAATTCGTTATTCCCTGAATTAAAAAGTTTTCCGCCGAGTATAATTCTTTCTCCTTCAGGTATCTGAATTGTCAGTTCACCTTCCGGAGTCTTGATATCCTGTCCTTTTCTGAAACCTGCATATCCTTTTATACCGAAATTCTTTGTGCCGATGCCAAGCATCAGATTGCCTGCACCTTCATTGTTCATTGAAAATCCGTTAAGATCAATATCTCCGTAAGTAAACATTTTTTTGCCGGATGAAAAGATCATAGGCTTTGAAATCAAGTTTACTACACCGCCAATGCCGTCGGAACCATAAACCAGGCTCGCAGGACCTCTCAGTATTTCTATTCTTTCAAGGTCGAACATGCTAATCTCCGGAGCGTGCTCATCACCCCATTGCTGTGATTCATGTTTTACTCCGTCATGAACAATTATCACACTTTGTGAGGATAGTCCTCTGATTACAGGCTTGCCGATTGAATTTCCAGTGGAAAAATTATTTACGCCCGGAACATTCTGTATTGTTGATGCAATGTTCTGACTTCGTATTCTGCTCAATGCACGCGGTCCTATAGATGTTATTGAAAAAGTCGAATTGGAAATGTCTGTAGCGTTGAAAGAGCCAGTAACATCTATAGATGGTGTTTCAATCAAACTTTTCTCAAGAGGTATATTGAGATAAACTTCCTCAGAATTAATAATTACCAAAACTGTTCTGTTATCGTATCCGGTTCTTGTGACATTTAAGTAGTATTCACCACGGGGGATAGAAGAAAAAAAATAACTACCATTCTCATTACTGATGGTGGATAATGATAACTCGTGTATGGAGATATTGGCGAACTGAATTCCGTGATCCTTCTCATCAGCTATTGTTCCGGAAAGTTGTGATGTCTGTGAGGAAAGTGTTAATGTTCTGAGGATCAAAAGAAGAAGCATTACAAATCTCAGCTTATTCATGGCTTCTGTAATTTAAGTTAATGTTGGCAGACTTTGGTGTTATGCTTGGAATATTTTCTATTAAAGTAATGTCCTAATCCTACCATAATCGCACCTATAGGGGAAATCACAAGTAATATTATTTCATCGGCGGAGATTGTTCCCTTATGTCCGTGATCGTGGAAAAGAAAGTGACCCGTGAAAATTACAATCAAACCGCTTGCAAATATGAGAAAAGGGTATAACCTCCTGTGATGATTAAAATATCCATGACTGAAAGTGAATACCCCTATTACAACGCTAAGAGAAATAAAAATGAATTCAAACATGGGATTAGCAAAGAACTGAAGACCATAGAATGCCAAGAATATGAATATAAACGGCATAACGGCACAGTGTATAGCGCATAGTGTCGACGCTATAAATCCTATCGAATCCAGTTTAATTGCAAGATTATGTTTTATCTTTGATATCATAGTTGTGTTGCGAATCGTTTGCAAGTTAAAATGTTTATAACAAATAATCAATACCATAGTTTTTAAATCATTCTGTATTTGGGTACAGAGTAAAACCATTTTATAGATAATTATCAAAAAAGGAAAAACAATTTGAAAATATTTTTTTGAGCAAGGATTTGTTTTCAAAAAATAATTGTATACCTGATTTCTAAATTGAATCTCCCGTCATTAATGAGTAAATTATTGATTACCTGCGGGAGTGGTGGAACTGGCAGACACACCATCTTGAGGGGGTGGCGCTCACAAGGCGTGCGGGTTCAAGTCCCGCCTCCCGCACATTACATTATCAAATTTAAGGAAAATTGTTTTTATAACGAATAAGTCTTATTCTTCTAACATTATTTTAAATTACTAAATAATTGAAGGTTAGAAAAATTAAATGTATTTAATAGTAGTAAACTCTGCAATCAGGGAATCTGATAATCTAATGGTTTTATATTGATTTTTACCGATAATCGTAATATATTTGTAACTTCATAAAAAATAACAATTAAATATAATAATTTGCAGAAAAAGTTTTACGAGTCGTATATCATCATTGATGGTAATTTAGAAGATGCGGCAATTGAAGAGGAAATTAAAAAGTACGAATCATTTTTTTCAAAGAATGAAGTTGAAATTGTTCTTGTTAACAGAATGGGAAGAAAAAGATTAGCTTATCCCCTGAATAAAAGGTTGAATGGTTTTTACGTTTGTTTTGAAATTCATTCATCACCCGAGCTGATATCCAAGATCGAACGTACTTATAAGCTCGACGAAAATATCCTGAGATATCTTACTATATTTGTATCTCCTAAAACAAAAACAGAGAAGGAAGAGCATTTTAAGAATAAGGCTATACTCCAGTCAAAGTATGATGAAGCTAAGGAAAAATTAGAGCTCAGCAACGCTGCCGCTAAAGAAGCTGCTGAAGCTAAACCGGTTGAGGAAACTGTAAAAGCCGCAACACCGGTAAAAGAGACTGCAAAAGAAGCCGTCGTTAAATAATTAATTAACCAAATTAAAAAATTATAAAAAAACTATATACTCTGGAGGAATTACATGGCTGACTACAAGATGCCCGAACTAAATTCTGTTGTAATAGCAGGAAACTTAACTAAAGATCCAATTTTCAGACAAACTACCTCTGGTACTCCGGTGGTTAACTTTTCAATTGCAAGTAACAGAAGATTTAAAGACAAAAATGAAGAATGGAAAGAAGATGTTTGCTATGTTGGTATAGTTGCATGGAACAGGCTCGCAGACAGTTGTAAAGACAGGCTGAAAAAAGGAAATGCTGTTCTGGTAGATGGTGAATTACAAAGCCGAACTTTTAAAACGGAAGATGGTACTAACAGGACAATAGTTGAGATCAAAGCAAGAAGAATTCAGTTTCTTAATAAAAGAGGAACAGGAAATGGTGTTGAAAAGGATGAAGACATAACAACATTTACCGATGATTCTTTTGATGCTTTACTTTCTCCGGAAGACTCTGATTTAATCAAGAAATAATAATAAAATATATTTTGAAATAAAGGGTGGTGGTAATATATCACCCTTACTTATTTAAGAAATAAATCAAATGAAAATAATACTAAAAAAAGATCACGATCTCCTTGGAGATGAAGGCCAGGTTCTTGTAGTAAAAAACGGGTATGCTAGAAATTTCCTTATTCCTAACGGAATTGCTACTTCTGCAAACAAGTCATCATTAAAAATTCATGAAGAGGTAAAGAAGCAACGTTCCAAAAAAATTCAGAAGCTCGTTGATGAAGCTAATAGCATGGCTACCGAGTTATCTAAACATACTATTACTTTTAAAATGAAAACCGGTGAAGATGATAAGGTGTTCGGTTCGGTTACTGCTCAAATGATCTTTGATGAACTTAAAGCAAAAGGCTTTGAAGACATCGACAGAAAGAAGATCATTCTTAAGGAACAGATAAAATCTCTCGGTGAGCATGAAGTTGGAGTAAAGCTTCAGTCATCTGTTATAGCAAATATTAAAGTTAATGTTGTAAAGGATTCAGGCGAACTACCGGAAGCTGTTGAAGAAAAAACCGCAGAAGAAGTTCCGGAAGCCTAAAGAGTAAGAAATTTATTAGTCAAAAAAAAAACCGTAAATCTGATTTACGGTTTTTTTTTGTCTGCCAGTAATTGGCTTAGAAGTCATATCCGAGAGAAATGTAATACTTCGGACTTGAGAACTTGTTCAGGTTATAATTCCATGCAACATCAAACATGAACGGGAATCCGAATAAATTTGCTCTTGCTCCAAATCCCGTTCCAAGTAACAGATCATTGGTCTGAATCTTTCCGTTAACCCTATTTACAAGCTTTAGTGCTTTGTTGTCCGACCAAGCTGTTCCTGCGTCTATAAATGCTGCTCCCTGTATGTTAGCAAATCCAAGTGGAAGTGCTCCGAATATTAAGTATCTGAATAATGGGAATCTCAGCTCAAGGTTCAGGATGGAATATTTTGAACCTGACATTCTATCATAATTAAAGCCTCTAAGTGGAAGACCGGGTGACAGAAACGCAAACTCCTCAATGCTGGAAATAGGAACATTGGAATTTTCATATTCACGGTTTATCCAATTTTCTGTTCCTCCGATAAAGAATCTCTGAGGATTAGGACCTATGCTGGCTCCTCCGGAAAGTCTTGTAACAAAAGTGTAATCATCGCTGATCTTGATGTAATTTCTGATGTCAGCAAGTAATGATCCGAATCCGATCCCTTCTTTTCCTAATTTTGGTGAGCCAAAGGCGGTTAAGTTATATCTTAATCCTGAAATTGGAGCAGTATAACCGAACAATGTATTGTCATAAATATAGCTTAGTGATGGGATGAGTAATGTCTTCTTTGTGATTGGTTCTGCAGTATTATCAAGATTTTCTCTGGAAATATTTTGCACGGAAAGTCCGCCGTCAAATCTTTTGAATCTTGATATCGGGTATGAAGCTGAAACGTTTCCTCCAATAGTTCGATAGCGATATAAATTATCAAAAAAACCGTTACCGTAATTTACAAATCTGGCTGTATGAAATAACTGAAATCCATAATCAATTCTTTTTGGAAGATAATAATATGCGGCAGCGTAATCACTGTTCTTTAAGTCTATTACCAAAGAGGTCTGCACATATATTCTGTGATTACCAAGCATATCGCTTAATGCTATCTGAGCAACTCCCTGCACGCCGTAGAACGATGTATAGTTGGCATTTCCATAAACAAGATCAGGTGAAAATTTTATCTTGTAGTTTTTTATTTTAAATGATCCGTCATTATTCACATTATCAGCAACCTTAAAATTCAGGTTATCTATATAGATGCTGTCGTTATCAATTGCAGGACCCTTTTCAATATCAGCAAAACTTATTTTGACATCATCTCCGTACATTTTTAAAGTATCCTGATCATTGAGAGATTCAAGGGAATCAATAGCAACCTTATCAGAAGGCGTTAAGCTGCTTGAATCGGCGATCCCATCGACACTTGTAATACCATTCAGCGAATCACCAAGTGTTGACAACTCTTTATGTGTAAGGCTCATAGTGTCATTGAATTCAGAGTTATTCTTCCATCCGAATTTTTCCTCAAAATCCTTAAGCTTCTTAGCGTACTCTGTAAGTTCAAGCTCCTCCAGTCCTATATTCCTTTCCAAAGGATTATCAATTGAAAAAATATCGTATGCTCCTTTATTAAGAGAAACGAATAACAGCTTCTTGCCATCTTTTGACATTGAGATCTGCGTGATAGGGTTTAGAGAGTTTGTGATCGGCTTGTCAATATAATTTCCGGCAGAATCTGTCTCACGCAGATAAACATTGCTTATACCATTCTTATCGGAAACGAACAATATTTTCTCGCCATCAGCACTTATCTGTGCGTAACCTTCCTTTGAATCTTTTGAATCACTCAGTCTTATCATTGCTTTTGTATCAATATCAATCCTGTAATAATCCTTGTTTGAATAATCATATTTCCACATCTTGATATCTTTAGGCATTTTTGACTGATCAATATAATTTCCCCTATCTGAAGTAAAGAAAATACTTTTTCCGTCAAGTGCCCATGTTGGGTTTGCATCGGAGAAAGCATCATCAGTTAAAGATTCGAGTTTTTTTGATTTGAGATCATATACGTATAAATTTGACTCATCTCCTTTATTGCCTATAAATGCCAGCTTGTTGCCGACCGGTGACCAGCATACATAAAATATTCCGTCAAAGTTCAGCGGAAGCTCAGTCTTGTCCTCGCTGGCGATATCCACTACATATATAGCATCCTGATTACCCGCTTTAACGCTGATGGCAAGCTTGCGTCCGTCAGGAGACCATGATAATCCAGGTGTGAGTATATGAAGCTCTTCAAAATCAGATGAGTTGTTTCCTTCGATGACTTTTTTAATGATCTCGCCATTTCTTGTTTTTGCAATAAATACATCAAAGAGATCATCACGGTTTGAAATGAATGCGAACTTGCTTCCGTCCGGTGATATTACAGGAGATACATTATAATATCCTCCGTCTGTTTCATGATTTGTTAATTGCTTTGCAAAGTCTTTTACATCTTCTCTGATCTTAATATCCGGCCAGTACATCTTCTTGAGATAAGACTGCCACTTTTCATCAAGCTGCTCAAGATTCAATTTAAAAGTTTCTATGAATCCCTGTTCGACATCCCCAAAGGTCTTTATGTTGTTCATGAGTATTCCAAGCTTATCCTCTCCATAAGTGTCCGCAAGAAAGGCAAAGAAACTCTGACCGCCGCGGTAAGAAAAATATCCACTGATGTATTCCAAAGGCGCGACATAGTTATTGATCGTTGCATCACGCATAAACATGTCAGTCTCTTTATCCAGTCCGTAAAGACTCTGCACTTCAGCCATACCTTCGCTGAACCATAATGGAAACTGAAGAGAAATGTTCTTCGAAATAATATTTTGGATCGAGCCGCCGTAATACATGTCATTCATGAACGCGTGAACAAGCTCATGGTGAATGACGTGACGGAATTTTTCATAATCACCTTCAAACGGAACATTGATCCTGTTCTTGAATAGTTCTGTTACTCCTCCAACTCCCTCCGGAAGATATTCATCGACTACATTATTCTGCTGAAAATCATTGTGTGAATTGTAAACCACTATCGGAATTCTGTTGCTGATACGGTAATCAACGTTATCGGTAAGATTGTTCAGGGCTTTCTCTGCTTCATGTGCTGTGAATTCTGCAAGCTTTTCTCCGCCTTGACTAAAGTAAACATCGAAGTGCTTAGTCTGAAGATACTTCCAGTGAAATTCCTTGTACTGAACTTTATTCTGACCAAATACTGAATTCGACTGTGAAAAAGTTAGACGGGCTGTTAAAATTATTATTAATATAGGAAAGATGATCCTGATGAAAATTTTGGAATTATACATAGTGGGTATGATTTTGTTTGACAAAATACTTTAATTGTTTGAACATTGTCAAGTATATATTCGTTTCTAAGAATTTTTTGAGCTTTTAAATATTCCTTAAATCACAAAAGTAATACTTTGCCGGGCAAGCAGGAGGGTTTAATATTACATAAATACAGTTACGCGGTTTTAAAGAAAATGTTTGTTTTATGGTCTCATTACAACTACAAAATTTATCATGTTATTATAAACAATAACATTATCTGCTACATCAACGAACGAGTCTCCGTTCATGTCGGAAAGCACATATCCCGTTATAAAATTATTGGCGTCATTGTAAGTAGCTACAAGATCTGTGACATCTACAGATCCATCCTGATTCCGATCTCCGCTAAAGTTGGTGAACCTCCCGGATTTAAGCTTCAGATTATCTCCGAATGCTTTATCAGCCGCTGTTGTAAAATTATAAGTTATTGTTGAGCTACTGTTGAATGGGTATGCAAATTTACTCCAGGTCTGAATTGAATTCCTGTGATCTACTACAATGAAATACAATCCCGAAGCTGCGTGTGTAAAATATACAGACGAATTTCCGGTATTATCTAAATAAAGTTTTGCTGAATCGATTTTTTGATAGGGCGATGATGAAGCCCGAAGGAAAGTATTAACTGTATCGCGTACCATGGTGGTACCATTCCACAAACCTTCAATGATAGTTGTGAGATTCAAGCTGACATACATATTTACAGCAGTGAAATTGGCTGCCATACCGGGGGCATGAAATATACATTTGTAGCTATATAACCCGGGAACAGTTACGACATATTTGTATGAAGTTAATGTTGAATTGATGCCCGAATTCCAACCCGGGGCTCCCGAAGGTCTTCCTGTGAATGGGGATCCGTCACAAGTTGTCGTGTGGTTTCCATTAACCCAGTTCCATTTAATTGTATCGCCAACAGCAATTGTAAATGTCGGAGGACTGAATGTAAAGTTGGAAACAGCGACATTGATCGTTGTTGAATTTGAATCTGTTGTGATGAATATAAGATTTATGAGAAGTGTGAATGACAGAACAAATTTGTTGAAAGTTTTGATAACAGGATTTAATATTTTGGTTAAATTATGGAATACAATTAAAAGTTAAAAGTTAAAAGTTCATAAAGTTAAAAGTTAAAATTCATAAAGTTAAAAGTTCATAATGCTGAAAGTTCATAATGCTGAATGATTTGTAAAGTCTGACAATCTATTATATAATCTGTTAATGGTATTTAGTCTGAAAATGCGAAATTTATTAACTTTCAACTTTCTACTTTCAACTTTCTACTTCTTTTAGTAAGTTGCCATACATTATTTGCAATTAAATTTATCTATGGATTTTTTTACACTCTTTTCGCAGTCAGAAACTTACATAAGCCTTCTTACACTTACTTTTCTTGAAATAGTTCTTGGAATAGACAATATTATCTTCATTTCAATTCTGACCGGGAGACTTCCTGTAGCCGATCAGAAAAAGGGAAGGATTATCGGTCTTTCTATCGCACTTATTTTTCGTATCGGCTTGATACTCGCGATCTCCTGGATTGCCGGACTTGTTGAACCATTGTTTTCAATCTTTTCGCATTCTTTCTCAGGAAGAGACCTGATACTTATGGGAGGCGGTTTATTCCTTATTGTAAAAAGCACTCTTGAAATTCATACCAAAGTTGAAGGAGAAGATGAATTAAAAAATTCCAATGCTAAGGGAGCCTTCTGGAACATAATTATTCAGATCGTAATTCTTGATTTGGTCTTTTCTCTTGATTCGGTTATAACTGCTGTAGGTCTTGTAAAGGAAGTTTCGATAATGGTTATCGCGATCATAATTTCAATGATAGTAATGATCCTTTTTGCGGGTAAGGTCAGTGATTTCATTCACAAACATCCGACTATCAAAGTACTTGCGCTTTCATTCCTGCTTATGATAGGGTTGCTGCTGCTTGTTGAAAGCTTCCATGTTGAAGTTCCGAAAGGTTATGTATATTTCGCTATGGCTTTCTCTTTCTTTGTTGAAATGCTTAACATAAAAATGCGTAAGAAATCAAAGGATACTCATAAATAAAAATTTAAGAAAAAATAATTTGATCCCGCTTCTATAGGTCTGGCTAAGAGGAATTCGTTGCTTAAAAGAAATCTTACCGCGATCCCTTTATTCCTTTTCCTTGTAATATGTTATGCTACAACTTATGTCTTTACGATTAGCTTGCTTATGTGGGGCGGGAAAGGCGGATCTGATATAGCTGCTGCACTGCTCTGCGGCACAACGCCCGGTTACATTCCGTACTATATAATTATCTTCTGGGTTGTTGTAATGTACATTGCTGCTGCAATCCTTCGGTTCTGATTTATCTTCAGAAAAAAGCATTCTGGGTTTTGCTGGGTTTATTCGCGGGTATGTGTGCAAGCTCGATGGTTCCGATGGTGTGGTTTATGTTTATAGAAATTTACTGCGGGTAACAGACTACTTATCTTTATTTCTGCCTGAAAAATTCTTTTTAATTCTACGAGCTTATTATAATACCATGTTGATCTCTGAGTAGTTACAAGCGGAAGTTCCAGAATGATCTTTTCAATTTCATTTGATCCCCGGAGCTTTGGATTTTAACACCTTAGTTTTCATTGTAAACAATTTGTGGAAAATTCTAAATTCCAATGTAAGAGTAAAGACTAAACATTCATCAGCACTGCTTAAGTCTATTACAAATTAAGTCATATTAAAAAAGATATATTTATATTAATTTTACAAAAGAAATTTTAACATCATCATAAGAGTTCTATTCAGCAACTTATCATTTCACTAACTTAATAATAACATTATGTACGGCGGCGGATATATTTTTGAAGAAACAAAGAACGGGAAACCTGAAATTGAGGACTCAAAAAAACTTGAAAGATTTGAAGCAAAGATCGAGGCAGGGGAGAAGGTCGAGCCTTCCGACTGGATGCCTGCTGAATACAGAAAGCAGCTTATCAGAATGATCGAGCAGCATGCGCATTCGGAAATAATCGGTGCACTTCCTGAAGGCACATGGATAACACGAGCTCCGGGATTCAGAAGAAAGCTTGCGCTGATGGCAAAAGTTCAGGATGAAGTCGGACACGCACAACTACTATACAGCGCCGCTGAAACTCTCGGCAAGCCAAGAGAAGATATGATCAATGATCTTATTACAGGTAAATCAAAAT
>Ga0105044_10001539_pt1 | contig 31010 bp, 26 predicted proteins | sample MAT01_FD_78092 | JGI IMG/M metagenome (GOLD analysis project Ga0105044, IMG submission 78092) | Freshwater microbial communities from Lake Fryxell liftoff mats and glacier meltwater in Antarctica - MAT-01 | ecosystem: Environmental > Aquatic > Freshwater > Ice > Liftoff microbial mat | place...
ATTATCATTAATTTTATTGCGTATGTCTTTTTCAACGCTAGTTTTTTTAAAATATTCCAAAGCTTTCTTTTTATTTTGCAAAACTCCGACTCCCAAAAGAAAGCAAATTCCAAGGTAAAACCAAGCTAATGAGGAGTTCTGGATTTCAGCTTTTCTGGATAAACCTACAGCTTTATCAGCATCTTTCTCGACTCCGATGCCGTACAAATAAAAAAGCCCTAAAGTCACGCAAGCTTCAATGTTATTTTTCTCAATTGCCTTTTAAAACCACTTAGCAGCTAATCCTGCATCCCTTGGTACGCCTCTCCCCTCAGCATAGCAATTGCCAAGTAAATTTTGAGAATCATCGTCACCATTTTCAGCAGCTTTTGTGAACCATTTAGCTGCCTGTACCTCATCTTTAGCAACTCCTTTTCCGATTTCAAAAAATCTACCTACTAGATTCTGGGCCTCAATTTTTCCTTCCCTTGCCGCTGACTTAAATGATTCAAATGCTTTTGAGTACCACTGAAAAGACATTTCATCGTTTTTATCGCTTCCTACACCTGTTTCAAAACAATGTGCAACCCAAAAAAACCGTTTACCTTTTTCAAAATAATTAGGGGTGTCAAATAGCCCTACGTGAATATCTGCTTGAGATGATTTCATGCAGCAAAGAAAATAAACTTTGTTTGAAAGCTCCTGAGTGCTCAATTTTGCTGCGGGTGGTTTCGGGTCATTCGCTACTATCCAATGATCTGCACTCGCACAGTTTAACCTAATGGTTGTGTGAGAGTTGACTCTGAATTTAAATGTCCCTGAACAAATATGAAATTTACTAAGAAAATTTCTCACTATGGCGGTGAGTGGGTGATGCATTTTAATCCCCTGGAGCTTTTCTGGAGACTTTTCAAAGTCTTTAAAATTTGCGCGGCCATTTTCATTAGTATAGTGAATTTCAAGTATGTGAATCCTTTAGTAATTTAAATAAAATTTGGATTTTAAAGCATCTGCAGGTTTATTTAAATTATTTTAGCAAAGGTGCCATCATTAGCTAGGAAACAATGAGAATAAATTGACAAAAAATCCTATGCAGAAGAATAAATGGTCTAACTGCAAATTAATTTCTATGACAAGGAAACTTTTATCTAATGACGTGGGTAGCCCAAACACCTCCTCAAGCTTTTATTTGGCGAAGATTACATTCTTTAACTGGAATCTTTCTCTCTCTTTTTTTAATCGAGCATTTGCTTGTGAATTCTCAAGCGGCTTTGTTTTTTGGACATGATGGCAAAGGTTTTGTACATTCAGTCAATGCCATTCAAAATTTTCCCTACCTACCTGTCATCGAATTGTTTCTTCTTGGAGTGCCTATTTTTATCCATCTAGTTTGGGGCATTAAGTATTTACAAACTGCTGCTTTAAATGCACACAAGACCGATGGCACAACCCCTTCACTGCCGCAATATCCGAGAAATCACGCTTATTCTTGGCAACGTATCACTTCATGGATTCTACTCTTTGGCCTTTTGGGACACATCGTGCAAATGCGTTTTATCGACTACCCGGTTTCGGCACGCGTAGGAACCAAACAGCACTACATGGTTCGCTTAACAATGGATAACGGTCTTTACACTTTAGCTCCAAGATTAGGCGTAAAATTGTACGACGAAAATCAAGTTGAAATGAAAACCAAAGAAACTTTTAGTCGTATTCACGATGCCACTTTAGGAGAAACATGGGGAGCGTTTGCAGCCTCAATTCCTAAAATTTTCGAAAAAGAATTGCATAAATCACAACAATTGACCACGCAAGAATTAATCTATGAGCAACAAAAAGAAGAGCGTTTAAACTGGCTTAAAGCGCTCAAAAAGTTGCAGCTAAACAAAAATGAAGTGATCGCAGTCACTGATAATTTTGGCACCGCAGAATTGTTGACGGTAAGAGATACATTTAAAAGTCCCTTTATGATCGCACTTTATACTATTTTTGTACTGGCAGCTTGCTACCATGGATTTAATGGTTTATGGACCTTTATGATCACATGGGGAGTCACTTTAACTGCATTATCGCAAAAATTTATGCGCTACCTAGCTACCGGTATTATGATTGTTGTGTCATTTTTAGGTTTAGCTGCCATTTGGGGCACTTATTGGATTAACTTAAAGAGCTAATGGATTCAGCTATGTCAAAAAAAAAGCCTGTGAAACAAGTAATTATCGTCGGAGGTGGCCTTGCAGGATTGTCCGCGGCGATGAAATTAGCAGAAAATGGCTGCAAAGTAAAAATTGTCTCAGTCACAAAAGTTAAAAGATCTCATTCTGTTTGTGCCCAGGGAGGGATTAATGCAGCTATCAATTCTATGGGTGAAGATGACTCACCCTACACCCATGCCTATGACACGATAAAAGGGGGAGACTTTTTAGCCAATCAACCTCCCATTTTAGAAATGTGTCTATGTGCCCCTCAGATCATCTATTTGCTAGACCGTTTAGGATGTACTTTTAATCGCACCCCAGAAGGTAATCTAGATTTTAGACGCTTCGGCGGAACTCTATATAACCGTACAGCTTTCTGTGGAGCTTCAACGGGTCAGCAACTTCTCTACTCCCTCGATGAACAAGTTCGCCGTTATGAAGTCAAAGGCATGGTTGAAAAATTTGAAAATCATGAATTTATGCGCCTTGTTTTAGATGAGGAAGGGGTGACCCGCGGCATCGTCATGATGGATTTATTCAATCTAAAATTGGAAGTTTTAAAAGCCGATGCAGTGGTAATAGCTACAGGAGGTCCAGGATTAGTTTTTAAAAAATCAACTAACTCGACTTTTTGCACTGGGGCGGCTAATGGACGCCTTTACCGGCAGGGGATGAAGTATGCCAATGGTGAATTCATTCAAATTCATCCTACAGCTATTCCCGGAGAAGATAAACTTCGTCTCATGTCGGAGTCGGCCAGAGGCGAAGGAGGCCGTATTTGGGTATATGGAGATTCCTCTAAAACAATTCTAAATCCAGAGGGAAATCCCATTCCTTGCGGTAAAACAGGGGAGCCTTGGTATTTCTTAGAAGAAATGTATCCAGCATTCGGAAATTTAGTCCCTAGAGATATCGGTGCTCGTGAAATTCTACGCATCTGCGAACTGGGCTTGGGGATTGACGGCCAAATGCAAGTCTACTTGGATGTTTCTCATCTCTCTGATGAGAAAAAGCAAAAATTAGACTCAATTCTACAAATTTATGAAAAATTTACCGGAGAAGATCCACGCAAGGTCCCCATGCGTATTTTCCCCGCAGTTCATTATTCGATGGGCGGCGGATGGGTAGACTGGCCTGCGGTAGAAGATGCAGATCGAGAGTCGCGCTTCAGGCAAATGACAAATATTCCCGGCTGTTTCAATGTCGGTGAATCCGATTATCAGTATCATGGAGCCAACCGTCTAGGCGCAAACTCTTTGCTTTCTTGCATTTTTGGAGGCCTTGTCGTAGGAACAGAAGTTCCCAATTACATTGCTACGCTAGATTCAAGTTGGGAAGATCTATCAAGCCATGTGTATGATGCTGCCATTTTAATTGAAAAAATGCGAAAAGAAGACCTTTTTTCCAGAAACGGCCCTGAAAATGTACATCGACTACATGATGAACTTGCCAAGTGGATGGTTGAAAATGTGACTGTAAAACGTAACAACAAAGATTTAAAGCGTACGCTCGAAGCAATCAAGGATATTCGAGAGCGTTATCAGCACATTACATTGGGTGATAAAACCCAGTTCGCCAATCAAACATATGCCTTTGCCAATCAATTCGAAGCCATGCTAGATATCGCCCTCATTGTGACTAAAGGGGCATTGCTGCGTGACGAGTTCCGTGGTGCCCACTATAAACCGGAATTCCCCGAGCGAGACGATGTGAATTGGTTGAAGACAACCATTGCTACCTTTGATCCCAATCACGATGAGCCGCAAATTTCCTATGAGCCAGTGGACACTCGTTACTTAGACCCTATTCCTCGAGATTATACTCATGCAAAACGCTTTAAGCCTCAATTAAAAAATATTCCTACTCATATCAAGCTGCCCATCTAACAACATCAGGTAACCATGGAAGAAACTTACATTTTAAAAATTTATCGAGGGCATCCAGGGAAACAGTATTGGGAAGAATTTGAACTTCGATTGATTCCTGCCGCAAATGTAACTTCAGCTTTAATGGAAATTCAGTGCAATCCGGTCAATCGAGAAGGACGACTGGTTGAACCGGTTGTCTGGGAGCAGGGATGTTTGGAAGAGGTTTGCGGGTCTTGTTCAATGCTTATCAATGGATATCCGCGGCAAGCTTGTACGGCTTTAATCCAACCAATTATTAATAAAACAGGCAATCGTACAATTACTCTAGCGCCTTTTTCAAAATTCCCACTGGTGCGAGATTTAATCGTGGATCGCAACTTAATGTTTGATAACCTTAAAAAGGTGCAGGCTTGGGTGGAAGTGGATAACTTTTACGATCGGGGCCCTGGCCCTAAAATTAATCCTGAAAGACAGGAAGTGATGTATTCACTTTCAACTTGCATGACCTGCGGGTGCTGTGTGGAAGCTTGCCCTCAAATTAATGAGAATTCTCAATTTGTAGGACCTCAAATTATCTCGCAAGTGCGTTTATTTAATGACAACCCAGTTGGAAAATATCAGCGGAAAGAACGTTTAAGAGCTTTAATGGGTGAAGGTGGTATTTCTGATTGCGGCAATGCCCAAAATTGTGTGCGTGTCTGCCCTAAAGATATTCCATTAACAGATTCTATCGCAGTTGTCGGACGCCAAGTCTCTGTGCAAGCTTTTCGCGACTTATTCAGCTTACCAGATACTGAAAATTTCAATTAGACGGTAATTTTTATTTACCTTCGTATAGATATTGTTTTTTCTTGTGAGAAGGTTGGTTAGCCATGGGACCTTCCCCAAAAGAATATAGTTTTAAAACTGGTCTTAAACCGCTATTTAGAATCGCAATGTCATCCATACGTTTGAAGTCGCTATTGTGCTTTCTGATATGATTCAAAATTGCTTCGGTCAGTTTTTTGTTATTATCTACAGAAGTATCCACCTGAGCACCAGCCTTTAACTCAATCCAAAAATCCAGTCTTTTTTCCCCTTTTTCATCCTCATAGGTATGTAATGAATAGTTTTCGACCTTGTCGTTCAGCTCAACACTATTCTGAATGGCCTGTTCAAGTTCTTCAGGAATCACCTTTGCAGCATAAAAAGTTGCGGAGACACCCTCTCGCCCCCATACAAAAAGGAACGGAAGATTAGTTTTAGGAAATTTGAGATCAATATTGAACATTTTAAGTTTTTTCATTAAATCTTGAGATTCCAAGGTCATGCCGATGTCATTGCTATCATAACGTATTCTTGGAGAAACTTTCTTGCCGCTGATAGATGTATAAACTAGATGTCCATTGCTATCAGATTCGATGTAGTAAAACAAAGGATTGTACTGAAATATCATAGGAGACCCAGTTTTTTCTCCAAACAGCTCCTTTGCAAGAGCTGAATTTTCCAAACACGCCTTACGTAAAGCGACCGAAAAATCAGTTTCAAAACCAATATTAATATCTAAGTCAGAAGCTCCATAAGATGAGATGACTTTTTTAAACCCTCCAGGGCTTTTAGGGTCAACACCTGTTAATCGATCACGCAGAATTTCCGAAATTGCTTCGCCACCTACAATCGCTGTCAGGTCATAATTTTTAAGATTTATATTCTCTTCGGTTGCCTTATCGATCAAACGGCTCATAAAAGAAGGATACCCTGTAATCACAATTTTTTGACCCTTTGAACCCAATTCTGCAATCATTTCCAATACTTTCTCACAATCTGGACCTGTAGAAATCAATAAATTTTTATCAACTAGAGCGCTATGAACCGTCATTCCTGTGGATAAAGATCCAAGAGCATACGCATTGATAAAAATAGCTTCTCCAACGATTTCTTGGCGGATGCGATTAATAATTTTCCTATTCAAATCCCGTTCTTCACTTGAGCGTACCCAAACAGTCGGCTTACCAGTGGTCCCGGTCGATGTATCAACTTGCCCTTTCTTGGGAAGTTTTCCCCCGATAAGCGTAGCTTCCAATGTGTTTGGTTTAATATAATTTGCTTTATTAGTTAGAGGCACTTTGTCAAAAGTTTTAGGTTTGCTTTTCGTGTTTTTATGTAGGAATTCACGATAAGCAGGAACTTGCTTTATTGCCCTGCGGTAGGCTCTTGAAGCCCTTGCCTCAGACATTTTACTCAGGCTTTGACTACTTAATTTAAAAAATGGAATTAATTTGAATATATTAGTGTGATATGTCCCCACTACCCAAATTATTTCAGAAACTCTGGCCTTAAATTTCTGCGAAAAAGAATGAAGGGGATGGCGACCAACTGTAGGATTCCAGGCTTTAGCCCCTCTTGTTTCGAAATCCTTCTCAATTTGAGCTTCTCTAAATTGAATCTGTTTGTTCACATAGTCTTCTAGAGTAGAATTTTGCTTCTGATGAAATATGTCTCTCTGAGATACCCCTAATCGCTTTGCCAAACTTTTTGTTTTAACATTTACTGTTCGTTCTCCATCCTCAAATTGTATTTTTAAAGGAATTGTATCTTTCCCGATTTTTTTATAGCGACCTTCAACGATTGCAAAATTTAATAAACTATGATTTATCGGGTTTTTATTAATTATTCGAAGTGTTTTACTTCCTTTACTAATACATTTTTCTTTAAAATAGATGTCACCAGCCGTTGAAAGTTTAATGCTTGAAAAACACTTAACAGTAGTCATCTAAGTCACCTATAATTAAAAGAAGTCATTATACTATATAACCAGTTAAAATAAAATATTTATTGGTTGTTTTACAACTAATAAAAACAAAATCATAACATTAAGACATTTATTATTAAATTAAACCACTTCAAAAACTAGGTAATTAGGTTTGATTTTTGATTTTATAATCATATTCACATTATAATAAAGTATAAGTAGAAATTTAAAATTTACCTCAGGATTAATTATGGTTGATTCACTTAGGGAATGTAAAACTTTAAAAGACCTAGATCTAATTCTTAAAGGGATTAATCAGACCGAAATAGGGAGCAAAGGGGGCCGAAAAATTGTCATTGGCACTGAACATTCTTTAAATCAAGTAGCAAAAAGATTTTTGGCTCTCTGCAGTAAATCTGACTACTCAAATGAGGATGTGGGAAGAGCTTTCAGAATATCAGAAAAGCTTACCAAGCTGAATTCAGGATTAGAATATAAAAAAGGGGTCACGACTAGAAGAAGTAAAGTCAATCTGGCCTTCAGAAGAGCAATGGGAACATTCTTGGGAGGGCACGAACTAGGGTTAAAATTACTTCCCAAAAATAACAATTCAGATGCTCTTAAAGCCCTTGCTTTTAATAGAATGTTTAGAAGATATCAAAGCGACTCTCAAAAAATGCAACGTATGACAAGTAATATCGGGAAAAGGATGCAAATAGATCCAAAATTTAAAGCTAAAACTCCTTTAGAAAAAATAGCGGGTCAATGGGAAGAAATCGACAAGAAAATTTTATATGCTGCGAAGAAGCTGGAAACGCCCAAGTCAAGGCAAGTTCTACGGGGCACTCCAGCTGAATATATTAAATCTATAAACCCAGCATTGAAAAATCCCATCCCTATCAGTCGTTTTCTAGACAAAGCCACCTAACTTGAACTTTTGAGCACCACAATGCTTAGACAGGAAATCTTAAAGCTAGAAACTAATTTAATGGTGAAAGCTTGGCTTCATCCCATTGAATAGGGACCCGAAGATATTTATATTTCGGTTTGATTTCTCTGATTTTTCCATTTTCTTCCACCACAAGTGGTACTCCTGTGCGAATGGAAAGGCCTATCGCCTGTTCCACTCCTTTTCGATGCATTTCTAATAAAATTTCAAGGATATCTGTTTTATCTTTGTTTGGCATACGCTATCCCAAGATTTTTTGCGAATAAAGCTCTAATTAAGCTTTGTTGCGTTGCACATCCTATATTGAATAATATTCTTTTCTCCTTTATCGTTTTTTCAAGTAAACTCTTAAGGACTTAGTTCTTTGCGTATTTTAATTATTTCTACTTTTTTCCCCCCGCTTAATTCTATTGGATCTTTACGTCCCTATTCCTGGGCAAAATATTGGTCACAGGCGGGTCATGAAGTCTCTGTGTTGACGACGCAAAAAACTACTTCCAGCCAGGATCTTCAAATGCCTCTTCAAGGCTTTACGGTATACGAAATCCCCTATGCCCCTTTTTTAAATTCTTGGAAAAAAGATTACAGAAATACGCAATTGCAAGAAAAATCTTCACAATCCCAACCTTCGGGATGGAAGTCTTCCCTAATCAATGCGTTTAAGAAAATTCGTGCGAACAGAGGAATTTTTAATGCCTGCCGCATGCCTGATTTCACCGATTTCTGGATTAAACCGGCTTTTCAATTTATTAAGGATAAAGGCCCCTGGGATCTTGTGATCAGCACCTCAGGCCCTTATGCTGTCCATGTGGTCGCAGAAAAACTAAAGCAAAAAGGTTTAGCCAAAAAATGGATTGCTGACTTTAGAGACCCCTGGAGTGACAACTTCGCCTTTCCAGGCCTTTTTCCCTTCAACTATATTGAAAAATTGTGGGAAAAAAAACTGATGCGCTCAGCCGATTTAATTACGACCGTTAGCGCTCCTTTTGCGGAAGATTTTGCTAAAAAATATCCAACCAAAAATGTGTTAACTGTTGAAAATGGTTTCGATCCAGCAGATTTAGAAAAATTATCCCCGGGCTCTATTTTTCCGCCCGATCATAAATTCCGCATTGTGCATACTGGATCCATTTACCAGGGTAAAAGAGATTTTTCACCTCTTTTTCAAGCTATTGCAGAACTAAAAGAATCAAAATTGGATCTTCTAAATACCCTGGAAGTCATTTTTGTCGGTACGCAAATGGGCAATCTTAATGAACAGATCCAACACTATAATCTAGCAAAATGGGTTAAAAATCATGGAATGGTAAGTCGCGAGCAAGCTCTTTGCATGCAACGCGATGCCCAGGCGCTTTTATTTTTGCCTTGGAATGATCTTGCCTTCCCTGGTGTGTTGACGGGCAAAATTTTCGAATATCTTTTTTCTGGAACACCGATTATTGCCATCGGCGGCACGGGCATTGAAATGTCTCAGCAGCTAATTCTGGACGCCGGAGCTGGGACTGTTTTAAATAACGTTACAGAGATAAAAAAATTTTTAGTGCAACAACTTACTTCACCTAACTTGCAAAAAACTGCGCTTCCTCAGACGATTATAGAAAAATATAACCGTAAATTTTTAGCCGCTAAACTTCTCAACGAATTATCACCATGTCGAAAATAGCCATCATTATTGTCACCTACAATAGTCAACCTCATTTGCCAAAAGCAATGGAGTGCTTGCAAAAACAAACAGTGCAACCTGCCCAAGTTGTTATTGTGGACAGTGGATCGAGTGATACTACTTATTTACAACAGTACCAAGCAAATCCTTTAGTCGAGATTGTCTATGATGCACAAGATGTTGGGTTTTGTGTGGGAAATAATATAGGATATGCCAAAATCCATCCAGACACCCGCTTCGTCTTTTTCTTAAATCCGGATGCCTTTATATCGGAGCATTTTTTAGAGAAAGCTGTTCAATTTATGGAAGCACCTGAACAGGCTGCGTGCGGTGCTTTAACTGGGCTAATCCTTAAATACGATATGCAACGGGATCAACCACTTGATGTTTACGATACTACCGGCGTTTTTCATACTTGGTATGGTCGTTGGCATGACAGAGCCCAAGGCGTAAAGCAGGAGGCGGTCAGCTTTCAAAGCATCGAAACGATTCCTGCAATTTGTGGTGCAGTCTTGTTCTGCCGGAAGCAGGCTCTGGATACTGTCATGCTGCCTAATCAAGAAGTTTTTAATAGCAACTTCTACATGTACAAAGAAGATATCGATCTTTCATTAAGATTGCGACAAAAAAATTGGAAACTATATTTTCATCCTCAATTATTGGCTTATCATTGCCGAGGGTGGACGCCGCGTCGAAAAGATATGCCGCGAAAAATGCGCTTACACTCTGCCAAAAATGAATTAAAAATTAATTCCCGTTATCTTTTCCCCGTTGGAGCATTCTATTCTCTGCTAAAATATTTCGCTGTAAAAATTTTAAATATGTGAATCGAACATGCGTCTTTTAGATCGAAAATCCGTTTTATTAATTCTTTTATTTTGCCTCCCTTTATTGTTTTTGCCTAAAATCAATTTAGTCAAGTTTTCAGAAAAAGAAACTGCTGGATTACGCCTAGATGATATCATTCTGTTATCGACTGCCTTCATTTTATTTTGGGCACGATTTATGTTTAACCGAAATTTAAGTTCTTTTGAAAAAGGACTTTTTACTCTGGTTGGCTTCTCCTTTATCTCATTTTTTTCGAATCGCTTTCTTGTGAGCATGGATCTACTCCATGTCAACGCCAAAATTTTTTACTGTGTGAGGATCCTGGAGTATGCCACTTTCTTTTACCTGGGAGCATTGGCTTTCCCCCTGATTAGCGATCGCAAAATTATTTACGCTTTTTTCTTATGGAATTTACTGATAATGACGGCACAAAAGCTGGGAATAATAGGGGGTTTTAATTCTTATGGATATGGCACGCAGACGATCTACAGGGTGACTGGTATTGCCTCATTTCCTTCCGAAATGGGAGTCTTACTAAATTTAATTTTTTGCTATCTCATTTTTGATACGCATAAAAAACCATTCCCTATTAAGCTGCCGCAATGGTTAAGAGCGATTTCTCAAACAGCAATCTACTGGCAGTTTATTCTTTTTGCCGTCTTTATTGTTTTCACTGGCTCTCGTATTGCCTTAGCGGCTTTAGTTCTTTCTTTTCTGGCAAAAATCAAAGACATGATTACCTTCAAAACGGCTCTTATTGTTTTAGCTTGTATGGCATGCCTTGCCTGCTCGGTGGCCTACTTGGTGCTCAATACAGAAGGACTAAGAAGCCAAAGCTTGCTAAGCTTTAAAAATGTGGAGATTGTCAAGCAGGTTTGGGACGATATCGATACAAATGTGGAGCCTGTGGCGGGAGAACTTGTTACGCTTGAAACCTTTGATCTCAGTTGGTGGATGCGTATTCATAAATGGATTTATGCACTTAAAATTTATTTCAATCATCCAGAAAGCTATCTTCAAGGCATTGGTCCCGGGTTTGCCTTTGCGGCTTTAGATGGGGGAATTCTGCGTATTTTGACTGAAAACGGCTTAATTGGAGCTTTTTTGTATTGGTTGTTTTTTGCCTCAATCTACCGTCAAAGCAAACAGTTAGCCTGGATGGTGCTGGTTTTTGCGATTAATATGATTTTTTTTGATGTGTATCTTGCCTACAAGCCTATGATTCTCCTCTTCTTTGTTTCTGGCTATACTTATGCGCGCCAAACAAATACAGAGGCAGAAAATGCAAACAATTACGTCCGCGCCAACATTGCGAAAAGTATTGTAATCAGGGGGCAAATTTGTTAAAATTTTGCCCCTTACAGCAAGGAAAAATGTATGCCAATTTCAATTGAAGGGATTCAAGAAAAGAAAATTACGGTCGGAATCGTCGGCTTAGGATATGTAGGATTTCCACTTTCCTTAGTTTTTGCCGAGGCTGGTGTCAACGTCATCGGTTTCGATATTGACGAAAGCAAAATAACGGCAATTGCTCAAGGGCAGAGTTACATTCATCATATCAACCATGGAAGACTGCAAAAAGTTCGCGGGACAAATAAATTTTCAGCGACTTCCGATTACTCTAAAATCGCTGAATGCCAAGCAATCATCATTTGTGTTCCAACCCCTTTAGATCATCATTTAGAGCCTGATTTGCGTTTTGTTATCGATACATGCGAATCAATCGCACTCCACCTGCAGCCGCATACTTTGGTTTCCTTAGAAAGTACCACGTGGCCAGGCACGACTGATGAAGTCGTTCTCCCCATTCTTGAAAGAGCTGGTAAGGTTAAATTAAATGAGAATCTTTATCTCTGTTTTAGCCCTGAACGAGAAGATCCGGGCAATAAGTCATTTGGAACCAGCAATATCCCCAAATTAATCGGGGGAGCTAACACCAAGAGCTTAAAGCTGGCTGTTGCATTGTACCAACTAGCCATTCAAGAAGTTGTGCCTTTAACTAGCATGCGTGTGGCTGAAACCGCTAAACTTTTTGAAAATATTTTCCGCAGCGTCAATATTGCTCTAGTCAATGAACTCAAGCTAATTTGTGAACCGATGGACATTGATGTGTGGGAAGTAATCCGCGCCGCAGCTACCAAACCTTTTGGCTTTATGCCTTTTTGGCCTGGTCCTGGTCTGGGAGGGCACTGCATTCCTATTGATCCTTTTTATTTAACATGGAAAGCTAAAGAATTCGGCGTGCAGACTCGTTTTATTGAACTCGCAGGAGAAATTAATCGTTCCATGCCACGTTATGTGGTCAGTAAGGTTCAAGACTGCCTTAATCATTATGAGAAATCCCTCAAAGGCTCTAAAATCTTAATATTAGGCTTGGCTTATAAATCTGATATCGACGATATGCGCGAAAGTCCGAGTCTAGAACTGATCAAAATGATGCTCGAGAAAGGCGCTACGGTTGAATACCACGATAACCACATTCCGCAAATCGGCAGCACCAGAGAGTATAATTTTTTGGCTGGCAAAAAAAGCGTGCCCTTAACGGCTGAATACGACTGCTTTGTGTTAGCCACTAAGCATACCTATTTTTCAGCTGATCATATCCTTTCTTTTCAAGTCCCTGTGATTGATACCAGAAACTTTCTACCCAAAAATCCTTTAGTATTCTCTGCTTAAAAGCAGATAGGAGTCGTTATGGAATTCGTTGATATTAAAAAACAATATCTCTTGTATAAAAAGGAAATCGACTTCGCTATCCATGAGGTTCTAGACCAGGGAAACTTTATCATGGGTGAGCAAGTCAAAACTCTCGAAACTAACCTCGCAGAGTATGTCGGTGTGGAGCATTGCATTGCAGTGTCAAGCGGTACGGATAGTCTGCAAATTGCTTTGATGGCTTTAGGCATCGGTCCCGGTGATGAAGTAATTACCGTTCCTTTTACTTGGATTTCTTCGACCGAAGTCATTGGCTTAGTCGGGGCAACTCCCGTTTTTGTGGATATTGAAGAAGATACTTTCAACATCGATGTGACCAAGATTGAAGAAGCTATTACACCTAAAACAAAAGCAATCCTCCCAGTCAATCTTTTCGGCCAAATGCCCGATTATGCACATATTAATGCAATTGCACAAAAATATGGCCTTCATGTCATTGAAGATGCGGCGCAAAGTTTTGGTTCCACGCAGTACGGTCAAAAAAGTTGTTCCATGACAGTCATCGGATCGACCAGCTTCTTTCCTGCTAAACCGCTTGGTTGCTATGGAGATGGCGGTGCATTGTTCACAAATAACGAAGCACTGGCTGCACGCATGCGCGCGATCCGCACGCACGGAGGAGAGCGTCGTCATCACCACATTTGCTTGGGGATGAACGGGCGTTTAGATACGATTCAAGCAGCTATTTTATTAGCAAAGTTTCCACATTTTGATGAAGAGCTCAAGGCACGTGAACGTGTCGCCTCCTTCTACTCACGCGAATTGGCTGATTATTGTGTAGTTCCACAAATTATGGAAGGCAATACACATGTGTATGCTAACTATACCATTCGTGCGGCTAATCGCGATGAACTAGCGCGTTTTCTTCTTTCCAAAGGAATTCCTACAGGCGTCTACTACCCTAAATGCGTCCACGAGCAACCTGTTTTTGCTCATCTAGGTTACAAGAAAGGATCTATGCCTGTCGCTGAAAAAGCTTCAAACGAACTTTTAAGCCTACCGATGCATCCTTGGTTAAGCCAAGACGAACTCATTAAAATTGTCGAAAGCATCAAAGAATTTCTTTGTGTGCCAGCTATACGTTAAAGGAAAGCGTTATGTCAGATCCATTCAAAAATCTTGCTTTGATCGGTGCGGGGCGTTGGGGAAAAAACTTAGCTAGAAATTTCTACCAGCTCGGTGCTCTACATACGCTCTGCGATTCGCGTAAAGAAACTTTGGACACTTACCAAAGTATCTATCCCGATGTCCAGCTTGTCACTAATTATGAAGAGGTGTTGAAAAATCCAGCAATTAAAGCCGTTGCCATCGCTTCCCCTGCAGTCATCCACTATGCTTTAGCTAAGCAAGCTTTACTAGCTGGCAAAGATGTCTTTGTAGAAAAACCTTTATGCTTAGACAGCTGTGAAGGTGAAGAATTGATCAAGCTGGCTGAAGAAAAAGGCTTAATTTTGATGGTCGGCCATCTTCTGCAGTTTCATCCCTGCATTATCCGCTTACAAGAACTCTTGGGACGGGGAGAATTAGGCAAGCTTCACTACATTGTTTCCAATCGGTTGAATTTGGGCAGCATCCGCACCGAAGAAAATGCCTTATGGAGTTTTGCTCCTCACGATATTTCAGTCATTCTATCTCTTGCAGGATATCAACTTCCCAATCAAGTGCGCTGCACAGGTGCAGATTACCTTTCTAAGGGTGTTGCCGACACCACCATGACTACCATGCGCTTTGAAAATGATGTACGGGCACATATTTACGTCAGCTGGCTGCATCCTTTCAAAGAACAGAAACTAGTCGTAATTGGTTCGACTGGCATGGCTGTTTTCGATGACACAAAACCTTGGGAAGAAAAATTACTCCTCTACCGCAACCATGTCACCTGGACAGATGGAAATATCCCTCAAGCCAATAAAAATGACGCTGAAAAAGTCTCATTGACTCAAAACGAGCCCTTGCAAGAGGAATGCCTGCACTTTATTAAATGCTGTAAAGAACGCATTCGTCCGCGTACAGATGGGAGAGAAGGCCTGCAAGTCCTCAAGGTGCTGCAAGCTGCACAAGCTAGTTTAAATGAAGATGGAGCTGAAAAAAACCCAAACCATAAGCATTCTTTAGGCGAACATACTTTTCCGCAATTCTACGCACACCCTACAGCAATTATTGACCCTCAAGCTGAGATAGAAGCAGGCACCAAAATTTGGCATTTTAGCCATATCATGGGCGGAGCAAAGATTGGACAGGCTTGCAATATTGGTCAAAATGTCGTTGTCAGCCCTGCCGTTATTTTAGGTAAGAATGTCAAAGTACAAAATAATGTCAGCCTCTATAGAGGAGTTGTTTGCGAAGATGATGTTTTTTTAGGCCCTAGCATGGTTTTTACGAATGTCATTAATCCACGCAGTGCCGTAAACCGAAAAGGACAATATCAATCAACAATCGTGCGTAAAGGAGCCACTATCGGAGCCAATGCTACGATTGTGTGCGGGATTGAATTAGGCACTTATTGTTTTATCGGATCAGGAGCTGTTGTCACCAAGAATGTGCCACCCTTTGCTTTAATGGTAGGCAATCCAGCCCGGCAGATTGGGTGGATGAGTCGGCACGGTGAAAAGCTTGATTTGCCCATCTCGACCCCAGAAGACCAAAGTATGGAAGCAATCTGTCCGGCCACTGGAGAAGTTTACCGCCTTACCGGAAATCGTTTAGAACTAATTGCTGCCAGCGGTTTAGAAGTAGATTCACTCATCAGCAGTCTTCAACTTACCTAGCCAAAGGAATTGTCTTGTGAAAATTGCCACTATCATCGGCGCTCGGCCTCAATTTATTAAAGCCGCCGCTTTAAGCCGTGTATTTGCTGATCATGCACAGATTCAAGAGATTCTTATCCACACCGGACAGCATTATGACGCTAATCTGTCCGATGTTTTTTTCAAGGAAATGAATATTCCTACCCCTCATTATAACTTGGGCATTGGCGGCTGCACACAAGGAGCCATGACGGGGCGTATGCTCGAAAAAATCGAAGAAGTTCTGCTGCATGAAAAACCAGATTGGGTTCTAGTGTTTGGCGATACAAACTCCACTTTGGCAGGAGCCTTAGCTGCGGTGAAATTGCACATCCCCGTGGCCCATGTAGAGGCTGGCCTACGCTCTTTTAACCGTAAAATGCCTGAAGAAATCAATCGCGTCCTCACAGATCATTGCGCCAATCTTTTATTTACCCCCACCACATATGCCACCAAGCAGTTATTGAAAGAAGGAATAGCGGAAGATAAAATTGTACAAGTCGGCGATGTGATGTATGACACCGCCCTTTATTTTCAGCAAAAATCGCAGCAAGAAAGTACAATACTCAGTCGTTTAGGATTAAAGTCTAAACAATTTGTATTAGCAACAATCCATCGGGCCGAAAATACCGATCATTCGGCCAACCTGCAAGAAATTTTTTTAGGGCTGTCGGCTATTGGTAGACATACCCGTGTCGTGATTCCTTTACATCCACGCACTTTGCAAACATTGAAGAAACTCGATTTGTTTGATCAATTCCGTAACCATGTCAGCTTTATCGACCCTGTTGGTTATTTGGACATGGCGCAGCTAGAAAATCACGCGCAAGTGATCCTCACTGATTCCGGCGGAGTACAAAAGGAAGCTTACTTCTTTAAGGTGCCTTGTTTAACGCTGCGAGGTGAAACAGAATGGGTAGAACTTGTTGACCATGGCTTTAATCGTCTCGTTCCACTAGAAAAACAATCGATTGAAACACACTACCTGACTTGCTGTGATTTAAAATTTGATTGGGGAACTTCTCTGTATGGAGAAGGACGCGCTGCTCACGCCATTCTGGACAGATTGGTGTGCACATAGTTAACCTCAAGCAGGCCCTTATATTGTTTTATTACCTCTAAACTTAGGTTCTCAAAATGCAAATTGGTTCAACGGCCCCCATATTCACCTATATCAATCCAAACCTAGCAACGGCTGAGTTTAGTTCTGGCAGTGCTCGTAGCAATTGGGTAAACTCGATTCATCGTAAACTCAATAAACTAACGATCTCACGAACAAGCCTAGAAAATAAAATTAACCTATCAGTTCATTTTAGCAAGAGAGGAAAAACAAACATCAATAAAATATTGTTAAGGATGGGAATTGTTTGTAAGGGAATTCCTGATAATACTGCTGTAATGAATATGTCCCCTAATGAATTATATATTCATACTCATCCTGATACCGTTTATACATTTGAAAAATTTAGGCTTAAAATAGAGAAAAAAATTGGGCATGGTGTTTGGGGAGATGTTTTTTTAGCTACTGATGTCAATACAAACGAAAACTATGCCGTTAAAATACTTCGCACAGATTTTGACAGCGAAGCTTTACAATTGAAAAAAATCCAGGAAGCTGGCGGACATGAGCATGTGGTCAAGTATTTTGAACATTGGAAATGTGGAGGGAGTACTTGGATTGTCATGGAATTTATTGATGGGGTTACTCGAAATGACTATAAGGGGGAATGGACAAAGGAGCTAGATGAACAGTATGAGGCCGCAAAGATATTTTTAGAGGGTCTTGGAATCATTAGAGAAGAAAATAATTTTTCGAATATCATGATTACCACTGTAGATGGATTACCTAAAGTTAAAGTAATTGACTTTGGCACCCGTATTTAGCACATTGTGTGAACAAAAAAACCCATACAACGTATGGGTTCATCGACTACAACAATTAACAGATTCGAATTTATTTATTCATCGCATTCTTGATTAAGCCGGCTACAACTGTTAAGACCGCCCCACCCACACCACTTGTTCCAATATTGGCTAGGATTGTTCCGATATCCATCCCTGTCGAAGCTGCTCCAACAGTATTTCCTACAGCATCTGCTACGCCGCTTTTATGTAAAATATCCATCGCTTGCAGTAGATAACCCCCAGCACCACCGCCCAATAAACCAGCAATAGTATTGCCTAAAGCTCCCATGTCTTTTTCTTTCATTGCCGCTCCAGCTACGTTCCCGCCGGCTACACCGCTTAAAAGACTAATAATTAGATTGACAATATCCATAAATCCTCCTACTGAATTTTTACCGGAAGTTAGTCTGTTTCTTATGTTTTGTCAAATAAATTTTTATTTTTACTTATTTTGAGCGCTTTTTCCTTCTATCTTGGAGGAGCTCACATAGTTAAGTTTTCCATTGGAATCCGCGCGAATATGCACCCAAGATCCAGTTAATGGTCTGAAAGAGCTCATTGCTTTTCCTTGCGATTCACTTAGTACAACTTTTAAAAAAGTGCTATGTGTGAAGAAAATGGCGCTGCATCGACCTTGCTTTTGCAAATTGTCTATCGTTTCCCGCACAAATTCCAGGGCGTTTTCTTTATATCCTTCAAATGTATCTGCATTTTCAAACCAAGGGTCTAAGTAACAATCATTAGCATCTGTAATAGGCTTTCCTTCAAGCTTTTTCCAAAGAAGTGGAAATCGCTCCTTGTCAAAGGATTCAGTATTATATCCTGTTTGTTCACAGAACGTTTTGATGATTCCTTCTGGAAACATGTCGGGAAGTTCTCCCACGCGCATTTCATCAAGTTTTGGTGTTTCTATGGCGACAATATTTCGGCCTTCTAAAACTTTTTCTGAAGTTTCTAGAGTACGAACTGTCGCTGATCGGAAAGCGACCGCTATAGGTGTATTTTTAAAGACTTTATAGATTTCATCGGCTTCTTCTCTGCCTCGATCATTTAACGGGGTCATAGGATTACTGCCCCATTTACGAATAGCATTATCAGGTGTTTGACCATGTCGAATAAAATAGAGATCTATTTCTTTACACTCTACTGTTACGCAAATTTCAGCAGGGGGTGTTCCAAACATTTTAATTCCTAAAATCTTATTGAATAAATTTATGCAAAAAAAAAGCCTAAGAAAACTAATTCTTAGGCTTTTTGGGAAAAAATTACCAGACGAGGGCGCCGCCGCTTTGATATTGCGTGACTCGTGTTTCGAAGAAATTCTTCTCTTTATCTAAGTCCATGACTTCACTCATCCAAGGGAATGGGTTGCGAGTGTTATAATGAGTTTTTAACCCAATGCGTTCTAAACGTCTGTCTGCAATATAGCCCACATAATCGCGGAACAAGCTTGCATTTAAGCCTAGAATCCCTGTAGGCAGGCAATCTTCAGCATAACGGATTTCAAGTTCTACGGCTTCTTGCACCATTTCGTTAATTTGATCCTTAAATTCAGGTGTCCAAATTTCAGGGTTTTCTTCTTTAATGGTATTGATCAAATCGATGCCAAAGTTTAGATGGATCGTTTCATCACGCAGAATGTATTGGAATTGCTCGCCAATCCCTGTCATCAAATTTTTCCTTTGGAAAGAAAGGATCATGACAAATCCACTATAGAAGAAAATACCTTCCATGATGAGATAGAATCCAATCAAGTTCTTCACAAAAGTTTGGATTTTTTCCGGCGTATCCGTAGAAAATCCTTCTTGCATGATTTCTTGCGTGAGTTTCATTTCAAAAAGATCTTTATCATGAATAGAATTCACTTCATTATACATGTTAAAGATTTCACGCTGGTCGAGCGAAAGAGATTCTACGATGTAATGAAATGTATGCGTATGCACAGCTTCTTCAAAAGCTTGTCTAAGCAAATATTGGCGTGCTTCTGCATTGGTTAAATGTTTGAAGATGGCTAATACGATGTTGTTACCCACCAAACTTTCAGCCGTACTAAAAAATCCAAGGTTGCGCATGATCACAAGCCGTTCATCCTGGCTTAACCGATTAGATTTCCACAATTCAATATCTTTTTGCATAGGAACTTCTGAGGGCAACCAGTTGTTGTGGCAACCATTGAGATAATGCTCCCAGGCCCAATTGTACTTTAACGGCATCAGTTGATTCACATCAACTTGTCTGCAATTCAAAATTCTCTTTGCTTCTGCTTCTGACATAAACCATCCTTCATGCTAAAATAAACATTCTCACTCTTTTTCTACTGGCAGCTTTCACATTCTTCGCCATCTAAACTGCAACTTTTTGGCGCCGCAGCGGCAACTTCTCTCTCCAAACGAATAGACCCGGAAGCGGAGCGGTTTTTCATCCAACGCGGTTGAATTCCCTTTCGATTGATATCCAAGGTCGATTTTTCGACTTGTGTGGCAGAGCGTGATCGCAAATAGTAAGTTGTTTTCAATCCTCTTTCCCAAGCCAAGAAATACATTTCGCTAAGCTTCCGCCCATCTGGATCTTGGACATAAAGATTTAAAGATTGTCCCATGTCAATCCATTTTTGCCGTCGGCTAGCACATTCGATTAGCCACTTTGGCTCAATTTCAAAAGCTGTTTTGTAAAGACTTTTTAGATCTTCTGGGAATCTTTCAATTTCTTGGATCGATCCGTCATAGTACTTGAGCTCGTCAAGCATTTCGCGATCCCACAATCCGCGCTGTTTTAAGTCTTTAACCAACCACTCGTTAAGAACGGCAAATTCTCCTGAAAGATTGGATTTTACATAAAGTAAGGAGAATGTGGGTTCAATGGATTGGCTCAACCCTGAGATGTGTGCAATTGTGGCAGTGGGAGCTATGGCCATGGTATTGCTATTGCGCATCCCGTGCTCTCGAATAGCTTCTCTAACAACATCCCAATTCAAGCGAATGGTGCGATCCATCGTCAAGTACCCTTTTCTCTCCTTTTCAAGCAAGGTAATGCTGTCGATTGGGAGGATGCCTTGATTCCATTTAGAGCCGCGATAGGAAGAATAAACCCCTCTTTCTTTAGCAAGTTCAGTAGAGGCTAAGATCGCATAATAAGAAACAAGTTCCATGCTTGCATCGGCAAACTCAACAGCTTCGTGGCTGTCATAAGAAATTCTAAATTGATAAAGGGCATCTTGAAATCCCATCATGCCTAAACCGACAGGACGATGGCGCAGATTGGATTCCCGCGCTTCTTTAGTTGGGTAGAAATTGATGTCGATGACATTGTCTAACATGCGCATGGCTGTGCGTACTGTTTGCTCTAAAAGTTCTTCATCAAGAAAGTTGCCTTTTACGTGAGCTGAAAGATTCACTGAGCCTAAATTGCACACTGCTGTTTCATATTCGGAAGTATTTAACAGAATTTCCGTGCAGAGGTTAGAGCTATGCACCACTCCTACGTGTGATTGTGGGGATCTGATGTTAGAAGGATCTTTAAAGGTAATCCAAGGGTGTCCGGTTTCGAACAACATGGTGATCATTTTACGCCACAGATCAATTGCGGGAATTGTTTTGAATAGTTTAATTTTGCCTTCTTGCGCTAAACGCTCGTATTCGCAATATCTCTTTTCAAACTCGGCTCCATACAAATCATGCAAATCAGGTGTATCTGAAGGATTAAAGAGAGTCCAAATGCCTTGCTCTTTAGCGCGTTTCATGAACAGGTCTGGAATCCAGTTGGCGGTGTTCATGTCGTGGGTCCGCCGCCGCTCATCGCCTGTATTTTTACGCAGCTCGATAAAATCTTCGATATCCAAATGCCATGTTTCGAGATAAGCGCAAACGGCACCTTTCCGTTTTCCACCTTGATTGACTGCTACTGCAGTATCGTTAGCTACTTTTAAAAAGGGTACAACCCCTTGCGTGAGTCCATTAGTTCCGTGAATGATGGCGCCCGTGGCTCGAATATTTGTCCAATCGTTTCCAATGCCTCCAGACCATTTTGAAAGGCTAGCGTTATCTGAAACGACTTTAAAAATATGCTCTAAGTCATCTTTTACGGTTGAAAGAAAGCATGAACTTAATTGCGGCCGAAGCGAGCCTGCATTGAATAAGGTCGGTGTAGAAGAGATGAACTGAAATCTAGATAAAACGTTGTAGAATTTGATAGCCCATTCTTCTCGATTTTCTTTTTCATTAAGCGCTAATCCCATTGAAACTCTCATCCAGAAGTATTGAGGGGTTTCAATGCGTTGTCCATCCACATGGATTAAATAACGATCGTAAAGAGTTTGCGCTCCGATGTAAGTAAACAACTTATCGCGCGATGAATCTACGTGGGTAGCAAGTTTGGTTAAATCGAAGCCGAAAAGCTCAGGGCTTAAACGCTTCGCCATCACACCTTTTCTGATATAATGCTGAAAACTTGAAGTATGCAAATCTGCAATTTGAGCTGGGAAACATTCTTTTTCAAAAACTTCGTCATAAATATCTTGAAGCAATAATCGAGCTGCCACATAGTTATAAGCGGGTTCTTGCTCAATTTTTGAGCGCGCTGAAAAAATAGCGGATTCGTTCAATTCTTTTAAAAGCACACCGTCGTAAAGATGACGCAGCATTTCTTCAATAAGCTCTTGCGGATCGCAGAGATCTTTAAAATCCGCACAGGCATTCGCAAGCTTGGTTTGGATTTTATAAGTATTCAATGAGCTTTTTGTGCCGTCTGGATAAGTCACAGACAAAGAAGGGGTCGCTAGTTCTGGTGTCGCACCATTCTCTTTAAAAGCACGCGCTCGCTTTCTCTCTTCTCGGTATAAAATGTAGCTGCGAGCAATCTCATGATAACCTTCTTGCATTAACTCTTTTTCAACAAGATCCTGGATTTTTTCGATAGGCAAAGGATCTTCTCTCATCAATGAGTAAACCGTAGAAACAACGGCGGCTGTGATCCCATAAGTCACCTTTTGAATTTCTTCAGGCAAAGGTTGGTCAGCCCCCAGTAACAGCTCAGCACGAAATGCTTTTATGATTGCTAAATGGATTCTTTCGGGATCAAATGGAACAGAGGATCCATTGCGCTTAATCACAAACAAGTTTTTAGTTTCGCTTGCAAATTCTGAGGGAAAAACTATCCCTGTTAATGTATTAGACATTCTTTTCTCCATGATCAATAACAATCAAATTATTTCGTTTTTGCTGATAAATTTTCGTTGCAAAAAAAGGGTTTTCGCTTATAAGACTAAACGCACAGATTTACAGATTAGCAACGTATACTTGCTCTAAAGTGTGAATAACAACTTTCTTTAACAAGTGAAAGGCCCCATATTTTCACTTCATACAGCGTTGCTTTGCAAAGCCCGGTTTTTCGTAGAAAACTTGCGATAACAGCCTTGTTTTTACTGGTTGAAACATTGCAAAATTAGCTCATTCATAACGATTGCGCCCTAAAATCGTCAAGCTTTTTGCTTGCTCGCGGGCATCGGCTGTTTGCAAATGATTAAGGACCAAAAGATAAGCTTAGAAAAAAATAAATCTGAACTTAAAAATAAAACTAAGTGGAATTATCTTATTGCAATTGTACTATTTAATTAGTATTTCCGAAACAGATAATTACACTTTAATTAACTTTAGAGATATTCATGGATAGTCATTCTTTTACTTCTTTAGATCCCTATTTAAATTGCGCTTTATCCGCCGCCCAAGAAGCAGGAAAAATCTTAAAAAAATATTGGAAAAGTTCTTTTGAGGTTTATGACAAAAGCATCCGGGGCGATTTAGTCACGCAGGCCGACAAAGAATCCGAGAAAAAAATTATTCAAATTCTCAAGAAAACCTATGCTTCGCATGCGATTTTAGCTGAAGAATCAGGCCAACAGAATGCTGTCGAATCAGATTTTTTATGGATGATTGATCCTCTTGATGGCACAGTCAACTTCGCCCATCACCATCCATTTATTGCGATTTCGATTGCACTGGTTTTCAAACAAGAAATTCTCATCGGAGTCATCTTTAATCCTCTTTTGGAAGAACTTTTTATCGCTGTCAAAGAACGAGGTGCCTCGCTGAATGGATTGCCTATTGCTGTTTCTCCTGTCGACAATTTAACGCAAAGTTTATTAGCTTCAGGGTTTGCCTATGATCGCCGTACTAACCCAGATACCAACTATCCAGAATTTTGCTATTTAACCCATTTATCGCACGGCGTGCGTCGCTGCGGTTCAGCCGCCCTTGATTTAGCTTATGTGGCAGCTGGCCGTTTGGATGGATATTGGGAACGGGGCATTAAATCTTGGGATATAGCCGCCGGAGCTTTATTAGTGATGGAAGCCGGTGGTACTGTATCTGCCTACGATGAAACGCCGTTCGATCTTTTCTCAGAAAAAATATTGGCCACTAATGGCCGCATCCACCACTCTCTAAGTCAAGAACTTCTTTCTATTAAATCGCATGCTTCCGTCAACATGACGCTTCCTCCCTTTTTTACCTGACAAGAGTTGTGCCTTCGGGTATTCTACTAGGAAATTGAATTCATTAATAGAAACCTGAGGAGTATATCATGTCTCAATCTAGTGAAGCAGAAAGAAAAAAAGCTCTTGAACTGGCTGTCAGCCATATTAAAAAGCAGTTTGGAGAAGGAGCGATTATGTCGCTTGGAAGTCATTCTTCCATGCGTGAAATTAGCATAATTAAAACAGGTGCCCTGGCTCTCGACATTGCCCTTGGTATTGGAGGAATCCCACGAGGTCGAATTATTGAGATTTTTGGACCTGAATCTTCTGGAAAATCCACGCTCGCTACTCACATCGTAGCTAACGCCCAAAAAACAGGCGGCCTCGCAGCTTACATCGATGCCGAGCATGCGCTGGATCCAGCTTATGCAGCCAAAATTGGGGTGAATGTCGATGAACTATTGATTTCTCAACCCGATAGCGGTGAAGAAGCGTTAAACATTGCAGAAACCTTAGCACGCTCGAATGCGGTAGATGTCATTGTTATTGACTCAGTGGCAGCTCTCGTACCAAAAAGTGAACTAGAAGGTGAAATTGGCGACTCCTTTATTGGCCTGCAAGCGCGTCTGATGTCACAAGCTTTGCGTAAACTAGCTGCCGCGCTTTCAAAAAGCAATACCTGCGCGATCTTTATCAACCAAATCCGCGAAAAAATCGGCGTGATGTTTGGCAACCCAGAAACAACTTCAGGAGGACGAGCTTTAAAATTTTACTCTTCTATTCGGCTTGATATCCGACGTATTGGCGGCATTAAAGGCCCTGATAACTCTGAGATCGGCAACCGTGTCAAAGTTAAAGTTGTAAAAAATAAAGTCGCGCCTCCCTTTCGTTCGGCCGAATTTGATATTCTTTTTAATGAAGGGATTTCACGTACCGGTGCCGCAATTGACGTGGGCACAGAGTTTCAGATTATTGATAAAAAGGGCGCTTGGTTCAGTTATAAAGGACAACGCCTTGGTCAAGGACGTGAAGCTGTTCGTGAAGAACTCAAAGGGAACCCTAAGCTTTTGGAAGAAATCGAAGGGCTTATCATGCTGAAGTGCAAAGAAGGAGCCGCTCCATCGATTATTAAATCGGCATCTATAGAAGTCGATTTGGAAAAAGAGTTAGCGGAAGTTTAATCTCACGAGCCCTCTATTTCTTATGGAACTAGGGGGCTTGCCGCTTCTGTCTGTTGGACGAGAGCTAGCGTCAAGACTTCCAGCTCACTGCCTTGAAGATTAAGCTGATGCAAAAGAGAGAACAGACAGCGCGTTTCCTCGTGGAACAATTCAACTGTTTCTGGAATTCCAATCAAAAGACTCATATTAGCCTTTCGCCCATTAAGTCGGTCTTGTTCCATATCACTCAAATCATCCGCAATTTGAAAAGCCATGCCAAAATGATAAGCCACTTGTTTGACTAAAGACAGCTGCTCTAACACCCCACCTCCATAAAGCCATCCAAGTACGAAAGAAATTTCAAAAAGAGAGACCGTCTTCATTTGCAGGATTTTGCGCAATTCAGTTAGCGAAAGATCCGTCTGATGAATATCGAGAAATTGTCCGCCTGTGGCACCCAGAAGCCCGGTATTTAGCGAAACATTTTGCACAGCTAGGCCACAGATTTGATCCACACGGTCATAAAATGAAACTTGTTTGCGCTTTAACGTCTCACAATTTTGCGCTAGATAACGATACCCCTCAGCAATTAAAGCATAGCTTGCCAACAGAGCCACATCTTCCCCAAAAACTTTATGCAAGGAAGGTTGATTTCTGCGCTCATCGTCGTTATCCATGCAAGGCAGATCATCGGCAATCAAAGAAGCTGTATGAAAAAATTCTACCGCTAAAGCCGCTTCTGTCACATCGGCCCCGTTTCCTAAGGCCTTCGCCACCATGCTCACTAGTGCCGGTCTAAAGCGCTTACCTGGCGTACACAAAGCATACTCGCAAGCATCCCGGATTTTGCTTTTCGCTCCAAGCATAGGGATGCATAGCCCGATCTTTGCCTCGATGTCGGCTTGATAAGATAGAAGGATTGAAAAAGGATCCACAAAAACTCGATATGATTGATAATTGAAAAAATTATAAGAAATCTCTTGTTAATTGCCCACTATAAAATTAAAAGAGCGCCAAAGCTCAATCCCATTTTTTAGCAGCCCTTAATTCCATGATCAATTGTCCAACTTCTTGAAATTTCGCAGTAGCCGCTGCTTCCTCATGTGGAGCAACTTTGTCGGGATGATTTTTCAAAGCCCACTTTTTGTAAGCCTGTTTCAAATCTTGATAAGTTTCAATTTTACATTGGAATAAGGCTTCCAAAGTCTTGTGCGCTTCTTCCCCTTTAGCGCCGGTGCTATTGATCGGGAAAGTGAAAAATTCTTCAAAAAAACTTTCGGCGCTAAAAGAATTTTTAATAAAATCTGGTTCTGGAAACACCAAATCTGGCGTAGAAATTCCTTTAAGAAAATTAGCAAAGAAACGATTAAAAGCCAGCTCTTTTTCCGTTATGCCTTCGCTAAACACCCAGGCATCCTTGTTTTTTGGGGTTTTTTTTAAAAAATCATTTAGATATTTTTTGCAATTTTTTAAGTGGTTTAGGCGATTCTCGTTATAGGCCTTTGCTAACATTCTATCAAAAAAGACTTCTATTTCTTCATTTTCTACGACTTCGGAAATTTCCTTGGCAGGGTATTTTTCTGCGAAAGCTTTTTGATAAGGCTCATAAATTTCAGCAATTTTTTTCTCAATTTCAGCAGAAGAACTTGGTCCAGGCAGGGGTGATGTGAATGTTTTGAAGTGATAGTGGTCTAAAAGCACTCGATGACGTGGGGCAATCGCATTAAAGTTAATTACAGCCTTTTTAAACATTTCTTGAAGGTCATTAGGATCACCATCCAGAATTTGTGGAGATATTTTAAGTAAAATAGTTCGAGTTTGAGTCAGATTCACGTGATAAAAAATCGAACGAGCCCATTGAAAATGTTTGGCAATAATCCAAAAACGTCTGCCTATAGCAGTTGACTGCTTACTGGTTAGGTCTTTCCTAATCCAAGCCTTATTTTTTTTAAGGGTGGCAAGCGCTTTTAAGCGATCCTCTAGGGTTTTTTGATCGAGGGTATGATTTTTATTATCGATAATGAAATCCATAAGCACCTTTATGTATTTTCACGTTCCATTTTAATTTTTCCATCTTCAAAAGATCCATACAAGCCCTTTTTTACACCTGCAAACGAAAAGCCTTCCTGTACAAAAACCTCTTGCAAAGATTTGTCGGACTTAAAAATACAAACTTTTACTCTTTGGCCCTTTATCATCAAAGCTTCATGGATTAAAGCCTTTTCAATCTCTCTCGTCGCAGGTTGTTCAGCTAAACGTCCGCAATAATTGAGCATCGCAACTTTATTTTTGCTTTCGAGCCATGACATCCCAATGATTTTTTTTGTTGCGGTATCGCGAGCGACAAAAACTTTTGCAGCTCCGGCTTTCAGAGTTTTGCTAAGAGCTCTTCTTTTGTTCGCGAAGTCAGGGACTTCTGTTTGGAGTTTGAAGAGCGCCTGAAGAGTTTTAAGGTCCTTCCTTGAAGTTTTAGTAAGGACTTCCACTTTGAAGGAAGACGCGAATGGAGTTTTTTTCCTGAGAATGGCTTTTTCAGCTGCCAGATTTAATTTCACTCGGCGTCCGTCAGTTCTATGAAAAGTAAATCCATGCAAACGGTTAATCACTCGTCTCCACTCTTTACGTTGTTTTTCATTTTTTGTGAAAGCGGTAGTCGCTTCAATTAAAACATCATGCAGACGATGATGGTCTGTTGCATAGCCAAAAGAAAGAGGACGAGTCGCAATAATGTCTTTTACAGCAGCTACAAGCCCAAGCAGCTTTGGATCGCTTAAGTTTTTTTCCAGGTTAACAAGCTGCTTAAGTACTCTATTTTGACGTTTTACCAATCGAGTCCGGCGCCGGCACAAAATACTGGAACCAAGTGTAGATAATCCCCCCATGCTAGTGCATGTGGCAAGGCCCACAGCTTGTGGATAAAGACCAAGTGCTGCAAAAAAAGCTGCAAGACCTCCAATGAATACCGTTGCTGCCAAAGCAGTCACGACATTTTTTTTAGATTGATAGAGATATTTAGCCTGTCGATTTTGAGAAAAGTGAGGGGAATAGGCAAAAAGATTTTTTTCAGGAATTGGATTAGCTACCATTAGGCTCTCGATTCACAATTTTAATATTTGCGTTAGACATAATTGTTTGATGTGAAGGAATAAATCCTCCGCAGTTCAAAGCGGGATGGCAATGGACATGTTTTCCCAAAAGGGTTCCTGGATTTGTAACCGCATTGCACCCAATTTGGCTATAATCTCCAATAATCGCCCCTAATTTTCTTAAACCTGTAGGAATTTTTTGCTGTTCAATCAAGATAGAGATCGTTTCTTGATTAAGTTTAAGATTCGCACACTTTGTTCCAGCCCCCAAGTTCACATAATTTCCAAGAATCGTTTGGCCTAGATAAGCAAAATGAGCAGCATGCACATGATCTAAAAGAATGCTCCGAATGATTTCAGTATCATGTCCAATCACACAATGATTACCTGTCACCACAAATCCTCTAAGGTAGGCTCCATGGCGAACGACACAATTTTCTCCAATCCAACAAGGACCTCGGATATAAGCTCCAGGTTCCACAACTGATCCACGGCCTAAGTGAATAGTCTCTGGATTCACTAGATAAGCTGAAGGAGAAACAGTGGCTTCGTGTCTTTCGAAGGAGAGTTCAGTAAAATAGCTTTCAAGATTCGTTAGAGACTTCCAAACATAATCGTCTAAGTCAAAGAGTTTTTTATGCACGTAATGACTGAGGTCAAAGAAGTAAGAAGGAAGCAAACTGTTCATAAAGATCTCTCTAGAATATGACTTAGGTTAGAAGGAATTGACAATATTTTCAACACCTATTCTGAATGAATACTACTTATATATAAGCTTATTCAGCTTCTTCTTTCGCTGTGGGAAAGTTCATAGCTTAGGATTGTTCTCTCCCTTTTTATTGTTTTTATAGCTGTTTGTGAGTTGTGAATGAATGGCTGATAAAAGGGGGGCTTATGAACAGAAAAGAGTTATGCACAAAACTATGCTCGAAAGAATTAACAGGAAATTGAGGCTTTATGAACAAAATTTAAGGATTTTTTGTTTTTCAGAAATTTGGAGAATTTACGATTTTCCGCAGCTTTCTTAGAAGAAGAGATCTTATATAAATCTTTTTTCTTCTTCCTCTTATGCTGTGGGAATGTTCGCAAGTGGGAAAAAACCTCTCTGTTAACTAGCTGTTCATACATTGTTTAGAGAAAGCAGACAACTTGGCAGTTATGCGCAAAGGAATGGATTTTCGAAAATGTATAAACAGAAAGCATGAGAGATAAACAGGGGTTGTGAACAAAATTTCCACTAAAAAAGCGAAGGCAGCAGAAATTCCTTCAAAATGTGAAATTAAAAGAAAAAATGGGGATTAGAAACGAAGCTCAGAAAGAGCTTCGTTTCTTTTGACTATTGATAAGTTGCCGTGAAAATAAATCCATAAGCTTCAAAACTAAAAGATCTTGGAAAAGAGTTATTTTGTGTATACAGTTGATAGAAAGTTGCTGTAGCATTAGCTTAAAGCAATTCCTGTTGCTTATTATACTTTGAAACTTGATGAGGATTGGGATCGAATTTATAACTGACTTCCATCCTTTCTTTTGGAAAAGTAATCCTGATCCCTCGAGGACCTCCGCCCCTATCATTTCCAGGAAATGTTTCATAATATGTGATAGGACCATAAGTGTTATTAATGGCAGGCTTACCTTCATTTGTAAAGCAAGTCGGATCAATATCCGCAAAGGGAGCGCAACATGAGGTTGACGATGGAGTTTGCATAGGTGTGCAAATAGGAACTCGGGAAAAGTCACTGCGCATCGCAATATCTTTTGCAAAAATAGCCTTTCGTTCATGTCCGCTTAAACCGCACTGATCTGTCGCCCGCGCTAAATGCATGGCTAAAAACGATCCTGATGCATCGAAATAACATCCCCCTGAGCTACCGTAAAATGTAATGGCATTGGAATATAAATGTTCAGACCCATACTGGTTTGCATAAGGTTTTACGATGGAAGCTAACTTGTAGCCTTTTGAATCCATGTGGATGAATAAAACTTCATCATCGTGGGCTCTAAATGAAACTTGTGGAATAGGCAAACTGTGACCAGGAAGTTTGCCAGCAAGATCACCAAGTTGTAGAATGCAAAAATCTTGACTTTGATTTATTTCAAGGATTTGCAAGACAGGATAATCTAAAGGAAAGCACCTTTGTTCTGCTTCTAACATAAAGCTTATTTGCAGTTCACTTGGACAGAGTCCATTCACGAGATGCGCGGGCACAAGAAATCTATCAATGCCAATTAATAAGCCGCAACCAGTGTGAGTATCTCCTCTACACACTCGCCCAATGCTGCTGGAAACATTTGCTGTCACATGGTGCCAATCTGGCCTGATTTCATGCATTTGATGAGGGTAAATATTCGTAGGCAGCTTTGCTGGGACTGTCGATCGTGAAGGTTCAGACCATGTTGAATAGGGATTTAATGAATATTGAGAGCTATAAGGGTTCATGCTAACTCCTGCTTAAATTGAATGTGCCCAACAACTTTCAAAGTTGAATGCTTGTGAGACTATAATCAAATTATTTCAAAGATTTATTTTATTCCAGAGAATTAGATGGAGATGTAGGCTTCAGTAGATGCAAGAATTTTTTGCATGATAGATTGCTCACATGAAGTACAAGCCGGCTTGTCATTAGATTAAACCAGACGATTAAAAGCAGTTTAGAATCACTTAACCAACCGGGC